>Ga0307506_10000248_pt1 | contig 13085 bp, 25 predicted proteins | sample 25_S_MG_FD_202175 | JGI IMG/M metagenome (GOLD analysis project Ga0307506, IMG submission 202175) | Soil microbial communities from Populus trichocarpa stands in riparian zone in the Pacific Northwest, United States - 25_S | ecosystem: Environmental > Terrestrial > Soil > Riparian zone > Trees... | reverse complement strand
GACGCCCTTGCGGCGGACGACTTTGCACTTCGGGCAGATCCGCTTCACCGATGAACGTACTTTCATGACCTATGCTTCCTTTCCCGCCGCGCTGGTACCAAACCTTACTTCAGACGGTAGACAATGCGGCCTCGGTTGAGATCGTACGGCGAGAGCTCCACCAGCACCCGGTCGCCCGGCAGAATACGGATGAAATGTTTCCGCATCTTGCCGGAAATGTGCGCCAGGACCTGGTGCTTGTTGTCGAGCTCCACCCGGAACATCGCATTCGGGAGTGGCTCGACCACCGTCGCCTCGACCTCGATCGCCTCTTCTTTCTTGGACAAACGTCCTTCCTCTCCTGAGTTAGATACGGTCCGTGCCCAGCACCCGGGCTCCCGACGGCGTCACCGCCACCGAAAACTCGAAGTGGGCCGACAGCGAGCCGTCCTCGGTCCGTGCCGTCCAACCGTCCGGGTCCATGCGAACTCCGCTCTTCCCCGCATTGACCATCGGCTCGATGGCCAGCACCATGCCGGGGCGCAGCTTCGGACCCTTCCCCGCGGCGCCGTAATTCGGGATCTGCGGCTCCTCGTGCAATGCGGTCCCGATGCCGTGCCCCGAAAACTCGCGGACCACCGAATAGCCCTGGCTCTCGGCGTACCGCTGCACGGCATGACCGATGTCGCCCAGCCGTCCACCCGGACGGACCTGCGCGACACCCCGCCGCAAGGCCTCCTCCGTCGCAGCCAACAGGCGGCGGGCCTCGTCCGACACCGCGCCGACCGCGAAGGTGCGCGCCGCGTCGCCGTAATACCCCTTGTAAAGAACACCACAATCGATCCCCACGATGCTCCCCTCGCGGAGAGGAACGTCGTTGGGAATCCCATGCACGATCACGTCGTCGACCGAGATGCACAGCGTCGCGGGAAAGCCGCGATACTTCAGAAACGCCGGCGCTCCACCGGCACCGCGGATGACCGACTCCGCCAGGCGGTCGAGCTCCCGGGATGTCACTCCGGGCGCGATGAGCTTCCCGACCTCGTCCAGAACTTTGTGGACGATGCGGTTGGCCTCATCCATCAGCTCGATCTCGCCTGGAGTCTTGAGGACCATCAGACTATCCCAAGCGCCGCGAACATGTGAGATGTCACCTCGTCGACCGGCAGGTGCCCGTCGATCTCGCGCAATACGCCAAGCTGTCTATAGTAACCGATCAGAGGCTCAGTTTTCTCGCGGTACACGCGCTGACGCTCCCGGATGACCTCTTCCGTATCGTCGGCGCGCCCGCGCAACAGCGAACGGCGGACGAGCTCGTCCACCGGTACGTCCACCATGACCACTGCATCGAGCTGCTGGCCCGACTCCCGGAGGATGCCCTCGAGGGTCTTCGCCTGCGGCAGGGTCCGCGGATAGCCGTCGAGGAGATATCCCATGGCCGTATCCGGCTTCGCCAGACGGTCGCGCACCACCTCGGCCATCAGCTCATCGTCAACAAGCTTGCCGGCGGCCATAATTCCCTCGACCCGCCGGCCGAGCTCGCTGCCCGCCGCCACCGCCTCGCGCAGCATGTCGCCGGTGGAGATCGCCGGAACGCCCAGACGGGCCGACAGGAGCTGGGCCTGGGTTCCCTTGCCCGCTCCCGGCGGCCCGAGGAGCACCACCTTCAGGGGGTGCCCATTCTCAGGGATATCAGCTGCGCCGGCCACGAATCCGTCCTCGCTTCATGAACCCTTCGTAGTTGCGCATCACGAGCTGGCTCTCGACCTGCTGGATCGTGTCCATCGCGACGCCGACGACGATGAGCAGCGACGTGCCGCCGAAGTAGAACTGGATGCCGAGACCCTGGGTGAACCAGTCCGGGAAGGCGCCGGCGATGCGCGGTCCGAGCCACGGCAGGCCGGCGACGTGGATGCCGGTGAGCAGGAACTCGGGGAGGACGGTCACGGCGGCCAGGTAGAGCGAGCCCACCAGGGTCAGCCGGGTGAGGATGCGGTCGATGTACTCGGCGGTCCGCTTGCCCGGACGGATGCCGGGGATGAAGCCGCCATACTTCCGCATGTTCTCAGCGAGGTCGGTGGGGTTGAAGATGATCGAGATGTAGAAGTACGAGAAGAAGATGATCGTGATCACCTGGAGCATGTAGTAGATCGGCTGCCCGTATCCCACATACCCGGCCAGGGTCTGGATCCAGGGGTTCTTGACCATCCCCGAGATGACCGTGGGCACGGTGACGACGGAGCTCGCGAAGATCACCGGAATCACGCCGCCGGAGTTGACCCGCAGCGGCAGGTAGGTGCTCTGCCCGCCGTAGATCTTGCGGCCGACGACGCGCTTCGCGTACTGGACGGGGATGCGGCGTTGCGCCCGCTCCATGTAGACGATGAAGGCGACGACGAACACCATGAAGACCATCAGGACGAGGACGGTGAGGATGTTCAGGTTCCCGCTCTGCAAGCTGGCCACGGTCTTGCCGATGGCGGGGACGAGCCCCACCACGATGCCGGCGAAGATGATCAGCGAGATGCCGTTGCCGATGCCGCGCTCGCTGATCTGCTCACCCAGCCACATGACGAAGGCGGTGCCGGTCGTCAGGGTGATCACCGTCAGGGCGCGGAAGCCCCAGCCTGGATTGGGTACCAGCGCGGCTCCGCCCGGAGTCGTCACGCTCTCCAGGAAGAGGGCGATGCCCGTTCCCTGGACGATCGAGATGAGGACCGTGCCATACCGCGTGTACTGGGTGATCTTGCGGCGTCCCAGCTCCCCTTCCTTGGACAGCTTCTCGAGGTACGGCCACACCACGGTGAGGAGCTGCAGGATGATCGACGCGGTGATGTAGGGCATGATGCCCAGCGCGAACACCGCGATCTTCTGCAGGCTGCCGCCCGTGAAGGTGTTGACGAAGCCGAGGAAGGTCCCCTGCGCCACCTTCATGAACTCGAGGAGCGCCACCGGATCGATGCCCGGTGTCGGAATGTGGCACCCGATCCGGTACACCGCCAGCAAGCCGAAGGTGAACAGGACCCGCTTGCGCAGGTCAGGGATGGCGAAGACGTTGCGGAAACTCTCTAGAATCACGCCTGCAGCTCCTCGCAGGTCCCGCCCGCCGCCTCGATCTTGGCACGGGCAGACTTGCTGAACTTGTTCGCCGTGATACGGAGCGCCTTGCTGATCTCGCCTTCGCCCAGCACCTTGACCAGGCGGCCGGAGCGGACCAGGCCGTGACCGGCCAGGCTCTCGGGATTGATCTCGCCCTCGAGCTCGGCGAGATCGCCGACGTTGACAACCGCGTATTCGGTTTTGAAGATGTTGGTGAAACCGCGCTTCGGGACCCGCCGGACCAGCGGCATCTGGCCGCCTTCGAAGCCGGGCCGGCTGCTATAGCCGGTGCGCGACTTCTGGCCCTTCTCTCCGCGTCCCGCGGTCTTGCCGAGCCCCGATCCCGGACCCCGTCCAACCCGCTTCCGTGAGTGCTTGCTCCCCTTCGCCGGGGAAAGCTCATGCAGCTTCATAGTTAACCCTCGACAATCTCCAGCAGGTACTGGACCTTGGCCACCATGCCGCGGACCGCGGGAGTATCTTCCCGTTCGACCTCGTGGCGAATTTTGCGCAGACCGAGGCTCCTCAGAACCTCGCGGTGCTCCCGGCGCGTGCCGATGGCACTGCGCACCTGGCGGATCTTGATCTTCTTGCCTTCGCTGTCAGCCATCTTGAAAACCCTCGCTCGGTGTCTCGTTCGGCTCAGGAGCCGGTCGTGGTGGTCTCAGACGGCGGCGGCGCTTCGTTGCCGGCGGTCTCCGGAGCAGCTTCCGGAGCAGGCGCGGCGGCAGGCGGCGCGGCCACCGCTGGGACGGGAACAGTCGCGGGAGCAGCCACGGCAGCCGGAGCGGCCGGAGCGCTCGGCGCGGCGTGCGCCACCGGCGACGAAGTCGTCTTCGCCTTGGCCGCCGACGCCACGGCATCGGCACGGGCGTGCAGACCGCGTCCGCGCAGCACCTCCTGCTCGTCCCGGAGGCTGAGCAGAGCCTTGAATGTCGCCTTCACCACGTTGTGGGGATTGGTCGAGCCCAGCGACTTGGTCAAGATGTCCTGGATGCCGGCGGTCTCGATCACGGCGCGCACAGGCCCGCCGGCGATCACCCCCGTCCCCTCGGACGCAGGCTTCAACAACACGCGGCCCGCGCCGAAGACGCCCAGCGTCTCGTGCGGAATGCTGGTCCCCTTGAGAGGCACCTGCACCATGTTCCGCTTGGCGATCTCGATGCCCTTGCGGATCGCCACCGGCACCTCTTTCGCCTTGCCCGCACCATAGCCGACGCGTCCATTCCCATCACCGATGACCACCAGGGCGGAGAACGAAAAGTTCTTGCCACCCTTGACCACTTTGGTCACCCGGTTGATGTGAACGACCTGCTCGAAAAACTCGCTTTCGCGCTCAAAGTCCCTGGCCAAGCTCGTCTCCTTCCATCAGACTCAGAATTGCAGACCCTTTTCGCGGGCGGCGTCGGCCAGCGTCTTCACATTGCCGTGATAGACGTAGCCTCCCCGGTCGAAGACCACCTTCTCGATTCCCTTGGCCTTCGCCCGCTGCGCAATCGTCTCGCCGACCAGCTTCGCCGCGTCCTTGTTGCTCAAGGAACCGGTGAGCTGCTGCCGGATCTCCGGGTCGGATGAGCTCGCTTGCGCCAGGGTGTTGCCCTTCTCATCGTCGATCAACTGGACGGAGATATAGCGCAGGCTCTTGAAGACCGACAGGCGAGGCCGCTCGCTGTTGCCGCGGACCCGCTGACGGATCCGCATATGGGCGCGCTCACGGCGCTCCCGCTTCTGCTTCATCTGTTTTGTGACGTGCTCCGTCATACAGGCCCCTTACTTCTTGCCGCCGGCCTTACCGGCCTTCAGGCGCAGCACCTCTTTGGTGTATTTGATCCCTTTCCCCTTGTAAGGGTCGGGGCGGCGCAGGCTCCGGATCTCCGCCGCCACCTGGCCGACCTGCTGCCGGTCGGCTCCGGAGATGGTGATCCGATTGGTCTTGTCGATCTCGATCTTGATCGCCTCGGGGATGTTGTAGATCACCGGATGCGAATAGCCGAGGGCGAACTGGATGAAAGTGCCCTTGACCTCGGCCCGGTAGCCGACACCCACGATGTCGAGCTGCTTGCTGAAGCCGGCCGTCACACCCTGCACCGCGTTGGCGAGCAACGCGCGCAGGAGGCCGTGCTTGGCGCGCTCCGGGCCGGAATCGCCCGGCCGCGAGATCGTCACGGTGTTGCCATCGACCTGGATCGGGAAACCGTCGAACAGCGGCTGCGCGACTTTCCCCTTGGGACCCTGGGCGGTGAACAGACCGTCCTTGATTTCCACGTTCGTCCCGTTCGGGACCTGAATCGGCATTTTTCCTATCCGCGACATCGCCGTCTCTCCTACCAGATCTCGCAGAGGAGCTCGCCGCCGACCCGGCGCTCCCGCGCCTGAGCGTCACTGAGAAGCCCCTGCGACGTGGAGACAATCCCCAGGCCGAGACCATTGCGCACCGGCTTGATGTCGTCGGCGCCCTTGTAGACGCGACGGCCCGGCCGGCTGATCCGCTCCAGATAGTTGATGACCGGCATCCCCTCCGCGCTGTAGCGGAGGAAGACGCGCAGGGTCGCGGTCGGGCCGCTCCCTTCGACTACCCGGAAGTTCTTGATGAACCCCTCTTCCTTGAGGAGCTTGCAGATCTCCAACTTGAGCTTGGAGACAGGTACGTCCAGCCGGTCATGCTTGGCCAGGTGCGCATTTCGAATCCGGCTCAGCAGATCCGAGATGGGGTCGGTCATGCTCATGCGTGCTCTCTCCTATTCCGGCTCACCAGCTCGCCTTGATCACACCCGGCAGGTAACCCTGCAGGGCGAGCAGGCGCATATGGACCCGGCACAACCCGAACTTGCGGTAATACCCGCGGGGGCGGCCGCACAGTCTACAACGGTTCCGCTGCCGGACTTCGAACTTCAGCTTCTTTTTCGTCTTCGCGATCTTCGCAGTGGTCGCCACGGACGCCTCCTAGCGCTGGAACGGCATGCCGAGCTCGCGCAGAAGATACTGGGCGCGCTCGTCATTACCGGCCGTCGTCACGATCGTGATGTTCATTCCCTTGGGGCGTTCCACCTTGTTGTAATCGATCTCCGGGAAGATCAGGTGGTCACGGATGCCCAGGGTGTAGTTGCCGCGGCCGTCGAAGCTCTTCGTCGACACGCCACGGAAGTCGCGCACGCGCGGCAGCGCAATGGACAGCAGACGGTCCAGGAACTCCCACATGCGGTCGCCGCGCAGCGTCACGCGGGTGCCGATCGGCATCCCCTCGCGCAGCTTGAAGGCGGCGATGGATTTTTGTGCCCGCGTCAACACCGGCCGCTGGCCGGCGAGAGCCGTGAGCTCCTCGACCGCATCGTCGAGGATCTTGATGTTCTGCACCGCTTCGCCCATCCCCATGTTCAGGGAGACCTTCTCGATCCGCGGCACCGCCATGACGTTGGTGATGCCGAACTCCTTCTGGAGCCGGGCGACCACCTCGTCACGGTAGCGCTGCTTGAGCCGGGGCACGTAGCCTTCGGGAGTCGGCCGCGCCGGAGCGCTGCTTTCCCGCTTGGGGGCCGGCTTGGCGGCCTTGGACGCCTTGCCGCTCCCTTTTCCTTCTGTCTTGTTCTTTGCCATGTCCATCGACCTCAACTGAAGGTGGCGTCGCAGTTCTTGCACACCCGGACGCCGCGGCCGTCATCCAGCCGCTTGCGCCCGAGGCGCGAGGGCTTGCCACACTCGGGGCAAATCACCTTCAGGTTGGCGACCTGAATCGGCGCCTCGCGCTCCAGAATGCCCCCCTGAATCCCCTTGTTCGGGTTCGGGCGGGTGTGCCGCTTCATCATGTTGACGCGCTCGACGATCACCTTGCCATCGCTGGCGAGAACCCGGAGCACGCGACCGCGGGCCCCGCGATCTTTTCCGGTGGTGACGAGCACCTGATCATTCTTCTTGACCTTGAGCTTGTTCATCTCAGATGACCTCCGGCGCGAGGGAGACGATCTTCATGAACCGCTTCTCCCGCAGCTCCCGTGCCACCGGCCCGAACACGCGCGTGCCGACAGGCTCGCCCGAGTCGTTGACCAGCACCGCGGAGTTGCTGTCGAAGCGGATATAGCTCCCGTCCTTGCGCCGCTGTTCTTTCACTGTGCGCACGATCACCGCCTTCACCACCTGCCCCTTCTTGACCGTGCCGTCGGCCGAAGCCTCTTTCACGGACGCGGTGATCACGTCGCCCAGCCGTCCATACTGGCCGGCCGAGCCGCCCCGCAAGTGGATACAGGCGATCTTTTTCGCGCCCGAATTGTCCGCCACGTCGAGAATCGTTCCCATCTGGATCATCGCGTACCTCTACTCATTGAGCCCGCTTGAGGATGGTGCGGACCCGCCAACGCTTCGTCCGGGAGAGCGGCCGGCTGGAGACGATCTCCACCTCGTCACCGACGTTGCACTGATTCTGCTCGTCGTGCGCGGCAAACCTCGACGTCCTCTTCATATGCCGATGGTAGAGGCGGTGGGTCACCGTGATCTCGACCGCGACGATCACCGTCTTGTCCATCTTGTTGCTCACCACGCGCCCGACCTTCACCTGCTGCCGGCCGCGGGTTGCGGTGGTCTCTTCTGTCGTCTCTGCTGTCTGGGCCATTGTCATCCGCTCCTGCGACCTATCCACGCTTCTCGCGCAGGACGGTCATCACCCGTGCCAGATCGCGGCGCACCTCGCGCACGCGGGCCGGCTTCTCGAGCTGTCCGGTCACCTTTTGCAAGCGCAGCGCGAAAAGCTGCTCTGACAGCTCCTTCTCACGCTCCCCCAGCTCTTCTGACGTCTGATCACGAAATTGCGACGCTTTCATCTCTTCACCTCAGCTCTTCGTGGCGGGTGATGAACCGGGTCTTGATCCCGAGCTTGTGGGAGGCCAGGCGCATCGCCTCTTCGGCGATATCCGCGGGGACCCCTTCCAGCTCGTACAGGATGCGAGCCGGCCGGACCACGGCGACCCACTCCTCTGGCGGACCTTTGCCCTTGCCCATCCGGGTTTCGAGCGGCTTCTTGGTGATCGGCTTGTCGGGGAAGACGCGGATCCACAATTTGCCGCCGCGCTTCACGTGGCGCGAGATCGCGATACGGGCGGCCTCGATCTGCCGCGCCGTCACCCAGGCGGGCTCGAGCGCTTGCAGGGCATAGTCGCCGAAGGCGATGTAGGTCCCGCCCTTGGACATGCCGCGGCGCCGTCCGCGCTGCTGCTTTCTGTATTTGACCTTCTTCGGCATCAACATGATCGTTCAATCCTCCGGCCCGTGTCTCTACGCCGACGCGCGGCGGCTCTTTTCCTTCAGGAGATCGCCTTTGTAGACCCAGACCTTGACCCCGATGACGCCGTAGGTGGTCCGCGCCTCCGCGAGGCCGTAGTCGATGTCCGCCTTCAGTGTGTGCAGCGGCAGGCGGCCTTCCTGGTACCACTCGGAGCGCGCGATCTCGGCGCCCCCCAGACGGCCGCCGACCATGATCTTGACTCCCTTGGCGCCGAAGCGGAAAGCCGATTCCATGGCTTTCTTCATGGCGCGGCGGAAGGAGACGCGGCGCTCGAGCTGCCCGGCGATCGACTGCGCGACGAGCTGCGCGTCGAGCTCCGGCCGCTGGATCTCCTGGATGTTGATATGGACCTCGCGGCCCATCTCTTTCTGGAGATCGTCGCGCAGCTTGTCGACCTCGGCGCCGCGGCGGCCGATGATGATGCCGGGCCGCGACGTATAGATCGTCACGCGGAGCTTGTCGGCGGCGCGCTCGATGTCGACCTCGGAGACTCCGGCGTGCGCCAGGCGCTCCTTCAGATGGGCACGGAGCTTCAGGTCCTCGTGCAGGGTGTCGGCGTACTTGGACTCGCCGTACCAGCGGGAGTGCCAGGTCTTGTTGTAGACGAGCCGGAACCCGTACGGGTGTGTTTTCTGACCCACGTTCGTATCCTCTCCTACTGAACGTCACCCTTGCGGGTGTCGAGCTTGATCGTGATGTGGCTCTGCCGCTTGAGGATCCGGAACGCCCGGCCCATCGGCGCTGGCTGGATCCGCTTGAGCATCGGCCCGGGATCCACGTAGATCTCCTTCACGTAGAGCCGGTCCACGTCGACATGGTCCTCCCGGTTCTCCGCGTTGGCGATCGCCGACTTGAGGCACTTCTGTACGTGCCTCGCCGCCGCCTTCTTGGTCACGTCGAGGATGTTCACCGCCTCCTGCACCCCTTTGTTGCGGATGAGGTCGGCGACCAGCCGCACCTTCTGCGGCGAGCCTTGCAAGTAACGAAGCCGCGCTGTCACTTCCATCGTTCGAATCTCCGTAGCCCGAGCCGCTGGATCAGCGGGGCTTGGCGCCCTTCTCGACTTTTTTACCGCTGTGACCACGGAAGGTCCGGGTCATCGCGAACTCACCCAGCTTGTGCCCGACCATGTTCTCGCTGACGTAGACCGGGATGAACTTGTTGCCGTTGTGCACCGCGATCGTGTGCCCGACCATTTCGGGGATGATCGTCGAGCGCCGCGACCAGGTCTTGATCACGCGCTTGTCGCCGCGATCGTTCATCGCCTGAACCTTGACGGCGAGGTGATCGTCGATGAAATAACCCTTCTTGAGCGAACGCGCCATGTCTGTCTCCGGTCCTTACTTCTGTTTGCGGCCGCGGACGATCATCTTGTCCGTGCGCTTGTTGTTGCGTGTCTTGTATCCCTTGGTCGGCACGCCCCAGGGGGTCGTGGGGTGGCGGCCGCCGGACGTCCGGCCCTCGCCACCGCCCATCGGATGGTCCACCGGGTTCATGGTGACGGCCCGGTTGTGCGGCTTCCAGCCCAGCCAGCGGTTGCGGCCGGCCTTGCCGATCGAGACGTTCTCGTGGTCCAGGTTGCCCACCTGGCCGATGGTGGCGTAGCACTCGACGTGCACCTTCCGCACCTCGCCCGAGGGGAGCTTGACCTGCGCCCAGCCGCCTTCGCGCGCCATGAGCTGCGCTCCGGCGCCGGCGCTGCGCACCATCTGGCCGCCCTTGCCGATCTTGAGCTCGATGTTGTGGATCACGGTGCCCAGGGGGATCTTGCGCAACGGCAGAGCGTTGCCGACGTTGACCTCGGCCGTCTCGCCCGCCAGCACCTCGGAGCCCACCGCCAAGCCGTCCGGCCAGAGGATGTAGCGCTTCTCGCCGTCCGCGTAGTTGAGGAGGGCGATGCGCGCCGAGCGGTTCGGGTCGTACTCGATGCTCGCCACCTTCGCCGGCACGCCGTGCTTGTTGCGCTTGAAATCGATCACCCGGTAGCGCTGCTTGTGACCGCCGCCGCGCCACCAGGACGTGAGCTGTCCCTTGTTGTTGCGCCCGCCGGTCGAGCTCTTGCCCTCGGTGAGCGGCTTGTGCGGCTCGCTCCGGGTGACCTCATCGTACGTCAGATGGGTCTGAAACCGGCTCCCCGCATTCGTCGGTTTTCTCTGCTTGGTCGGCATCGTTCTACATCCCCTCGAAGAACTCGATCTGCTTTTCGCCCTCGACCAGGCGTACGTAGGCTTTCTTCCAGTCCGGACGGCGGCCGACGAACTTCCCCTGGCGGCGCACCTTGCCGTGAATCCGGAGGATGCGCACATCGGCGACCCGCACCTTGAACTGGGCCTCCACGGCGCGCTTGACCTCGATCCGGTTGGCGTCCCGGTGCACCTCGAAAGCGATGATGTTCTTTTCGTCGCGCAGCACCGTCGACTTCTCGGTGATCAGCGGACGGCGGATGATTTCCTGGGTTTTCATTTCGCCAGCACCTCCACCAGGCGGTTGAGCGCTCCCTCGCTGACCACGAGGATGGAGCGGTCGACCACGTCGTAGACGTTGACCGCGAGCGCGTCCACCGTCTTCAGCTTGCGGTCGTTGCGGGAGGCGAGCGTCAGGTTGTGGTTCTCGAAGCTGTCGATCAACAGCGCCTTGCCGTCGATGCCCAGCCCGCCGAGACGCTGCAACAGCTCCTTGGTGCGGTGGCTGTTCAGGTCCAGGCTCTCGAGGACCACGATCTGGTTGTCGGCGGCCTTGCGCGACAGTGCCGAGCGCAGGGCGTTCTTCTTCTCGCGCACCGACAGATGTTTCTCATGGCTGTGCGGCACCGGGCCATGCACCGTACCGCCGCCGCGCCACTTCGGGTTGCGGATGTCGCCGGTCCGCGCGCGGCCGGTCCCCTTCTGGCGCCACAGCTTCTTGCCCGAGCCGGAGACCTCGGCGCGCGTCTTCACCTTGTGCGTGCCGCGCTGCAGGCCGGCCAGATAGGCCAGGACCGCCTCGTGGATCAGGTGCTCGTTGTACGGATATCCGAACACCACGTCGGGAAGCTCGATCTCCCGCACCTGTTTGTTGTCGAAATTCTTGACCGGAATCTTCATAAGCCTATCCCCGCTTGGCCCGGCAGATCGTCAGGTACCCGCTCTTGGGACCCGGCACGGCGCCCCGCACATAGATCAGGTTCTGCTCCGCGTCGACCTTCACGATCTGGAGGTTCTTGACCGTCACCCGCTCGCCGCCCATCCGGCCGCCGGCCCGCATGCCGGGAAACACCCGGGATGGGTACGCCGACGAGCCGATCGAGCCCGGAGCGCGGTGGAACATCGAGCCGTGCGAAGCCCGGCCGCCGGCGAAATTATGGCGCTTCATCACGCCCTGGTAGCCCTTGCCCTTGCTGGTGCCGATGACGTCCACCCAATCCTTCTCGGCGAAGATCGAGGCCTTGACCTCGTCGCCCGCATTGAGGTTCTCGTCGGCGCTCAGCGCGAGCTCCGCCACCCGGCGCACCGGCGCCACGCCGGCCTTCTTGAAGTGGCCGGCCCGGGGCTGGCTCACCTTCTTCGCCGGACGCTCCTCGACGAGACCGATCTGGACCGCCTCATAGCCGTCCGTCGCGACCGTCTTGCGCTGCACCACGAGGCACGGCCCCGCCTTGATGACCGTGACCGGGACCACTGTCCCGTCCGCGGCGTAGATCTGGGTCATTCCCAGCTTGCGTCCCAAGATGCCTTCCATGGTCCTCAGGTCTCCTTGCTACTTCCCGAAAGCCTTGATCTCGACGTCCACGCCGGCCGGGAGCTCCAGCTTCATCAGCGCGTCCACGGTCTGGCTGGTCGGCTCGAAGATGTCCAGGAGCCGCTTGTGGGTGCGGATCTCGAACTGCTCGCGCGACTTCTTGTCGACGTGCGGCGAACGGTTCACGGTATACCGCGAAATGTGAGTGGGCAGCGGGATCGGTCCCACCACCCGCGCGCCGGTGCGGCGCGCGGTGTCCAGGATCTCATGCGTCGACGTGTCCAGGATGCGGTAGTCGAACGCCTTCAGGCGAATGCGGATCTTCTCGTTGACCATGACCTATCCCTTTGCCGCTCCCGAAAAGCTCCAGGCAGCAGTAGCTACTCCAAGATCTCCGTGACAGTTCCGGCGCCGACCGTGCGGCCACCCTCGCGGATGGCGAAGCGCACGCCCTTCTCCATCGCGATCGGATTGATCAGCTCGATCGCCAGGTTCACGTTGTCGCCCGGCATCACCATCTCCGTCCCTTCCGGCAGCGACGCGACTCCCGTCACGTCCGTCGTCCGGAAGTAGAACTGCGGACGGTAGCCGTTGAAAAACGGCGTGTGGCGCCCACCCTCTTCCTTCGTCAGGATGTACACCTCGCCCTTGAACTTCCGGTGCGGCTTGATCGAGCCCGGCTTCGCCAGCACCTGCCCGCGCTCCACGTCGTCTTTCTTCGTGCCGCGCAGAAGAACACCGATGTTGTCGCCCGCCTGGCCCTGGTCCAAAAGCTTCTTGAACATCTCGACGCCGGTGACGATCGTCTTCGTCGTCGGATGGATGCCGACGATCTCCACCTCGTCGCCCACCTTCACGATCCCGCGCTCCACACGGCCGGTCACCACCGTACCGCGGCCCGAGATCGAGAAGATGTCCTCGATCGGCATCAGGAACTCCTTGTCGATCGCCCGCGGCGGCAGCGGAATGTACTCGTCCACCGCGTCGATCAGCTCGATGATCTTCTTGCCCCACTCGC
>Ga0307506_10000247_pt1 | contig 13104 bp, 13 predicted proteins | sample 25_S_MG_FD_202175 | JGI IMG/M metagenome (GOLD analysis project Ga0307506, IMG submission 202175) | Soil microbial communities from Populus trichocarpa stands in riparian zone in the Pacific Northwest, United States - 25_S | ecosystem: Environmental > Terrestrial > Soil > Riparian zone > Trees... | reverse complement strand
TCCTAACCTCCCCCCTGTCCCAACCGCCTCCCGCCCAGGGGGGAGGAACAGGCGCGGCACACGAAACGCCGGCGGCGATTTGGGAAGGGTGGAAGGGCCGAAGGCCCGGGCTTCCTTAGCCCAGGGCAACGCCCTGGGTTCCTGGGTTGGGAGGGCGGGGTGGGGCGCCAACGTTCTGCGCTAAGCTCCTCCCTGCCCATGACTCCCCCCTTCCAGGCCGGCGACGTCCTCGCCGCGATGATCACGCCGGCCGTGCTCATCTCCGCGTCCGGGACGCTCGTCCTGTCGACGTCGAACCGCCTGACCCGGGTGGTGGACCGGGTGCGGGTGATCGCGGTAGAAGCGGAGCGGCTGCCTCTGGAGGCGCCGGAGGACCTCCGGCTGTTCCTCTCCGACCAGCTCACCCGGCTGTCGGCCCGCGTGCTCCTGCTGCGCACGGCGCTGACGGTGCTCTATGGCGGCGTCGGCGCCCTGGTGGCGGCGAGCATCGCGGTCGGGCTGTCGGCGGCGTTCGGGTGGAGCTATGGATGGGTGCCGGTGTCGCTGGGGCTGGCGGGTGCCGGGGCGCTTTTCCACAGCACCCTTCTCCTCGTCCGCGAGGGGCGCCTGGCTCTGGGATCGACGCTGCAGGAGCTGGAACGGGCACGGCGTTCGATGGAGCGGCCTGGTTCCCGATCAACCCCCACTTGACTCGCCGGCCCGGGGGCGCCACGATCCGGGGCGATGCACACGATCTTCAAGGACTTCACGTTCTCGGCGGCGCACGCCATCCGCGGTCATACGCGCGGATGCCAGAATATGCACGGCCACAACTACCGGGTGCGGGTCCACCTGCGGGCGGAGCGCCTCGATCCGCTCGGCATGGTCCTCGACTTCCAGGACTTGAAGGGCATGATGCAGGAGATCGTCGGGCCGTTCGACCACGCGGTGATCAATGACATCCCGCCGTTCGACGTTCGTAACACCACCGCCGAGCTGGTGAGCCAGTATGTCTACGAGGAGGTCGCCCGGCGCCTTGCGGACCAGGAGCGGGTGCGGGTGGCGAAGGTCGAGGTCTGGGAGAACGACACGGCCTGCGCCATCTACGAGCTTTGACAGCGGCGGATCAGATAGAATTGCCTCAGCACCCTCCCGCGATGCCGGCCGCATGGCTCCGCGTCCTATTCAGCCTTTTCAAGGATCGACAATGACTTCGGATAAAGCGACTCTCGACGGGCTGCGCATCGACCGCAGCGCGCGCTCCGAGGGCGGCTCGCGCGGCAAGATCTGGATCGTCGTGACCGTCCTCGTCCTGCTCCTCGCCGCCGGCGCATGGGCCTGGCTGCGCCGGCCCCGCGCCGTGGAGGTGCGGACGGCGGCGGCGGTGCAGAAACAGGGGGCCGCGGCCGGCGCCGTGCTCAACGCCTCCGGCTATGTGACGGCGCGCCGCCAGGCCACCGTCTCCTCCAAGATCACCGGCAAGGTCGTCGACGTGCTGGTCGAGGAGGGGATGGAGATCCATGAGGGCCAGATCCTCGCCCATCTCGACGGCGCGACGCTGAGCAAGCAGCTCGCCCTCGCCGAATCGCAGCTCGCCTCCCAGCGCGGCTCGCTGCACGAGACCGAGGTGCGCCTCAAGGAGGCCGAGCTCAACCGCAAGCGCGTCCGCCGCCTCAAAGAGCAGGGAGTCTCGCCCCAGGCCGACGTCGACGCCGCCGACGCCGCCGCCGACTCTCTCAAGGCGCGGCTCGACCTGGGGCGGCAGGACGTCACCGTCTCCGAGCGCCAGCTCGCGTTGCGCCGCCAGGACCTCGACGACACCGTCATCCGCGCGCCCTTCTCCGGCATCGCCGTCAGCAAGGACGCGCAGCCCGGCGAGATGATCTCCCCGGTCTCCGCCGGCGGCGGCTTCACCCGCACCGGCATCTGCACCCTGGTCGACATGAAGTCCCTGGAGATCGAGGTCGACGTCAACGAGAGCTACATCAACCGCGTGAAGCCGGGACAGAAGGCGGTCGCGACGCTCGACGCCTACCCGGAATGGCAGATCCCGTCGCGCGTCATCATGCCGGTGCCCACCGCCGACCGGCAGAAGGCCACCGTGAAAGTGCGCATCGCGTTCGAGGAGCTCGACCCGCGCATCTTGCCGGACATGGGGGTCAAGGTGGCGTTCCTCGACAACGAGCCGGTGGCCGGCACGTCCGGAGCCGCCGCCGCGCCCGTCAAGCCGGCGGTGGAGATTCCGAAGGCGGCGATACGCAAGGACGGCGAGCACGACGTGGTGCTGGTGGTCAAGGACGGCAAGGTGGAGCGGCGGGCGGTGGGGCTCGGCTCCACCACCGGCGACGACGTGACCGTGCTCTCCGGCCTCTCCGGCGGCGAGCAGGTGGTGATCGAAGGACCGGCGGATCTCAAAGACGGCGCATCTGTGACTGTCAAGCAATAGGAGAGACGATGGACAATCCATTGGACAATAAGGCACTGGTCAGGATTCGCGGCGCCCACAAAGTCTATTTCCGCGGCGCCGAGCGCCTCGACATCCTCAACGGGATCGACCTCGAGGTGCCGCAAGGCGACTTCCTCGCCCTCATGGGACCTTCGGGCTCCGGCAAGACGACCCTGCTCAACCTGATCGGCGGCCTCGACCGCCCGAGCTCCGGCTCGGTGGAGGTGGCGGGCGAGCCGATCGAGCGCCTCCCGGACGGCAAGCTCGCCGAGTGGCGGTCCAGGAATATCGGCTTCGTCTTTCAGTTCTACAACCTGCTGCCGGCGCTCACCGCGGAGAAAAACGTCGAGCTGCCCCTCCTCCTCACCCATCTTTCCAAAGCGGAGCGGCGGCGGCACGTGGCCACGGCGCTCCAGGTCGTCGGCCTGGCCGAGCGCTCCAAGCACTATCCGCGGCAGCTCTCCGGCGGCCAGGAGCAGCGCGTCGGCATCGCCCGCGCCATCGTCACCGATCCCACGCTCCTCCTCTGCGACGAGCCGACCGGAGACCTCGACCGCAAGTCCGGCGACGAGATCCTCGATCTCCTCCAGGCGCTCAACCGCGAGCAGGGCAAGACCATCATCATGGTCACCCACGACCCGCACGCCGCGGCCCGGGCGCGCCGCACCCTCCACCTCGACAAGGGCGAGCTGGTCACGGAGGCGGCGGCATGAAATTCTTCTCTCTCGTCTGGGGCAACCTCTGGCGGCGCAAGCTGCGCACGATCCTGACGATCGCGTCGACGATCGCCGCGTTCCTCCTCTTCGGCGTCCTCGGCGCGGTGCGGACAGGTTTCTCGGCGGGGGTGGAGGTGAGCGGCGCGGACCGCCTGATGGTCACTCACAAGGTGTCGATCATCATGCAACTGCCGATTTCCTATCAGGACCGCATCATCGCGGTGCCGGGGGTCGAGGCGGTCACCCACGCGAGCTGGTTCGGCGGCATCTATCAGGAGCCGAAAAACTTTTTTCCCCAGATGGCCGTGGACCCCGAGACCTATCTTGATCTCTACCCCGAGATCAGGCTGAAGCCGGAGCAGAAGAAGGCATGGCTCGCCGACCGCACTGGTGCGATCGTCGGACGGACGACGGCGGAGCGTTTCGGCTGGAAGCTGGGAGCCAGGATCCCGATCCAGCCCACCATCTACCGGCGCAAGGACGGCTCGAAAACCTGGGATTTCAACATAGACGGCATCTACGACGGCGCCGAGCAGGGGACCGACACGACAGGGTTCTTCTTCCGCTACGACTACCTGAAGGAAGCAGCAGCCGTCGACCGCGGCTCAGTCGGCTGGTACATCATCCGCATTGCCGATCCCAAGCGGGCGCCGGACATCTCGAAAACGATCGACGGGATGTTCGCCAACTCGCCGGAGGAGACGAAGACAGCTACGGAGAAGGCGATGGCCCAGGGATTCGCCAACCAGGTGGGAAACATCGGGGCGATGATGACCGCGATCGTCTCGGCGGTCCTCTTCACTCTGCTGCTCGTGGTGGGCAACACCATGGCGTTGGCGGTGCGTGAGCGGACGGGTGAGCTGGCGGTTCTCAAGACGCTGGGCTTCAAGCAGCATCAAGTTCTCGGCCTGGTTCTCATCGAGTCCTGCGCGGTGGCGCTCCTGGGAGGTGGGCTCGGGTTGCTCGGGGCGTTCGCGGTGATCCCGCCGCTGGGCAAGGCGCTCCGCCAGTTCGTACCGGTCTTCTACCTGCCTGGGCGGGACGTCGCCGTCGCCGTCGGGCTGATGTTGTTGCTCGGCCTGGCGGCAGGTCTGCCGCCGGCGATCACCGCGATGCGGCTGCGCATCGTCGACGCTCTGAGGAGGATTTGATCATGGGCAACTGGCTCTCACAGGTCGGTGCATTAACGATGCTCAACCTGCGCACGATCTCGCAGCGGCGTGGCTCCGCGCTGTCGGCGATGGTGGGGATCGCGGGGGTCGTCGCCGTCTTCGTGACAGTGCTGTCGATCGCCGAGGGGCTGCGCGCCACGATGGCCGCCACCGGATCGCCGGATACGGTGCTGGTGATGCGCGGCGGCAGCGACTCCGAGATGATGAGCGGCCTTGGACGTGACGCGACGCGACTCATCGCCGATGCCCCCGGCGTGCGGCGGGCGGCGGCGGGGCCGGTCTCCTCGGCCGAGCTGTTCGTGGTGGTTGACCTGCCGAAGAAATCGACCGGGACCGATGCCAATGTGCCGCTCCGCGGCGTGCAGGAGACCTCCTTCGCGGTGCGTCAGCGCTTCAAGATCGAGGACGGGCGTACCTTCGAGCCGGGAACCAGCGAGATCATCGTCGGGCGCGGGGCGGCGGCTGAGTTCTCCGGTCTCGCGATCGGACAGAAGCAACGCTGGGGACAGACGGATTGGACGGTGGTGGGGATCTTCTCGGACGGCGGCAGCCTCTCCGAGTCGGAAATCTGGTGCGATGTGGGCGTTCTGCAGCCCGCGTATCGGCGCGGCAGCACCTTCCAATCGGTGCATGCCAGGCTCGAATCACCGGCGGACTTCACTCGCTTCAGGGACGCTCTCAAAGGGAACCCGCAGCTCGATGTCAAAGTGCAGCGGGAGAGCGACTACTATGCCGGACAGTCGAGCGGAATGTCCCGGATGATCCGGATTCTCGGCTCCGTTATCGCCCTGCTGATGGCAGGGGGTGCAGTGTTCGGCGCGCTCAATACGATGTACAGCACGGTGGCGGCGCGCAGCCGCGAGATCGCGACGTTGCGGGCGCTGGGCTTCAAAGGGAGCCCGGTGATCCTGTCGGTGATGGCCGAATCGATGTTCCTGGCCTTGGTCGGGGGCCTCGTCGGGGCCGGCATCGCTTATTTCGCCTTCAACGGCTATCGCACGTCGACCCTCAACTGGCAGAGCTTCAGCCAAGTCGCTTTCGCCTTCAAGGTGACCCCCCTCCTGCTCGTGCTGGGGACCGGTATCGCCCTCGTCATCGGGCTGATTGGCGGCCTATTTCCGGCCTGGCGAGCGGCGCATCTGCCGGTGGCGACCGCGTTGCGCGAGCTTTGAGATCTAAACATCGGAGATCAGGTAGAATCCCGGGCGGCGTTCCAGCCCCCGGGGGGCTCGGTCCGACCTCTTAGGAGACCCGTAATGTCTCAGCAGACAGCAGACCTGGTGACCCATCAGGAGACAGAGCCGACCGCAGCGACCCAGCCGGCCACGGCGAAGCTCGTCCTCGGCGGCAAGGAATACGACTTTCCCGTCGTCGTGGGCAGCGAGGGCGAGGTCGCGGTCGACATGACGCAGCTCCGCGCCAAGAGCGGCGCGATCACGCTCGACCAGGGGTACGGCAACACCGGCGCCTGCGAGAGCGCCATTACGTTCATCGACGGCGAGAAGGGCATCCTGCGCTACCGCGGCTATCCCATCGAGGAGATCGCCGGGCGCGCGGAGTTCGTCGAGATCTGCTACCTGCTGATCTACGGCCACCTGCCCAGCCGCGAGGAGCTCGGCGTCTTCAGCCAGCACCTCACCCGCCACAGCCTCCTCCACGAGGACATGAAGAAGTTCTTCGAGGGCTTTCCGACCAGCGCGCACCCGATGGCGATGCTCTCCTCCATGGTGGCCTCGCTGTCGGCGTACTACCCGGACGACAACGACGTCGACCTCAACATCATCCGGCTGCTGGCGAAATCGATCACCATCGCCGCCTTCTCGTACAAGAAGAACATCGGCCAGCCGTTCATGTACCCGCGCAACGACCTCTCCTACTGCTCGAATCTCCTCTCCATGATGTTCACGATTCCCGCCGAGCCGTACCAGGTGAACGACGTCTTCGTGCGCGCGCTCAACCTCCTGCTCATCCTGCACGCCGACCACGAGCAGAACTGCAGCACCTCGACCGTGCGCATGGTGGGGAGCAGCCAGGCGAACCTCTTCGCCTCGATCTCCGCCGGCATCTGCGCCCTCTGGGGGCCGCTCCACGGCGGCGCCAACCAGGCGGTCATCGAGATGCTGGACCACATCCGGCAGGACGGCGGCGACTACAAGAAATACGTCGAGATGGCGAAGGACAAATCCTCCGGCTTCCGGCTGATGGGCTTCGGGCATCGCGTCTACAAGAACTTCGACCCGCGGGCGCGCATCCTCAAGCAGACGGCGGACGAGGTGCTCCGGCAGCTCGGCATCGACGATCCGCTCCTCGCCATCGCCAAGCAGCTCGAGGAGGTCGCCCTGCACGACGACTTCTTCGTCTCCCGCAAGCTCTACCCGAACGTCGACTTCTACAGCGGCATCATCTACCGCGCCATGGGCATCCCGACGAACATGTTCACGGTCATGTTCGCCCTCGGCCGCCTGCCCGGCTGGATCGCCCACTGGCGGGAGATGCGCGACGATCCGCAGACCCGCATCAACCGGCCGCGCCAGATCTACACCGGCGCGACGGAGCGAAAGTTCGTGCCGCTCGGCGAACGGTAGACAGACGGGCAATTGACAATCAGAACTGCCGCGGTCCAGAATATCTCTATCTGTTGAGACAAAATCTCAATTGAGGGGATAGAGAAAGGCACGCGGCAGGATCGACCATGTCAGACGCCCGGGAGAAACAGAAGTTCCTCCAGCTCCTCCGCGAGCGTGGCCAACGCGTCACCGGCGAGCGGCTCGCCCTGTTCGACGAGATCTTTTCTCTCCACGGCCACATCGACGCCGAGGAGCTGCTGCATTCCATGAAGACGCGCGGCCTCAAGATCTCGCGCGCCACGGTCTACCGCAACCTCGACCTGCTGGTGGAGTGCGGCCTGGCGCGCAAGCAGCGGCTGGAGCGCAACCGCTTCCTCTACGAGCACGTGCACGGCGGCCAGCAGCACGACCATCTGGTGTGCACCGGGTGCGGCCGAGTGGTCGAGTTCGTCAGCCCGGGCATCGTGGCGTTGCAGGGCGAGATCTGCCGCGCCCACGGCTTCCTGCCCACCCGCCACACCCTGCAGATCAGCGGCCTGTGCAAACCGTGCGCGGAACGGGAGGCGGCGCCGCATGTTTGAAGCTCTCATCGTCACCCTGCGCGAAGGCGTCGAGGCGGCCCTGGTGGTGGGGATCATCGTCGCCTTCCTGCGCCGGGAGGGCGCGGAGCGCCACCTGCGCGCGGTCTGGTTGGGGATCGGCACCGCCGCGGCGGCGAGCTTCGCGGGCGCCTTCATCCTCTATCGCTGGGCGGTCAACGAAGAGGTCTTCGAGGGGCTGCTCTATCTCGGCTCCGCGGGGATCGTCGGCTCGATGATGGTCTGGATGTGGCGGCACTCCCACACCCTGTCGGGCGAGCTGAAGGGATCGCTCTCCCGCATCCTGGCGCGCGAGAAGGTCGGCTCGGTCTCCGCCGGGCTCTTCCTCTTCACCTTCCTGATGGTCTTCCGCGAGGGGATCGAGACGGTCCTCTTCCTCTCCGCCCTGTCGCTCACCACCAGCGGGCTGATGGCGATCCTCGGCGTCGGCATCGGCCTCGCGGCGGCGGTGGCGTTCGGCGTCTACTTCGTCCGCGGCAGCCTGCGCATCGACCTCGGCCGCTTCTTCAAGATCACCGGCATCGCGCTGGGGATCTTCGTCCTCCAGCTCCTGATCAACGGATACCACGAGCTGTCGGAGGCCGGCTGGCTGCCGGCCAACGAGACGACCATGGCCACCATCGGCCCGCTGGTGCGCAACGAATTCTTCTTCATCGCCGCGGTCCTCCTCCTGCCGCTCCTCATGCTGATGATCCCCGGCCGGCAGCGGCAGGAGGCGCGCGAGCCGGCCGCCGGGACGGTCGGCGCGGAGGGCCGGCTGGCGCGGGCGCAGGCGGAGCGCCAGGCGCGGGCGCGGGTGGTGGGCGCGGTCCTGGGCGTGGTCATCCTCGCCGCCCTCGGCTTCGGCTTCGTCTACACCCGGCCGCCGGCGGCGCTGTCGGCCGCAACGCCGGTCACCCCGGGGAGCGACGGCGCCGTGCGCATTCCGCTCTCGACCTTCACGGACGGCAAGCTCCAGCGCTTCCAGCTCCGCCTTGGCGGCGTCGCGGTGCGCTTCTTCGCCGTGCCGGTGGACGCGCAGGCGAAGGAGATCGCCACCGCCTTCGATGCCTGCGACATCTGCGGCGCCAAGGGCTACTTCCAGGACGGCACCAGCATCACCTGCCTGCACTGCGGCTCGGCGATCTACCCGCCCAGCATCGGGCAGTCCGGGGGGTGCAACCCGGCGCCGCTGCCGGCGCGCCGCGAGGGCGGCGACCTGGTGATCGCGGTCTCCGATCTCGAGAAGGGCGCGCCGCGCTTCGCGGCCGGTGGCTAGATGTACACCCGCCTGCTCCTCGAATCGCTGCGCCGCGGCACGCGCCGGAAGCTCCTGGCGGTCTCCGCCGTGGCCCTGGGGACCTTCGGCGCCACCGCTCTGGCCGAGGTGATGCTCTCCTCGGGGGACCGCATCGCCGCGGAGATGAGCGCCTACGGCGCCAACCTGGAGCTGGTGCCGGCGGCGGGCCGGCAGACCCTCGCGGTGGCGGACCTGCCCGCCGTGCGCAAGATCTTCTGGCGCAACAACATCGTCGCCCTGGCGCCGTTCCAGGAGGTGCGCGTGCGCCTGCAGCCGGGCCAGGCGCGCGAAACCGTCGCTGCGCTGGTGGGCACCTGGTTCGACCACGATCTCGAAGGCGGCTGGCGCACCGGCCTGCCGCGCGTCCGGCCGACCCTGCGGGTGGCCGGACGGTGGCCGGCGGAGAGCGCAGAGATCGCCGAGCTGGTCCTCGGCCGCCGGCTCGCCGCGCGGCTGGGGATCGCCGAAGGCGGCCAGGTGAAGGCGCGGCTCGGCGGTGCGGAGGCGGCTTTCCGCGTCGCAGGAATTCTGACCAGCGGCGGCGAGGAGGAGGAGCAGGCCTTCGCGCCTCTCGCCGCCGTGCAGCGCCTCACCGGCCAGACCGGACGCTTCACCAGCGCCGAGGTCTTCGCGCTGACCAACCCGGAGACGAAGAATCCAGGCGATCCCAAGCGCATGACGCCGCAGGAGTACGAGGCCTGGTACTGCACGGCCTATCCGTCGGCGGTGGCCTTCCAACTCAGCCAAGCGGTCCCGGGGAGCACGGCCCGCGTCGTCTACGGCATCACCGCCGCCACCGCCGACGTCATGGGACGCCTGCGCGGCGTGCTGATCGCTCTCGCGATCGTGGCGCTGGTCGGGTCGGTCGTGGGAGTGACGGCGGCGATGACGGCGACGGTGCTGGAACGCCGGCTGGAGGCGGGTCTGCTGGTGGCGATCGGCGCGCCGCGGGCGCACGTCGTCCTCTTCTTCCTCAGCGAGGCGGCCCTGCTCGGCCTGCTCGGCGGCCTGGCGGGCGGCGGGCTGGGGCTGGCCGGCGGCCGGCTGCTGGGGAGCGGCGCGCTGGGCATCGCGGTGCCCTGGATGCCGCAGCTCCTGCCCTTCGCGGCCCTCCTCGGCCTGGGCGTGGCCGTCTGCGCCAGCTTCGCGCCGGTGGTGCGCGCCCTGGAGCTCTATCCCGCGGCCATCCTCAAGAGGGCCACGGCCTAGATGCTCGCCCGCCTCGTCTTCGCCAGCCTGCGGCGCCGCTGGGGCCAGCTCGCGCTGATCTTCGCCGCGGTGACGGTGGCGGCGGCGACGGTCGCCACCCTGGCCGGCTTCTCGGCGCGCGCCCAGGGCCGCCTCGGCGAGAGCCTGTCCGCCTTCGGGCCGAATCTCACCGTGCGCCCGCAGGTGGGCGGACCGCCGCGGATCCCCGCGGAGGCGGTGGCGCGGGTGCGGACGGTGCCCGGGGTGCGCGAAGCGCGGGGCATGGCGGATGACCCGGCGCCGAGTCGGCCGCCGGGTTTCGACCGCATCGAGGTGCGCGCCGAGCCGGCGCGGCTCGCCGCGGTGGCGGCGGCGATCGAAGCGCGCGTCGAGGCGGTCGAGGCGCGTCCGCTCCTCAGGGTCAGCGAGTCGGACGCGCGGGTGACCCGGCGGCTCACTCTCGTGCTCGCCGCGGTGAGCGCCGTCTCCTTCGCGCTGGCCCTCCTCTCCGTGGGCGCGGCGACGACGGCCCTGGTCGGCGAGCGGCGGGTGGAGATCGGGCTGCTGATGGCTCTCGGCTACACCGGCCGGCGGGTGGCCAAGCTCTTCGCCGCCGAGCTGCTGGCCGCCGCCGTGGTGGCCGGGCTGGCCGGCGTTCTCCTCGGCGAGATCGCCGCGACCGGCCTCGCTCATCGCCTGCTCGGCGCCGGCGGCGGGATGGCCCTCACCTGGAGCGGCTTCGGTCTGACCTGGAGCGGCTTCGCCGCGGCCTCAGCCGTCTCCGTGCTGGTGGTCGGCCTGTCGATGACCGTGGCCTTGCACCGCGTCGAACGCCTCGACGCGGCCCGCGTCCTGCGAGGCGAGTGAGACCGCCGTGTCCTTCGTCGAGGTCGCAGGCCTCTCCCGCCGGTTCGGACCGCTGCGCGCGCTCGACGATCTGTCGCTGACGATCGAGAAAGGCGAGTGGGTGGCGATCACCGGCCCCTCGGGCTCCGGCAAGACGACGCTGCTCAACATCCTGTCCGGCCTCGACCGGGCGAGCTCCGGAACGGTCCAGGTCGACGGCGTCGATCTCTCCGCGCTCACCCCCCGCGATCTGGCGCGCTACCGGCAGCGCACGATCGGCCTGGTCTTCCAGCAGTTCCACCTGATCCCGTATCTCACCGCGCTCGAAAATCTCATGCTCGCGCAGTACGTGCACAGCATGACCGACCGCGGCGAAGCTGAGGAGGCGCTGCGCCGCGTGGGCTTGAGCGACCGCATGCAGCACCTGCCGAGCCAGCTCTCCGGCGGCGAGCAGCAGCGCGTGTGCATCGCCCGCGCCCTGATCAACCAGCCGCCGCTGATCCTCGCCGACGAGCCGACCGGCAACCTCGACGCGGTCAACGAGGCGGTGGTGATGAATCTCCTCACCGACCTCCATCAGCGTGGCCACACGCTCGTCCTGGTCACCCACGCGCCGCCGATCGCCGCCCGCGCCGACCGCGAGATCCGCCTGGAGCACGGCCGCCTGGCCGCCCCCGAGGAGCCCGGGGCCGTGGAGCTGATCGGCGCTCTCGCGGATCTGTGGCGCCTGCTCGAAGAGGATGGGACGGGCGTCTCCGTGGCGCGCCGCGGTGTCGCCGATCTCCTCTCCGACGGCCTCCTCGCGTTCGTCGACGGCAAGATCGCCTTCACCGAGCGCGGGCATGCCCAGGCCGCCGCCGCGGTGCGCCGGGTGCGCCTGTCCGAGGTGCTCCTCGCGCGGACTCTCTCCACGGTCGAGGAGTGCGGGCGCGCTCTGCCGGTCGCCGCCGGCTTCGAGGATCAGGTCTGCGCCTTCCTGGATTACCCGACCGCGTGCCCGCACGGCCGGCCGATCCCGCCGGCGGTGGAGGTGGGAGGGTGAGGTGGCGCCTCGCGCTCCTGCTCCTCGCCGGTGGCGCGGCTCTGAACGCCCAGACGGCTCAAGTGGAGCGCCGGGTGATGCTCATGGGCACGGTGCTGGAGATGGAGGTGGAGGCTCCGGACCGCGCGGCGGCGCTGGCGGCGAGTGAGAAGGCGGTGGCGACTCTCGAAGCGGCGGAGGCGCGGCTGTCGACCTGGCGGGAGGACACGGAGCTGGCGCGGCTCAACCGGGCTCCGGTGGGGGCGCGGGTGGCGCTGTCTCCCCGGCTGGCGGCGGATCTCGATGCGGCGCGGCTCTGCTGGCAGGAGACCGGCGGCGCGTTCGATCCCGCGGTGGGGCCGCTGGTGAAGGCCTGGGGGCTGCGCGAGCGCTCGCCGAAAACGCCGGGCGCCGCGGAGCTGGCGGCGGCGGTGGCGGCGTCCCGCATGGAAGGGCTGGTGCTGGAAGGCGGCGTGGCGGTCCGCGCGCGGACGGATCTGGCGATCGAGGAGGGCGGTTTCGGCAAGGGCGCCGGGCTGGGCGACGCGGTCGCCGCGCTGGCCGCCGATCCGGCGGTCTCGCGCGCTGTCCTCGATCTCGGCGGACAGGTGGCGGTGTACGCACGCCAGCGTTCTGAGAGAAGGCCCGAGCCCTGGAAAGTGCCCGTCGCGGACCCGCGGCGGCGGGATCGACTGGTCGTCGAGCTGACCGTCGACGGCGGCTCGGTCTCCACTTCGGGGACCAGCGAACGGGGGCGGCACATCCTCGATCCGCGGACCGGCGCGCCGGCGTCCGACTTCGGCAGCCTGACCGTCTGGACCGCCGATCCGCTCACCGCCGACTGCCTGTCCACCGGCCTCTATGTAATGGGTCCCGAGGCCGCGATGGCCTGGGCGGCGGCGCATCCGGGCGTCGAGGTGCTGGTGCTCCGGCCGCGAGGAAAACAATTGGAGGCGCTCGCCACTCCCGGCCTGGCCGGCCGTCTCAGAGCGCTGAGCCCTGAAATTCATATCGCCCTTTGGAAGGAGAAGCCATGATCCGGTTCAGGTTGAGGGGTCTCTGTGTGTTCGTTCTCGTGTGCCTGTGGGCAGCTCCTGCCGCTTTCAGCCAGACAACCGATCGCGTCGAGCAGCTCGAGCGGGAGGTGAACGAGCTCAAGGCGCAGATCGCGGCTCTGAAGAGCGGCGGGACGGACGACAGCCGCATCGCCGAGATCGAGCGCAAGCTGGAGGTGCTGGCCGGGGAGATCGAGAAGATGCGGATCGGCGAGGCGGCGGAGGCCACGGAGACA
>Ga0307506_10000246_pt1 | contig 13142 bp, 15 predicted proteins | sample 25_S_MG_FD_202175 | JGI IMG/M metagenome (GOLD analysis project Ga0307506, IMG submission 202175) | Soil microbial communities from Populus trichocarpa stands in riparian zone in the Pacific Northwest, United States - 25_S | ecosystem: Environmental > Terrestrial > Soil > Riparian zone > Trees... | reverse complement strand
CCTGGCTGACTTGCACGGGCCCGGATCAAGCTTGCAATGCCTCTCTGCGGGTTGGCAATGCTGTGATGTAAGCCGGCCGCGATTCGCTGCCCGTTGACATCGTTTGGATGCCAGCCGACGTTGCGCCGCTGTCAAGTGACATTGCCCTGAGGTCGCGCGACGTTGCGCCGTGGTCATGTGACATGGCTCTGATGTCGAGCGACGTTGATCCGCAGCCAAGCGACATGGCTCTGAGGTCGAGCGACGTTGCTCCGCGGTAAGTTGACCGCGCACTGCTGCAAGCTGACATCGTCTCGCGGTCCGTTGACATTGACTCGTTGCAAGCTGGCCGCGGTTCGCGGTCAACTGACATCGATCCGGTGTCAAGTGACATCGTGGCGATGTCGGTTGGCAGCGCTCCGCGGCGCGGAGACATCGTGCCAATGTCAGCCGGCAGCGTGTCCGTGCCGGTTGACATCCACCCGCTGCCGGGTGACGGCGATTGGCTGTCCGGTGGGAGCGGTTCTTCGCAGACTGGCAAGGAACCGATGTCAGTTGACATTGCGCCGCTGTCACCTGATGGGAGCCGTTGTCGGTCGACATCCATTCTGCGCAAGTTGCCCCCTGTCGGTGTAAGCCGGCTGCGCCTGGAGGGCGGCTGATTGGAGCGGGTGCCGGCCGGCGATGATGCAGGGCCGGCTTCTCCTGACCATGGAACGCGCTGTGCAATACATGGTCGAGCAGGTCGGCCTGCCCTTGGAGAATGTGCTCCTCGGCATCGCGGACCGCCAAGGGAAGAGGGCGCGAGCAACGATGATTTCCTCCAAGCGCAAGCTGATCCTCAGCCTCCCCGCCGCCTTCCTCCTGATCTTTCTCTACCGCTTTTTCACCGTCTACACCGTCCGCTCCGGGGAATGCCGCCCGCGGCCGGTCGATCCGGAGCTTCGCCTGGTGACGCGCGACGAGCAGGGCGCGCCGGTCAGCTTTCCGGAGCGGCGCGGCTATCCCGCGCAGAGCCGGCCGCTCGTGGTGATGACCTACAACATCGAAGGCCACGCGACGCTGATCGACAGCCGTCACATCCAGCAGATCGCCGGCGCCATCAACCGGCTCCATCCGGACATCGTGGCTTTGCAGGAAGTACACCGCAAGACCTGGCAGGCGCGCTTCCACGACCAGCTCGCCGAGCTCGAGGCGCAGACCGGCCTGCACGGCACCTTCACGCCGAGCTACGAGCAGTGGGGAGGGCAATACGGCAACGCCATCCTCACCCGCGGCGAGATCTTGCACGCGGAGGCGCATCCGCTGCCCTGCATCGGCGAGCCGCGGGCGCTCCTCGAAGCGACGATCCGCATCGACGGCGCCACGATCAGCTTCTACACCACCCACCTGACGACGTGGGGACGCCTCAACTCGAGAATCCGCACCGAGCAGCTCCATTGCCTGGCGCGCGAGGTCCGCACCAGCCGCTACCCCTACATCCTCGCCGGCGACTTCAACACCAATCCGAAGTCGCCCGAGATGGAAGCTTTCCGCCGCGAGAACGCCGCGCAGCTCGCGACGCGAGAGATCGGTCCGACGTTCCCACAATGGAAACAGCAGATCGATTACATCTTCGCGGATTACGGCTGGAGCGTCCGCACCGCCCGTTCCTGGCCGTTCGAAGGCTCGGATCATCTCCCTGTGACGGCGGAGCTGCTGTGGGGCAGCCCGCCGCCATGAGCCTCCGGTCGGAGATCTTCGAGCAGCCCGCCGTCCTCGGCCGGCTCCTCCGGAAGCAGGCGGAGCCGGCGCGGGAGCTCGCCCGCTCCATCCGCAGCCGCGAGATCCACTGGATTTTGATCGCCGCCCGCGGCAGCTCCGACCATGCGGCGCTGTATGCCAAGTACCTGTGGGGCTCGCGCAACGGGCTGCCGGTCGCCCTCGCGGCTCCCTCGCTGTTCACCCTCTATCAGACGCCGCCGAAGATCCACGGCGCGCTGGTCGTCGGGATTTCGCAATCGGGACAGTCGCCGGACATCGTCAGCGTCCTCGCCGAGGCGCGCCGGCAAGGCGCTCCGACCCTGGCGATCACCAACGACCTGTCCTCGCCCCTGGCGCAGACGGCGGAGATGGTCTTCGACAGTTGCTCGGGTCCCGAGCTGGCGATCGCGGCCACCAAGACCTACACCACCCAGCTCCTTTCAATCGCGCTGCTGTCCGCGGCGCTCGCCGGCGAAGACGACAAGGCGCTCGAGCAGATTCCGGCATGGATTCAAGGCGCCCTGGATCTCGACGCCTCCGTCGAGCAGGCGGCACAGCGCCACCGGCACATGACCCATTGCATGGTGCTCGCCCGCGGTCTCAACCATGCGACGGCTTTCGAATGGTCCCTGAAGCTCAAGGAGCTGACCGGCGTCCTCGCCGAGCCGTACTCCTCCGCCGATCTCCGGCACGGTCCGGTGGCCGTCGTCACCCCCGGCTTTCCCATCCTCGCGGTGGTGCCCGCCGGGGCGGTCTTCGAGGACGTCATGGCGCTGCTCACAGCGCTGGTCGAAGAGCACGGCGCCGAGCTGGTCGCCGTCTCCAACCATGAGAACGCTCTGGCCCTGGCCCGGACGCCGCTTCGCCTGCCCGCCGAGCTGCCCGAATGGCTCAGCCCGCTGGTGAGCATCGTCCCCGCCCAGCTCTTCTCCTATCACCTCGCCCGCGCCATGGGCCGTGACACGGAAGCTCCGCGTGGTCTGAGCAAGGTCACACGGACCTGGTGAGATTCAAGAAGAAACGAAAGAGACCTTCTCCAGCCTTCTCCAGATTGCTGGGGGGCCGGGGGTGAGGCCTCTGTTAGACTCCCCCCCGGCCCCATGCCGCTCGTCAACGACATCCATTCCCGTCTCAACGAGACCCGCGTCCGCCGCATCGTGGAAGCGGGCTCCGTCGACGATGTCGTGGCAGCCATCCGAGTTGCCCGCGCCGAGGGTCTGCCGGTTTCAGTGGCCGGCGGCCGGCATGCCATGGGAGGGCAGCAATTCGGGGCGGATGCTGTCCTCCTGGACACCCGCCCGCTGTCCCGCATTCTGCGTTTCGATGCCGCGACGGGCCTGATCGAGGCGGAGGCGGGGATGTTCTGGCCGGAGCTGATCCGGGGCTATCTGGATCTCCAGAAAGACGATCTCCAGAAAGACAGCGCACGGGCCTGGGGGATCGCCCAGAAGCAGACCGGCGCCGACCGCCTCAGTCTCGGCGGTACCCTGGGCGCCAACGGCCATGGGCGCGGCTTGACGATGGCTCCCTTGATCTCCGACGTCGAGTCGCTGGTGCTCGTGGATGCCGCGGGCGAGGTCCGCTCCTGCAGCCGGAACGAGAACGCCGATCTGTTCCGCCTGGTGGCCGGCGGGTATGGCCTGTTCGGCGTCGTCACCTCCGTCACCCTCCGCCTCGCGCCGCGGCGCAAGCTCGAACGGGTGGTGGAGGTACGGCGGATGGCGGGGCTGATGGACGCTTTCGCGGCGCGGATCGGCGACGGCTTCCTCTATGGCGACTTCCAGTTCTCGATCGATCCGGCGTCGGACGGCTTTCTGGACGAGGGGGTCTTCTCCTGCTATCGGCCGGTCGACCCGGAGACGCCGGTCCCGGAGGGGCAGCGGGAGCTGACGGAGGACGACTGGCTGCGGCTGCTGTGGCTCGCCCATACCGACAAGGCGGCCGGGTTCCGCCGCTACGCGGAGCACTACCTGGCGACGAGCGGCCAGGTCTACTGGTCCGACACGCACCAGCTCACCCCCTACCTCGACGGCTACCACGCGGCGATCGATTCCCGGCGCGGCAGGCCCCAGAGCAGCGAGATGATCTCCGAGGTGTACGTCCCCCGGCCGCGCCTCGCCGATTTCATGGCCGCCGCGGCGGAGGATTTCCGGCGCCACGGGACCGATGTGATCTACGGCACCGTGCGGCTCATCGAGCGCGATGACGAGAGCTTCCTCGCCTGGGCGCGCGAGCCCTGGGCCTGCATCGTGTTCAACCTGTGCGTCGAGCACAGCGCGGAGGGCATCGCGCGCGCGGCGGCGGCGTTCCGCGGGCTCATCGACCGGGCGCGGGAGCGCGGCGGCAGCTACTTTTTGACCTACCACAAATGGGCCAGCCGCGAGCAACTGGACGCCTGCCATCCGCGCTTCCGCGATTTTCTGCGGGAGAAGCGGGAGCGCGATCCGGACGAGGTCTTCCAGAGCGACTGGTACCGTTACTGTCGGGACCTGTTCTCTTGAGAGAAGACGCTTGAGAGAAGACGCTTGAGAGAAGAAAAACCCAGCGAGACGGCGCTCCTCATCGCCCGGGCGATGGTCTTCCTGGCGCACGATCCGCGCGCCTCGGCCCTGGTGCCGCCGGAAGCGGCCGAGGAGTACCGCTGGTTCCTGGACAGCGCCGATCCGCGCGCCGCGCGCCTGGCGGCGCTGGCGGGCGGGAACGCTCTCCTGCGCGGCCTGGCCTACTTCTCCGAGACGTTCGTCATCCCCGGCATCATGCTCCACTACGCGGCGCGCAAGCTTTTCCTGGAGGCCGCCGCCCGCGCCGCCCTCTCTTCCGGAGCGAGCCAGGTCGTCGTCCTGGGCGCCGGCCTCGACACCCTGGCGCTCCGCCTCCATCGCGAACGGCCGGACGTGACCTTCATCGAGTGCGATCATCCGGCCACCCAGAGGCTCAAGCGGAACGCCTTCGAGGCGCACCGCCGCATCGGTCCCAACCTCCAGCTCGTGGAGCTCGACCTCGCGCGCCGCACGCTGGAAGAAGCCCTCCTCGCCGCGCCGGGATACCAGCCCACGGCCGATACGCTGCTCATCGCCGAAGGGCTGACCATGTACCTCCAGCCGGCCGAGATGGACGGCATCTTCTCCTTCCTCCGCGAGCACACCGGTCCCGGCAGCCGTTTCGCGTTCACCTTCATGGAGCCGCTGGCGGACGGCCGGCTCGACTTTCCCGGCTCCAGCCCCCTGGTCCGCCCCTGGCTGCACCGCGTCGGCGAGCCCTTCACCTGGGGCTTGCCGCGCGCCGCCCTCCCCGCCTATCTCGCAGCGCGCGGCTTCTCCCTCGCCGAGCTCGCCGGCGCGGACACCCTCCGCGAGCGCTACCTGGCCCCCGCCGGCCTCGCCCGGCGGCGCCTCGCGGTCGGGGAGTGGGTGGCGGTGGCGGCCCGTCACCTCTCCGGGTAGTCCCCTCTCCCACCCCAACCTGCGTGGCGGCGCCACCTTCGCGGGTGTCGGACGGGGCGCTGCCTTGGACGTAGTCTGATGGCGTCGAGAAGGAGGATGCCGTGACGAAGAGAATCGAGACGGTGCTGAGAACCGAAGATCCCGTGATGCGGCTGATCACCGTCCGGGACGTCATGAATCCCGATGTGATCACAGTGCGTGACGACATGACGGTCCAGGAAGTGGCCGCCTTCCTGGTCGAGAATCAGATCTCGGGCGCGCCGGTGGAGGATGCGGAGGGGCGGCTGGTCGGGGTCGTGTCCTACATGGACATCGCCCGCGCCGCCTCCGAGCTGACGCAGCTCGACGCGCCGCCGGCCGAGCCCGAAGCCCGGCCGCGGTCCGCGGAGTTTTTCGCCCGCGGATGGGAGGATCCGCCGGAAGCGGAGACGTTTCCGGCTTCCTCCGCCGGGTCGTCGCTGACCGTCGGCGAGATCATGACGCCCGAGATCTTTTCCGTGCCCGCGGACGCCTCCGTGGCGACCGCGGCGCGGATGATGCTCGACGCCCACATCCACCGTGTCCTCATCACCCAGAGCCACAAGGTCGTCGGGATCGTCACCACCTCCGACTTCCTCAGCCTGTTGGCCGAAGTGAGCTGAAGTGATCCGGGTCCGGGAAGCGGGGGAAGTCTTTGTGCTAGACTTCGTCCACTTTCAACGGGCCGGGGAATGATCGTCGAAAAGCGCCACCTCAACGGCTTCACCCTCCTCAACGTCGAGGGCGTCATCAAGCTGGGCGAGAGCGCGCAGTTCTTCGCCCAGACTCTCGAACGCGCCCTGGCGGACGACCGCGGACACGTGGTCATCGACTTCTCGAAGATCAACTTCATCGACTCCACGGGGATCGGCGAGCTGGTCGGCTATCTCGGCCGCTTCCGCAGCTCCCATCGCGAGCTGATCCTGGTCAACCCCTCCGAGCGCATCCGCAAGCTCCTGCAAGTGGCCAGGCTGGCCGAGCTGTTCCCCATTTACGACACCGTGGACGCGGCGCTGGCCGCGGAGCGGTAAACCGCGGTAAAGGCCCGGTTTCCCTTCTGTTCGAACGCGTCGCCACGGTCGTCCGGAGCGGCCTCGCGGAGTCCTGGCACTTCGGCGCGGCGGCCGTGGTCACCCCGGAGGGGCGCCTCGTCGCCCGCCTCGGCGACCCAGGACTGGCGACCTACATGCGCTCGGCGGCCAAGCCGTTCCAGGCCCTGCCCCTGGTCCTCGCCGGGGGGATCGAGCGCTTCTCCCTGACCGCCGCCGATCTCGCCCTGATCTGCGCCTCCCACGGCGGCACGCCGGAGCACACCGCCCGCGCCGCCTCCCTGCTCGAGCGCGGCGGCTTCACGGCCGCCGACCTGCTGTGTGGCGCCCACCCCCCGATGGACCGTGCGAGCGCCGCTCCGACGCCGCCGACCGCGCTGCACAACAACTGCTCGGGCAAGCACGCCGGCATGCTCCTCGCCTGCCGCCTGCTGGACCTGCCCACGGCGGACTACGTCGATCCCGCGCACCCGCTCCAGCGGCGGATCCTCGGCGTCGTGGCCCGTCTCTGCGGCCTGCCCGCGGAGGCGGTCGGCGTCGGCATCGACGGCTGCAGCGCCCCCACCTTCCACGTTCCCATCGAAGCCGCCGCGCGGAGCTACGCCGCGCTGGCCCACGGTGCGGGCGCCGGGCTGGATGCCGTGATCGAAGCGCCTCTCGCGCCGGCGCTGGAACGGATCGTGCGCAGCATGGCGGAGGCGCCGGAGATGGTCGCCGGACCCGGGCGTTTCACGACGCGGCTGATCGCCGTGACGGGAGGCCGCGTGGTCGGCAAGGAAGGGGCGGAAGGGTTCTACACCATCGCGGTGCGCGGCCCGGTGGCGCTCGGCATCGCCCTCAAGATCGCCGACGGCGGCGAGCGCTGCCGCGACAGCGTGACACTCGACGTGCTGCGCCAGACCGGCTCCCTCTCCGGCGCCGAGCTGGCGGAGCTGGCGGATTTTTACGCTCCGCCGCTCTACAATCACCGGGGGCTGCGGACCGGCTCCGTGGTCCCCGAGGTCGAGCTGATCGAAAACGGAGAAGGATGACGGCGATGCGGCGGAAATTGTTCTCTGCGCCCCTGATGCTCCTGGCAGCCCTTCTGGGCGTCGCCCTGCTGGCGCTCCCCGGCTGCGCCATGCTCCGGCGGCGGGCGGCGAACCGCCCGCCCTACGTCAAGGTCAGCGCGCCCATCATCTACGAGATGATCCGGGACAACCCGTCGATCCTGATCCTCGACCTGCGCAGCCCGGACGCCTACAACGGCGACACCGGGCACCTCTTCCGGTCGCACAACATCCCTCTCACCAAGCTGCCCGAACGGTTGCTGGAGATCAGCGTCTTCCGCAATGATACCTTCGTCGTCTACTGCGACAGCCCGAAGTGCGCGGAGGAAGGCATGTCGATCCTGATCTCCTCCGGCTTCGAGGACGCCGTCCTGATGGACGGCGGCATCGACGCATGGATCCGCAAGGGCTTCCGCACGGTGCTGCCGGACGACCTCGCCGGCCGGGCCGCGGAGAAGGCCGATCCGCCGCGCTGATCCCACGCTGGTCCGATAAGCTACAAAGGCACCCGACCCCTCAATTCCGGAGATTCAACATGACCGTCCATAGCCCCTCGATCGCCGAAGCCCTGCGCGACCTCCACGATCTCAAACAGGCGCTCGGTGACCGCCTCCTCTTCGACGAGGAGACCCGCTCCCGGTTCCGTTCCGATTTCGGGCGCACCGTCGACCGCATGCCCGCCGCCGTGGCCCGCTGCGCCTCGGCGGAAGAGGTTGCCGCGGTCATCCGCCATTGCCGCGCGCGCAAGATCCCCGTCGTCGCCCGCGGCCAGGGGCACACCCAGAGCGGCCAGTCGACCATTGAAAACGGCGTCCTCCTCGACACCTCCTCCCTGCGCACCATCCACGACATCGACGAGGCCGCCGAGATCGCCACCGTGGACGGCGGCGTGGTCTGGCGCGAGCTGGTGCAGGCCAGCCTGGAGAAGGGGCTGGTGCCGCGCGTCCTCACCAACAACCTCAACGTCACCATCGCCGGCACCTGCTCCATGGCCGGCCTCGGCGTCGCCAGCTTCCGCTACGGCACCCAGGCGGACAACGCGGTCGAGCTCCAGGTGGTCACCGGCACCGGCGAGATCGTCGTCTGCTCCCGCGAGGAGAACGCGGAGCTCTTCGACGCCGTGCGCTGCAGCCTCGGCCAGTTCGGCGTCATCACCCGCGCCAAGATCCGCCTGCGCCGCTGCCAGCCCAGGGTCCGCAAGTACTACCTCCTCTACGACGACCTCGGCGCCCTGATGGACGACGCGAAGAAGGTCATGGACCCCGAAAATTCCACGTTCTCGTCCCTGGAATCGTGGTGTACCCCCTGCTTCCAGGGGATCAAGAAGATCGGCGACGGCATGGAGCTCGCCGAGGGCGTCCAGACCTTCGCCTACTGGATGTATCCGCTCCACCTGACCGTCGAATACGGCGAAGGCGAGGAGCCGGACACCCGGGCCGTCCTCGCCGGTCTCACCCCCTACCGCCACCTGGAGACCAGCGACTACAGCCAGCTCGAGTTCTGCTCGCGCATGGACCCGGTCTTCGAGCTCTGGCGCCGCGGCGGCTACTGGGACATGCACCACCCGTGGATGGAGACCACCCTGCCCTGGGACACGGCGCGCGAGTTCATCGAGAACGTGCTCGCCATCACGCCGCCGCAAGCCCTCGGACCGGGCGGCCACATCCTCCTCTGGCCGGCCTACGCCCGCACCTCGGACGTGCCGCTGTTCATGCATCCGCCGGGCGACTTCGTCATGGGCTGGGGCATCCTGCCGGGCGTCCCCAGCCGCTTCCTGGACCGCGCCCTCACCCAGCTCGACCTGTGCAGCGACCTGTCGATCCACTACGGCGGCAAGCGCTATCTCTCGGGTTACATCACCTTCGACACGGCTGAGAAGTGGGCGCAGCACTACGGCGACCAGTGGCCGCGGATGCAGGCGGCCAAGAAGAAGTTCGACCCCGAGGGTATCCTCGGGGCCGGCTTCATCCAGTACGAATGACCCTTACCTGTGGTCGTGGTCGTGGTCGTGGTCGTGGTCGTGACGGCGGCCGCGGCCCCGCCCGTCGTTCTGCCGGCCGGACTGGCGGTCGGAGTAGCTCACGAACGAGCCGTCGCGCAGGTGGTCGTAGTAGGTCGTCCTGTGCTTGTCGTCGCCCCACAGGGTCTGCACCTGGGTCACCTCGTACGCGCTGCCGCGCACGCCGCAGGCGTCGCCGCCGACGCTGTAGCCGTAGACCCGCACATGGTCGCCCGACTGCAGGCCGTCGAGGTCGCCGGTGATGTAGCGGACGCTGCCGTCGTGCTGGCGGAGGACCATGCAGTCGCTGTTGCGGTCGTTGCTCACGTAACCGTCGGTCGCGAAGCCGCCGTCGTTGGCGGCGTATGTGGCAGCCGGCAAGGCCAGCCCCGCGGTCAGGAGCAGGGCCGGAGCCAAGGCTTTGGAAAACGTTCTGGTGCTTGAAGATTTCATCGCTGGCACCTCCTCCCCCTGATGAAAGCAAAGGAGGTGCCAGGAGCACCCCGGAGGGACGTTTACTCGCCGCGGTTGCGCTGCGCCCAGCGCTGGAAGCTGCCGTCGGTCTCGTGGTCGTAGTAGGTCGTGGAGTGCTTGTCGTTGCCCCAGATGGTCAGCACCTCGGTGACCTCATAGGCGGGGCCGTCATAGTCGTTGCACTCGGCGCCGCGGACCGCGCGGCCCCAGAGGCGCACGTGATCGTCCTCGTCCAGGCCGTCGACGGCGCCGGTCAGCACGCGCACCCTGCCGTCATGCTCCTTCATGAGCAGGCAGTCGCTGTTTTCATCCCAGCTCAGATAGCCGTCGGTGGCCATGCCGTCGTCGGCGTGCAAGGTGAAGGGCAGGGCCAGGCCGGCGACCAGCAAAAGGGCTCCGAGGCCGAGGGCGATCTTCTTGTGTGAAGGCAGTTTCATTGCATGTTCTCCCTGAAAACGTACGGCATTGGTGATGACGATTGTCCCCTGTAGAGGACGGTTCTTAGTGTGATAGCCTGCGCGGCGCCATGAGTGAACCCACCACGATTCGCATTGCTCATAGTCCGGATTCGGATGATGCCTTCATGTTCTATGCCATGACCCAGGGCATCCTGGACACGGCCGGCCTGGAGATCCGCCACGTCCTCCAGGATATCGAGACTCTCAATCAGGCGGCGTTCCACAGCACTTACGAGATCACCGCGCTCTCCTTCCACGGTTACGCCCACCTCGCCGACCGCTATCAGATCATGCCTTCCGGGGCGAGCTTCGGTGACGGCTACGGTCCCATCGTCGTCTCCCGCTCTCCCCTCGGCCGCGCCGACCTGGCCGGGTGCAAGGTGGCGATCCCCGGCCAGCTCACCACCGCCAACCTGGCCCTCCATCTCTGGCAGCCGGAGGTGCAGACCGAGATCGTCCCCTTCGACCGCATCCTCGACGTCGTCCTCGCCGGCGAGCACGTGGCCGGCGTGGTGATCCACGAGGGACAGCTCACCTATGGCGACCTCGGCCTGCGCAACGTGGTCGACCTCGGGGCCTGGTGGAAAGGCGAGACCGGCCTCCCCCTGCCCCTCGGCGGCAACGGCATCCGCCGCGACCTTGACCCGGACCTCAAGCTGCGTTTGTGCCGACTGCTGACACAGAGTATCGAGTATGCGCTCGATCATCGCAAGGAGGCCCTGGGCTACGCCACCCGCTACGCCCGCGGCCTGGAGGACGATCCCGAGCGCTCGGACCGCTTCGTGGGCATGTACGTCAACGATTGGACGCGCGGTTACGGCGACACCGGCCGGCGCGCCGTGCAGCTCCTTCTCGACGAGGGATACAAGGCAGGCATCCTGCCGCACCGCGTCCTGGCCGAATTCATCCCCGAGGGCTGACCGCCGTGGCGCTGGCCTCTCCCCCCGCCGCCCTCGTCTTCGACCTGGACGGCACGCTGATCGACTCCCGGCGCGACATCACCACCGCCGTCAACCGCACGCGCGAGATCTACGGCCTGCCGCCTCTCCTCCTCGAGCAGGTGGTCGGCATGGTGGGAGAGGGTGCCCGCCTGCTCGTCGAGCGCGCTTTCGCCTCCGACCTGCCGCCGGAGGGCCTCGACGAGGCCCTCGTCCGCTACCTCGCCGCCTACCGCGAGGTCTGCCTCGACGAGACCCGCCCCTATCCCGGCATTCCGGAGCTGCTCGCGGACCTGGCGCCGTGCTATCCCCTGGCCCTCCTCAGCAACAAGGGAGAAGAGCTGTCGCGCCTCATCCTCCGCGGCCTCGGTCTCGACGCCCATTTCCGCGAGGTCCTGGGAGGCGACAGCCTGCCCACCCGCAAGCCCGACCCCGCCGGCCTCCACCTCCTCGCCGAGCGCCTCGACGTTCCCATCGAGAGCCTGCTGATGGTCGGCGACACCCGCATCGACTGCGAGACCGCCCGCGCCGCCGGCTGCCTCTTCGCCCTCGTCGAGTGGGGCTTCCCCCGCCCGATCGGCGTCGCGGGGCTCACCACCGATCTGCGGGTCGAGACGGTGGCGGAGCTGGGGGCGGCGTTGGTGGGTGCTCCCGCGAGCCAGGAGCGTTAGAATGCCAAGCATGGCAAAGCAAGCTGTAGACATCACCCGCTTGAGCCGTGACGAGCAGTTTGATCTTCTCGATCGTCTCTGGGAGACGCTGGGCCGAGATCCGGAAGCGTTGCCGATGACGAGCACCCAGAAAGAGGAGCTGGACCGCAGGCTTGATGAGCTGGAAGCTGAAGGTTCGACCCCGACGGGGCTCTCATGGGATGAGGTTGTCGCCCAGGTGCGAGCAAGCTCCCGGTGAAGTCCATCTATCGGCCCGCAGCGACGGCAGACATCAAGCGTGCCTATGCTCGGTATGAGAAAGAGAGGAAGGGGCTCGGCGAGGAGCTCCTCGACGAGATCAGGGTGACGGCACAGTTGGTCGTGGCCAGGCCGGAGGCGTATCAGGTTCTCCATCGTCAGACGCGGAGAGCCCTCGTCCACCGCTTTCCGTACGCTTTGTTCTATCGAATCCTCGACGACATGGTCGTGTTCGTCGGTTGCTTTCACACAAGTCGGGACCCGGCGTTGTGGAAGCGGCGCCGCTGAGCCGCCTACTCTGCCCGCGTCTCGATCGTCGCCTTCTCGATGACCACCGGCTGCTTCGGCCGGTGGAAGGCGACGGTGCCCTCGTAGTGCTCCACGACCTCGACGTTGGCGATCTTCTCCAGCACGTCCTGCCCTTCGATGAGCTCTCCGAAGGCGGTGTACTGGCCGTCGAGATGGGGGCGCGGGACATGGCAGATGAAGATCTCGGTCGAGCCGCTGTCCGGGTCCTTGTCGCGGGCGAGGCCGACCGTGCCGGCGACGAAGGGGTGGCTGTTGAATTCGGCCTTGACCTTGGGGCCGGCGGTCCCCTCGACGTCTCCCGCCTGGATGACATGCCCCTTCACGACCCGGTAGAAGGTCTTGCCGTCGTAGAAGCCGTCGCGCACCAGCTTTTTGATATGCGCGGTGGTCAGCGGCGCGTCCTGCTCGAAGAAGCGGAACACCATCGTGCCCAGGTTGGTCTTGAGGACGCAGACCTCTTCGGTCTTCGGAGGTGTCGGAGGCGCTGGAGGTGGCGGAGCGGGGAGCAGGCCGGCGAGGAGCGCGAAGGCGAGGAGAAGAGATTTCATTCGCCGAGCCTATAGGAGATGGGGACTCCCGTGGGACGGAGAGGATGTTGTGGGCTCGTCAGATCGCTGAAACAGCCTGAAAGACCCTCTCTGATCGGCCTGCGGACTTTGAAGTTCTCCATCTTGAGCTTCAGGGATGTACAATGATCATCGGTTCCGCGCCCGTCAATTCGCACCTCTCTCGAAAGGGACATCATGATCTCGCCCCACCGTGTTTTTTCTGGGTT
>Ga0307506_10000245_pt1 | contig 13212 bp, 10 predicted proteins | sample 25_S_MG_FD_202175 | JGI IMG/M metagenome (GOLD analysis project Ga0307506, IMG submission 202175) | Soil microbial communities from Populus trichocarpa stands in riparian zone in the Pacific Northwest, United States - 25_S | ecosystem: Environmental > Terrestrial > Soil > Riparian zone > Trees... | reverse complement strand
GATGCCCAGGGTGTTCTTCAGAAAGTATTTTCCGTATAGATCGCCATACACGTCCGGCGGGATCAGCGAGAGGCGGGCGTAGGAGGGGATCAAGGGGTTCGGCGTGTTCTGGGCGTAGAAGAGAAAGGCGCAGAAGAGGACAAGGCAGAGGATCAGCAGCGGGCGCCCGCCGCGGCTGGCCATGAAGGCGAAGACGCGCTCGCGGTGGTAGCCCGCGGTCATGCCGTGGAAGTAGATGAGCTGCCAGGTGAGGAGCGGAAAGCCGTATTCGAACTGCGCGCCGGTGGGCATCGCAGGGAAAGCCCAGTTGAAGAGGTAGACGAGCCACGCGATGCCGAGGAGGAGGCGCCAGCGGTCCCGCCGCAGGAGGTAGAGCGCGAGCGGCGAGAGGATGAGCAGGCAGACGTAGAGACCGAGGATCTGGATCTGATGCGGGCTGTTGCGCAGGGTGAGGACGCGCGCCAGCCAGGTCTGCACGTCGGCTCCCTGGGGATAGAGCGGCGAGACGACGCCGGAGCCGCGGTCGGTGAAGGTCATCACCGCGCTCATGTCGATCACGGGCAGGAGGCTGAGCAGGAAGACGCTGAGGATCACGAAGACGTTGACGCGGTAGAGCTGCGACGCGCGGTCGAAGAGCTTCCAGATGGAGTCCTGCCAACCGTTCTGCTCGACGCGCCGCCGGTAGACCATGCCGATGACGCAGCCGGAGAGGATGACGAAGCCTTCGCCGCCGGAGATCACGCCGATGCGCTCCCAGCAGAGGAAGTTGTAGAGCGAGAAGATCTCGAAGTGAACGACGACGAGGACGAGCATCACCATGCCGCGCATGAAATCGATGCGCAGATCGCGGCCGTCGGCGAGAGGAACATAGGTCCAGGACCCGGCCGGCTCGTTGGTCATGGCGGTCTCAGGCGCTGACGACGGCGAGCGCCTGCACGGCTTCGTCAGCGGTCGGGAAGAGGCGCAGGATGCGGTCGAGCCGCGTCAGCTTCACCAGCTCGACGACCTGCTTCTGGCAGCCGGCGAGCGCCAGCCCGCCGTCGGGCGGCACGCGCTTGAGCACCGACAGGATGGCCGAGAGGCCGGTGCTGTCGACGAACTCGACCTCCGCGAGGTCGAGCACGAGGAAGCGTGTGCCCGCGTCGAGGCGGCCGCCTATGCGGGTCTTGAAGTCGGCTCCGCCGGAGGCGTCGAGGCGGCGGTCGAGGGGCTTGGCGATGGTGACGCCGTGCGAGTCTGTGAAATCGATGTTCATGGGGGGCTCCGATGGATTGTGCGCTTCAATAGCCGATGAGCAGAACGGCCGCATGCGGCGCGACGGTGTAGGTTGCGGGGTCGAGGAGGAGAGGCTCGGTGCCTTCCGGGTTGAGATCGGCGGGCGCGGAGAGGGCGCTGTCGGCGGCGAGCCGCCAGCGCCGTTCCCGCAGGAGCGGCAGCTCGCAATGCACCGGCTCGCCGCCGGAGCTGGCGAGGACCATGACGTCCGCCTCGCGTCCGCCGGGGAGGTGCATGCCGAGGAAACGTGATTCCGGCGACCAGTCGGGAACGTTCCGCCGCGGTCCCTGCCACCGCACCCAGGTGCCGCCGTCATAGCTGCGCCGCCGCAGGGCGGCGTGCCGCTTGCGGAAGGCGAGGAGGCCGCGCGTGAAGCGGAGAAGCTCCACGGCTTCGCGGCCGAGCCGCCAATCGAGCCAGGAGATCTCGTTGTCCTGGCAATAGGCGTTGTTGTTGCCGCGCTGGCTGCGCCCGCGCTCGTCGCCGGCGAGGAGCATGGGCACGCCTTGCGCGGTGAGGAGGAGGAGAAGAAAGCTTTTCATCCGGCGGCGGCGCAGCGCGGCCACCGCGGGATCTGCGCTCGGCCCTTCGGCGCCGCTGTTCCAGCTCAGGTTGTTGCTGTCGCCGTCGCGGTTCTCCTCGCCGTTGGCGAGGTTGTGCTTGTGTTCGTAGCTCACCAGGTCGGCGAGGGTGAAGCCGTCGTGGCTGGTGACGAAGTTGACGCTGTGAAAGGGCTCCCGGCCGCCGCCCTGGTAGAGGTCGGCGCTGCCGGCGAGACGTGTGGCGAGCGGCCCGGTGCAGCCCGGCTCGCCGCGCAGGAAACGGCGGAGGTCGTCGCGGAAGCGGCCGTTCCATTCCGCCCAGCGGCCCCAGTTGGGAAAGTTTCCCACCTGGTAGAGCCCGGCGGCGTCCCAGGCCTCGGCGATGAGCTTGGTGTGTGCCAGCACCGGATCGCCGGCGATCATTTCGAGCAGCGGTGGATTGGCCAGCACCACGCCGTCCCGGCCGCGTCCGAGGACCGAGGCGAGGTCGAAGCGGAAGCCGTCGACGTGCATCTCGGTGACCCAGTAGCGCAGGCAGCTCAGGACCAGGTTGCGGACGATCGGGTGGTTGCAGTTGAGGGTGTTGCCGCAGCCGCTGAAGTCGAGATAGCGGCCGGTCGCCGGATCGGCCATGTAGTAGGTCTGGTTGTCGAGGCCGCGCAGGGAGACGGTGGGCCCGTCTTCGCCGCCCTCGCCGGTGTGGTTGAAGACCATGTCGAGGATCACCTCGATGCCGGCGGCGTGGCAGGTCTGGACCAGGGCTTTGAATTCGGCCACCTCGCCGCCCGCGGCGAAGGCGTAGGCGGCGCGCGGAGCGAACAGCGCCAGGGGCTGATAGCCCCAGAAATTCCGCCGCGGCGCTTGATTCTCCTCGCCCGTGCTCTCCTCGAACTCGGTGACCGGCAGCAGCTCGACGGCGGTGACTCCGAGGTCTTTGAGAAAGGGCACTTTTTCGGCCAGGCCGCGGAACGTGCCGGGCGCCGCGACTCCGGAGGAGGCGTGGGCGGTGAAGCCGCGCACGTGGAGCTCATAGATCACCGAGTCGGCGAGATGGTGGTTGAGCGGCTGGTCGAATTCCCACGGGTAATCGTCGTCGACGACGCGGGCGCGCCGCGGGCGGACGCGGTGGCCCGGCGGCGGCGCGCCGCCCCATGCCGCCGCGCCGGCCACCGACCTGGCGAACGGATCGAGCAGCTCGCATTCCGGATCGAAACGGTTGAGATGGGGCGCGGGGTTGGGCTCACAGCCGGCGCGGAAGGCGTACTCGACGCCGGGGTCCAGACCGGCGACGAAGGCGTGCCAGACGTCACCGGTGCGGTTGGTGCGCGGATCGAGGGGAAATTCGACCACCGGCGCCGGCGCGCCGGGCGGGTAGAGGAGCAGGCTCACCCAGGAGGCGTGCGCCGAGACGACCGCGAAATTGATACCGCCGCGCCGCAGCGTGGCGCCGAGCGGCAGGGGATGGCCCCGCTCGACGGCAAAATCGGCGCTGATCAGATCGAGCAGCGTCGTGCGCGGGCCGGGCGCGGCGGCAGGGCTCATCCGGGGATGCTCCGCAGGTTCCAGATGTCGTCGGCGTACTCGCGAATCGTGCGGTCGCTGGAGAGCTTGCCGGTCCGCGCGACGTTGAGGATCGTCTTGCGCCGCCAGAGTGTGGGGTCGCGGTATTCGCGTCCCGCCTGTTCCTGGGCCGCGCGGTAGGCCGCGAAGTCGGCGAGGTGGAAGTAGGTGTCGCCGCCTTCGACGAGACTCCGGCGGATCCAGTCGAAGCGGCCGGGGAAGCCGGGCGAGAAACGGTCGCCGCGCAACGCGTCGAGGACGCGGCGGAGGGCGGGATCGCGCTGGTAGTAGTCGGCCGGATGGTAGGAGCCGCTCGCCTTCTGCGCCGCGATCTCCTCGACGGTGAGGCCGAAGATGAAGATGTTCTCGGGCCCGATCTCCTCGCGGATCTCGACGTTGGCGCCGTCGAGCGTGCCGATCGTCAAGGCGCCGTTCATGGCGAATTTCATGTTGCTGGTGCCCGAGGCCTCGGTGCCGGCGGTGGAGATCTGCTCCGAGAGGTCGCCGGCGGGGATGATGATCTCGGCGAGCGACACCCGGTAGTCGGGCACGAAGGCGACGCGCAGCCAGTCGCGGGCGAGGGGATCGCGGTTCACCACGTCGGCCAGGCTGTTGATCAGCCAGATGATCTGTTTCGCCGCCCAGTAGCCGGGCGCGGCCTTGCCGGCGAAGACGTAGGTCTTGGGCACCGGCGGCGTCACGCCGTCCTCGACCAGCGCGAGGTACTGGTGCGCGATGTGGAGCGCGTTGAGGAGCTGCCGTTTGTACTCGTGGATGCGTTTGACCTGGATGTCGAATTGCGAGGACGGGTCGACCGTGACGCGCGCCGAAGCGGAGATCAAACGCGCCAGGCGCTCCTTGTTCTTGTGCTTGACGGCGGCGAAGGAAGCCTGGAAACCAGGGTCGTCCGCCAGCGCCTCGAGCGGCCTCAGCTTTTCGAGATCCGCCGCCCAGCCCTCTCCCACCGCTTCGTCGAGCAGGCCGGCGAGCCCGGGATTGGCGGTGAGCAGCCAGCGCCGCGGGGTGACGCCGTTGGTCTTGTTGTTGAACTTCTCCGGCCAGAGGGCATGGAAATCGGGGACCAGCGCGGTCTTCACCAGCTCCGAGTGCATGGCGGCGACGCCGTTGACCGAGTGGCTGCCGACGATCGCCAGGTACGCCATGCGCGCCTGCTTGGGCTCGCTCTCCTCGATGATCGACATGCGGCGCAGGCGGTCCGTATCGCCCGGCCAGCGCGCGGCGACGACGGCGAGAAAGCGCTTGTTGACCTCGTAGAGAAGCTGCAGGTGGCGCGGCAGGACGCGCTCGAGGAGCGGCACCGGCCAGCGTTCGAGCGCTTCCGGCATGAGGGTGTGATTGGTGTAGCCGCAGGTGGCGCAGACGATCTTCCAGGCATCGTCCCAGGACATTCCTTTCTCGTCCAGCAGGAGGCGCAGGAGCTCGAGGACCGCCAGCGTCGGGTGCGTGTCGTTGAGCTGGATGGCGACCTGGTCCGCGAAGTCGGCGAAGTCGGCGTGCGGCCGCCGCTCGAAACGGCGGACCATGTCGCGCACCGCGCAGGCGACGAGGAAGTACTCCTGCACCAGGCGCAGCTCGCGCCCGGCGGCGACGGCGTCGGAAGGGTAGAGGACCTTCGAGACCGTCTCGGATTCGAGCTTCTGCTGCACGGCGCGCAGGTAGTCCCCGTCGTTGAAGATCTCCATGTCGAAATCTTCGGAGGCGCGGGCGGCGAACAGGCGCAAGGCATTGACCGTCCGCCCGCCGTAGCCGACGATGGGGAAGTCGTAGGGCACGCCGATGAGGACCTTCCAGCCCAGCCAGAGCGGGGTGTAGTTGCCCTCGGTGTCCTGCTCGTGCTCGAGGTGGCCGTAGATGGGCACCTGGCAGGCCTCGCCCGGGCGCTCGATCTCCCAGGGGCTGCCGTAGGCCAGCCAGTTGTCCGGCTTCTCGCGCTGGCAGCCGTTGTCGATCTCCTGCCGGAAGAGGCCGTACTCGTAGTGGATGCCGTAGCCGAAGCCCGGCATGTCGAGGCTCGCCAGGGAGTCGAGGAAGCAGGCCGCCAGCCGGCCGAGGCCGCCGTTGCCGAGGGCCGCGTCGTGCTCCGCCGCGAGCACGGTCTCGAGATCGCCGCCGATCTCGCCGAGGGCTTCGCGCGCCGCTTCGAGGGCGCCGAGGTTCTGCAGATTGTTCTCCAGCGAGCGGCCGACCAGGAACTCCAGCGACAGGTAGTAGAGCCGCTTGGCGTCCGCCTTCACGTAGCGCTCCTCGGTGTCGAGCAGGCGCTCGACCGCCCGCTCGCGCACCGCCAGGGCGGTGGCGGCGAGCAGCTCGGAAGCGGCCAGGGGGCCGGGGGGAAGGGCGAGACTGACACGAGCGTGGCGCAGGACGGTTGGCGCCCAATCTCCTTGCACCGAAGCTCTTTGCTGCACTGTTGTCGCGGCCATGCTTCGCCTCCTTTTCGAGATTTCCGACCTGATTGTCGGAGACGTTGTTGAGGGATGTCTGAAACGCAGGTTAGGTGTATTGTTGATCACTGTCAAGGGCTGAAATATTGCCGGGAGCGTGCTACCGTAGAGCCAGCGATATGGACCTCGAGACCCATGGATTCGACCTCGACCCGGAGGAAGCCGGGCGCCGCAAGCAGGAGCGGGTGAGGCACTTCCACGTCCGGCAGATCCCGGCGCTGCGCATGGCCGGGATCTCGATGCTCTGCGTGCTGCTGCTGCTCTACGACCTCGTCTTCGCCGCCGCCTTCGACGTGCGCGGCTATCTCCGCCTCAGTGCCGCGATGGTGCTCTATGGCCTCGCGAGCTGGTTCCTGCTGTACCGGCTCTACGGCAAGACGGGGAAGCTCGACCTCAGCTTCGCCTTCCTCAACGCCGACGTGTTGATGTTCCTGGTGGCGCTGCACCACACGGGGGGCCGGCAGCTCTGGATCACCTCGCTCCTGCTGACCCGCGTCGCGGACCAGGCCAACACCAGCTTCCGGCGGGCGTTCTACTTCAGTAACTTGATCAGCTTCGGCTTCGTCGGCTATCTCCTCTACCGGAGCGCCGTGGAAGGGCTGGCGGTCGACTGGAAGCAGTCCCTGGTGGTGGCCGCGATCCTCTGGCTGGTCGGCACCTACATCTCGCTCACGGCGCGGACCGCGGAGCGGCTGCAGGCGCGGACCAGCGGCGCCATCCACGTCGCCCGCGACCTCGTGGCGACGCTCGAGAGTCAGGCGGCGGAGCTCGTCCTGGCCCGCGCGGAGGCCGAGGCGGCCAGCCAGGCCAAGAGCGCGTTCGTGGCCAATGTCAGCCACGAGCTGCGCACGCCGATGAACGGCGTCATCGGCCTCACCGAGCTGCTGCTCGAGAGCGAGCTCACCGAAGAGCAGACCGAGCATCTCGAGATGGTCCGCGGCTCGGCGAGCGCGCTGCTGGCGCTGCTCAACGATCTGCTCGATTTTTCCAAGATCGAAGCCGGCAAGATGGAGCTGGTGGAGGAAGAGATGCGGCCGGGAGAGCTGGTGGAGGACGCCCTCAAGATGCTGGCGGTGCGCGCCGCGGAGAAGGGGCTCGAGCTGGCCGGCCGGATCGATCCCCGCGTGCCGGAGGTGGTGACCGGAGACGCCGGCCGCTTCCGCCAGATCGTCATCAATCTGGTGGGCAACGCCGTCAAGTTCACCGCCGCCGGCGAGGTCGTCGTGAGCCTCGCCGCGGAACGGTCCGCCGGAGGGACGGTGAGGCTCGAGCTCGCCGTCCGCGACACCGGGATCGGCGTGCCGGCGGAGAAGCATGGCCAGATCTTCGGCGCCTTCGCCCAGATGGACTCCTCGATCAGCCGCCGGTTCGGCGGCACGGGGCTGGGGCTCTCCATCACGGCGAAAATCGTCCAGCTCATGGGCGGCGCGATCACGCTGGAGAGCGCCGCCGGCGAGGGCAGCACTTTCCGTGTCACCATGCCCTTCCGGCTGCCGGAGGGGGCGGCGGTGCCGGCCGCCATTACGGACGTGGTCCTCGCCGGCCGCCGCGTCCTGGTGATCGACGACAACGAGACCGCGTGCGAGATCCTCCAGGCCGACCTGCGGATCTGGGGGATCGAGAGCGAGGCGGCGGCGACGGGCCCGGCCGGGCTGGCGCGCATCGTGGAGCACCTCGGCCGGAGTCCTTTCGATCTCATCCTGCTCGACTCCCGGATGCCGGAGCTCGACAGCTTCGCCTTCGCCGACGAGATCCGCCGCATCGCGAACGCCGGCTCGCTCATCATGATGCTGACCGCCGGAGGAACCCGCGGCGAAGGCGCGCTCTGCCGCCGTCACGGCATCGCCGCCCACCTCACCAAACCGGTCAAGCGGTCCGAGCTGCGGGCAGCCGTCCGGCGCGCCCTGGGAATGCTCGACGGGCCGGCGCCGGCGCGCCGGCCGCCGGACCTGGCCGTGGACCCCGCGCGCGCTCCGCAGGAGGAGGGGGCGCGCCGCAGTCTCAGCATCCTGCTGGTCGAGGACGTTCCGGTGAGCCGTCTGCTCGCCCGGCGCCTCCTCGAGAAGAGCGGCCACCGGGTGACCCTGGCCGACGGCGGCGCGGAGGCGGTCGAGCGCTGCCGCGCCGAGTCCTACGACGCGGTTTTCCTGGACGTGCGGATGGCGGACATGAACAGCTTCGAAACGGCCTCCCGCATCCGCGGGCTCGAAGCCGGCCGCGCCGTGCCGATCATCGCCCTGACGGCCGGCGCCACGGCGGCGGACCGCGAGCGCTGCCTCGGCTGGGGAATGGACGACTGTCTGGCCAAACCCGTGGGCTCCGCGGCCCTCCTCGCCGCCCTGCGGCGCGCTTCCGGCGAAGCGCCACGGTCCGCGGTCGCATGAGCAGCAAGATTCTCATCGTCGACGATGCGTTCTTCAACCGGAAGATCCTCGCCTCCATCATCACCAAGGCCGGCTTCGAAGCCGTGCTCGCCTGCAACGGCGGCGAGGCCCTGCTCGGCGCGCGCATGGCGCAGCCGGACCTCGTTCTCCTCGACGTGATGATGCCGGGCAAGGACGGCTACGAGGTCTGCGCCGCCCTCAAAGCCGACGCCGAGCTGGCGGACATCCCCGTGATCTTCCTCTCTTCTCTCGACGAGCCGGCGGACAAGATCAAGGGGCTGGCGGCCGGCGCCGCCGACTACATCACCAAGCCTTTCGACGGCGGCGAGGTCCTGGCCCGCGTGCAGTCGCAGCTCCGCCTGCGCCAGCTCACCCGCGCGCTGCAGGACCTCAACCGCGATCTCCTGGAAAAACAGCGCCTCCTGGACGACGATCTGAGCGCCGCGGCCGGCATCCAGGGAGCGCTCATCCCGCGCGCCGACCTCAAGCTGCCCGGCCTCGAGCTGAGCTGGCTCTTCGTCCCCTCCTCGGCGGTGGGAGGCGACATCTTCAACGCCCAGCAGCTCGACGCCGAGCACATCGCCCTCTACATCCTCGACGTCAACGGCCACGGCGTGACCGCCGCGATGGTCGCCGTCCTGGCCTCGCAGAGCCTGTCGCCGGCGATGGGGCTCGTCGTACACCCGGGCGCGGCCGGGCCCTGCGCCGCCTCGCCCGCCAAGGTGATGCGCGGCCTGGAGAGTGAGTATCCCTACGAGCGCTTCGAGCGCTACTTCACCATGTCCTATCTCGTCCTCCACGTGCCGACGGGGCGTCTGACGTACAGCACCGCGGCGCACCCATTCCCCATCCTCGGCTGTCGCGACGGCACGCTCCGGACGCTGGAGGAGGGCGGCTCGATCGTCGGCCTCGGCCTCGGGGAGTACGAGGAGGGAGAGGCCCGGCTGCAGCCCGGCGACCGCATTTTCCTCTATACCGACGGCATCGTGGAGTACGGTGCATCCGTCGGCGAGCCCTTCGGCGACCAGCTCTTCCACGACGTCCTGCGCTCCTCCCGCGACCTGCCGCTGTCCATGGTCCGGGAGAAGCTGCGCGACGCCCTGGCGACCTTCGGCGCCGGCTTACCCTTCGAGGACGACATCTCTTTCCTGGCCTGTGAATATCATGGACCCACTGACTGAATCGCCAACCGGAATGACGCGGATGCCCGACCATGGAATCGAGCTGTGGATCGACAGCCGGCTCGAAAATCTCGACCTGCTGGGCGCCGCGGTGCGCGGCATCGCGGCGTCTCTCGGCCTCGATGAGGAAGGGTGTTATCACTTCGAGCTCTGCGCCGTGGAGGCGGTGAGCAACTCGATCCGCCACGCCTATCAGGGCGTACCGGGGCAGCCGGTCCGCACACAGATCGCGGCAGACGCGGAACGCATCGAATTGCGCGTCGCCGACCGCGGGACGCCGATCCCGGACGCGCTCCGCGTTCCCCCCCGTCTGGAAGTCGATCCGCTGAATCTGGACGCCATCCAGGAAGGCGGACGCGGCATTTTTCTGATGCACGAGCTGATGGACGAGGTCTCCTTCCACGGCGAGGACGGCTGGAACGTCGTCGCGCTCGCCAAGCGGCGGCCACGGTCATGAGCGGCTCCGAGCCCTACGATCCGGCCCTGGCCCTGGCCCGCCTCGACGGCGATGAGGAGCTGCTCCGCGAGGTGGTCGAGCTCGTCCACGAGGAGTGGCTGGGCAAGTCGGAAGAGATCGCGAGCGCGCTCGGGAGAGCGGACGTGGCGGCCCTCGCCACGGCGGCCCATTTCCTGAAAGGGGCGGTCAGCCAGTTGTTCCCCGACGGCGCCGCCGCCGGCCTGGCGCAGATCGAGACCACGGCGCGCGCCGGCGACCTCGCCGCCGCCGCGGCGGTCTGGCAGGCCGACGCGCCGAAGGTCGAGTCGTTGCTCGCCGCCGCCCGGCTGTGGGCGGGCACCGCCGCGTCCTGAGATCGTCTAGACTTCCGTCCCATGGCAACGATCGAGATCGCCGACGGGCTGACGCTGCCCGACGAAGAGCTGACCTTCGCCACCTCGCGCAGCGGCGGGCCGGGCGGGCAGAACGTCAACAAGCTGGAGACCCGGGTCACCTTGCGCTTCGACCTCGCCGCCTCGCCGAGCCTCTCCGCGGAGCAGAAGGCGCGCCTCCGCGAGCGCCTGGCCACCCGCATCACCCGCGCCGGCATCCTCCACGTCACCGCCCAGAAACACCGCACCCAGGGCGCCAACCGCGAAGCCGCCCAGGAGCGCTTCGCCGAGCTGCTCCGCGAAGCGCTGCGCGAAGAGACACCGCGCAAGAAGACCCGCATCCCCCGCGCGGTCAGCCGCCGCCGTGTCGACGAGAAGAAGCGGCGGGGGCAGCGGAAACAGGAACGGTCCGGGAAGATCGGGGTGGAGTGAGGGCTCCGGCCTTCTCGAAAGACTATACGGCTCTTCTTTTCAACCGCACCATCGCCACCGCGAGGAGCGCCAGGATCAGAGCCGCGAGCCCGATGCCGTTCAGCGTCGGGACCGTGACGACGGGGACGACCGGCAGCGGAACCACCGGGTTGCCTGTCGGATCGCCGGGTCCTGGCGGGTCCGGATCGTCGGTCACCTTCGGAGGAATGTTCGTTCCGGTCACGGTTCCTTGATTGGTGATCTGGGTGACGCCCGCCGCCAGTGGATTGTCGACCGTCACGCGGAATTTGATCGTCACCGTGCCGCCGTTGCCGTTGACCGTGCCGACGTTCACCGCCACGCTGGTGTTTCCCGCGGTGTTGCCGAGGGTCACCGTGCCTTGCGTCGTCGTCACCGAGCCGACGACGAGAGCCGCGTTGGGATCGATCGTGTCCGTGAAATTGATGCCGGTGGCGTTCATGTTTCCGCTGTTGGTGATCACGATGGTGTACTCGATGGTGTCACCCGGGTTGATCTGGCCGTTGGCGTTGCCGTCGACCACCAGAGCCCCCGTCTTGGTCGCGGTGATCACCGGGGCGGCCGTGACCGGAATCGTCGTCGGATCGGCCGGTCCGGGGAGAGAGCAATCGTCGGTCAGCAGAGCAGTCAGGTCGGAGCTGGTGACGAGCCCCTGGCAGGAGATCTGGGTGACGCCGGCCGGCAGAGGGCTGTCAATGGTGACGCGGAAGACGACCGTGGCGCTGGCCGCATCGGCGATCGTGCCGACGTTGACGGCCACCGCGGTGTCACCGCCGGTGTTGCCCGTCGTCACCGTGCCCTGCGTCGTCGTCACCGAGCCGTTCACCAGCGTGGTGTTGAGCGGCGCGTTGTTGGAGAACAGGACACCCGTCGTTGCGGCGTTGAACGCATCGTCCGGGTTGTCGAGGACGATCGTGTACTGCAGGGTGTCGCCGGGGTCCGCCAGGCCGTTGCCGTTGACGTCGTTGATGACTGTAACCGCCTTGCACGCGGTGAGAGTCGAGGTCGTCTGCAGAAAGTCGAGGACCACGTCCGGAGCGGTCACCGCGGAGCCGAGAGTCAGCGTGATGGCCCCCACATTGCTGAACGTCGCCCCGGCGCCCAGGCTCGGCGTGAAGGAGCTGTAGGGCATGACGAAGTTGGTCGAGGCGAAAATCAACCCTGGCATGGCAAGGGTCAAGGACGAAGCATTGCCGGCATCGGTGAAGACCTCGATGGTCACATTGACCGGCAGGTCGTCAAAGAAAGCCCCGAGAAGCAAGGCGTCCTGCGTGCCGCCGGCGGTCAGGTCGATGCCGCCCAGGCCGGTGGGGTTGACGGTGGGAGAGCCGTCCGTCCCGTCCCACGTGATCTTGCCGTTCCCGGAAATCGTGGCATCCTGCGAATACGAGAACAATCCGCTGCTCACCGTCGCGGACATCTGGTTGCCGGCGATCACGCCGGCCGTCAGGTTGATCTCCAGATCGCGCTCCCCGGCGGCAGGGAGGATGCCGGCTCCGGAGACGCTGGACGAGGCGGTGGTGCCCGCCGGCGGGAAGGTCAGGGCCAAAGACGGCTGGTTGGTGGTGAACGAGTCGATGACGATCGGCTGGGCCATGGCGAGGCCCGGAGTCACCATCAGAAAGACAAAAACTGCACGGGCAACGCTGCGGATCATCTCGGCTCCTCAAGTGAAAGCATTGAACAAACGCTAAGATGACCTTGATACCATCCCCCGCAAGCGATTGTCAAGAGAATTTTTGCAATTCTTCAGATACGTGGAGCCGTTCTCAGTACCGCAGGACGCGGCGGCTTTGGGGGGCTGGGGCTGCTCTCACGATGGCCCCCGCCGCCTCCCGGCTGGTGCCGCCCTGACTGCTCAGGCCGAGGACTTCCTGATGCTTGCGGATGAGCCCTTCGACCTCCGCGAGCCGCGCGTCGACATCGCCGACCCGGCGCAGGGCGGCCTGTTTCTCGCGGCTCCGCCGCGTGCGTTCGAGCTCCAGGGAGGCGAGCTGGAATTGATGCACGTGCCGCTCGTCGGAATGAGTCCCACTCTTGAAAATCGAGGCATGGGTCCTGATTTCACGGGTCCTTCGCGTCGGGACGCCCATGGCTCAGGCTCCCTTCCTGGCGCCCGGCAGCCGGCGGGTTTTCGCGAGATGCTTGGCGACCACTTGATCGACCGTCATCTGAAGCTGCTGGTGGCCCTCGTGGACGACCTTCGCCGAGAGGCCTGACAGGACGTCGCGGCAGATTTCGGAGAAGAGCGGATCGCCCTGGCGCGCCTGGGAGCCCTGCTGGGCGGTGACGCGGGCGATCATGATCGAGGCGCGCAGGCTCGGGCCCTGCTTGGTCAGGCCGCCGGCGCGCAGCTCGCGCACGATGTCGGTGATGATCTCCGCCTGGTCGAGCGGCAGGCCGGATTTGGCGCGCGTGATCTCCACTTCCGCCTCGCGGTCGTAATAATCGACCCGGATGGTGATGAGGCGGTCCATCAGCGCGTCCTGGGTCCTGTGCACTCCGGCGTACTCCTCCGGATTGGAGG
>Ga0307506_10000244_pt1 | contig 13254 bp, 10 predicted proteins | sample 25_S_MG_FD_202175 | JGI IMG/M metagenome (GOLD analysis project Ga0307506, IMG submission 202175) | Soil microbial communities from Populus trichocarpa stands in riparian zone in the Pacific Northwest, United States - 25_S | ecosystem: Environmental > Terrestrial > Soil > Riparian zone > Trees... | reverse complement strand
GCGCTCCTGCAGGAAGGCGTCCGGGTCCGGGCCCGGAGCGTCCGCGGGGTGGACCCACGCGACCGGGATCGGGTTGGCGAGGCCGCCCGCGTGCTGCAGGAGGTGTCGCCCGGTGATGCGCGCGGCTCGAAGCACCCGAAGCTCCGCTTCGAGCCGGGCAGTCGCTCGAGCTACTTGACGTCGACGCGGTCGCCCGCCTCGCACTCATGTTCGGATGAGGGCTCGGGTGAGCTGTCGGGTGCCCTAACCCGGCCAGGTGAGCGGCTTCTCCATCGCCGCGCCACCGATCGATGAGCCGTCCGGCAACGGGATCTGTACCCACTTCACCACTTGGAACCCGTACCGCTCGTACAGCGCGACGCCGGGCATGGTGGCCATCAGCGCGAGGTTTCGGAAGCCCTCGCTCTCGGCGGCCGCCTCGGCGGCTTTCAGGATGCTTGTTCCCAGCCCTCGTCGAGCGCGGTCGCCGCGCACGAACATCGCCCTCACTCTCGCCGCCTCGGTCGCCGGATCCAGGAGCCGGGCATCTTCCTCCCCTTCGCCCGAGCCTGTGTACAGCTTGTCCCGGCGGCTCCATCCTCCACACGCGACGATCGTCCCGGCTTCTTCGATCACGTAGTACGTCCCGTCCTCGATCAACATCGGGTCGACAACGGAGATGTGCTCGATGCTCGATGCCGTTTGGTGTTCGTCGTAGAACGCAGGGAAGATCTCTGCGATCGAGCGCTTCATGAGCACGTCGATCGCGGACCGGTCTCCCATCGTCGCGAGTCGAAGCCGCGGGTCACCTTCCGCCACCCGGGAAGCGTAGGGGTCGTTCGGGCGCGCCGCTACCTGTTCTTGGACCCGACGATCACCTTCAACCCGGTGGGCAGCTCCTCGTCGCCGAAGGCATCGCGGACCTCGGCTTCCACCCCGTGCCGTGCGAGCAGCGCCGGAACCGCCGATACGGCGACCATGACGTTGTCGTGGCGCTCGTCGTCGCGCCGATAGGTGCCGTCGTCGTTCCGCGTGAAGGTGGCCATCTGGCGCACGTACCGGTCGGGCGACGGCACGGAGAACTCGGTCACGAGGGCCCAATCCTCGCCCGTCCAGCCGACCGGTCGCTGGTCCCGGCGCGACGCCGCCCACTCCAGGTCGCACAGGTCGATCGCGAGCAGGCCGCCGGGGCGCAGGGCGTCGGCGATCGCGGCGAGCGAGCGCTCGACGTCCTCGAGGGTGTCGAGGTAGTTGAGCGCGTGCCCGACGCCCACGATCGCGTCGGCCTCGGGGATCGGGTCGTCGGGAAGCGTGAGACGGCGGATCTCCTCGGCGCCGTCCGCGTGATCCCGGGCGAGCTCGAGCATCGCCGGCGACGCGTCCGTCGCGACGACTCGATGACCTGCCTCGATCAGGTACTTCGTGAGCAGCCCGCTCCCACATCCGATCTCGAGCACGAGCTCGCCTCGGACCGGTTCGAGCAGCGCGAGCACCCCGGGCGCGGTGTCCTCGGCATGGAAGGCGAAGCCGAGATGGTGGATCCGAGCGAGGTCGTCGCGGTAGTAGGGCTCATCCATGCGGGGCATCTTCCCGCAGGGGCGGCCCGGCGTCAGCCTTCCAGAGGCTCCCGACGCGAGGTCCGGCGCGACGCGAGCTCGTCCTCGCCCTCGAACTCCGGCAGCACGATCAGCGCGTCCTCGATCCGGTCGTACCAGTCGGCCTGGTCGATCACGCGCCGCGCCACTTCGAGCTCGTGTTGCACCTGGCGAAGCTCCAGCAGCAGCGCATCGCGCCGCCGCTCGAGGTTCACGACCTCTGGGTCGTACCGCGACGAGAGCGGTGGAGCGCCGGGCATCGGCGGGGTCCCGCGGCGGCCCGTCGGCGAGCGCCATCCCTCCTCGAGCTGGGCGTCGACCCGGCGTTGCAGCCGCCGGCCGTGCAGGAAGGCGATCGCGAGGGCCCACAGGAGCACCGCCACGACCACGGCACCGATCAAGATCCAGATCCCGGCCGGGCTTCCCGGGTTTCCGAGCGTGGTTCCGAAGACGACGATCGAGCGTCCGTCGGTGCGGGCGGACTCAGCGATCGCGTCGGCGGTGACGACCGTCCAGGCCGTCGCCAGGGCGACGAACACGGCACCGATCATGGGCGTTGGATTCCTTCCTTCGGGGGGAAGGGCCAGACCTTCCGAAGCACCGCCACCAGAGGCGGCCTCGTAGGGTCGCCCGGCACCGAGTATGCGGCAATACCGCGAATGCCGCAGGTCATCCGGCCCGTGGCCGCCGCGAACGTATGCCCGCGCTCGGTCAGCCCCAGGCGCCGCCGAGGATGGCTGCCAGGAGAGAGGCGGCGCCCGTCTTGTCGAGCGGCTCGTTGCCGTTGCCGCACTTGGGCGATTGCACGCAGGAAGGGCAACCACGAGGGCAGGGGCAGCCGGTGATCGCCTCGAGCGTGGCCCGGAGCCATCGCTCGCTCGTCGCGGCGCCGCGCTCGGTGATCCCCGCCCCGCCCGGGTACCCGTCGTAGATGAAGATCGTGGTCATCCCGGTGTCCTCGTGCATCGGCGTCGAGACGCCGCCGATGTCCCAGCGGTCGCAAGTGGCGACGAGCGGGAGCAGCCCGATCGCGGCGTGCTCGGCCGCGTGGATGGCGCCCGGCAGGTCGCGGGGGCCGACGGCCGCTCGGTCGAACACCCGCGACGGGATCGTCCACCACACCGCCTTCGTCTCGAGGTGGACGGGCGGCAGGGGCAGCGGGATCTCGTCGACGATCTCGTTCGTCGACACGAGCTTCTTCACGTAGCTCACGACCTGGTTCGTGACGCGCACCGTTCCGAAGCGCTGGCCGACCTCGCCGATCGCCGACTCGGCCTCGACCTCGCCCACCTCGATGTCGGTGACGTCGCGCGCCTGCGTGTAGAAATCGGGGTCGGCCTCGCTGACGGCGGCGACACGGTCCACCAGATTCAGCTCGCGCACGAGGTACTGCTCGCCCTGGTGGAGGTACACCGCGCCGGGGTGCAGGGTGGCGTACGCACGGCGCTCGTCGGCGGTGCCGAGGAGCTCGCCGGTCTCGGCGACCACGATCGTGTAGACGTGCCCGCCGCCCGCGCGCACGTCGACCGCGCGGTGGGGCGACTCCGTCCCGTGGTCGTGCCAGGCCCCGCGCCGCTCGACGAGCTCGCCGCGCTCGGTCATGCGTTCGACGGCCGCGGCCGCCGTGGGTCCAAAGATCGCGAGCTCGGGTTCGTGCAGGGGTAGCTCCCGGGCGGCGCACCGGAGGTGCGGCTCCATCACGTACGGGTTCGCCGGGTCGATCACCGCGGCCTCGGCCGGCTTGTCGAAGAGGTCGTCGGGGTGGTGCACGAGGTACTGGTCGAGGGGATCGTCCTGGGCCACGAGCACCGCCAGGGCGTCGGTGTCGCGTCGGCCGGCGCGTCCCGCCTGCTGCCACATCGAGGCGCGCGTCCCCGGGTAGCCGACCAGCACCGCCGCGTCGAGCGAGCCGATGTCGATCCCCAGCTCCAGCGCGTTCGTCGAGGCCACCCCGAGCAGCTCACCGTCGGCGAGCTGCCGCTCGAGCTTGCGCCGGTCCTCCGCCAGATAGCCTGCACGGTAGGCCTTGATCCGGGTCCGAACCTGCGCGTCGCCCACGGCGCGTCGGGCGAACTCGGCGAGCAGCTCGGCTGCCCGCCGCGATCGCGTGAACCCGATCGTGCGGATCCCGTCCTCGACGAGGGACCCCATGATCCCCGACGCCTCGGTGAGGGCGCTCCGGCGCTGGCCGGTGTCCTCGTCCAGGATCGGTGGGTTCCACAGGGCGAAGAGCTTCCGCCCGCGTGGTGAGGCGTCCTCGACGATCTCGTCGACCTCCAGCCCGGTGAGGCGCGTCGCGAGCTCCCCCGGGTTGCCGACCGTGGCGCTCGCCAGGCACCAGCGTGGGTCACCGCCGTAGTGCGCCACCAGCCGGCGGAGCCGTCGCAGCACCATGGCCACGTGGGAGCCGAACACGCCCCGACACACGTGGGCCTCGTCGACGACCACAACCGACAAACGGAAGAAGAAGTCGGCCCAGCGCGCGTGGTCGGGCAGCAACGACAGGTGCAGCATGTCGGGATTCGTCATCACGAGGTTCGCGTTCTTGCGGATCAGCGGCCGCTCGGCCTTGGGCGTGTCGCCGTCGTAGACCGCGGCCTTCACCTCGTGGATCTTCAGCGACCGGACCGCGCGGAGCTGGTCCCGCGCGAGGGCCTTGGTGGGATAGAGGTAGAGCGCCGTGGCCTTCGGCGTCGTGAGGGCGGCCTCGGCGAACGCGGCGTTGTAGACGAGCGTCTTCCCGCTGGCGGTGCCCGTGGCCATGATGAGGTTCCGGCCCGATCGGAGCGCCTCGAGGCCGCGCGCCTGGTGCGGGTAGAGCCCGCCGATCCCGAGCAGGGCGAGCCGCTGGGTCAGGAGCTCGGGCAGGTCGTCGGGGAACGGCTCGGTCACCGGCTCGCGCGCGGGGAGCTCGCGGACGCCGACGAGCGAGGGCGCCACCTCGGGATCGGCGGTGAGCTCGTCGAGGAAGGCGTGCGGATCCACCGGCCCAGGCTACCGGCACGCCGGGACGTGTCCGCCGGAGTTCAGCGGGGCGCCGCCTCGCCTTCGTCCACGGTCCGCTCCCCGGCCAACTCGTCGTAGGAGGCGCGGAACCCGTCGTGGAACAGGTGCCGGAGCCGGCCGCGGTCGCCCACGAACACCCACATCCCGAGTACGAGGTAGACGATGCCGACGCCGATGCGCTCGATCGCCTGCATCGACTCGGGGACGACCGCACCCAGGATGAACTGGATCCAGAACAGGCCGAACAGGAACCCCGCCTCGCGCAGCGACATCGACAGGCTCGAGATCACCGCGACCGCGAAGAACGACTGCGCCGCGGTCAGGAAGAGCTCCTCGCGCTGCATCGCATCGAGCGGCAGTCCGTGCAGCGTGCCGGACGAGATCGCGAACACGATCGGGAGCGTGCCCACGAGGAGCGTCCACTGGTTCACCTTCGACGACACGAGCGTGCCCAGCGCGGCGTTCGAGTTCAGGCGCCAAGCGTAGAGGCCCGCCACCAGCAACTCCGGCGCCTCGGACGCGAGCGGCGCGACCCACTGCACCAGGAGGAACTCGCTCACCCCGAAGGACTCGCCGGTCGCGACGAGGGCCTCGGCGAAGGGCTCGGCGCTCAGCAGGATCACGCCTGCGGCCGCCGCGAACATCGCGATGATCGTCGCGCGGCGCTTCGTGTCGGCGAACGTGCCGAGGTACAGGGCCGGGCCGACGAGGTGCGGCTCCTCCGCCGGCGCCCTCGAGACCCGGAGCGTGTAGAGCACGAAGATCGTCACGAGCACGGCCGCGTCCAGCAGCGTGATCGAGTGCTTCAGCGGGAGCGAGAGCGAATAGACCGTGGCGACGGCCAGGTACGAGATCTCGATCGAATGCTCCCGGTCGAGCACCACGCCCGACCAGCGGGGGCCGCCCTTCCGGAGCCTGCCGGTGGTGCGCAGCCGGTAGAACGTCACGAAGACGACCATCGTCCAGCCGATCCCGATCAGGAGCCGGTTCGCGCCCGTCATGTTGGCGAGCGCGAGCGAACAGGGCGACTCCGTCCCGCCGTCGATGGGCAGGCACGCGGCTCCGGTAGCGGCGAACGACTGTCCACCCTTCCAGGCGAAGACGAAGTCGACCGCGTACTCGGGGAGCACGGCGATCAGGGCCAAGATCGCGATCGCCAGGCCTGCGGAGATGTCGAGCTGCGCGACCTCGGCCGCCCACGACAGCAGGAACGCCGCGCCGACGATGGCGAGCCCGAAGATCAGCGCCTCCACGGCGTGTTCGACGTCCGGGTGGGCCAGCCGGGCTGCGAGCGCGGGAAGGGTGAGGGCGGCCGCCAGCAAGATCGAGACGCGGGCGCGGACCGGGCGGACGCCGGTCGTGTCGATGCGAGAGCCGGACATCGTGCGCGAGCCTATCAGCGCCTCAGCGGCGGACCGTCGCCAGGTGCATCCGTCGATGAGCCCCTCCGCTGGGACAATGCGCGGCGATGGCCCTGTTCACGCTCCTCCTGTCGCTGGTCGTGATCCTCAGCGGCGCCGAGCTCTTCACGAACGGCGTCGAGTGGATCGGTGAGGGCTTCGGGCTGTCGGAGGGGGCCGTCGGGTCGGTCCTGGCCGCGGTCGGCACGGCGCTGCCCGAGACGCTCCTGCCGCTCGTCGCGATCCTCTCGGGCCACGCCGCCGGCGAGGAGATCGGCACCGGCGCCATCCTGGGCGCCCCGTTCATGCTCACCACGCTCGCGATGGTCGTGGTCGCGACCGCGGTGCTGGTGACCGCTCGAGGTGGCCGTCGACCGCTGGACCTCGAGATCGACCGGGGGGTGATCCGCCAGGACCTCGGCTACTTCCTGGTGATGTACTCGCTCGCGGTCATCGCCGGGTTCATCCACGTGAAGGCCCTGCACGTTGCCCTCGCGATCGTGCTCGTGGTGGGCTACGGCTACTACGTGAAGCGCCACTTCACGACCCCGGGGGAGGAGGACCTCGAAGCCGAGGCCGCGACCGAGATCAAGGCGCTCTACCTGTGGGCGTGGTGGGGTCGGCTGCGCTCCGGGCTCGCCGAGTGGTCGGCCGACCGGAGCGCGGTCCTGCCGTTCGTCCAGGTCGCGATCGCGCTCGGTCTGATCGTGGGCGGCGCCAAGCTCTTCATCGGTGGCGTGGAGACCATCGGGGAAGCCATCGGGGTGTCGCCGCTCGCCTTCTCGTTGCTCGTTGCGCCGATCGCGACCGAGCTCCCCGAGAAGTTCAACAGCGTGATCTGGATCCGTCGGCGCAAGGACACCCTCGCGATGGGGAACATGACCGGAGCCATGGTGTTCCAGTCCTCGTTCCCTGTGACGATCGGGCTCTTGCTCACACCCTGGGAGCTCCACGGGTTCGCGCTGGTCGCGGCGCTCGTCGCGCTGGCGGCCGGCGGGGTGCTCTGGCTCACGCTCAGGGTCCGCGGCCGGCTCTCGGCCCCGCTCCTGCTCTTCCAGGGCGTGTTCTACGTGGGCTACGTCGTCTACGTGATCACGAGGGTCTGACCACGCTGGGGAGCGAGCGTCCGACCGCCCCCGGGGCCGCTACTCGTTCGCGGTGGGGCTCGGCGGGACGTTCTTCTTCTCGACGACCGCGTCCGTCTTGGCGTCGGTGAAGATCGCCCTGGCGCGCGCCGTGTCGAGCATGACGACGGACAGGCTTCCCGCCATCTGGGCCGAACCCGGCAGCACGATGTTCTGCACCTTGGCCACCGGGATCCGCGAGGCCGTGTACGCCAGGTCGATCACCTCGTTCAGTGACAGCGTCATGTCGGTGTTGCGCATGCCGGCGCCGATCCATCGGTAGAGGGCCGCCTGGTCGTTCTGATACTCCTTCTTGAACTGGGTGAGCGCCGCCAGGAACAGCCGTCCCCCGTTCTCCGATCGCCCGAAATCGCCTTCGAGCAGGTCGTGCCGGGTACGGGCGAACGCGAGCGCGTCGCGCCCCGAAAGCTGCTGCACGCCGGGCTGGAAGTCGGCTCGCGCGTAGCTGTCCTGCATCGCGAACGGAACGTCCATCGTGAGGCCGCCGACGTCGTCGATCATGTCGGTGAAGCCCCAGAACGTCGTGATGGCCCAGTAGTCGATCTTGAAGCCGCCGAGCTCCTCGATCGTCTTTACCAGCAGCTCCGGACCGCCGTAGAACAGCGAGGAATTGATCTTGTTCGTGCCGTGGCCGTCGATCGGCACGTACGAGTCGCGCGGGATGCCGATCATCGAGGCCTTGTGCGTGGCCGGGTCGATGAAGATCACGTGGAGCGAGTCGGCGAGGGAGTGCATCACGTCGTCGCCCGGCCGAGCGCCGCTGCCCACGGCGAGGATGGTGATCGGCTGCTTGCCGTCCAGCGAGGGCGTGTAGCCGGCGTGCGCCTTGCCGACGATGATGCCGCTGGACGCGACGGCCGGCGTGGAGCCGCCGATCGCGCCGAGGGCGCTGCCCGCCACCCAGACGGCGAGCGCGAGGATCCCGATCCCGATCCGCTTCATCAGGAGGCCTCCGCCGTAGGCGTCGCGGCGGAGCTCGCGGGCGCCTTCTCCGTGTCGGCCCGATGGACCGAGAACGACACGATCGTCCAGTCGCCGTTGACCTTGCGGAACACGTACTGCCCCTTGCTCTTGAAGATGTAGACGGAGCCGCCCCCGGTTCCCTTCGCCTGGAAGTTGACGGTGCCGGCGACCGACACTGGCTTGTCCAGCGGATCGAGGAGGACGTCGAGCTTCAGCGTGCTCTTCAGGGGCACGATCGAGGCGAGCTCCGTGACCCCTTCCCCGGCGGTGAGGACCTTCGCCTGCTTCGTGACCGACGACTGCGCCGACTTGGCGAAGAAGCCGTTCACGCTGTCGTAGTTGGGCTCCATCCAGTTGGCGGGATCCAGGAAGGCCTCCACGTAGAGATCGTGGAGCTGGGTCGCCACCTGGTCGGCAGCCGGCTTCGCGGCAGCCTTGGCCTTCGCCTCGTTCACGGTGGCCTCGGGGTTGATCTGAGCGGTCGTCTGCACCTTCGGTTTCGAGACCTTGAACGCGAACGTGGGGGCGGGAGGCGTGTCGTTGCCAGGGAGGAGGCCGCCGGGGTTCCCGTCGGCCAGCACCACGGCGCCGATGCCGAGGACCACGAGGAGCGCCACGACACCGGCGATCAGCAGCGGCGTGCGGCGGGGGGATGCGGGCGCGTGACGTCCTTCTTCAGGCAAAGCCCGACCAGGCTACCAGCGCCCTCCCGCCGAACCGTGGAGGCGCATGTCAAGGTTCCGTGAAGGCGGTCGCCGCCTTCACGCGGCTACGATGACGCCTCGAGAACGGTGCGCCGGGAAGACTGGTCGGCAGGAGGGACCCGCATGTCCGAGAGCGGCACACCGACATCCGACGACGGTCGTCCTGCGGTGGAACCCACATGGTCCAGGTCGGATCGGATCGTTCCCCGTGTGTTCCTCCGTCCCCTCCAGGAGTTCCTGCAGACCTCGACCTCGGGCGCGACCCTCCTGTTCGCCGCGGTCGTCGTGGCGCTCCTGTGGGCCAACTCGCCCTGGAAGTCCTCATACGAGGAGCTGTGGCTCACGCGGGTGTCCGTGGGCGTGGGTTCGTGGGCGATGGACAAGGACCTCCGGTTCTGGATCGACGACGGTCTGATGACGCTCTTCTTCCTGCTGGTGGGGCTCGAGATCAAACGCGAAGTGGTCTCCGGGGAGCTGCGCGACCCACGTGCGGCCGTGCTACCCGCCCTCGCGGCGGTCGGCGGGATGATCGTGCCCGCGCTCGTGTACGTGGCCGTGGCCGGACGGACCGCGCCGGGCGGCTGGGGCGTGCCCATGGCGACCGACATCGCGTTCGCGCTGGGCGTGCTCACGTTGGCCGCGGCTCACGCCCCGCCGTCGCTGAAGTCTCTGTTGCTCACACTCGCGATCGTCGACGACATCGGGGCGATCATCGTGATCGCGATCTTCTACTCCGGTGGCGTCGACTGGCCGTGGCTCGCGGGGGCGCTGGCCGTCGCGGCCACGGTGGTCGTTTCCATCCGGATCCGGATCCGCGCCCCGGCGGTGTACGTCTTGTTGGGTGGGGCGCTCTGGTACGCGACCTACCGGGCGGGTATCCATCCGACGATCGCCGGGGTGGCGATGGGCCTGCTCACGCCGGCGCATCCGTTCCAGCGCCCGGCGACGGTCAGTGAGGAGGCGCATCGTACCGCCGACGAGACGGTCGACGACCCCGAACCGCCCGATGCCGACGCGACGGTGTGGCTCCGCCTCGCCTGGCTCTCGCGTGAGGCCGTCTCGCCGCTCGCCCGCGTCGAGCACGCGCTCCTGCCGTGGTCGAGCTTCGTCATCCTGCCGCTGTTCGCCCTGGCCAACGCGGGCGTGACGCTTACGGGCGGGGCCATCGGCGATGCGCTCACGAGCGTGGTCGCGCTCGGCATCGTGCTCGGGCTGGTGGTGGGCAAGCCGATCGGTGTGCTGCTGGCGTCGACGATCGGGGTGCGCTCGGGCCTGGGTCGGCTCGGATCGGGCGTCGACTGGGGACACATGACCGGCCTCGGCGTGACCGCGGGGATCGGGTTCACGATGGCGCTGTTCGTGGCGAGCCTGGCGTTCGCGGACGATCCGGTGCGCCTGGCCTACGCGAAGGTCGCGATCCTGATGGCGTCCGTGGTCGCGGGTGCCGCCGGCTACGTGGTATTCCGCCTCTTGCCGGTCCGCCCCGCGGGGAAGGCCGACGCCGGGACCTAGCGTCGCCGCTCAGCCTGACGAAGGAGACGATCCCCGGGAGGAACGCCCTCTACCGAAGTGGGTTGTGGGATCCGGAAACCAGGCGCAGGGTGGTGGTGTGGTCGCGCTGAGTCCGACCCCTGCCCGGGCCTCACCAAGCGCCGACACCGACTCCGGCACCGCTCGCCTCGGGCCCGCGGCGTCGGAGCCTCGCGGCCTTGCGGGCGCCCTGCTCCGCGCGTGGCTGGCGTTCGCCCTGTATCTGATCGCGTCGCTCCTGCTGTTCGGGCTGCCGATCGCCGGGCGGTTCGCCTCGTCGTTCGTGGGACAGGGGAGCGCCGACGCGCAGCTGTACGTCTGGGATCTGGCCTGGTGGCCCCACGCGATCGCTCACGGTCTCAACCCGTTCCACCCGACGCTGGTGTGGTTCCCCCACGGCGTCAACATGGCCTGGGTGACGGGCGTTCCGGGTCCCGCGCTCGTCATGGCACCGATCACGATGCTCGCGGGTCCGGTGGTCTCCTCGAACGTCCTCGCGTTGCTGGCCCCCGCGCTCGTGGGCTGGGCCGCATACCTCCTATGTCGTGAGGTAACCGGACGCTGGTGGCCCTCGTTCGCCGGAGGCTGGCTGTTCGCCTTCACCACCTACATGAACGGGCAGATGCGGGGACACATGAACCTGTTCTTGGTGTTCCCCGTGCCACTGGCTGCCTACCTCGTGGTGCGGTACGGCCATGGGCGCCTGTCCGGACGGTCGTTCGTGCTCCTGTTGGCCGCGACCCTGGTGGCGGAGTTCTCGATCTCCACGGAGGTCTTCGCGTCCATGACCATGTTCGGGGCGGTCGCGCTCGCCGGCGCGTATGCGTTCGCCCCCGAGGCGCGCGAGGCGCTGCGAATGATCGTGCCGCGGGTGGGTTGGGCGTACCTGCTGGCCATGGTTCCATTGGCGCCCTACCTCTGGTTCGCGGCGATCGGCGCCCGCGCCGCGACACTGCGACCCGTGGGCGGCTCGGCGGTGGATCTGCTGAGCTTCGTGATCCCGCGGCCGGACATGCTCCTGGGAGGGTCGACCTTCGCGGGCGTGACCGTCGCGTTCAGCGCGAACCTCAGCGAGGACGGGGGGTACCTCGGCATCGCGATGCTCGTCGTGGTGGCGCTCGCGGTGATCGCGCGCCGTCGCGAGCGCGCCACGTGGTTGCTCGCCGGCTTCTGTCTCCTCGCGGCGGTCCTGGCGCTGGGCGGGTATCTGGAGATCCTCGGCCATCGAACGATTCCCATGCCCTGGCTCCTGCCGGCCCACCTGCCGATCCTGGGCAACGCGCTTCCCGAGCGGTTCACGATGTACCTGTGGCTCGGGGCGGCCGTGCTGGTGGCGCGGTGGCTCGCCCATCCGGTCCGCATGCGATGGGAGGCGGGGGCGCGATACTGCGCCGTGGTCCTGGCGGCGGTCACGCTGCTCCCCGACGCCCGCATGCCCGACATGCATCAGCCCGCCACGGTGCCGCGGCTGTTCTCGGATGCTCGCTTCCGACCCTCGCTGTCGCGGGAGGGCACGATCCTCATCCTGCACGACCGAGCCGACAGGGGCTCGGAGATGCTGTGGCAGGCTGAGGCGGACTTCTCGTTCGCGATGCCTCAAGGGCACCTCGGACCGCAGCCCGCGATCTTCGCCGGCGACCCCACGTCGGCCGAGATCGCCCAGGGCCAGGTCTACGGCACGACCGCCGATGAGCTTCGAACCTGGCTCCACGCGCACGGCGTGCGTGCGATCGCGATCACCCCGGGCGCGCTCGACAGGTGGAGGTGGATCCTCGACGAGGTCTCAGGCCGGCCGCCCAAGCTCGTCGGCGGCATGTGGATCTACGGTCCGCCGGACGGCGCCTCCACCTTCTAGGGCGCTGGAGATCCCTCTCGACCGAGACCGAGACCCAAGACCGAGACTCAGCCGCCGGAGGGGTGGGGCTCCTTCGGGTCGATCCACGGGAGCAGCACGACGGCGTTCGTCACGGCGCGCTCGGTTCCGTTGTTGTTCGCGAGGCTCGAGACGAGGCAGCCGGTCGTGAGCATCGTCAGGCACCACGGCCCGGTCTGCTGCACGTACATCGTGGCCGACCCACCGCCGTCGAGGTTCATCGCCGAGTACGAGTTCAGCGTCGTGAGGAGGAACGTCGCGAGGTCGTCCAGCTTGAGCCCGACCGACCACGAGGACGAGCGTCCGTCCACCTCGACGAGGGAGACCTTGCAGCCCGTCACCCCGTCGCTGCACTCCTTCGTCATGCTCACGAGGCTCCGCGGCTGCGCTTTGCAGAGGTTGTCCTTGATCGAGAGGTCGCAGACGAAGGTGCCTCCGGTGCCCGTTCCGGCGCGCTGTCCGGCCTCGATCAACTCGGGTCGACCGCCCAGCGAATCGAGCACGCCGGGCAACCCGAGGGCCCAGCGGATCCGGACGGTGTCGCCGGGCAGGAGCGCCCCGAGCGCACCCGCCCCCGCGCTCCCGTTCAGCGCCGAGAGCACGACGTCGCGACCGGATGGGATCGCGTAGCTCGACTGCGCACATCGCAGCGATTCCTTCACCGTGTACGTGTCCACGATCCCGTTCCGGGCGTTCGCCCAGGTCGTCGCGAGGGCGGACGGCCCGCCGAGGCGCACGTTGCAGTTGACCGGGTTCGGCACCGCCGTGCCCGCGCCGCGAGCCGTGAAGCCCACGATGTCGTCGAGCACCGGTTGCTCAGCGTTCCACGAGGTCACGTCGAGCGGGACCTGTCCGGAGGTCGCCGTCACGTGGAGCACGGTGCGCTCCGCGTAGCCCATCGGGGGGTTCGTGGCGTATGGGGCCGGCACGCTTACGCCCACGTTGTTGGCGGGGGCGGTGCCCGAGGTCCAGAGCTCGCCGTTTTGGACGTACGGGTGCTCGGGGCGCCGTGGCGACACCGCGCCGCCGAAGTCTCCGTTGATGGCGGCGAGCGCCTTG
>Ga0307506_10000243_pt1 | contig 13312 bp, 10 predicted proteins | sample 25_S_MG_FD_202175 | JGI IMG/M metagenome (GOLD analysis project Ga0307506, IMG submission 202175) | Soil microbial communities from Populus trichocarpa stands in riparian zone in the Pacific Northwest, United States - 25_S | ecosystem: Environmental > Terrestrial > Soil > Riparian zone > Trees... | reverse complement strand
GAGATGCGCACCGTCGTAGGGGAACGCCGCCTGACCGTCGTTTTCGATCGCGGGGGTTACAGTCCACTCCTTTTTCAACGGCTTATTGCGGAAGGCTTCGACCTGCTCACCTATCGCAAAGGCCAATTCCAATGCGTAGACAAAGCGTGCTTTCACGAGCACACCACAGTGATCGAAGGACGAGAGATCCACTATCGACTCGCCGACCAGAGCGTGCAGCTCCTCGGCGGTAAGTTGCATTTGCGGCAGGTCACCCGCCTGTGCGACAGCGGGCACCAGACGGCGATCCTCACCTCGCGGAGCGATCTGACGGCCATCGAGGTCGCCTTCCGGATGTTCGAGCGCTGGCGTCAGGAAAACTTTTTCAAATATCTGCGTGAAGAGTACGCACTGGATGCGCTCGTGGACTATACCGTCGAACCCGATGATCCGGCACGCGACGTGCCCAATCCCGAGCGCAAGGCCATCGCAGCACAGCTACGTGAGGCTCGCGCCGAGCTGACTCGCTTGCAGGCCAAATACGGCTGTGCCGTGGCTACCAATCCCGAGCGGTTGCGCCCTACCGTCCGCGGCTTCAAGATTGCCCATGGCAAGCTCGGCAAATCTCTGCGGACTGCTATGGACGAGGTTGCCAAGCTGGAGGCCCGACAAGCCGCGATCCCAACGCGCGTGCCCGTCGCGCAGACGGTCTCCGGCGACGTGATCAAGCTCGCACCCGAACGAAAACTTTTAACCAACCTGCTCAAGATGATCGCCTACCAGGCAGAAACCGATCTGGTCCGCCAAGTTTCCTCACACTACCAGAGAGTCGAGCAGGAGGGGCGTACTCTTATCCATTCGGCCCTGCAGGCCGCAGCCGATCTTGAGGTCAGCAACACGCAACTAAACATCGTGCTGACACCCCTCAGCTCGCCGCACAGAACTCGCGCCATCGCAGCCCTCTGCGAGGAGCTCAACCGCACGCCTGTCCGCTTCCCAGGAACCCGGCTCAGCCTCCACTACGCCATCGCAGGGCCGCGCTGAGAGGAAAAACGGACAAAGTGGACAGTTCGGACTCCCCCTATGTCAGGAGGTCTGCGCTCTTTCGGCTGCCGAGAGCCGAGTGTTCCTGACGAACGACAAGGACTTCGCTGAGCTGGTGTTCCTTCAGCGGCAGGCGGCTGCGGGAGTCGTCCTCATCCGGCTTCCTCGCTTCTCTACACCTGCCAAGGTGGATCGGGTCCAGGAAGTAATCGAAGAGTTGGGAGAAAGACTCCTCGGAGTCTTTACGGTCATCGAGCCAGAGGCGGTCCGGCGCCGGCCGTTTCTGACCGTCCCAAGAATCTCCTGACGCCCGGTCCTCGGTGTCGGGGAGCCTTCCCCGAAAAAGCGTCTGCGTTGCCGGGCCGACCGGAAGCCTCGCCCGGCCAGCGGGAACCGGAGCCGGGCCTTCCGTCTGCATTACCGCTTCTCCTGTCGGTTCCAGGGAGCGCCCATCTCTTTTTCCCGGATTTCGATGAACGTTTCCGGGCCTTCCGTCCCGAGAAACGGGTGATCCGTTAACGTTCCCCGATGATCGGGACCTCGAAAAGCACCTCCGTCGCCAGGTACCGGTCATCCGTCAACGTCGACGGAAGGTCCGTCACGAGTGACGGAACCCTGGTGAACGTCGACGCATGGCCGGGGAACGTTGCCCGGCTCGCGCTGGACCGGACGAGCCTTCCGTCACTCTTCACCGAACATCGGGGAACGTCAACGGAAGACCGGGGAACGTTAACGGAAGGCCGGGCGGCGGCGCCGGATGGCCGAAATCTCGCTACGGACGGCCGTTGACAGCTCGGGAAAAGCGGTCAGAATCGGCTTTCAAAGAGCGGTCCGGAGACCTTTCTTCAGACTGTAGCATGGAGTGAGGATCGCCTGCGATGGCCCATCTGTCCAGCCGCTCCTTGCTCCATCCGAGCCCCTCGGGGTTAGTCTTTCTCTATGAAGAGGCGGGCCGTTCCTGCAGCTCCGACGTGATGGGAGGACCCCTGTTTTTTTGGAATTCGGGTACCAGTCCAGACCGTGCTCGATTATCTCGGGGCGGGGGAGACCATCGACGATTTCCTGGAGGATTCCGATGGTCACTCGCGATCAGGTGATGGCCTTCCGAAAGTTTCTGGTCGCCATGGCGTCGCGAGAGTCAGATCGACGAATGCATCGACAGGGAGATTCTTTTGCGCTTGCGCGCCCCATCGGCCGTCGCTTTGAACAAGTCATCTATTTTCTGATAGTTGTGGGGTTTTATAGACGCATTAAGGTTAGAACATCAAGATCTAATACCCAAAGCGTCTATGAGGGTCTCTATCTCGCCTCGAACTTCGGCAAGCTCGGATTCGGTCTCTGCAATAGATTCCCTCAATTGCAGGATGTTGCTCCTGTAGCGCTTCGGCTCGTTCTGCGATATGTAACGATTAACATTTAGCTGAAAATCATTGTCTCGGATCTCTTGGGGCTCTGCAACATAGCTAAAATTTTCCACTTCCTTGAAATCACGAAATGATCGTACTATTTTATCAGTGTCATAGGCTGATAAAAGATTCAACCGACCGGACGTCACGAAGCTCTGGCTTGCATCGATGAAGAGTAGCTTTTTGTTTCGTTTGTCCTTCTGTAGAAACAGGATGGCAACCGCAATTTTAGTTCCCGTAAACAATTTGGCTGGGAGCGCAATGACGCAGGAGAGAAGATTCTCTTCAATCAGTCTTCTTCGGATTTCGATCTCTTCTCGACGAAACAGAGCTCCGAGGGGAACGATCGCTGCGACTCGTCCAGATCCTTCGCGCGCTATTTCAAGCATATGAATGACAAATGAGTATTCGCCTCGCACTCTTGTATTTATTCCTTGCAGTAGCTTGGGTATTCCTGGGGCTAAGTTGTCGTGCCGTTCCAATGGCAAGCCAAAGGGAGGGTTTCCGACAACTACATCAGCCCGCAGGAGATCTCCGAGTTCGTCTCGCAGAGGGGAGTAGAGTGAATTTCCTGTTTTAATACGTGCAGAGGCTCCATGTGCGAAAAGGTTCGATTTGCAAAGAGATAAGGATCTTGTACGCCAATCCTGGCCGGCGATGGGGCCGATCCCGGAGCCGTTATGTCGCACTAGCGCCGATAAGAGGCGGCCCGAACCGCAGACTGGGTCTATAATACTTTCGTTTATTTTCGGATCAACTAGACCGGCGATAAGGTCGGCTAATTCTGATGGCACGTTGAACTCACCGAGTTCGGGAGAGGGTAGCATTTTAGCGGTCAGGTTTTCGAAGACATGACCTAGGTTCGCTGCTTCCCCGAAGAGAGATGGACGTAGATCGGCTGTTGATATCAAGTGAACTAGGTGCTCGAGTATTCTTGGGCCGCCGCTAGACATCTCCTGGAAATCAAGGCCGCTAAAAATTCCTTCTAACGTTTCGTAGTTCTTGCATTCTGCGACTTGTAGGGCTAGGTTGAGTCGATGGGGCAAATCTGGTCTATCCGGTTGAAGGTTCTTCCAGTCATACTCCGGCGAGAAGATAAAGGTGGACCATGCTGGTTGCGACGCTGCTATCTTGTTGTTGGCTGAAAGATCTCTGCCAATGTCGGTAATAAGTTTTAGAAACAGTAAAGCTTCAATGTGTCGTCGAGTAGTGTGGTGATCTAACGGGCTGGCGCTTAGTAAATCGGCAGCCATGGAGACGACGTTCTCTAGATCTCGTAATGTGGAGCCGGCAGTCTTCATGCGTTCTCTTCTTCCCACAGTAGCCGGCAAAGAGCATGGAGATACTCAGTGCGTTGGCTTTCTAGTCTTCTTGTTAGAGATGCCTCTCGACGCGAGAGCTGATGCAGGTCGGCGATTGCAATCTGCTTATCGAGTGAGGGAACTGATATTTCCAATTTTAGGAAGGCTTGTTTGGTGAGGGAGGGAATTGTCGTGCCGCTGGCTGCTCGATCTAGGTATTCTTGAGCCTCTGGCTGGTTAATTACCCAAGCGAGAAAAGCCGGGTTGATTTTTTTCTGATTTGGGCGAAGGATGAAGAAGTAATAGAGAGCTACAGTCTCTGAGGAAAGAGGAAGGCTCTCGACGAGAGTTGCGAAACGTCTCCTGCCTTTTGCTAGAAAGAGAATGTCTCCATTCCTAAGTGCGTAGGAGGAGAGATCTCTGGCAGAAGAAATTCTGTCAAGCCCTTCTACGTTGAGTCGATGTTCATTTTCTGCGTCAATGTCCTTCGCTTGGACAACGAAATGGGTGCCGGCAGGGTCGGTCTGAAGCCCTTCGCGGACCTGATATCCTGAGAGGATGTCGGTCACCGTGTTAATTGATGTTTTCAATGCTGTGCTCCAATATGAAGTTCGGGACTCAGGCTGCTCGGTGCCGTTTCAAATATTTCGATGCCTTTTCCGGCCAATACTTGAATTGGCGTATTCGAGGTCAAGGTCCGGCTCGTATCGCAGGCGAGTACCTCCGGCAGTAAACTCTGAGTACTACTCCCGACCTAGAGATTAGGTGCTTCAAGCCGGGCGCAGAAACTTCTGTCACTCGATGAGCTCTCGTTCCTTGCCGTGACCACGTTCGAGATCAGCGATCGACTCGAGCAGACGCTTCGCGTTTTTCGGACTACGCAGAAGATAGGCTGTCTCTTCGAGAGAGTTGAAGTCTTCCAAAGAAAGCATCACCACGGAGTCCTGACCGTTCCGGGTAATGATGACCGGTTCGTGACGCTCGCACACCTCGTCCATCGTCTTAGCTAGATTGGCCCGTGCTGTTGTATAAGAGATCGAGTCCATAGAGCAACCTCCTAAAGACGTACAGGAAACCGTACAGCTTCGAAGCCAGGAAGTCAAGAAGCGGCGGCCACTGTCGCCGAACGACAGCGTCTAAGACTTCTTGGCAACGGGCTCTCTTTCTTGCCAGGAGGTCGCGGCAGGACATGGCTTGGGAGGGGTTGACAGGGGGAAGAGGTGGATGTAGCCTTGATGCACGCGGAGTTCTGGAGCGTTACGCTTCCTCGCGACCGAGCCCTGAAGAGAGCTTCCGAGAGACTTTTGGTACCTTCTCAAAGAACTCGGGCTTCGAATAATCCTCAGGTAGACGCAGGTACTGAAATGCCGAGCGACCAACAAAGGAGGGTATGAGCGTGAAGCTGATCTTCTCCGAGCACGCCTGGGAGGATCATTTGTACTGGCAGGCGACCGACCGGAAGCTCCTGGCGAGGATCAACACACTCATCCGAGACACCCAGAGGGAGCCTTTCAGCGGGCTCGGCAAGCCGGAGCCGCTGAAACACGCCTTTGCGGGCTACTGGTCGCGGCGCATCAACGACGAGCACAGGATCGTCTACAAAGTTCAAGGCGACTCTGTGCTCATCGCGCAGATTCGGTACCACTATTAATTGGTGACGGCTGACATGAGCCCCTTCACGCCCGCCTTCACGATCAACAACGCCATCACCGCCGGCCTGACGACCATCGAGCGGGCGCGCGGCTTCCTGGAGGCGGCGACCCTGTCGGACGAATGGGTGCGGCGCATGAGCCAGCGCGCGCTGCTCCTCGAAGCGCACCACACCACGCATATCGAAGGCACGCACCTGACCATCGAGCAGGCCGAACGGCTCCTCGCCGGTGAAACGGTCGCCGAGGCCGACGCGGATGACGTCCGCGAGCTGCTCAACTATCGCGACGCGTTCGAGCTCGTCAGCAGCTACTTGAGCGACGGCGGGCCGGTGACCGAGGGTCTGGTTCGGGAGATCCACCGGCGGCTTGTCGAGGGCGTGCGCGGTGGGCAGGGAGGCCCCGGCGAGTATCGCTTCGTGCAGAACTACGTGGCGAACAGCCGGACGCGCGAGATCATCTACACGCCGCCTCCACCCCAGGACGTGGCGCCGCTGATGCGGGAGCTCGTGGACTGGCTCGGCACAGAGACGGACATTCACCCCGTGCTCGTGGCCGGCATCGCGCAGTATCAACTGGTCCACATCCATCCCTTCCTCGACGGGAACGGCCGGACCTCGCGGCTCCTTTCGACGCTCTGTCTCTACCGCGCTGGCTACGATTTCAGGCGCCTGTTCTCGATCAGCGAGTACTACGACCGCGACCGCCTCGCCTTCTACTCCGCGATCCAGAGCGTCCGAGCCCACGGCATGGATCTGACCGGATGGGTGGAGTTCTTCGTCCGGGGTCTCTCCACGCAGATGGCCGAGATCATCGAGCGAGGCAAGAGGATCATCCTGCGCGACGTGATCGCGCGCGAGCACGGTCTGAACCAACTCCAGGCAACGGTGGTGGAGACGCTATTGGAAAAGGCCGAATCGCGGATCGAGGACTTGGAGGCCCTCTTCCCGACCGTCAATCGTCGGACTCTCCAGCGCGCTCTGCAGATCCTCGTTCAGCGGGGTGTCGCCAAGGCGAGTGGCGCGGCGAGGGCCGTCCGCTACACACTTAGAATCAAAGGCTTATGAAGTATCGCGACAGTATCGCGACACGTATCGCGACAGTATCGCGACATGGATTAGTTCTGTCTTCAAGACGAAGGCCTACTTCGAGCTGTGGAAGTCCTGCATCCCGCCGCGGGCCAGCGGGCCGCCCGGCGAAACGTAGCGAGCCCCGCCGGGTCCCGACGAAGTGCCGGCGGACGCCTGTCATGGAGAACGGCGGGTCGCGCTTCCTCGCCCGGGCCTCGGACAAGCTCCATCTGCCCCCTCGCATATGCAACTTGCCAGCGTGCACGTTCAACTTGCCCCCACGCAAGTCGAGCTTGCCCGCGTGCAAGTCGGACTTGCGAGCGTGCAAGTCGGACTTGCGAGCGTGCAAGTTGAGCTTGTCCCGGGGCGGATTGACCGTTGAGGCGGGGTAAAAGGCCCGGGGGTACGCTCCGCCTCGCGGCGAAGTCGCCTCAGCCAAGGTCGCGGTAGCGCTTTTTCATGCCGCCATCCTGTTAACCTCGATGGTATGTGGATATCTCGCCACAGCCCGTGTCCGTCCCAGCCAGGAAGGGCCCTCCTGTGCGCTGGCAAGGCATGAAAGCATCGGCACCCTGCTCAGCGCGGCTCCCTCTTGAGCCGTCCGTTGTACTCAGCGCACGCTGCATCGAGAGAGGGGGGCGAGGGCTGCCTCAGCTCTCCGGCCCGGCACATCTGGGCCAGCTTCTCGACGTGCCGCTGGCAGTCGCGCTCCTGGGCCAGCCGAGGATAGTCGGCCCTTCCTTCCTCGACCTGCGTCCCATCGAGATAGGCCAGCCAGGTCTCGATGTTCCAGGTGGGGATGAACACGGCCACGCGCTCAGCGTTCGTGCGCTCGGGAACACCGGCGTCCCGGCAGGCTTTGCCAAGCTGACTCCAGCGGGCCGGCCCCTCGGAATCACCGTCGATCATGACGACGAGCGCCTGACTGACGGGCCGGGAACGATGAGCTTTCAGCTCCCTGGGGAACCGCTCCCGTACGAACTGCTCTCCGGCTCCGCGTCCGCCGGGCGCCTTCTCGACACGCATGGCCCGGGTCTCCCAGCCCATGGCTTTCAGGAAGCGGCGGGCGAAAGCCTCTTGCTGCCTGTCCTCGCAGAGAAGGACCAACTGAACCTGACGGCTCACTCCCAGCCCCGCGCGATCATCTCGGAAAGCTTGAGCCCCGCGTTTCCTGGGACCTCGCTCAGCCGGCGGGTCGTGATGCTCCCAGAGCTTTCACGGCTCAGGAGCACCCCGGCTTCGACGCCGAGGTAGTCGATCAGCTCCGGGTGATGGGAGCAGATGATCGCCTGCCGGGGCCGGGAGCCGCAACTGTCCGAGAGGGCCATGAGCCAGGGCTGGATTTCGGCGAGAGCGAGGAAGTTGTCGGGCTCATCCAGGAAGAGCACGTCCTGCTCGCCGGCGAGGGAGACGAGGGCGTAGAGGGCGATCAGCGCCCGCTGGCCGTCGGAGAGCTCGTCGAGGCGGAGCTCGTAGCGGCCGTGTCTTCCTTCGAAGGCGACGAGGAAGGCTCGGGCCTCCGAGCCGACCCTTTCCATGCGGATCGACTGGAAGTCGTCGACCACTTTGCGCAGGGACTCCACGACCTCGATGATCAGATCCTGCCGTTCCTGGATCTGATGGCGGTACCAGGAGGCGAAATTGCCGCCGTCGGATTGGAGGAGAGGCTCCTCGGCGAACGTCTCGGCCTGGAAGCGTTTCGGATCGAGCGCGCAGACGGACACACCCCGCAGGAAGTCGAGGAAGCGGGTGAGGCGCTGGTTGCCGGGGCGGGGCGCCACGCGGGCCATGGCCGACTCGGACCCGTCCGCCGCGTAGTGCGAGCCCATCGAGAAGTCGTCCCGGTACAGTTGGACCTCTCCGTTGCTGAATTCGAAGAGAGGCTTGTGGTCGGCCTTCAGAGATTCGAGCGCGATGCGCGCGCGCCGGCTCTCGATCTCGTGCTCGACCTCCAGCCGGTACGTCAGATCGGATTCGCCTTCCAGACCCACCGTCACCTCGAAGACTTGCAGGCTCCGGGTCTGCCAGCGGGTCAGCGAGCGCGTGGGGAAGACGTTGGGGTCCGTGATCTTGCCGGTCCCGCTGAGGAGCTGCCGGAGGGCGAACAGCACGTCGAGCACCGATGATTTGCCGGAGCCGTTCGGCCCGACGAGGAGGGTCAGCTCCTGGAGCTCGAGATGGAAATTCACGAGACACCGGTAGTTGTCCACATAGAGGCGCTTCAACATGGCGACTCCGAGTCTATCCGAATGCCCTTGTCCTGCGCCCTTGCCCCCGCCCTTGCCCAGCCGACCGATTCCCGCTAACGTGCCCGGCCTATGGAAGCGAAGGAACCGAAGCAACCGAAACCGCCGGGACAGGACCGCGAGCTGCCACCTTTGACGTTGCCGAGCGAGGAGATGCGGCGGCTGGGCTATCGCGTGGTCGACGAGCTGATCGGGCATCTGGAGACGCAGGGGGAGCACCGGGTCTCCACGGTGCGGACGCGGGCGGAGATGGATGCCGTCCTCGGACCCTTGACGGATGAGCCGGCGCCGGTCGACGAGGTGATGCGGCTGGTGCGCGGGGAGGTGCTGGAGGCGATCTCCCAGGTCGACCATCCGCGGCATTTCGCGTTCGTGCCGGGGAGCGGCAACTTCGTGGGGACGATGGCGGATACGCTGGCGGCGGGCTTCAATGTCTTCGCCGGGCACTACCTGGCGGGGTCGGGGCCGGCGGCGGTGGAGCTGCAGACGATCGAGTGGCTGTGCCGCGAGTGCGGGCTGCCGGCGACGGCGGGCGGGCTTTTCGTGAGCGGCGGCTCGATGGCGAATCTGACGGCGCTGGCCACGGCGCGGCGGGTGAAGCTGGGGGAGCTGGACCCGGCGGCGGTGGTCTATTGCTCCAGCCAGACGCACAACTCCGTGGCCAAGGGGCTGCGCGTCCTCGGCTTCCGGCCCGAGCAGGTGCGGACGGTGGCGACCGATGAGGCGCTATGCCTCTCGATCGCCGCGCTCGAACGGGCGGTCGCCGAGGACCGCGCGGCGGGGCGGCGGCCGTTCTGCGTCATCGCCAACGCCGGCACCACGAACACCGGCGCCGTCGATCCCCTCGCGGGCGTGGCGGACCTCTGCGCCGCGCACGGGATGTGGATGCACGTCGACGGCGCGTACGGCGCGGCGGCGGTGCTGACCCCGGCGGGGAAGAGCGTGCTCACCGGGATGGAGCGGGCGGACTCCATCACCTTCGATCCGCACAAGTGGCTCTTCCAGCCTTACGAGATCGGGTGCGTCCTGGTCCGCGACCTGCGCCACCTGCGGCAAGCCTTCAGCGGGCACGAGGACGATCATGGCGTGTACCTGGAGGACATCGGACGGCTCGTCGGCGAGGAGATGGTCTTCTATGAGCATGGCGTGCAGCTCTCGCGCTCCTTCCGTGCCCTCAAGCTGTGGATGACCCTCCGCGTCTTCGGCGTGCGTGCGATGCGCGACGCCATCGCCCGCGGCATCACCCTCGCCGAGGAGACCGAGCGCCTGCTGCGGGCCGATCCGCGCTACGAGGTCGTCACGCCGGCGCAGCTCGGCATCGTCACCTTCGTGCCGCGGAGCACGGGCGGGCGGAGCGATGACCGGGGCGCGATGAATGCCTGGATCCAGCGCATCGTCGACGCGGTGCTGGCCGACGGCTACGCGATGATGACCTCGACCACGGTCTTCGGCCGCAATGTGCTCCGCATGTGCCTGATCAATCCGAAGACGACCGAGGAGGACGTGCGCCGGACCTTGGCGCTGGTGGCGGAGATCGCGGCGACCTTCACCCCCTGAGGCTCTCCTGAGGCCGCCTGCTAAGATCGCCGGCGATGTCGAACGCTCTCGCGCCGCCCGATTCCGGGCTCGAAGCCGCGCTGCGCCGGGTGATCGGCGAGCCGGCGCGGGTGCTGGTGCGCGCGATCGACCGCGCGGCGTATGCGAGCGACGCGAGCGTCTACCGGCTGGTGCCGCAGGCGGTGGCGCAGCCGAAGTCCGAGGCGGAGGTGCGCGGGCTGTTCGCCCTGTCACAGGAGCGGGGCGTGCCGATGACGTTCCGCACGGCGGGGACGAGCCTCTCGGGCCAGGCGGTCAGCGACGGCGTGCTGGTCGATCTGTCCAAGCACTGGTCCAGCGTGGAGGTGCTGGACGACGGCGCGCGGGTGCGGGTGCAGCCGGGGGTCATCGGCGGGCATGTGAATGCGATCCTGCGGCGCTGGGAGCGGCGGATCGGACCGGACCCGGCGTCCATCGATACCTGCATGATGGGCGGCATCCTGGCCAACAATTCGAGCGGCATGTGCTGCGGCGTGCGCGAGAACGCCTACCAGACGCTGGACTCCCTGCGCTGCATCCTCCCCAACGGGTTGACGATCGACACGGCAGACCCGGAAGCCGGCGCCCAGCTTCTCGCAGGCGCTCCGGCGGTCTATCACGGCCTGCTGGACCTCAAGCGGCGCATCGAAGGCGATCCGGAGCTCACCGCGCGCATCCGCCGGAAGTACCGGATCAAGAACACCATGGGCTACTCGCTCAACGCCTTCCTGGACCACGAGCGGCCCGAGCAGATCCTGGCGCACCTGCTCATCGGCTCGGAAGGGACGCTGGCGTTCATCGCCGAGGCGGTGCTGCGGACGCTGCCCGAGCATCGCCTGCAACGCACCGCCCTGCTGCTCTTCCGCAGCGCCGCCGACGCCTTCGCGGCGGTCGCTCCGTTCGAACGCTCCGGGGTGCGGGCCATCGAATTCATGGACGACGCCTGCCTGCGCACGGCGCGCACGTATGGCCTGCTGGATCTTCCGGTGGAGACCGGGCCGGGAACGGCGGCCTTGCTCGTCGAGTACCAGTGCGCCACGGTGGACGAGCTCGCCGCTCTCCGCGCTGCCGAGACCGCCGTGCTGGCGTCTCTCGACCTCCTCGCGCCGGCGCGCTTCACCGAGGAGCCGGCGGAGCGGGCGGCGCTGTGGAAGATGCGCAAGGGATTGATCCCGACCGTCGGCGCCATGAAGCGGTCCGGCGAGGCGGTGCTGATCGAGGACGTCGCCTTCCCCTTGCCCCGGCTTCCCGCGGCCACCGCCGAGCTGCAGGAGCTCTTCGTGCGGCACGGCTATGGCAACGCCATCCTCTTCGGCCACGCCAAGGACGGCAACCTGCACTTCGTGCTGACGCAGTCGTTCAATGACGCGGCCGAGATCGCCCGCTTCGAGGGCTTCCTGGCCGCGCTCGCCGAGCTGGTCATCCGCCACGAGGGCTCGCTCAAGGCCGAGCACGGCACCGGCCGCAACATGGCGCCGTTCGTCGAGGCGGAGTGGGGGAGCACGGCCATGGCGGTCATGCGCGAGATCAAGGCGCTCCTCGATCCGCACGGCCTGTTGAATCCCGGCGTGGTGATCAATGCCGATCCGCGCGCCCACGTCAAACATCTCAAGGACCTGCCGACGGTCGATCCGGAGGTGGACCGCTGCATCGAGTGCGGCTTCTGCGAGCCCGCCTGCCCGAGCCGGCGCCTGACGCTGACCCCGCGGCAGCGCATCACCGTGCGGCGTGAGATGGTGCGACAGGAGCGGCTGGAGCCGTCGGAGGATCATGAGATCCTCGAGGAGCTGCGCCGCGATTTCCAATATGCCGGGATCGACACCTGCGCTGGCGACGGGATGTGCTCCACCGCCTGTCCGGTGAAGATCGACACCGGCAAGCTCATCAAGCGCCTGCGCGGCGAGCAGCACGAGCCGCGCGCCCGCCGCGCCGCGGGCCGGATCGCGCGCCATCTCGGAGCGGTCGAGAGGCTGGCCCGCCTGGCGGTCCGCACCGGGCACCTCGCCGAGCGGCTGATAGGAGTCAAAGCGGTACAGAGCCTCACCAGGACGGCGGGGAAGGTGCTCGGCCGGCGGCTGCCGGTGTGGAGCGCGGCGATTCCCCGGGTGCCGCGGGTGCCTCACCCCCCGGCCCCCTCTCCCATCCCCTCCCAACCTCCGGGAGAGGGGGAGAAAGACAGGGCTGAGGCGGTCTACGTTCCTTCGTGTATGACTCGCATCCTGGGCCAGCCGCGCGGCGAGGAGAGATCCCTTTCTGAAACGCTCCGGATTCTGGCGGATCGGGCCGGCGTACCGCTCGGGACCCCTTCCAGCTCGGGGCAGTGCTGCGGCCTGCCGTTCGGCTCGAAGGGATTCACCGCGGCGCACGCGGAGACGCTCGATCGGCTCGTCCAGTATCTATGGAAGGAGAGCGGCGAGGGGCGGCTGCCGATCGTCCTCGACGCCTCCTCCTGTCTGCATTCGATTCTGACCTCCGGCGCGCTGCTCGGCGAAGAGTCCCAACGGCGCCTCGGCGCACTGCGCCTCGTGGACGCTGTGCGCTTCGTGCACGACACCCTGCTGCCGCGCCTCGACGTCCGCCGGCAGGAGCTCCGCGTCGCCCTGCACCCGACGTGCGCGGCGCGCCACATGGGTCTGGTGGAGGAGATGCGCCGCATCGCCGAGCGTTGCGCCACCACAGTGGAGGTGCCGGTGAATCTCACCTGCTGCGCCATGGCGGGCGACCGCGGTTTGCTCTTCCCGGAGCTCAACGCGTCCGCGGTGGCTCCGGAGGCGGCCGAGGTGCTGGCGGGGGAGTTTGACCGGTGCTATTCGAACAACCTGACCTGCGAGATCGGGATGACGCAGGCGACGGGGCGGGAGTATGTGTCGCTGGTGTATCTGGTGGACGCGGCGACGCGGCGCCTCACCCCCGCCCCCTCTCCCATCGCCCTCCCAGCCCCCGGGAGAGGGGCGCCGCCGCCCGTCCCCTCTCGCTAAACGTCTGTTTTTGCTGGGCTCCCCCTCTCCCGGCCGGTGGGAGGGCGATGGGCGAGGGGGCCGG
>Ga0307506_10000242_pt1 | contig 13368 bp, 13 predicted proteins | sample 25_S_MG_FD_202175 | JGI IMG/M metagenome (GOLD analysis project Ga0307506, IMG submission 202175) | Soil microbial communities from Populus trichocarpa stands in riparian zone in the Pacific Northwest, United States - 25_S | ecosystem: Environmental > Terrestrial > Soil > Riparian zone > Trees... | reverse complement strand
GGCGCAGGGGCTTGCCGACCGGCCGACCGCTCGCCGCCTCCCACACCCGCGCCGTCTTGTCCTCGCTCCCCGTCACCACCCAGCGCCCATCGGGACTGAAGCTCGCTGCATTGACCCTGCCGTCATGGCGCAGGGGCTTGCCGACCGGCCGACCGCTCGCCGCCTCCCACACCCGCGCCGTCTTGTCGTCGCTCGCCGTCACCACCCAGCGGCCATCGGGACTGAAGCTCGTATCGTTGACCACGTCGCCATGGCGCAGGGGCTTGCCGATAGGCATCCTTTCAATCGTCGGCAGCCTGAGCAGGTAGGACGCTGAAGCCATGCGCACAAAAACGTCGTCGGGACGATAGCGGACTGCCTCCGCCAAGTAGGCCAAGCCGGTGCGGCGATCCTGCTTCTCGAAGCTCGACCGGGCGCTCCCCAGCGCCTTACGCGAGGCCTCCTCCAACAGGCGGGTCGCTTTCTGGTTGTTACTGTAGGCGAGGAAGGCGAACGCCAAGGCGGCCAAGGCAAGGGCCGACATGGCTGCGGCGAGCCAACGCAGGCGGGCGCGTTGGCGGCGGGCGGCCGCTTCGCGCGCCTTCGCCTCGTGCTCCTCGGTCTTCAGATCCGATTTCAGGTCTGTGCTTTCTTCGGCCATCGTGATCAACCTCGGGGACGCCCCGCGCTGCGGAATTCGTCCACCAGCTCCCGCACGCGCCGCACGAAGTTGCCGAGCGTCGCGTCCTTCCAGCGCTCTTGGTGACTCTGGCGGAAGCACTCGGGCTCGAGCCGAGGCGTCGTCGCCTCATCCAGGTCGAGCACCAGGGGCACATAGAACACGAACCCGTCGACGTGCCGCTGTGCCGCCCAGGCGCGTTCGCGATGGACATAGCGCGCCGGATCGGCCTCGGTGGCCTTGGAGATCAGGGAGATGAAGAAGCTGCAGGCGTCCTTGACCTCGTGCTGGAGGCTGCGCTCGTAGTTGGCGCCGGCCTCCAGGCGGATTTTGTCCATCCACACGGGCACGCCGGCGGTCTCCAGCGCCCGGGCGAGCTGGACGGCCGCGCAGGAGACGAAGCTCTCGGGATTCTCGAGACCCAGCCCGCGAGCGAGGGCGGGCGCGAGGTGTCTGTGCAAGGGAACCCGCTCGCCGGTCGCCGGATCGACCACCGTGACAAGGCAGGGCCCGACGACCGGGATGACCTGGCGGTTGTGGATTCGGCGCAGAAGATCGCGCCAGTCCGTCTCGGACAGGGGATCGAGCATGGCTTCTTAGTATACGGTGCGTCCGCCGCGCAGATCGCCACAGGCTCAAGCGCTCTGCAGGACGGCGTCCGGAGCTGACCGCCCGGGGCGGCGGACCAGCCCTCTGGAGAAGCCGGCCATGGATCACCGCCGGCTGGCACAAGCTCGAATCAGCCGCCCGTCAAGCGAGACCGGCTTGCCGCGATTGGCGGCAACTGGCGATGAATGGAAGTCGACCGACAACGGCTCCCGGCAACTGGCAGCGGCGCAATGTCAACTGACAACGGCTCATTGCCAGTCTGTTGGGGAGCACGCCGCGGGCCGTGGCTATTCGCCGGCGTCGGCGGTGACGGGGCGCTTGAAGACCATGGCGATGTTGTCCGTCGCGCCGGTCTTGAAGTTGACGGAGGTGATCGAGACGAGCTCCCACCCATCCTCGCCCAGGGCGTTCAACTGAGGCGCGGAGTTGGGATCGAGGCGGTAGTTTTCACTACGGATGTTGATGATCTTGTACTCCCACTTGTTCATTCCACACGCTCCTTCCAAAGATCATGGGCGGCTCGGCCTCGAGATGAGCCCATTGTAGCTTGATCGCCGTGGAGTGTCATCGGAGGGTCACCCCGTTGTTGAGTCCTGTCTCCAAGACGATGCTGACCGTGGCTCCCCGGTCGGCGTTCCAGTCTCTTGCAAGGTTCTCGCCGTCCTTGGAAACCTCGACGGTGCCGAGAGATCCGGGGAGATAGGCGGCCTCGCCGGGCGGGATTTCGGCGTAGTGGGTGACACGCCTGTCCGTGGCGTGGGACGCGACCTCGAGGCGGCAGGGACCAGGGGGCAGCCAGGCCCAGGGGATGTCGGTGACCAGATTGCCGTAGCGGTCCACGTGGGCCACCCGGCCGGTCAGGCGGCCCGTTTCGCGGCGCGGCGGTGCGACGGCGAGGCGGACCGGATCGGCGATCTCCGGTCCGAGGTTTTCGCCAGGCTCGCCGCGCAGCAGCGCGGCGGCGATGGGTGCGAAGCGGTCGCGGCCATGGAAGGTCTGTCCCGGGCTGGAGAGAAAGAGCTCCGTCCGTTCCACCGCGCGGATGGAGTCGGTCGACGCGAGCAGGGGAGTCAACAGGCCGTTGTCGGGCGCGAGCAGCCAGCTTCCTTCCCGGGTGCGTGCCGCGAGCAGGCGGCGCGCGCTGCCGACGCCGGGATCGACGACGGCGAGGTGGACGGTTCCGGCGGGGAAGGCTGGGAAGGCCGCGGCGAGGAGGAAGGCGGCCGTCTCGACGTCCCCGGGCGGCACCTGGTGGGAGATGTCGACGATCTGGGTGTTGATCTCAGGGGGGGGCGCCAGGCGGAGGACGGTCCCCTTGACGGCGGCGACGTACCAGTCGTCGAGACCGAAGTCGGTGAGAAGTGTCAGGAGAGCCATGTAGAATCCCGCCCGTGCCGGAAATGCGCGACCGCCGCCTGCTCCTGTTCACCAAGCCTGCTCGCGAGGGCCGGGTGAAGACGCGTCTGATCGGAGATCTTACTCCCGCTCAGGCCGCGGCGCTGCACGCGGCGTTTCTGGCGGATCTGCTCGACCGGCTGCGAGCGGGGAGCTTCACAGTCCGACTGGCCTGGGCGCTCGATCCGCTCGATTCCGATGATGCGATGCCGGAAGGACCGTTCCCGGGCTTCCGCCAGCGCGGCGATGATCTGGGGGAGCGGTTGTACAACGCGCTGTCCGAGGCGGCAGAGACCTCGCGGGCGGTCGCGGCGCTGGGGAGCGACCATCCGACGCTGCCGCTCGCGATCGTCCATCGCGCCTTCGAGCTTCTGGAGAGCGGGGCAGAGGTGGTGCTCGGGCCGGCGGAGGACGGCGGCTATTATCTGATCGCGTTGCGCGCGGCGGTGGTGGCCCGGCGTTTGTTCGAGGAGATCGCCTGGAGCACGGATCAGGTCTTGCCGGCCACCCTGGAGCGCTGCCGCGAGCTCGGGCTCCGCCTGGAGCTGCTGCCGGTGGCTTCAGACGTGGACACGCCGGAGGATCTGCGGCGGCTGGCGGCGCGGATGGCGGCGGAGGATCTCGGCTGTCCGCGGACGCGTGCTCTCCTCCAGTCCTGGAACCGTATAGAGATCCGTATAGAGATAAGGTAGGGGCGCGATGAGAATCCTGACCGCGGAAGCGATGCGCGAGGTGGACCGCTCGGCCATCGAGGGGCTGGGAATCCCGAGCCTCGTCCTCATGGAGAACGCCGCGCTCGGCGTCGTCGACGCGCTCGGCGAGGCCTCCGGGGCGATCGGCGCGGCGGAGTCGGCGGCGATTTTCTGCGGCCCGGGCAACAACGGCGGCGACGGCCTGGCCATCGCGCGCCATCTGGCGGTCCGCGGCTGGGAGGTGGCGGTCTTCCTGGCGGCGGGCGGCAAGGAGCTGAGCGGGGACGCCGGGGCACAGCTCGCCATCTGCCGCAAGATGGGGCTGGCGATCAGCGAGATCACGGCCGAGGAGGACGCCTGGGAGGCTCTGGCGGCGGCGGGGGATCTCGATCTGATCGTCGACGCTCTCTTCGGGACCGGCCTCGCGCGCCCGCTCTCTGGCCTGTTCGAGCTGCTGGTGGACGGGATCAACGACCTGCCGCGGCCGTGCGTGGCGGTCGATCTGCCCAGCGGCTTGAACGGCAGCCGGCCCGAGCCGCTCGGGCCGCACGTGTGGGCGGATCTCACCGTCACCTTCGCCGCGCCCAAGATCGCTCATGTCCTGGCGCCGGCCGCGGACGCGGTGGGGGAGCTGGTGGTCGCCGATCTGGGCATCCCGCCGCGTCTGGTCGATGAGGTGGAGGAAGAGAGCGGCCGCCTCGAGCTGCTGGTCGAGGACGAGCTGGCCGGCTGGCTGCCGCCGCGGCCGAGGGACGCGCACAAGGGGACCTTCGGGCACGCCCTCCTCGTCGCCGGCTCTCCGGGCAAGGCCGGCGCCGCCATCCTCGCCGCCCGCGCTGCTGTCCGTTCCGGAGCCGGTCTCGTCACCGTCGCCGTGCCTGAGCCGATCCTGGAGACGGTCGATCTCGGCTCTCTCGAATCGATGACTCTGGCGCTGTCGTCCGCCGCCACGTCACAGGCACTGCTGGAGGCCCTGGAGGGCAAGGCGGTGCTGGCCGTGGGACCCGGCCTGGGACAGGACGAGCCGGCGGTGACCTTCATCCGCCAGATCGTGACGGCCTCGGGAGAGGCGGATCTGCCGCTGGTCCTCGACGCCGACGGTCTCAACGCTTTCGCGGGAAAAGCAGCCAGCCTCATGGAGAGAAAAGCGCCCACCGTCCTCACCCCCCATCCGGGCGAGCTCGGCCGGCTCCTCGGCATCTCCGCCAAGGACGTTCAGGGGGACCGCCTGGGCTCGGTACGCAGGGCGGCGCGGGAGACCGGTGCGATCGTGGTCCTCAAGGGCGGCCGGACCCTCATCGCCGAGCCGGGAGGAAACGTCTGGATCAATCCCACCGGCAACCCCGGCATGGCCACCGGAGGCAGCGGCGACGTGCTGACCGGCCTCACCGCCGGCCTCATCGCCCAGCGCGAGGCCTACGGCCTGGAGGTTCTGGACGCCGTGCTGCTCGCGGTCTTCCTGCACGGCCTCGCGGGTGACCTGGCGGTGGTGGAGAAGGGCGAGAACGCGCTCGCTGCGGGGGATCTCATCGAGTTTCTGCCGGCGGCGTTCGGCCGGTTGGCGGGGGGGTGAGGGCCTCATGAGGGCCTGGATCACCCACTCCGAAGAAGACACCCACGCCCTCGGCGCCGCCCTGGCCCGCGAGCTGGCGCCGGACGGCGTCCTTCTTCTTTCGGGTGACCTGGGGGCGGGCAAGACGGTGCTGGCGCGCGGGGTGGCGGAGGGGCTGGGGATCGCGGCGGGGGAGGTGCAGTCGCCGACCTATACCCTGATCCGCGAGCACCGGGGAATTGGTGAGCGGGGTGGCCGGCTCGTGCACGTCGACCTCTACCGGCTCGATCCGGGAGAGACGGAGGCTCTGGGTCTGGAGGAGATGCTGGCCGGACCGGGGGTCAAAGTGGTGGAATGGGCGGAGCGGCTGCCGTTCCCGGTGCCCGGCGCCAGGGCTCTGCGGTTGGCGCGGCGGCCGGAGGGCGGGCGGGCGATCCATGAAATCGACCAAAAAACAGATGGAACGATAGAACCAGGAGGGTTCGATGAAGATTCGTAAAGTGGGAGTGCTCGGCTGTGGCCTGATGGGCTCCGGCATCGCCGAGATCGCGGCCCGCGCCGGCTATGAGACCGTCGTGCGCGAGGTGAGCCAGGAGATCGTGGACAAGGGGCTGCAGAAGATCCAGGGCTCCCTGGGCAAGGCGGTGGAGAAGGGCAAGCTCGACGCCGCGGACCGCGACGCCACCCTGGCGCGGCTGTCCGGCGTCGTCGGCCTCGACGCTCTCGCCGACTGCGACATCGTGGTCGAGGCGATCGTCGAGAACCTGGACGAGAAGAAGAAGACCTTCTCCGCCCTCGACGAGGTGGTCAAGCCCGAGGCGATCTTCGCCAGCAACACCTCGTCGCTCACCATCACCCAGATCGCCATGTTCACCCGCCGGCCGGACAAGTTCGTCGGGCTGCACTTCTTCAATCCGGTGCCGGTGATGAAGCTGGTCGAGGTGGTGCGCACCATCGTCACCGCGGACGAAGCCTTCGACACCGCCTTCGAATTCGCCCGCTCGCTCGGCAAGGAGCCGATCGCCTGCCGCGACAACTCGGGATTCGTGGTCAACCGCCTGCTCGTCCCCTATCTCCTGGACGCCATCCGCGCCCTGGAAGAGGGGGTGGGGAGCGTCGAGGACATCGACAAGGGGATGCAGCTCGGCTGCGGCTATCCCATGGGTCCCTTCACGCTCCTCGACTATGTCGGCCTGGACACCACCCACTACATCGCCAACATCATGTTCGACGAGTACCGCGAGAAGCGCTTCGCGTCGCCGCCGCTCCTCAAGCAGATGGTGCAGGCCGGCCGGCTGGGCCGGAAGAGCGGCCGGGGCTTCTACGAGTACGGGAAGAAGTAGGGTCTGCTAGACTCTGTGCCTCGGGAGGGCCGCCGGCCAGCGTACGGCGGGCGGCCTCGCGGTCCTATTCGAAGAACCTGTCCGGCGAGAAAAGCTCTCAAAACATGACCCAAGTCACACTCGCCGAGGAGGGGCTCGATACCCTCTTCGGAACCCACGACGAAAACCTGCGGCGGATCGAGCGCACTTTCGACGTCTCGCTGACCGCGCGCGGCAACGAGCTCCACATCCGGAGCGACGACCCGGCGCGGGTGCAGGCCGTGGAGCGCCTGCTCTCCGGGCTCACCACGGTGACTGAGCGGGGCTACCGCTTCCGGCCCGGCGACGTGCAGACCGCCATCCGCGTCGCCTCCGAGTCGCCCGAGACGTCCCTGGTGGACTTCTTCATGCCGGAGGGGATGATGGCGGCGGTGCGGCGCATGGTGGCGCCGCGCAGCTACAAGCAGCAGCTCTACATCCAGTCGATGATCGACTACGACATCGTCATCTCGATCGGCCCGGCGGGCACCGGCAAGACCTACCTGGCGGTCGCCATGGCCGCCGCCGCCCTGATGGAGAAGCGGGTGCGGCGGATCATCCTCGCCCGTCCGGCGGTCGAGGCGGGGGAGAAGCTCGGCTTCCTCCCCGGCGATCTGGCCGAGAAGGTCAATCCCTACCTGCGCCCCCTCCACGACGCCCTGCACGACATCATCGGCTACGAGAAGGTCGGGCGGATGCTGGAGCGCGGCATCATCGAGGTGGCGCCCATCGCCTTCATGCGCGGGCGCACGCTCAACGACAGCTTCATCATCGTCGACGAGGCGCAGAACACCACCACCGAGCAGATGAAGATGGTGCTCACCCGCATCGGCTTCAACTCCAAGGCCGTCATCAACGGCGACGTCACCCAGGTCGACCTGCCGCAGGGGAGGATGTCCGGTCTGCGGGAGGCCCAGGAAGTGCTCTCGGACGTCGACGGGATCAAGTTCTTCTACTTCGACCAGAGCGACGTGGTGCGCCACTCCCTGGTGCAGAAGATCGTCACCGCGTACGACCGCCGCGACCGTGAGAAGAGTGAGCGGGAGAAGAGCGAACGCGAGGCGGCGAAGGCCGCCGGAGTCACGTCACACTCGTGAGCGCCCCCCGAGCGCTGTTGTCCGGCGCGGCTGAGAGATGACCATGGCCCAAGGCCCCCAGCCTCTCGATTCCATGGCTCCCCCTGCCGCCAACGGCTCCAATGCCCCCAATGTCTCCACGGGGGCCCATCCGTTGGCCCATTCCACGGCGGCCCATTCCACGGCGGCCCATAAGGCCCGCCCGTCCCGCCTCGAGCTGATCAGCTCGGGGACGCTCCATCTCAAGCGCAAGCTGCGGCCGAGCGAGATCTGGTTCCGGGCGCTGGAGGTGCCGGCGCTGTGGTTGGTCCTCTTCCTCCTCCTCGGCACCTGGGTGCTGGTGCCCGGCGCCTTCCTCTTCACGCCGCGGGCGACGCCCAACACCATCGCCGACCGCGACTTCATCGCCAGCCGCGACCTCCTCCTCCTCGACGAGGAGGCCACCCGGGCCAAGCAGGAGCAGGCCCGCGGCGAGGTCCTCCAGGTCTACGATTTCGACCCCGGGGTGGCCGCCGAGCGCGAGAAGCAGATCGCCCAGCTCTTCGCCCACGGCCGGCGCCTCCTCGCCCGCCCCGAGGCTCCCGCCGGTGAAGCGGCCCGCGCCGACGTCGTGCGCGAGCTGCTCGACGGCGTGCCGCCCGAGGGGCTGCACCTCACCGCCGAGCAGCTCGACCTGGCGGCGCGCCGGAAATTCTCGGCGGATCTCGAAGACCGCCTCCGTGGCATCCTCGCCCAGGCGCTGCGCCGGGGCGTCGTCGCCAACAAGACGATGCTGCTCGAAAACCGCCTGCACGGCATCGCGTTGCGCAACCTCGGCATGGGCAGCGAGCAGGTGCAGCTCGATCTCTTCGGCTACCTGGGCTACCCCGACGAGGCGCGCGAGCTCCTCGAGTCCGAGGTGCGCGGCTGGAGCGGCTACACCGCGGCCGAGCGCGGCCTCCTCGTCGACATGCTCCTCGCCAACCTGCCGGCCGACCTGCTGCCCAACCGCCGCGAGACGCTGGACCGGCAGGACACCGCCGCCGCCGGCGCCGGCCAGGTGTTCAACCAGATCCGCAAAGGGCAGGTGATCGCCCGCAAGGGCGACGTCATCGACGCCGGCGACGCCCGCGTGATCGCCCAGATGCGCGGCGAGCGGCAATTCCGGCTGCAGATCCCGCCCCTGCTCGGCACCCTCTGCCTCCTCGCCCTCGCCGCCGCCGTCGTCTGGCTCGGCCTGCAACGCGAGAGGGTGGCCGATCACGGGCCGCGGCGCCGCTTCGGCGAGGGGCTGTTCCTCCTCCTCCTCTCGCTGCTCGGAGTGAAATTCTGCCTCGTCGTGGCCGGCGCCCTTTCCGGTGTCTTCGACGCTCCTGCCCTCGCCTCGGCGCGGACGTGGGCCTACGCCACTCCGTTCGCGTCCCTGGCGCTCCTCGCCGGCCTGCTGCTCGGGCGCAACACCGCTCTCCTGCTCTCGGTCCTCTCCTCCGTGCTGGCGAGCCGCCTGGCGGTGGACGGCGAATCGCTGTGGATCGTCTTCTTCAGCCTCGCCGGCTCCCTCGCCGCCATCTACGCCCTCGACCGCTTCCAGTTCCGCCAGCGCCTGGTGATGGCGCGCGTGGGCAGCGTGGTGGGAGTGATCAACGTCGTCATGGCGCTCATCCTCGCCGCCCTCACCCCGGCGGTCGAGCACGGCGCCCTGCAACTGGGCTGCGAAGTCCTCTGTGCCTTCACCGGCGGCCTCCTGGTCGCCGCCGTGGCGAGCTTCGCGGTGCCGATCCTCGAATCGATGCTCAACATCACCACCGACATCAAGCTGGTGGAGCTGTCGAACACCAACCTGCCGCTCCTGCGCCGGCTGGCCTTCGAGGCGCCGGGCACCTTCCAGCACTCGCTGATGGTGGCCAACCTGGCGAAGGAGGGGTGCGAGGCGATCGGCGCCGATCCGGTGCTGGCCTACGCGAGCGGCCTCTACCACGACATTGGCAAGGTGCTGCGGCCGGACTACTTCGTGGAGAACCAGCGCCCCGGCCACAACCGGCACGACAAGCTGGTCCCTTCGATGAGCGCGCTGATCCTCCTCAACCACGTCAAGGACGGCCTGGAGCTGGCGCGCGAGAACAACCTGCCGCAGGTGATCCGCGACGCCATCCGCCAGCACCATGGAACGCGGCTGATCAAGTACTTCTACACCAAGGCGCTGGAGCAGCGCGACGCGGACGCCGGCGAGGTCACCGAGGAGAAGTACCGCTATCCAGGCCCCAAGCCGCAGGACAAGGTGATGGGCGTGCTGATGATCGCCGACGCCGTCGAGGCGGCGAGCCGGACCCTGACCGAGCCGACGCCGGTGAAGATCCGCGGCCTGATCCGCAAGATCATGGACGACTGCCTGAACGACGGGCAGCTCGATCACACCGACCTCACCCTGTCGGATCTGCACAACGTTTCCGAGGCGTTCCTGCGCGTGCTCGCCAACATCTTCCACCACCGGCTCGACTATCCGGGCTTCGACTTCAACACCGGACCGAAGCGGGAGAAGCGGCCGCTTGCGGATGCCGCGCGCGCCTCGTGACACAGCCCGCTCATCCTGAGGCCGATCGCGAGATCGTCCTCCAGAACCCCAACCGTTATCCGGACGTGCGGGTACGCCGCCTGCGCCCCTGGCTGGAGCTGTTGCTGGAGGAGCTGGCGCCGGCCGCGCAGAGCTTCGGCGTGCGCTTCTGCGGCGACCGCGAGATGCGCCGTGCCAACCTGAAGTTCCGCGGCCTGGACAAGACGACCGACGTGCTCTCCTTTCCAGGAGATTTTCCAGGAGTTTTTCCAGGAGATACCGGGCACCTCGGCGACGTCCTGATCGCCGTGCCGGTGGCGCGCGGCCAGGCCGCCGCGGCCCATCACGCGCCGGACCGGGAGATCAGGATCCTTCTCCTGCACGGCGTCCTGCACTGCCTGGGCTACGACCACGAGACCGACCAGGGGGAGATGGAGCGCCTGGAGCGTCGCCTGCGCAAGAAATGGATCGCGAACGAAGACCCCCATGACTGAAACCGCTCTCTCCTCTTCCGTGCCCCCTTCCGTGCTGGTCTGGATCGTCGTCCTGCTGCTGCCGGCCTCGGCGGTGGTGGCCCTCCTCTCGGCGCTCCTCGAGCGCAGCGGCCCGATCCGCCTGCGGCACTGGGCCGAGGAGGCCGGCGGCGGCCTGCGCCGGCTCTATGACGCGCCGGTCCGCTTCGGCGTCTACCGCTACATCCTCTCCATCGCCGGGCGCCTGGCTCCCATCGTCCTCTTCCTCGCCCTGGCGGAGCTGCTGGGGGCCTGGAACCGAGCGCGCCCTCACACCTGGGCCCTGGCCACCGTGCTGCTGCTTGTCGCCGCCACCGAGGCGTTCAACCGGCTGCTCCTCGCCCACGATCCGGAAGGCACGCTGCGCCGGCTGACCCTCCTGTACCGCGCCGCCCGCTTCGTGCTGGCGCCGGTGGTGACCCTCGTGGCTCCCATGGTGCCGAAGAAGTCGCTCGACCGGCGCGAGGACGGCGACGCAGGGGAAAGCTCCGCTTCGGACGAAGAGATCGAGGCCTTCATCGACGTCGGCACCCGCGAGGGCATCCTCGAGCCGGAGCAGGGCAAGTGGCTGTGGAGCATCGTCGACTTCCAGGACACCGCGGTGCGCAGCGTCATGACACCGCGCATCGACATGGTCTGCGCCTCGGTGGACGCGCCGCTCGACGCCCTCGCCGAGCGCTTCATCGAGTCCGGCCACTCGCGCATCCCGCTCTTCCAGGACTCGATCGACCACGTCGTGGGCATCCTGCACATCCGCGACGTCCTGCGCGCGCTCCGCGAGCCCGCTCCGCCGGCGGCCCGGGAGATGATCAAGCCGCCGCTGTTCATCCCCGAGACCAAGCCGCTCGGCGAGCTGCTCAAGGAGCTCCAGGCGCGCTTCCAGCAGGTCGCCATCGTGGTCGACGAGTACGGCGGCACCGCCGGCCTGGTCACCGTCGAGGACCTCCTCGAAGAGATCGTCGGCGAGATCATGGACGAGCACGAGGCGCTGGTCGCCGAGCTCGAGCCGCTGGAGAACGGCGCCTACCGCCTGGACGGCCGCGCCCACATCGAGCTGCTGGACGAGCTGTTCGAGGTGGAGATCGAGGACCCCGAGTACGAGACCGTCGCCGGCCTCATCTTCAGCGCCCTCGGGCACGTGCCGCAGCCCGGCGAGACCGTCGACCGCTTCGGTCTCCGTTTCATCGTCGAAGCCGTGGCGGACCGCCGCATCCAGACCGTCAAGGTGGAGAAGATCCCCACCGGCGACGATGCGGGAGAGGAGAAGAAGCATTGAAATCGGGCACCGTCGCCTTCATGGGCCGGCCCAACGCCGGCAAATCCACCCTGATGAACCGCCTGCTGCAAGAGAAGGTGGCCATCGTCTCGGACAAGCCGCAGACGACGCGCCAGCGCCTCGTCGGCATCTTCTCGACCGACCGCGGCCAGATGGTCTTCTACGACACCCCCGGCCTGCACCGTCCCCTGCACCGCCTCAACCGGCAGATGATCCGCCACGCCATGGATGCCCTGAACGACGCCGACGTCGTCTGCCTGGTGGTGGACGTCAAAGAGAAGTTCGGCAAGGGCGACGCCTACATGCTCGACGTCATCGAGAAGGCAGCCGAGGCGCGGGAAGGCCGGGCGAAAGAGACGAACGTCCTCATCCTCAACAAGATCGACCAGATCGGCGACAAGGCGAAGCTCCTGCCGCGCATCGAGCAGTACGCCAAGAGCGGCCTCTTCTCCGACATCGTGCCGGTCAGCGCCCTCACCGGCGACGGCGCTGACCGTCTCCTGGACGTCCTCTGGGGCAAGCTCCCCGAAGGCGCGCCGCTCTTCGATCCCGAGCTGCTCACCATCCACCCCGAGCGCTTCCTGGTGGCGGAGAGAATCCGCGAGAAGGTCCTGGAGCTGACCAGCGACGAGCTGCCGTTCTCCACCGCCGTCGCCCTGGACACCTGGGAGGACGACGAAGAGAAAGGCCTCATCCGCATCTTCGCCTCCATCCTCGTCGAGCGCCACGGCCAGAAGAAGATCGTCGTCGGCCGCCAGGGCCAGATGATCAAAGCCATCGGCACCGCCGCCCGCCTCGATCTCGAACAGTTCCTCGAACGCCGCGTCTACCTCGACCTCCACGTCCGCGTCGAGCCCGACTGGCGCGAGGACAAGGCTCTGCTGGCCTCGCTGGACCGGGATATGGACGTGGATTTGAAGGGGGAGTAGAAGGGGCGTATACTGGCGTTGTTATTACGCCAAGGCGCACTTGCCATGCACACCGCCAAGACCCTTCATCGAACCGAGATCCCGCACGGCGGGACGCTTTTCCAGGCCCTGAGGGATCTGCTCTCGGATCTGGAGGCCGGATGGCGCGCCTTCCGAGTGATCCGATCCAGAAGGCGGGAGGCTGCCCTGCTCGATCCGCGGGCTCAGGAGATCGACTTCCTGTACCGTGAGCTTCACGAGCTCATGGAGGAAAACCCCTCGGGCTCCGATCTGATCGAGAGGAAGCTCGGGCGTCTCCGCGAGCTCCAACAACAAGAGGCCGTCGAGATGCGGAAGCTCTTCGAAGCGAGCCTGAGCCTGTCTGCCGGCTCCGGTTTCGCCGCCATCCGAGAGGCAAAACGGCTGTTGGGAAAAGATGAAGATTTTCCCTCCGAGAACCCTGCCTCCCTCCAGCACGATTGATCGCCGCCACACGCCCAGGCCTGCGGCAGGCAAGAACTAGCCCGAACTAGCCCCCTCCCCGTCCCTCCCCCGCGCGTCCCCCGCACCCCCACCCCGAGCGGGAGAGGGCGCCACCTCCCCAAAAAAGAGGGCTTGCGCAGGCGTTCCCGTTCGGGATGGGGGGAGGTGGAACGCACGGGAGAGGAGGCCAGGGGGCATAGGCGCTAACTTTATGGCTGTGCCGAGGTTTTCGTAGGGGCGGTCCGCGGGATGCCGAAGGCACCCCGCGTGGCCGCCCTGCAAGAGTTTGCCTTGGCCCGCAACGGCCGCCCACCCA
>Ga0307506_10000241_pt1 | contig 13435 bp, 12 predicted proteins | sample 25_S_MG_FD_202175 | JGI IMG/M metagenome (GOLD analysis project Ga0307506, IMG submission 202175) | Soil microbial communities from Populus trichocarpa stands in riparian zone in the Pacific Northwest, United States - 25_S | ecosystem: Environmental > Terrestrial > Soil > Riparian zone > Trees... | reverse complement strand
TCGGCGACGAGGATCTGGCGCAGGCGGCCGGCGACGTCGAGGGTGATGTCCTTCTCCACCAGGCCGAGGGGGCTGGTGATGGGGCTGACGACGGTCCCGGCCTGGGCGCCGCCGAAATGAGTGCCGACGCTGGTGCCGCCGTGGCCGGCGTCGATGGCGATCTTGCGCACGGCCAGGGGAAAGACGGCGGCGTCGATGGGCTCCGGCGGCCCGGAAAGCTGGAGCGCGGGCTCGGCGGCGGAGCGTGCCGAGGCATGGGCCGGGCGGACCGGCGCGGCCGGGCCCGTGAAGGAGGAGATCAGGCGCGAGGAGCCGAGCAGCGCCACCGGCAGGAGGGCCAGGGCGAGGACGCGCCCGGTGAGGCGGAGGCGGGCACGGCGGCGCTCTCGCCAGGGCGGCAGCCCTTCGATCAGCTCCACGTTTTCCCGCACCAGCTCACGGAGCATCTGGCGCTTGAGGCGTTTTACATTCGACATCCGTTCGCCCAGCCTTCAGCTCGATTGGGACAAGCATTCTACACCATGCTGCCGGTCCGTCCGCTCAGCCCTTCAGAAGATGGATGCGCAGCCGCTGTCCGTCCTGGTCGATGCCGCTGATTTTGACGTCCGGCGCGGCGAGGTCGATCACCACGTGCAGCTCGTCACCGCCGTGAGATCCGATCCGCACCTGTCTGACCTCGCCGGTGCCGACGGTGATCTTCGGCTGCGGGAAAGGGCGCCGGATGCCGGTGACGATGATCAGCGCGCGCGGCGGGCTGGGCATCCGCGAGCTGGTGTAGCTCCCCGCCGGGAAGCCGCCGTTGCCCCAGAGGACGATGTCGGTGCCGCCCAGCGACTTCTCGAAGGTGATCCGCTCGACGGCGGTGGCCGGCGGGCCTGCCACGGACGCCGGTGCCGCCGGTACCGGAATCACCGGCTTGCGCTGTACCACCTCGGGCAGCGGCGCGGGCGTGGGCTCAGGCCGCGCCGCGGCCGGGAGGGCCGCGGCGGCTGAGGGGACCGGCGGCGGTGCAGGTGTCTGAGAGGCCGCCGCCGCGGCTTCCAGCTCCGCCGTCAGATCCGACCCCAGGCCGGGCGCGGGCGTCTCGCGGCGCCGCGGCAGGGCTCGCGGCGGGTTTTGCGCGACGACGGTCTCTTCCTCGCCGCCAAGGCCGAGCCAGCCCGGGATGCGATCGCGCAGCAGGAAGGCGGCGGCGCCGAGGACGGCGAGGAGGCCGAGCAGAATCCAGGGGGTGAGGCGGCGCGGCTCCTGCGCGGCGGCGCCGCCGGCCAGGCTGGCGACCGGCCGCCGTGCCGGCGCCGACGACGGCTTGGGCGTCTTCGGCAGGTAGTCGGCAAAAAGGCCGGGACCCGAGGGCGGCGGCTCCGGCGGTGGCTCCGGCGATGTCTCCAGGGATGGCGCGGCGCCAACGGGCTCGAAGGCGGCGAAGGGATCCGAGAGAGCGGGGGCGGCCGGCTTCCGCGGCGGAAACGGATCGTCGGCCGCGCGCGGCGCGAGGAGGATCTCCGTGGTGTCCTGCGACGAGACCGGCGCGGGAGGCGCCTCGGCACGCACAGGCGCCGGAACGGCCGAAGGGAAGAGGAGAGGCGGCGGAGTGGCTGGCAGGGCCGGAGAGGCCGGAGCGACCGCCGGAGCGACCGCCGGAGCAGGCGCCGGGGGTGCCGGAGCCGGCGGCTCCTCGCGCGGCAGGTTGCGGCCGGCGGCGGTGCCGGAGAACGTCTGCTCGACCTCTTCCAGGGCCGGACCGATGGACGGGAACAGCTCGAAAGGCTCCTCGTCGCGGAGCGCCGGGTCCGCGGTCAGCGCGGGCAGCGCGGGCGGCAGCGCCAGTCCGCCCGGCGGCTGCTGAGGCTCCAGACCGGGAGCCTCCGTGCCGGGGGCCGCCGAGAACCAGGGGAGCGGAACGCCGGAGGAGTCCTTCACCGGGTCGAGGTCCAGGTCGGGGAACGGGGCCGGCTCCAGGTCCAGCGGCGGCAGATCGGGAAAGGCGGTCACCGGCTCCTCCAGGCTCTCCGGCGGCGCGGCCGGGGCGGCTTCGGGAAATTCGTCATTGCGGTCGCGGGCGCTCGTCAGGTCGAACGGGATGCCCCCTTCCTGGACGTAGCGGTCGACGATCCGGTAGATCAGATCCTTGCTCCCCTCGCTCATCTCCAGGAACCGGATGCCCATGCCCGGCGGCCGCAGCGGCCCGTCGCCGACGGAACGGGACCACACGACCTCGCCCCGCCCCTGGATGATCTCGAAGCCGTCGCCCATGCGGAACTCCAGGTCGAGAATCCGGCCCGGGGGCTCCGGAGAGCTCGAGACGATGTACATCCCGGTCGGCGAGATGTTGGCCGAGTATTCGCTGATAAAGCCGCTGAAGCGGTCGAATTTGATCTGGACCTTGGTCGCGAGCGGCACGCGCCGCGAATCCCGGGGGATGCTGGAATAATCGACCATTGAGATTTCCCGAAGACCTCCCGCGTCGTTGTAAAGAACGCATGATAGCAGGAGGGCTCCGGGAGCCGTCAAAATCGGGACCGCCCGCCCCCTCCCCCATCCCCTCCCCCGCGCGTGCCCCCATCCCACCACCCCGAGCGGGAGAGGGGCGCCACCGCCCGAAGCCCAGAAAAAACAAATCCCGAGAAAAAGCTCCGCAGGCGTTCCCCCTCTCCCGTTCGGGGTGGGTGGGAGGGGGACGCACGGGAGAGGGGGCCAGGGGGAGAGGGCCTCTTTGACGGAGCCTGCCCCCGGGCGGAGGGTTCACGCTAAGCTATCCCGCACCATGCCCAGCCAGCCAAGCCCGCTCGAGCTGTCCGCCGAGGAGATGAAGGAGCTCGTCCGCGCCGCCCTCGGCCGTATCGTCAAGCACATCGAGAGCCTGCCGGAGCAGCCGGCCAACCGCACCCGCGGCGGCGCGCGGCTCGCGCGGTCGCTGGCCGAGCCGCTGCCGGAGACGGGGACGCCGGTGCACAAGCTGCTCGATCTGATCTTCCGCAAGGCGGTGCCCAGCTCCATGAACACCGCCGGCCCGGGATATCTCGGCTACATCCCCGGCGGCGGCCTGTTCCAGTCCGCCGTGGCCGATTTGATTTCCGACAGCGTCAACCGCTACACCGGGCTCTCCCGCGCCGCGCCCGCCCTGGTGCAGCTCGAGATGAACGTCCTCGCCTGGTTCCGCCAGATCGTCGGCTTCCCCGCGACCGGCCGGGGCGTGCTGACCAGCGGCGGCTCGCTCGCCAACTTCATCGCCCTGGTGACCGCGCGGCGCGAGCGGCTGCCGGAAAACTTCCTCTCCGGCACCCTCTACGTCTCCGACCAGACCCACCATTCGATCCTCAAGAGCGCCCTCCTCGCCGGCTTCCCGCGGGCCAACGTGCGCTCCGTCCCCACCGACGAGCGCTACCGCCTCCGCCTCGACAGCCTGGAAGAGATGCTCGCCGAGGACCGCGGACGCGGCCTGACGCCGTTCTTCGTGGTGGGCAACGCCGGGACGACCAACAGCGGCGCCGTCGATCCGCTGCCCGGGATCGCCGAGGCCGCCCGCCGGCACGGCCTCTGGTTCCACGTCGACGGCGCCTACGGCGGCTTCTTCTGCCTCACCGAGCGCGGCCGGCGCACGCTGGCCGGCATCGAGCGCGCCGACTCCGTGGTCCTCGATCCGCACAAGAGCCTCTTTCTTCCCTACGGCACCGGCGCCCTGCTGGTGCGCGACGGCGCGGCTCTCAAGCGCGCCCACTCTGTCGCCGCCGACTACATGCCGGAGATCCACGACGACACCGAGCTCGCCGACTTCGCCGAGCTGTCGCCGGAGCTGACCCGCCCTTTCCGCGGCCTGCGCGCCTGGCTGCCGATCAAGATGCACGGCATCGGCGCCTTCCGCGACGCGCTGGACGAGAAGCTCGACCTGGCCCAAGAAGCGGTGGAGGCGCTGCGGGCGATCCCCGGCATCGAGATCCTCGCCGAGCCGGAGCTCTCGCTCCTCGCCTTCCGCTTCGTCCCGCCCGGCGTCACCGATCCGGAAGCGCTGAGCGCCCTCAACAAACGGCTGCTCGAACGGATCAACGAGCGCAAGCGGGTCTTCCTCACCGGCACCCTCCTGCACGGCCGCTTCGCGATCCGCATCTGCATCCTCTCCTTCCGCACGCACCACGACCGTATCGCCATGGCGATCGAGGACGTCGAGGCTGCGCTCGGGGAGTAGGACGGACTGGGAGCGCCGGGCGGCGCTCCCAGGGTGGCCTGGGGAGTTACTGCTGCGGCGGCTTCTGGCCTTCGCCCGGCTCGGTGAGGGAATTCGGCAGGTCGGCGGGCGGCGCGTCGCCCGGCTCGATCTTGAGCAGCTCGACCTCGAACTGCAGCACCGAATTCGGTCCGATTTCGTTGCCGGCGCCGCCTTCGCCATAGGCGAGGTTGGACGGGATGGTGAGCTTGTACTTGGAGCCGACGTTCATGAGCTGGAGCGCTTCCACCCAGCCCGGGATGACCTGGCTGACGCCGAAGGTGACCGGCTGGCCGCGGTCATAGGAGCTGTCGAACGTCTTGCCGTCGATGAGCGTGCCCTTGTAGTTGACGGTGACCTTTTCCGACGCCTTGGCCGTCGGGCCGGTGCCTTCCTTGAGGACTTCATACTGCAGGCCGCTGGCGGTCGTCTTCACGTTCGGCTTCGCCTTGTTGGCGGCCAGGAAGGCGTCGCCCTCCTGCTTGTTCTTCTCGCCGGCGACCTTCGCCTTCTCCTGCTGCTTGGCCTGCATCTGCTGCTGGAACTCGCCCATCGCCGCCTGGATCTCTTCGTCCGTGAGCTGCGCCTTGGCGCTGCCGAGGCCGTCGCGCAGCCCCTTCATGATCTGGTCGGCGGTGACCGGGATGCCCTGCTGGCGCAGGTTGTTGCCGAGGTTCAGGCCGATGATGTAGCCGGCCTTCTCCTCCAGCGGCCAGTTGGCGCCGGGGGAGGGCGGACCGGCCGGCTTGGCGGGAGCCGCCGGGGCGGCGGCGGCGGGCGCGGCGGCGGGCTTGGCGGCGGCCTTCGGATCGGCGGCGTGAGCCGTGCCCGCGGCCGCGAGGAGCAGCAGCAGGGCGGAGAGAGTCGTCATTTTTTTCATTGGATTCTCCAGAGAGTGGTGTGTTCCTACGAGTGAAGCCGGTCGTGCTTCTTGAGGATTTCCCGCAGCCGCTCGTGCGGCAGCGCGTAGACTGTGTTGCCGTTGGCCCCGGTCATCGTCTCGGCGGCGATCATCGCATTGACGATGGCCTCCTCCGTGGCGTCGACCGTGGCGGCGAAGAGTGGATCGAGGTGATCGTTGGACAGCATCGTGAGATGGGCGGCCTCCGCGGCGCCCGCCGCCCCGGGATTGGCGGTTGAAAAAGCGAGGAAGATGTCGCCGGACGAGTTCTCCCCGGCGCCGCCGGACCGGCCGACGCCGAGGGCGGCGCGGCGGGCGAGGCGTTCGAGCTGGTGCGGCAGGAGCGGCGCGTCGGTCGCCACGACGATGATGATCGAGCCCTGGCCGTCGGCGTGCGCGCCGGGCCGCGGCAGCAGATCGGGGATCTCCCGCCCCACCGGCACGCCGGCGATGGTCAGGCGCGGCCGCCGGCCATGGTTCGACTGCACCAGGACGCCGACCGTATAAGCGTCAAGCTTGCGCGAGGCGGTGCCGGTCCCGCCCTTGAAGCCGTAGGAGATCATCCCCGTGCCGCCGCCGGCGTTCCCCTCCGCCACCTCGGCCGACGCCGTGTCGAACGCCTGGAAGACGTCCTCCGGCGTCACATGGAAGCCGTTGATGTCGTTGAGGAAGCCGTCCCAGGTCTCGGCCACCACCGGCAGGCTGAAATTCGCCTCCTCGGCCTCCTTGGGAAAGTGCTTCAGATGCCAGGCGATCGCGGCGTCGTGGACCGTGCCGACGCTGTGGGTGTTGGTGAGGAGGACCGCGCCTTCGAGGAAGCCGCCCTCCTTGAGCCACGTCGTGCCGGTCATCTCGCCGTTGCCGTTCAAGGCATACCAGCCGGCGAAGACCGGATCGGCCGACGCCTTGCCGCGCGGCAGCACCACGGTGACGCCGGTGCGCACCGCCGCTTTGCCTTCGCCCGAGATCAGCGTCGTCTGGCCGACCTCGACCCCCGCCACGTCCGTGATCGCGTTGCGCGGCCCGGGCGTCCCCTCGAAGGGAATCCCCAGATCGCGCGCCCGCGGCTTCGCCAGGGCCGGTGCGGCCAGCAGGGCCAGGACCGAAACGGCGGCGGCGAAAGGGCGCAAGAGCGGCGGCAGGCGGCGGCAGGTCATAAGCTTCGCTGGTGCGAAATCGGCGGGCAATGGTAGCACGAGGGTGCCAACGCCCCACCGCTCCCGAGAATTCCTCTGGCGATTCTTACGCCGGGCCCAACGCCGCCTCGACCTCCGCCAGGTCGATGAGCAGCGCGCCGCCGGACACCGCGGCGGAAGGGTCGAACTCGTAGTCGCGGATGACACGGCGGAAGACCTCGCGGAGCGCGCGCGCGCCCAGGCGGGGCTGGCGCGACGCTTCGAGGGCGATGCGGCGCACCGCGGACGGCGACAGGGCGAGATGGATGCCACGGCTGTCGAAGTAGGCGCGGGTCTGGTGGTAAGCGGAGTCCGGCGTATCGAGGAAGATCCGCACCAGCTCGTCCGTCGTCAGATCGTTCAGCAGCACCACGGCGTCGAAGCGGGAGAGGAACTGCGGGCTCATCCCATAGTCGAACAGGTCCTCGTTGCGCAGCCAGTCGCGCAGGCTGAACAAAAGCTGCTCCTTGACCTTCCCCCCCTCCACCACCGTCATCGGCTGCAAGGCGCCGCGGTCGCGGCCGATGGTCACCCGGTCGTAGACGGCGTCGTAGAGCCCTTCGAACGCGCCGGCGCAGACGAAGAGCAAGCCGCTCGAATCGACCGTGATCTGCCCGCCGCCCGCCCAGGCCGGCACCTCGAACGCCACCGCCTCGTTCTCGATCAGCGTCAGCAACGCCTCCTGCGCCCGGATGCCCGCCACGTTCGGCTGCCCGCCCACCTGCGAGCGGATCTTGTCCACCTCGTCGACGAACACGAGGCCGGACGCGGCGCGCCGGAGCACCGCCTCGAACGGCATCTGCGGCCCGAGCTGCTCCCGGGCGCGCTCCAGCAGCCGCCCGAGCACCGCCTCGCCTGGCCGGCCGCGCAGAGCCTCGTCCCCCAGCACGTTGGCATGGATGCGGATCACCGTCGACCGCACCGCCCGGTTCGGATCCGCCGCCAGATACGTCTCCACCGCCCGCATCAGCGTCGTCTTCCCCGTCCCCGACGAGCCGATCATCAAAATATTGCCCACCCGCAACCCCGCCAGATGCTTCGACAGCGCCACCGCCATCTCGCGCACGGCGTCAGGCTGCCCCATCACCCGCCGGGACAGGGACTCGGCGATCTCGATGGGACCGGGGGTGGCGGTGGTGGAGGTGGGGGTCATCTCATCGTCTCTCGACCAGACCGACCGCCACTTTCCGCTCTGAGCTGTCGATCCGGTAGGTGATCACCCAATGGGGCCGCTCCCAAATACGCTCTCCGGAGGCAACTTCGACCAACTCCGGCTCTAACTCGCGGCTGCCCCAAGGCTGGGAATTTCCTCTGAGGCTCAGCAGAACGAGACGAAGCTCCTTAGCCAATCCCGGCTCGTTGACCGCCAGGACTGCCAGAAGATCACGCACGGGCTTGCTGACCTCGACTTTATTCGCCAAGGCCGATGTCTGCCAGAACCTCTTCCAGGTCGTACATCGGTCCGGAGAGAGCCTTCCGAAGGCGAATGGCACGGACGCTGTCCTCGATTCCTCGAAGGCGCTTGAACGTCTCCACTTCTACGAGATAGGCAGCGGGCTCCCCCCTCTCCTGGATTTCGATGGAATCATGGGAGGCGCGGACCTCCTCGACCAGTGTGGAGAGCTTGGATTCGGCTTCTGCCATGGCTACGGATCTCATGCGGCCTCCAGTCCTCGACATCATAGCTCCATTCCGGCCTTCTGCTCTATCATCGAAGGCCCATGTCGAGGACAATTCTCTTCGCTGATATTCTCGGATTTGGTAATCTCGCCCGCTCTCCGGGAGCCGAGGGTGCCAAGGATGCCCTTTCCGATGTCGCCTACCTGCTGGCCACAGAGGACGAGCTCGTCCAGTTCCTCCGCCAGCCGGTCTGGAAAGAACGCTACGGCCTGAGCGACTCGATTTTTCTCATCGCCGAAGATCCGCTGCCGGCTTGCGCCGCAGCCGCCGAGCTCTTTTTCGACCTCGCCTATGTGAACCACTCGGCGGAAGCCCCCGTCCTCATCCGCGGAGCCCTTGCGCAAGGAGAGGCTCACCAAGTCAAGCCGATCTTTCCCGAGTCGGCGAAATTCAATCTCGTCGGCGAGGCTGTCGTCAGAGCTGTCGCTCTTGAGGAAGAAGGTCCGAAGGGACCGCGACTCCTCCTGGCAGACGAGGTGGCGAAAGCCTGGGAGCTGTCGGAGCAGCCAGGAGATTGGCTGCTCGATCGCAACGCCGCCGGGCAGGCAGAGCTTCTTTGGCTACTCCCTCCCGATCCAGCTCTCTCGAACGGGCTTCTAATCGGCGAGGTTAGCGGCACGGCCCTCCGCTTGTCCCTGGCGCATGGAGCCAACCCACGCTTTGGCTACCACTACATCGGGTATCTGGATCTCGTCTTGCGCTCTCTCCAGAGGCTCGTCGCGAAGAGTCCCCAGGAAGGAAGGACTGCGCTCGAGACCTGCGGCCTCGCTGACAACCGGGCCGCACTGGAAGACCTGCTGAGGTCCCAACTCAATCTCGAATCCGCCCTCTGGGAGCGCCTTCAGGATCTGACTGCCTGACGTCGCCTGAAGGTCATGGATCTGAGCGGAGCCTTTCGAGAGTCATGGCCCGGTTCCGGCTGAGCTTCTGGTCCTCGATCTCGACCTCTTCGACTTTTCGCCTGGCAAATTCTTCGCTCGTCGACATCAGCCCGCGGCCGATGCCCATCACCTTCTCAAGCCGCGTGTTGCGCTCCTCGGGAGAGAGATCGCGAAAGGAACGCCCTTCTTCGACGAGATCTTCGGCCAGAGCCGCCATTCTGTGTGCCTGCATCGAGCTCAGTCTAGCTTCTTTGGAACCAGCCAGGAACTTGGCGCTCTCACCCTGCGCAGGAACTCGTCAAAGTCCGTCAAAGCCACCCGCCCGCCCCCTCCCCCATCCCCTCCCCCGCGCGTGCCCCCACCCACCCACCCCGAGCGGGAGAGGGGCGCCACCACCCAAAACCTAAGAACCCAAAAGTCCCGAGGAACAGCTCCGCAGGCGTTCCCCCTCTCCCGTTCGGGGCGGAAGGGAGGGGGACGCACGGGAGAGGGGGCCAGGGGGAGAGGGCCCCCCTCACACCCGCATCAAAACCGCCCCCCAGTGCAGACCCGCCCCGAGGGCCGCGAAGGCGACCAGGGAGCCCTCGGGGGCTTTGCCGAGCTGGCGGGCCTCGTGAAAGGCGATGGGGAGGGTGCCGCTGGTGGTGTTGCCGTATTTCTGGATGTTGTTGTGGACCTTGCCGTCCGGCAGGCCGAGGATCTGCTGGGCTTTCTCGTTGATGCGCAGGTTGGCCTGGTGCATGATCAGGAGGTCCAGGTCCTGCGGGCCGAGCCCCTGCCGCGCCAGCACCTCGCGGGTGGCCTCGGGCATGCGGGTGACGGCCAGCTTGAAGACCTGCTTGCCGTCCATCACCGGCACCGTCTCGGCCGCCGCGATCATCTCGCTGGTGACGAAGGGGCGGCGCTGCGAGCCGCCGCCGGGGACGTAGAGGATGTCGCGGTGGTTGCCGTCACCGTAGAGGGCGGATTCGAGGATGCCGCGCCCTTCCTCCTCTGGACCGGCGCGGAAGACCATGGCGCCGGCGCCGTCGCCGAAGAGCACGAGGAGATGGCGGAACTTCGAGTTCCACTCGAAGTCTTCGGCCGAGAGCGGACCGGGATCGCGCCCGTGCAGCACCTCGAAGGTGCGGTCCGAGAAGGGCATCAGGGAGGTGTGGACGTCCGCGCCGACGAGGAGGACGGTCCTGGCGATCCCGCTGCGGATCAGGGCGTCCACCACCTGGAGGCCGTAGGCGAAGCCGGCGCACTGCTGGCGGATGTCGAGGACGGGGAGCGGGCGGATGCCGAGCTTTTTCTGGATGAGCGTGCCGGTACCGGGGAAGTAGTGGTCCGGCGTCATCGTGGCGCAGACCACGTAATCGACCTCCCCGGGCTCCACGCCGGCGTCGGTCAAAGCCGCCCGCGCCGCCTCCGTTCCGAGGTCCGAAGAGGCCGTCCCCCGCTCGACGTAGAAGCGGGTGGAGATGCCGCTCCGCTCGCGGACCCAGGCATCGTCGGTCTCGATGATCCGGGACAGCATGTGATTGTCGACCTCGAGCGGCGGGATCGAGATCCCGCTCCCCGCCAGAACAGCGCGCGCCTGTGGCATCAGAAGAGCCCTCCAAAAGATCAGACGATTACATGGGATCAGGATCGGAAGTCGGCCGGTTGCGCAGGCGCGGGTCCTGTCCCGGAATGTAGAGCACCGTGAGATCACCCTTCTTCATGAAGCGGTACGACCCGTTGGGTTTCTTACCGTCGAGACCGGCCGGCGTCGTCGGAGCGTAATTCCACAGCTCGAGCGGCACCTGGAGCGTCGTGACGTCGAAGTCTTGCTTGGTGGGCGGGCCGTAGAGGATGAAGATCGTGCCGCGGTCGGTGCGCCGGCCGCCGTAGCCCGCCTCGCTGAACATCCGGTCCGCCTGGGCGGCGCGCTCGTCGAAGGCCTTGCGCAGCGCATTGCCCGGCTTGTCCGGCGTCGCGTCGCGCTTCGCCCAGAAGCTCTCGATGAAGGCCTCCGCCTGCCCCTCGTCGGTGAGGGCCAGGTACTGCTGCACCTCCTCGGGCGTCGCGATGCGGGCGATCGGGCCGATGAGCCAGCTCGAGCGCTCGGGACCGAGGAACGGATTGGTCAGGTCGGCGGCGGTGCGCCCGGTGCCGCCGGAGGCGCAAGCTCCCAGGGTCAGGGCCAGCAGGAGCGGCAGGAGGAGGACGAAGCGGTCAGAGTAGTTAGGGGGATGCATGGCGGAGCAGATCCAGGAACTCTTCCCGTACCGGCTTCTGGTGGAAGATGCCGCGGAGAGCTGAGGTGATGGTGAGCGCACCGGGCTTTTTGACCCCGCGCATTTCGACACAGAGATGGCGCGCCTCGATGACGACCATGGCGCCCAAGGGATGGAGCGTGTCCTCCAGGTACTTCACCACCTGCTCGGTGAGCCGCTCCTGGAGCTGCGGCCGCTTGGCGTAGAACTCGAGGATGCGGGCGAACTTGGAGAGGCCGAGGATCTGGTCGCGGGGGATGTAGGCGATGTGGGCGTGGCCGTAGAAGGGGACCAGGTGATGGGCGCACATGGAGTAGAAGGGGATCTTCGTCTCCATCACCATGTGGCTGTAGCCTTCCTCGTTGGGGAAGGTCGTCACCTTCGGCTCGGCCCCGGCCTCCAGCCCTTTGAACATCTCGATGTACATCTTGGCCACCCGCCGGTCGGTCTCGGCGAGGTTGGGGTCTGTGAGATCCAGCCCGAGATTCGTCAGGATGCCGCGCACATGGTGCGCGATCCGGTCGATCTTCTCCTGCTCCGCCACTTGATCCGCCGCGGGGAGGAGGACTTCAGGCTCATGATCCATAGGAAGCCTATCCTACACCAGGGGGGCGGGCCGGCTTGACCGAGCTGCCCGGCTGCATGGAGAAGGGGCTGAGCTGGTCCTGACGCGAGGGGAAAAAGGTGTGAAGAAGAGAGACGGGTCGCGTCTGGCCACCCGCTGACATGTTGAGAGCAGCGGGTGGAGGTTCCTCCCCCCTGGGAGGGGGAGGGTTGGAGCAGGGGGGAGGCTAGGAGGGGGGCGCAACGAAGAGCCACAACGCCCCACCTTCCCCCACCAACATCCTCTGCGATCTCGCGCTCTCCCCGAGCGAGAAGAGCAAGGATGTCTCGCTCCGACTCCCCACGTCGAAACGCCTCGATGTCGATCAGGACTGCGGCGGCACGCCCCTCTTGGGTGATGATCGTCGGAGAGCCGGACTGGCGAAGTCGCTGGAGGACCACGGCGGCGCCATGCTCGAGGTCCGACATCGGAATCACGTCAGGGAGCTTGGTCGAGGACGGCATCGTTTCCTCCGGATCGTTTCGCACGTCTTATTATAGAGCGATGCTGATGTTGAGGGCGAAGACTGGGCGATCCGCAAGCTCGGGCGAGCTGGTTGCAAGCCGTCAGTTGCTCTGAGAAGGCGCGGAAGGAGGGTTTCCTCCCCCTTGGGAGGGGGAGGGTTGGAGCAGGGGGGAGGTTAGGAGGGGGGCGCAAAGAACCGCCACAAACGGGTCTCGAAGCTCGAAAATCAGTGACGTCAGCCGAGGGGGCTGAAGCGTCCCCGTCGGCCAACGCAGCGTCAGCTCAGGGGGCTGGAGCGTCGGTCGAGGGGGACAGAGCGTCAGACACCTCCAACGCACCGTCAGCCGAGGGGGATGGAGCATCCGACCCGTCCAGCAGAGCGTCAGTCGAAGGGGACACCGCGTACGCCGAGGGGGCCGGAGCGTCAATTTGGGGGGACGGAAGAGTGGCCCTCCTCGGATCGACCTAGGTCGTCACCTTCGGCTCGGCCTCCGCCTCCCGCCCCAGCCCGAGATTCGCCAGGATGCCGCGCACGTGGTGCGCGATCCGGCCGATCTTCTCCTGCTCCGCCTCTTGATCCGCCGCGGGGAGGAGGACTTGGGGATCATGATCCATAAGGAGGCCTATCCTACACCAGGGGGGCGGGCGGGCTTGCCAGAGCTGCCCGGCTTCATGGGGGCTGAGCTGGTCCTGATGTGAGGGGTAAAAGGCGTGAAGAAGAGAGACGGGTCGCATCTGGCCACCCGCTGACATGTTGAGAGGAGCGGGCGGAGGTTCCTCCCCCCTGGGAGGAGGAGGGTTGGAGCAGGGGGGAGGTTAGGAGGGGGGCGCACACGAGAGCCACAAGCCGTCCACCTTCCCCCACCCCCCGCCACCGAATCCCGTCACCCCCGAATCCCACCACCCGCCCAATCCCAGGGCGTTGCCCTGGGCTGAATCAGGGCAGGCCTTTGGCCCTCTCGAGCCCGAAGATATCGACGCCTGTCTGGCATTCGCCGCTTAAGCTTAAGGCTTAAGGCGCGGGCGGAGGGTTCCTCCCCCCTGGGAGGGGGAGGGTTGGATCAGGGGGGAGGTTAGGAGGGGGGCGTAACGAAGAGCCACAACGCCCCACCTTCCCCCACCACCCGCCACCGAATCCCGTCACCCCCGAATCCCACCGCCCGCCCAATCCCAGGGCGTTGCCCTGGGCTGAATCAGGGCAGGCCTTTGGCCCTCAAAACGCCAGCGGCGTTACGATTCCGGAGGAGGGCCGCCATCCTCAACACGTTCTCCCTCCACCACCCCC
>Ga0307506_10000240_pt1 | contig 13450 bp, 9 predicted proteins | sample 25_S_MG_FD_202175 | JGI IMG/M metagenome (GOLD analysis project Ga0307506, IMG submission 202175) | Soil microbial communities from Populus trichocarpa stands in riparian zone in the Pacific Northwest, United States - 25_S | ecosystem: Environmental > Terrestrial > Soil > Riparian zone > Trees... | reverse complement strand
GTCTGGACTTATGACGAGCCGTCCAGAGTTACGACGGGCCGTTCGAGCTCTAAAACGGGCCGTCTGGAGTTACGACGAGCCATCCAGAGTTACAACGGGCCGTTCTAACTTTAAAACGGGCCGTCTGGAGTTATGACGAGCTGTCCAGAGTTACGACGGGCCGTTCGAGCTCTAAAACGGGCCGTCTGGAATTACGACGAGCCGTCCAGAGTTACGACAGGCCGTTCTAACTCTAAAACGGGCCGTCTGGAGTTATGACGAGCCGTCCAGAGTTATGACAGGCCGTTCGAGCTCTAAAACGGGCCGTCTGGAGTTATGACGAGCCGTCCAGAGTTATGACAGGCCGTTCGAGCTCTAAAACGGGCCGTCTGGAGTTATGACGAGCCGTCCAGAGTTACGACGGGCCGTTCGAGCTCTAAAACGGGCCGTCTGGAGTTATGACGAGCTGTCCAGAGTTACGACGGGCCGTTCGAGCTCTAAAACGGGCCGTCTGGAGTTACGACGAGCCGTGCGAGTGCGAGGGAGGCGTTCATGCTTGGATACCTCGTCCCTACCTGTAGAAAATCGGGAACCGCCCCGGCTCTGCCTCGTGCATCAGCTCATACACCGCCTCGAACACCGTCTCGCGGTTCGGCTTCGACCAGTAGTCGCCGTCCGAGCCGTAGGCGGGGCGGTGCTCCTTGGCGGCGAGGGTGCGGGGCTCGGCGTCCAGCCAGTGGTAGCCGCCCTGGCGCTCCAGCACCTGTTGCAGCATGTAGGCGGTGCCGCCGCCGGGGACGTCCTCGTCGAGGAAGAGGATGCGGTTCGTCTTCTTGAGCGACTCGACGATGCGGGCGTGGCGGTCGAAGGGGAGGAGGGTCTGGACGTCGAGGATCTCGGTGTCGATCCCTACGCGGGCCAGGCGCTCGGCAGCTTCGAGGGCGATGCGGCAGCAGGCGCCGTAGGTCACGACCGTCACGTCCTTGCCCTCCCGCAGGACCTCGGGCACGCCGAGCGGCACGGTGAAGTCGGCGAGGTTCGCGGGCAGCTTCTCCTTCAGCCGATAGCCGTTCAGCACCTCGATGACCAGGGCCGGATCGTCGGATTGCAGGAGCAGATTGTAGAAGCCGGCGGCCTGCGTCATGTTGCGTGGCACGCAAACGTACATGCCGCGCACCAGATTGAGCAGACCCGCCATCGGCGAGCCGGAGTGCCAGATGCCTTCCAGCCGGTGGCCGCGGGTGCGGACGATGACCGGTGCCTTCTGCTGCCCCTTGGTGCGGTAGCGCAGGCAGGCCAGGTCATCGGAGAGGATCTGGAGCGCGTAGAGGACGTAGTCGAGATATTGGATCTCCGCGATCGGCCGCAGGCCGCGCAGGGCCATGCCGATCGCCTGGCCCATGATGGTGGCTTCGCGGATGCCGGTGTCGGTGACACGCAGGGGGCCGTACTTGGCCTGGAGGCCGGCGAAGCCCTGGTTGACGTCGCCGATCTGGCCGACGTCCTCGCCGAGGGCGATCAGATGGGGGTAGCGGGCGAGCGCATGATCGAAGCAGAGATTGAGCACCTCGAAGCCGTTCTTCTCCGGCGCGCCGTCGGCGTAGACCGCTTTCACCTCGGGGACGAGGAGGGCCGCCTCCGGCGTGGCGCTGTAGAGGTCCGAGCTGAAGCGGTCCTCGTTGCGCCGGTCTTCTTCCTGCTTCCACTCGATGAGGCGGCGGGCGGCGGGGAGAGCTTCTCCGGCGGTGCCGGCGGTGGCGAGCAGTGCGCTGTGCAGGGCGGCCATGACGTCCCGGCGCTGCGGCGCCTGGATGCGTTGCAGCTCCTGGCGGATCTTCTCCACCTCGTCGCGCTGCCCGGGGGCCGCGGCGGCGGCGAGATCGGCGGTGACGGCGAGGACGTGCCGGCGGTCCTCCTCGATGGGGTCCATGAAGGCGTGCCAGGCGCGCTCCTGGCACTCGCGGACGTAGCGGAGGGCGTCCTTCTCCAGAGAGGCGAGCTCGGCTTCGGCGGCGATCCCTTCCTTCAGAATCCAGTGCCGCATCCTGCGCAGGCCGTCGTGCTCCTCCTCCCAGGCGAGCCGTTCCACCGACTTGTAGCGTTTGTGGCTGCCCGAGGTGGAGTGCCCCTGCGGCTGGGTGAGCTCGGTGACGTGGACGATGGCGGGCGCGTGGTCCATGCGGACGATCCGGGCCGCGTCCAGATAGGTCGCGCGGAGGGCGGCGTAGTCCCAGCCCGGGACCGTATACAGGTCGTATCCTTCGCGGGTGCCCGGCGCGCGGCGGAAGCCGGAGAGGACGGCCGAGAGGTCTCCCTTGGTGATCTGGAGCTCATTGGGCACCGAGATGCCGTAGTCGTCGTCCCAGATGGAGAGGAGCATCGGCGATTGCAGGACACCCACGGCGTTGACCGCCTCCCAGAACAGCCCCTCGGCGCAGCTCGCGTTGCCGATCGTGCCGAAGGCGACCTCCTCGCCGTGGTGGGAGAAGCCGGCGAAGCGGACGTCCTCCCGCAGCTCGGGCAGCTCGCGGTAGAGGCGCGAAGCGTAGGCGAGACCCACCAGGCGGGGCATCTGCGAGCCGGTGGGCGAGACGTCGGAGGAAGAGCTCACCAGCTCCACCAGGGGACGGAAGCGGCCGTCCGCCGCGACCAGGCAGGTGCCGAAGTGCGCCGTCATGGAGCGGCCCGCCGAGCAGGGCTCCAGGGTGACGTCCGGATTGGCGTAGAGCTGGGCGAAGAGCTCGTCGAGGGTCAGCAGATCGAGGGCGAGCATGAGCGTCTGGTCCCGGTAGTAGCCGGAGCGGATGTCGCCGGGGCGGAAGGCGTGCGCCAGGGCCACCTGCGGCACCTCCTTGCCGGCGCCGAAGATGCCGAACTTGGCCTTGCCGGTGAACACCTGCTTCTCGCCGATGAGGCTGGCTTCGCGGCTCTCCACCGCGATCCGGTAGTCGCGGAGGATGCTCTCCTTGGACAGTTGCCCGGGCCTTTCGGCCATCGTATTGGCGACATTGACCTCATCGGCGGACAGGGCGGTCATTTTCTCAAACCTCCAATCAAAGCCCGAGGGACCCGGCGGGCCACCGGCAGTTGGACAAGAATGCTAGCATGCCGCCCGGCCTCTCCCCAGTCGCCCCCCGAGAGCACCGCGGGCTAAGATGCTTGCCGTGGACGCCGCTTCCCTCATCTCGTCGGTCGCCGTCACCGCGCACATCGTCTGCGCGCTGCTGCTGGCTTTGACCTTTTCCTATCTGGCCTACCTCTTTCCCTCGGCTTATCTCAAACACTGGTCGCGTGCCTGGTGGTCGCTGGTCCTCGCGATCGGCGCGGTCCTGCTGTCGGTCTCCCTGGAAGCCGAGGCGGCGCACGGCCTGTGGGCGATCTTTCTGGCGGCGGAGTGGGTCTTCCTCTTCTTTCTCCTCTCCGGCTGCCGCGAGCTGACCACCGAATATCGCATCCGCCTGCGCCGCTACCTGCCGGCGCTGCCGGGCTCTCTCCTGCTCGGCGCTGCCGTGGTGCCCTTCTTCGACAGCTTCTACCGCCTCTTCGCCGCCCAGTCGGTGGTGATGGCGGGCGGATTCATTTTCGCTCTCGTGCTGCTCCGGCCGGCCTCCGAGAGCCAGCGCACGGTCGGCTTCCGCATCATGCAGGCGGCCCTCGTCCTCCTCTCCATCCTCTTCGTGGCCTACGGCCCGCTCTTCTATCTCCACGATCCGCACAACTATCCGGAGCTCAGCTACTCCTCGCTCGCCGACCTCTTCGGGCAGCTCCTGCTCGGCTTCGGCATGGTCTTCGTCATCTCCGAGGTGGCCCGGCGGGAGCTCACGGAGGCGTTGACGGAAGTGCAGCGGGCGCACGACCAGATCGAGCGGCAGGCACGCCACGATCCGCTGACCGAGACTCTCAACCGGCACGCCTTCCATTCGATCCTCAAGGGCGAAGGGATGGATCCGACCATGCCGCGGGGGCACGGCACGGTGATCATGATCGATCTCGATCATCTCAAGTCGATCAACGACACCGCCGGCCACCTCTCGGGCGACATCGCGATCCAGAAGGCGGCGCACGCCATCCGCAGCCTGATCCGCGCCGAGGATCTCCTCTTCCGCTGGGGTGGCGACGAGTTCCTGGTCCTCCTGCCCGGCCTCAATAAAGCCAGGGCCCAGGACCGCTTCCGGACCCTCGAAGGGGGCATCCCTTTCCGCTGCCTGCAGGGGCAGACGGAGAGGATGCTGCACCTCTCGTGGGGGATCGCCGAGTTCGGCGGCGGCACCTCCATCCAGGAGGCCATCGGGCTCGCCGATGCGGCGATGTACGAACGCCGCACCTCGCGGCGGACCTCCCCGGCTCCAACCCACCGAATGTAGCGTGCTACGATCCTTTTCCCACTGTCTCCGCTCAACCCGAGAGGAAATGCGATTGCCATGAGGCCGCCTCGACGTTCGCTCCCCGTCCTCGCCCTGCTGACTCTCGCCGTACCCATCCTCAACGCACAGGCCACACCGGCGGCTCCGCCGGCCGATCCCTACGCTTCGACCTACAGGCCGCGCCCGTCCGGCCCGGTGCTCATCACCCATGCCACGATCCTCACCGCCGTGGGCGACCGCATCGAGGACGGCTCGGTGCTGCTGCGCGACGGCAAGATCGCCGCCGTCGGCCGCGGCTTTCAGGCGCCGGCCGATGCCGCCGTCGTGGACGCCCGGGGCAAATGGGTGACTCCCGGCCTGATCGACGCGCATTCGCACCTCGGCGTCTACGCTTCGCCGGGCGTCGACGCAAATTCGGACGGCAACGAGCTGACCGATCCTGTGACCGCGGACGTCTGGGCCCTGCACTCCATCTGGCCGCAGGACCCCCAGCTCCCCCTCGCCCTGGCGGGCGGCGTCACTGCGCAGCTCATCCTCCCCGGCTCGGGCAACCTGATCGGCGGGCGCGGCGTGACCATCAAGACCGTCCCCGGGCGCTCGGCCATGGACCTGCGTTTTCCCGGCGCCCCCTGGACCCTGAAGATGGCCTGCGGCGAGAACCCGAAACGGGTCTACGGCGAGCGCAACCGTGCCCCCTCCACCCGCATGGGCAACATCGCCTTGACCCGCGAGGCGTGGGCCAAGGCGCGCGACTACATGGACAAATGGGATGCGTACCGCAAGGCGCTGGAGGCGGGCAAGGATACTTCTCAACCCGATCGCGACATCGAGATGGAGACGCTGGCCGGCGTGCTGCGCGGCGAGATCCTGGTGGAGAATCACTGCTACCGCGCCGACGAGATGCTGATCATGATCGACATGGCCAAGGAATTCGGCTACAAGATCGCCGCCTTCCACCACGCCGTGGAGGCCTACAAGATCGCCGACGTCCTCGCCGCGAACGGCATCTGCGCCGCCCTCTGGGCCGACTCCTGGGGCTTCAAGATGGAAGCCTGGGACGGCATCCGCGAGAACATCGCCCTCGTCGACCATGCCAGGGGCGGCTGCGCGATCGTGCATTCGGACTCGGCCGAGGGGATTCAGCGCCTCAATCAGGAAGCCGCCAAGGCCATGGCCGCGGGGAACCGGATCGGCCTCAAGCTGCGCCCGGAGGACGCCATCCGCTGGGTGACGGTCAATCCGGCGAAGGCGCTGGGGATCGACAAGATGACCGGCTCGCTCGAGGAGGGAAAGATGGCCGACGTCGTGGTGTGGACGGGTGACCCGTTCAGCGTCTACAGCCGGGCCGAGAAGGTCTACGTCGACGGCGCCCTGCTGCTCGACGAAAAGGACCCGGCGCACCGCTGGCGCACCGACTTCGAGGTCGGGCCGGAGGTGGCGCCATGAGCTTGCGGACCGCCCTTGCCGTCTTTTGCGCCCTCTCCTCACCGGCGGCTGCCCAGGTCGTCGCCATCACCGGCGGCACCGTCCACACTCTCGGCGCCGCGGGGACCATCGAAGGCGGCACCGTGCTGCTCGAAAACGGCCGCATCCGCGCGGTCGGCAAGGATCTCGCCATCCCCGCCGGCGCGCGGCGGATCGACGCCACCGGCAAAGTGGTGACCCCCGGCCTGTTCGACTCCCTGAGCCGCCTCGGCCTCGTCGAGGTGAGCGCGGTCGACGGGAGCGACGACACGCAGGTGAAGGACGACCGGATCACCGCCGCCTACGACGTCGTCGACGCCCTCAATCCGCGCTCCTCCCTGATCGCCGTCAACCGCGTGGAAGGTCTGACGCGGGCCGTCGCGGCGCCGGGGACGGGCAAGAGCCTGATCGCCGGCCAGGGCGCGATCATCCAGTTGGGTTATCTGGGAGCCGGGAGCCCGGACCTCGTCGTGCGTCCGCGCGCCGGCCTCTTCGCCTCCCTGGGCGAGGCCGGCGCGGAGCTCAGCGGTGGCTCGCGGGCCGCCGCCCTGCTCCGCCTGCGCGAAGCGTTCCAGGACGCCCTCGATTATCGCGCCAACCGCGCCGCCTTCGATGGCGGCAACCGGCGCGCCTACGCCCTGTCGCGCCTCGACCTCGAAGCGCTGCAGCCGGTGGTGCGCGGCGAGATGCCGCTGGTGCTCTCGGTGAACCGCGCGAGCGACATCGAGGCGGCGCTGCGGCTCGCCCGCGACTTCCACCTCAAGCTGATCCTCGCCGAAGCCGGCGAGGGCTGGGTGGTGGCGAAGCAGATCGCGGCGGCCAAGGTGCCGGTGCTCGTCAACGTCCTCAGCAACCTCCCCGCGAGCTTCGATCTTCTGGGAGCCACCCTGGAGAACGCCGCCCGCCTGCACGCCGCCGGCGTGGAGGTCGCCTTCATGACCGGCGACGCCCACAACGCCCGCAACATCAAACAATCCGCCGGCAACGCCGTCGCCTACGGCATGCCCTGGGATGCCGCGCTGGCGGCCATGACCACCGTCCCCGCCCACATCTGGGGCCTCGCCGACCATGACGGCACCCTGGAGGCGGGCAAGGACGCCGACGTGGTGATCTGGGACGGCGATCCACTGGAAGTCACTACCTTCGCCGACCACGTGTTCATCGGCGGCGTCGAGATGCCGGCGGACGACCGGCAGATCCGGCTGCGCGAGAAGTATCGGGGGGTGGCGGAGCAGGAGAATGACTGAATCTCCAATCAAGCCCAAGGTGTACGTCGAAACTACGATCGTCAGTTATCTGACGGCTCGCTTGAGCCGCGATCTGGTCACCGCTGCGCACCAGCAAATCACGGAGCAGTGGTGGAAGGACCGACGACTGGCCTTTGACCTCTTCGCCTCTCAGGCAGTGATCGATGAAGCGGGAGAAGGGGATGAAACCATGGTCGGTCTCCGGTTGAAGGTCTTGGAGGAGCTCCCTCTGCTCGACATCACAGAGGAGGTCTCCAGCTTTGCCGAGGAGCTGATTCGTGTCGGCCCCATGCCACGGAAGGCTGCGATCGACGCGGTGCATGTCGCGGCCTCGGTTGTTCATCGTATCGATTACTTGCTGACCTGGAACTGCAAACATCTCGCGAACGCGGCCATCCGCGTCAAAATTGACCAGATGTGCAGGTCGAGGAGCTATTCATCAGTGGTAATCTGTACTCCCGAGGAGCTGATGGAGGCCTGAGCATGGACAAGTGGGAAGACGAGATCGTGGCGGAGGTTCGGGCGGTCCGAGATGCCTACGCACAACGTTTCGACTATGACGTACAGGCCATCTGTCGAGATCTGAGACGGCGCCAGGACGAAGGGAAGCGGGAGGTTGTGAGGCTGCCAACCAACCGAATGGAGCCGAAGAGCCGGCAGGCGGAATAAGCCCAGCTCCTGGCGGAGGGCCCTACCCCGCCGCCCGCGCCCCCTCTTCTTTCCTGTCCTCGATCTGCGCCGTCACCAGCTCGTAGTACTTGCCGCCGCGGGCGACGAGCTCGTCGTGGGTCCCTCTCTCCACGATTCTCCCCTGGTCCATCACCAGGATCAGATCGGCGTCGCGCACGGTGCTCAGGCGGTGGGCGATGACGACGCGCGTGGAGCGCAGGTCGGACAGGTTCTCCTGGACGGCTTTCTCGGTGACGGCGTCGAGGGCGCTGGTGGCTTCGTCGAGGATGAGGATGCGCGGCCGGCGGACCAGGGCGCGCGCCAGGGCGAGACGCTGGCGCTGACCTCCGGACAGCGAGGCGCCGTTGTCGGCGAGGAAGCTGTCGTAGCGCATGGGCATGGCCAGGACGTCGTCGTGGATGCAGGCGAGCCGCGCCGCTTCGACGACGCGGGCGAGCGGCAGGTTCGGCTCGGTGAGGGCGATGTTGGTGCGGATGGAGGCGCCGAAGAGGTGCGGCTGCTGGGCGACGAAGCCGAGCTGGCGGCGCAGCCATTCGAGATCCAGATCGGCGAGGTCGATGCCGTCGTAGAGGATGCGCCCCGTCTCCGGACGGGAGAGGCCGGCGAGGAGCGCCGCCAGGGTCGACTTGCCCGAGCCCGAGGAGCCGACGACGGCGACCAGCCGGCCGGGCGGGATCTCCAGCGACACTTCGCGGACCGCCGGCGGCACGCTCAGCGCGTAGCGGAAGGTGACATCCTCCAGCACGATCCGCCCGGAGAGCGGCACCGCCGGCCGCAGCCCCTCCCCTTCCTGCTCCTTCGGCGTGTCGAACACGTCGTTGATGCGGTCGAGGTAGCTGCCCATGATCTGGAGCTGGGAGGCGGTGGTGACCAGGGTGGACAGCGGGGTCAGGAAGCCGAGGGCGAGGGCGTTGAGCGCCAGCATGGAGCCCAGGCTCAGCTCGCCGTGGATCACCAGCAGGCTGCCGTAGAGGAGGATCACCAGCGGCGAGGCGGTGGTCAGCAGGTCGAGGAGGCTGTTGACCATGGCGTCCAGCCGGCCGCGGTCGAGCGAGGCGTTGAGCTCGGCGACGAAGAGGTTCGACCAGTGCTGCACCGACTGCCCCTCGGCGCCCGCCGCCTTCACCGTCTCGATCCCCGCCAGCAGCTCGAACTCGTAGCTCCGCGACTTCGCCTGCACCTGCAGCGAGCGCGACATGAGATCGCGCTGGCGCATGCGCACGAAGAGGAAGACGAGGATGCGGACGATCCCCAAGACGGCGGCGAGGAGCCCCATCTGCGGGCTGGCGAAGAAGAGGAAGAGCAGGTAGAGGCTGACCATCGAGCCGTCGAGCACGGTCGACAGCGCGCTGGAGGTGAGCAGCTCGCGGATCGTCGAGTTGCTGTTCAGGCGCATCGCCAGGTCGCCCGCCGAGCGCTGCTGGAAGAACAGGTACGGCAGGCCCACCAGGTGCTCCAGGAATTCGAGCGCCAGCCGGGCGTCCAGGCGGGTGCGCAGGTAGAGGAGCAGGAACGAGCGGACGAGGGACGACAGCAGCCGGAAGCCGAGGAGACCGGCGACGCCCACCGTCAGGACCAGGAGCAGGCGCGTGTCGCCGCGCGGGATGACGCGGTCGACCAGGACGCCGGTGAGGACCGGGGCGGCCAGGGCGAGGAGCTGGAGGAGGACGGAGAGGACGATGATGCGTGTCAGCAGGCCGGACTGGCCGAGCACGCGCCGCACGTAGCGACCGACGCCGCGCGGCTTCCCCGCCTCCGGCTCGAAGCTGTCCGTGGGCTCCAGGGTCAGGGCGACGCCGGTGAAGGAGCGGTCGAGCTCGGCCCAGGCGATGTGCTGCCGGCCCGAAGCCGGATCGACCACCCAGGCGCCACGCCGGTCGGTGCTCTCGAGGACCAGGAAGTGGCTGAACCGCCAGTGCAGGATGGCACCGGGATCGAGGAGCTCGAGCTCGTGGACGTCCGCGATCTGCACCCCCCGCCCGCGCAGGCCGAAGTGCCGGGCGGTCTCCAGGATGGCGAACGCGCTGGTGCCATGGCGGCTCACCCCGGACGCCTCGCGGACCTGGCTCAGGCCCACCGATTTGCCGTAATAGCCGAGCACCATGGCGAGCGACGCGGCGCCGCAGTCGGTAGCCGTCGTCTGCTGTACGAACGGGATGCGCCGCCGCCGGCCGAGGCGCAGGGCACGCAGGGCCGGAAAGCGCTCCAGCAGAGACGACCGCTCCGGCTTTTGATCCGGATCAGCCATGCTCTTCCTCGCCGTGCTCTTCCTCGAACACCGCCTTGAGCGACGGGATCAGCACCCACAGCAGCCTCTCCGAGCGGACGCGGATCTCCGCCGTGCCCTGCATCCCGTTGTGGTAGCGGTAGGTCTTCTTCTCGGCCTCGAAGGTCGGCGACGGCAGGCGGGCCTTGACCAGCACGACCGGCCCGGTCACCTGCACCGTCTCGGCGATCGCCGGCCCCAGAGTCCGCTGGGCCTCCGCCGGACCGATCACCTCGTCGCCCACCGCGGCGACGACCAGGCGCTGATAGGCATAGCGGTAGCCGCTGATCTCGAAGCGCATCGGCTGGCCGGCGCGGAGCTGCGGCCGGTACTGCCCGGGGATGACCACGGTGACCGACGGCTCGGTGGCGCCGGCCGCCATCGAGAGCACGGTCTGCCCGGGCTGCATGTACTGCCCCGGGCGGACCAGGACGTCGTTGACCACGCCCGCCGTGGGCGAGCGCAGGGAGCGCTCTTCGAGATGGGCGCGGGCCAGCTCGCGCTCGGAGCGCAGCGAGATCAGCGCCTGCTCCGCCGCCGTGCTGGTGGGATCGCGCAGGCGGTTGATGAGCTGGAGGGTGAATTCGCGCTCGGTGCGCTCGAAGTCGGCGCGCTCGCGGGCGTCGTCGAAGCGCACCAGGACCTGGCCGGCCGCGACCTCCTCGCCGGGGGAGACCTCGACGCCGACCACCGTCCCCGGGTTGCGCGTGGTCAAGTCGGCGCGTCCGCCGGTCTCCACGACCGCGACGCCGGTGGCGTATTCGTCGATCGTCCCCACCCAGGCATAGATCAGGGACGCCGCCAGGGTGGCGACCAGCACCCAGTAGGACCACCGCGCCCAGGCCGGCGACATGCGGAGCGGATCGGCCTGGGTCTTCGGGCGGAGAGTCTGCTCGATGACCTCGCGGCGGAAGAGCCCCGCGTCCGGCCCCCCGGCCACCTCGGCCACGCCGCTGCGGTCGGCGAGCACCTGGGCGGCGAGAGACGGGGCCACCTGCGCGGCGATCTGCGCCAGCTCTGCCTCCTCGCGCTCGCCGAATTCCGGCCCTCCGCCCTCGCGCACCGCGACGAGGACTCCGAGCTCGTGCCCCGCCGCCGTGACCGGGACCGCCAGGAAGCGCTCGTCGCCGCGGCCGAGCGGATCGTCGGCGCTGCGGTCATGGCGCGGATCGCCGCCGGCCCGGGGCACGCGCACCGGCATCCCGGTGCGCAGCACGAAGCTGACCAGCCCCACCGCCGCGCTCTCGTACCGCCGGCCCTTCTTGCCGCCGCCCCCCCCGCCACCGCCGGCGTCCCGCGCCCACAGCTCTTCCTTTTCGGGATCGAAAAGCAGCAGATACGCGCGGTCGGCCGCCACCAGATCGCGCGCCACGCCGGCCACCATCTCCGCGATCTCCTCCGGGTCCTCGAGCAGGGCCAGGCGGCGCAGCAGCTCGACCAGCAGGCTCCCCGAGATCCCCGGCCGCCCCTCCTCCGCCGGCCGCTCCTCCCCGTCTCCCCCGCGGCGCACCGCCATGCGCAGAAGCGCATCGAGCTCCCGTGGCGAGGGCGGAGCCTGGCTCAGGTAATAAAGACGGGACTCGTCGATGAGCGCCTGGAAGATCGACAGATCAGGGCCGCCGGCGAGCACCAGGCGCACCGCAGGAGGCTCCGGCAGCTCCGGTGTCTCGTCGATCGCCGCCACCAGGTCCCGCGCCGCCGCACCCGCGATCCCGGGACCGATGCAGAGGACGATGACCCGCCAGGACGCCAGAATCCGCAGCGCCGCCGTGCTGTCCGGCACGGTGACGATCTCGTACCCCCCCCGCGCCAGACTGCGCAGAGGAGCCTCGATCTCACCGCCGCCGACCAGGAGCACCGCGAGCCGCGGGCCGGCAGGCCCCGGCCGCTCGTCCCGCTCGTCCATCAGCTCGGCATCGGGAATCCACCCGCGGGTCGGAATCGAGGTCATGGTCTCCAGACAGTTTCCCGGGCCGGCGGCATGCCGGTCCGGAACCCTCTGAGTCTACACGGCCTTGTGGCCGGAGCGGATCAGGGTCTCCAGGACCATGAAGAGACGGTCGCAATGTTTAGCGCGCTGCCGGACACGCGCCGGGTCGAGGCGCCCCAGAAGATCCGGGCCATGGCGGATCTTGTGATACCTCCCCTTCTGCGTGTCCTTGGTCGCGTGCTCCAGAGCCGCGGCGATCCTTTCCTTGGCCACCGTCTCGACGTCCGCCGCTCTCGGCAGGGCGTTCGGCCGGAAGCCCTGGCCGTAAAACTCCGCCAGGGCCGAAGGGTCTGCGATCAACCAGGACTCCATGCAGTGCACCATGAGATGGCATTGCTCATCCGTGGTCGTGCTTTTCCAACCATCCCTCCCCTCCAGATGTTTCCAGGGACCCTGGGTGACCGGAGCCTCCGAGTCGACCAGCAGGATGCAGCAGCTTTCGGGATGATCCCTCAGGCCGCTCTTGAACCTGTCGAACGCGACTTCCCGCGAGCCACAGGCGATGAGGTCCCATTGAATCCTCCGCTCCCCGGCGATCCTGCGGAGAGGCTCCAGGAATTTGCTGAATCCTCTGCGGACCTCAGCTTTCGTATCGCTCCGATCACCGCCGCCTTCGATGTAGATACGGATCTGGGTCACCATCGATTCCCGCCCAGCTCTCCCATCCTCCAAACTTCTCCCAAGGCATAGCGCTCCAGCCACTCTTGAAGCTTGGCCGGCTCCAGACGGTGCAGGCGCGTTCCGGCGTCGTCCCGATCGCAGACAACGACCGCTTCCGGAAACTCGGAAAGTCGCGAAACGAGAGTTTCTGAATGGGTGGTAACAATCAGTTGAGTCTTTCGGGAAGCTTCGATCAACAGATCGGCGATGGTCGGCAGAATGTCCGGATGAAGACCCAATTCGGGCTCTTCAAGGCAGATGAGCGGCGGCGGCTCCGGATGGCAGAGGATCGCCAGAAGGCAGAGATAGTGGAGGGTTCCATCTGAGAGCCGTTCCATCGGAATCGGCGAGCGCAGGCCGGTCTCGTGGAGGAAAATCTGAATCCGCCCGCCCTGAACTTTCGTGGTGAGGTCCTCGACGCGGTCGGAAAAGAGCTTCAATTTCTCCAGCAGTAGCTTCTTCGTCTCAACTCGATTCTGAAGATCATTGATGATGAGGGCGAGGTTGCTGGCATCCTCGAGGAGGAAGTCGTCGGGCAAATCGACCCGCTGGGGTTTACGGACCTCACCGAACCGAGAGAAGCTCCACTCGCGGAAGAATCGGATCGCCTCGAACTGCTTGGCGATCCATGTCAGCTCAGGGTAAGAGTCACCCCTGAACTGAGAGAGGATCGATTGATCGAGGGAGATATCCGTCAGCTGGTGCTCTTGACGTTGCTCTTCCCCAGGTACCCGCACCTGGATCACAGGACGGCCACGGCGAAAGGAGTAGTACTCGAAAGGCTCCGGCT
>Ga0307506_10000239_pt1 | contig 13544 bp, 15 predicted proteins | sample 25_S_MG_FD_202175 | JGI IMG/M metagenome (GOLD analysis project Ga0307506, IMG submission 202175) | Soil microbial communities from Populus trichocarpa stands in riparian zone in the Pacific Northwest, United States - 25_S | ecosystem: Environmental > Terrestrial > Soil > Riparian zone > Trees... | reverse complement strand
ACCGAAATCGACCAAGGAAGGACACCAGCGCCGTCCTCTGACCGGATTCACCCCCTCAAATCGGCCTTCGTTTCGGCCCCAGGACAGACTTCGTCCCTCCCGGCTGGGCTCGATCAGCCGAAGCGACGTCTACCGACCGTCATCAGGCGAGCTGACCGAAGCCAGCTCACCCGCTCACGAACGGCAATCCAGGCGGAAAGCTCCCGATCGGGAAGACAGCATTCCGATTCCCTGCCTTCAGCTTCTCCGCCGCCTCGCGGAAGGCGGCGACAAAGACGTAGTAGATGTTGTAGAGATCGCCCCGGACGCGCTTGGTCGCGGCATGGAAGAGCGGCGCGGAGGACTTCTTGGTCTTCTTGGGGCGCTGGTGCGGATCCTGGCGGCGAATGGCGTCCGCTCCGATCGGGGCGATCCCCTTCTCTTCCTGCCGGGCTGCCGCTTCGGCGCCGACCTGCCGAGTGGATCCGGCGCTTTGCGCAATGCCTTCGCGACCGGGTCGTTCTCCGCCATGGAGGCAGTTTATGTCAACGCCACCCTCGCAGGTGAGGAGCTGAAGTGAAGTGCCAGCCGATTCGCGGCTTTGATACCTTGTCAGGAGTCCAGCGTTACGCCCATACGCAACGCCCACGGGCAGATGGGCAGAGCAAGATCCGGGCAGGCGTGCGCGCCTCGGCGGGAAGTTGCGCTAGAGATGTACCGGCTGCTCGGTGGGCGCCAACCTGCGTGAAGCTAGGAGAGCAGGAGAGCTAGGGCTTCCTTGCGGAAGCCCTAGCGGTCCTTCTGCACAGGCTTGTTGCGGGCTCACCTCTTGGTATATCGCAAGGGCACACAGGAGGTGCCTCGGCAGCATAGAGATCTCTGACCGGAGACAGCCGGTCGATCTTGAGAAACGAGCTGAGGAAGTCCGTGTCGAGAACGACGGCTCGTGCCAACGAGCAGCTCTCCCGGCGCTCGCCAGAGAGATCCGCGCCATCTCCTCCAGCTCGGCGAGATCCGCGGAGGACTGGCGGACGATGCCCCGGCGGTGCAGACTTTCCTTGATCTCTTCGATGGAAAGCCCCGACCATTCAGCGGCCCGCCCCAGGGAGAACAGTCCCTTCTCGTAGAGACCGCAAGCCACCGCTTCACGCAGATCCGGCCGGGCAGCAAAAAACGTCGCCACAGTATCTGAGAGGAAAGCTTCTCGGCTCTTGTAGAGATCTGTCTCGGTGATGACGGCCAGCTCCTCTTCGAGATCCGAATACGCTCGACGTGCCATGAGGCTAGCCTTAGAGAGCTTCTCCTCCCCAAGCAAGCGGCGAGCAGGCCTTCTCCAGGATTGACGCGTGCCCTCTGCAAGGTGACGCGGACCTCGGCACGGACGAGCTTGCAGCGGGCACGGACGGATGGCGAGCTCCTTTCGAGCTGCCTGGCCAAGGCCATGCAGAAGGCGTCAAGCTCTGGAGCCGCTTACAGCCGAACGATCGCGACTTTCCGCCCCTCCCACTCGACCTCTTCCATCGCGCACCGCCTATTCCAGACTTTTCAACTGGTTCTCGAGCTGCGGCAGGTCATTCCGAATGACTTGCCACACGATCTCCAGATCAACAGCGAAGTACTCATGCACAATGCGGTTGCGCAAACCTGCGATCTGCCGCCAAGGGACATTTGGGTAGGGTGTAGCTGCTGATCTTTCGAAGTGCTTCCAGGATGTCCTCTACCAACAGGCCAGGGTCCCGCCTACTAGGCATCGATCAGCTCCGCTTCGATCCCCTTCCAGTAGGACGGCTTGATGGCACGCCGGGAGACCAGGTCGACCCGGCGCCCCAGCGCTTCTTCGAGCTGGTCGCCAAGGTCCACGAAGCGGAGGCCGATGGAGGGGTCTACCTCGACCAGGACATCGACATCGCTGTCCTCGCGGGCATCACCGCGCGCCCAGGACCCGAACAGGGCCAGGCGCCGGATCGGATAGCATCCGCTGAGGATCGCATGTTGCTCGCGCAGGGTCGTCAGGATCTCTTCAAGGGTTGGCATGGTAGAAACGATGGTAGCGCAGAATGCAGAGGGCTTGCGCCGGGAGGCGCCTTGTTCCGACGAAGAGGCACTTCCCGGAGCTGCTCCAGGCTGAAGCTGACCAGGGGTATCCGTTCAAGGATCGACCCTGCGCCTCAGGGTGTCCGTGTCGCGACGACCGCGGCTCCCCGTTCGAGCTGCTGGCGGTCCTGGGTGACAAGCTCCATTTCGAGCTGCCGGGCCAAGGCCACGTAGATCGCGTCGCAGCCTCGAATCTTCTGCTCGGCGGCGATCTCCGCGGCTCGGGCGGCGAGCGTTTCCGTCACCGGGAAGAGCTCGACGAGGTGCCGCCCTCGGAGCAGGCGAACCGCTTGGCGGGCGAGCTCCGCGTCCCCGACACCTCGACCGAGCGCGGCGGCCACCTCGGCGAGAAGAATCACGGGAGAAACGATCGGCTCGGCCTCTCCTTGCGCCTCCGCCAGCCAGCGGCGGCTTGCCGGATGACCGGGCTCATCCGCATGGAAGAGAGCCACGCAGACGCTGGCGTCGACGACCGGCATGCTATCGGCGCTGATCTTCGATCAGCTCGAGGGCAGTCTTCGGCGAGCGCCAGGACCGGGCGATCTCCTCGGCAAGGGTATCCAGCTTCCGGAGCGCCTCTGCCCGTTGCGCCTGGCGCAAGTCGCCTTCGCTCTCCTGCGGAAACGGTCGCAACACGGCCACCGGCTCTCCCCGGAGGGTGACGATGTACTCCGCGTCTCTTTCCTTGACCTCGTGCATGATCTCGGAGGCGCGATTCTTGAGCTCCCGTACGCCGATCCTGCTTGTCGTCATCTCTGCTCCCGATCCTGGAGGTGGCCACCTCTTTGTGGCTACAGCGTAGCTCGCTCAGGTCTCAGGGTCAAACGCGCCACAGGCAGAGCGGCCTCGTGACCGTTCGCGACGAGCGGGACTCGCCGATAGCCCGCGCTTACCAGACCTCTCGCAGTGTCTGGAGACTCTCCCGATAGTCCTCGACGCGGAGATCCGACGCGATGCCGTGTTCGGCCAGGACGTCCATCATCTCGCTGACAGGCAGACCGGCCACCTCGGCAGCTTTGCTCAGAGAGGCTTTGCCGTCACGGTACCGCTCCAAGGCCATCCCTCCATCGCAGGGCCCTGCAGTATTGAAAAACCTCGCCATAGGATCTTCAGTTTGTCACCAATGCCCGGAAAGCGAAAAGCAGGCATGTGGCTCAGCAGGCGAAGGATCTTTCTTGCTTTCGTAGGGGCGGTCCATGGGATGCCGTCAGGCACCCCATGTGGCCGCCCCGGGCGGGGGGAAGCTCCGTCAAACGCAGGCTCTTCAAGAAACCAGAGTCCCGGGCGGGCCGAGCGCCTGCCTTGATGGAGCCTTTCCCCCACCCGGGCAGCCACACGGGGTTGCCTGTCGGCAATCCCGTGGACTGCCCCTACGAAAACAATGACTCAACAGAATCTACTTCGGCAAAGTTACCGCCTGGGGATAGAGGTGAGGGCTTGCGCCGCGCGCCGCCTTGTTCCAGACTGCGACGCAATGGTGAAGAGCGGAATCGGCGACAGCCCTCCGCGTCCGGACGGACCGGCGAAGGTCTCCGGCGCGGCACGATATGCGGACGACATCTCTCTGCCCGGGATGTGGTTCGGCGCGACGCTGCGCAGCCCGCATCCGCATGCGCGGATCAAGGCGCTGCGCTGGAATCCGGAGCGGGCGCCGGAGGGGGCGGTCTGCGTCACGGCGGCGGATCTCCCCGGTCCCAACGGCATCCAGCTTCTCGACGACAGTTGGCCGATCCTCGCCGACGGGGTGGTCCGCCATGTGGCCGAGCCGGTGGCGCTGGTGGCGGCTGCGACGCGGATCGCGGCGCGCGAGGCTCTCGCTGCTTTCGACGTCGAGTACGAGCCTCTGGCGGCGGTGCTGACGATGGAAGAGGCCGAGGGCCTGCCGCCGCTCCATGAGCTGGTGATGGAGTCCGGGAAGCCCGGCGACACGGAAGCGGCTCTCGCGGCGGCGGACCGGGTGATCGAGGGCACGGTGCGCACCGGGCTGCAGGAGCACATCTATATCGAATGTCAGGGGATGATCGCCTGGATGGAGGACGGCACGCTCCACGCGCTCGGCTCGATGCAGTGCCCGTACTACGTCCACAAGGCGCTGGTGCATGCTTTCGATCTGCCCGACGAGCGCGTCCGCGTGCGCGCTTCGGCGGTGGGCGGCGGTTTTGGGGGCAAGGAGGATTTCCCCAGCGCGCTGGCGATCCATGCGGCTCTGCTGGCGCGCGCCTGCGGCCGGCCGGTGAAGATGATCTATGACCGCCATGAGGACATCATCGGCACCTCGAAGCGGCATCCGGCGATCATCCGTCAGCGCACCGGGGTGGACCGCGACGGCCGGCTCCTCGCTCTGGACATCGAGATCCGCATGGACGGCGGCGCCTACACGACGCTGTCGCCGGTGGTCCTCTCGCGCGCTCTTCTCCACTCGTTCGGGCCGTACCGCTGCGGCGCGGTACGCGTGCATGGCAAGGTGGTGCGCACGCACACGACGCCCAACAGCGCGTTCCGCGGCTTCGGAGCGCCCCAGGTGGAGCTCGCCATGGAGCGCCAGATGGACCGCATCGGCCGCGCGCTCGGGCTCGATCCCTACGAGATCCGCGACCGCAATGTGGTCGCGCCGGGCGACCGGCTGCCCACGGGACAGGTGCTGGATGCGTCGACCTCGGCCCGCCAGTGCCTGGAAGAGGCGGAGCGGCGGACCGGCTTCCGTGCCCGCTGGCGGGAGATCGAGGCGGCGCGCGCTCAATCGAAAGAGGATGGAAATGGCAAACCGCTGCCGGGGATCGGCCTGGCGCTCTATTTCCACGGCGCCGGATTCACCGGCAACGGCGAGCGGCGGATGAAATCCCCGGTCACCGCGCGGCTCCTGGCGGACGGCCGGATCGAAATCGCGACGGCGATGACCGACATGGGCCAGGGGTGCGCGGCGGTGTTCCCGCAGATGGCGGCGGCGGCGGCCGGGGTCGGCATCGAGGATCTCTCGTTCGCCGAGCCGGACACCGGCGACGTGCCGGACTCCGGCCCGACGGTCGCCTCGCGGACGACGATGATCGTCGGCGGCGTCATCGTCCGCGCGATGACCGAGATCAGCGCCCGGGTGCGCGCCGCGGCGCGGTCCGGCGAGAGCTTCCGCGAGACGGCGCGGCGGCTGCGCGCGGACGGTCCGGTCGAGGTGACCGTGCATCACGAGCCGCCGGCGTGGCAGACGTTCGACGAGTCCACCTACCGCGGCGCCGCCTATCCGACCTACGCCTGGGGCGCCGACGTGGCCGAGGTGGAGGTCGATCCGGACACGCTGGCCGTGCGTCCGCTCCGCGTCACCGCCGTCTGCGAGGTCGGACGCGCCATCCATCCCACCCTGTGCGCCGGGCAGATCGAGGGCGGCACGCTCCAGGCGGTCGGCTGGGCGCTGCTCGAGGAGATCAAGCTGAAAGACGGGCACTATCTGAACGACCGCATGGCGACGTACATCATCCCGACGATTCAGGACAGCCCGCGGATCGACGTCCACTTGCTGGAGAGCGGCTGGGAAGGCGGACCGTTCGGCGCCAAGGGGGTCGGCGAGCTGCCGATGGACGGCGGTGCGCCGGCGGTTTTGCAGGCGATCGAGAACGCGACGGGGATCGTTCCCATGGAAGTGCCCGCCACGCCGGAGCGGCTTTGGGCCCTCACCCCCGTACGCGTGAGCTTGAGCCGGGCGGAGGGTTCCTCCCCCCTGGGAGGGGGAGGGTTGGAGCAGGGGGGAGGCCAGGAGGGGGGCGCTACGAATAGCCACAAACCCTTATCTCCCAGCGCTGTGCCCAAAGTCGGCGCCCCCCTCCTAACCTCCCCCCTTTCCCAACCGCCTCCCGCCCAGGGGGGAGGAACTGGCGCGATCAGGGAGGGGCACCTGTCTTGAGCACAAATTTTTTGGTGAACGGACGCCAGGTCACCGTCGATGGCGCTCCGATGGACCGCCTGCTCGACGTGCTGCGCGGGCCGGTCGGCCTGACCGGCACGAAGGAAGGGTGCGGCGAGGGTGAGTGCGGCGCCTGCACGGTGCTTCTGGACGGCGAGCCGGTGCTGTCGTGCCTGGTGCCGCTCTTCCAGTGCTCCGGCCGGAAGGTGGAGACGGTCGAGGCGATCGCCACCGGGCCGGCGAAGGAGCTGCTGGAGCGCTTCGTGGCCGCGGGCGGAGTGCAATGCGGCGCCTGCACGCCGGGGATCGTGGTCACCGCCTGGGCTCTCCTGGAGGAGAACCCGGCGCCGGACCGCGACGAGGCCCGCCGCGCTCTGGCCGGGAATCTCTGCCGCTGCACGGGTTACGAGGGAATCCTGCGCGCCCTCTGCGGAGAGCACCAATGACGCTGGATGAAGCCGTCCGCTGCCTGGCGGACGATCCCGCGATCGTCCTCACCGCCGGCTGCACCGATCTGATGGTCCGCCCTCCGGAAGCTCTGCACCGGATGGAGAAGGTGCTCGATCTGCTGGCGATCCCGGAGCTGCGGGGGATTCGTGAGGTGGAGGGGGGATTGGAGATCGGCGCGACGACGACGTTCACGGAGATCCGCCGGTCGTCCGCGGTCCGCGCCACTTTTCCGGCGCTCGCCGAGGCCGCCGGCTGGATCGGCGGCTGGCAGATTCAGAACCGCGCCACGCTCGGCGGCAACATGGCCAACGCGAGCCCGGCGGGCGATTCGCTGCCGGTCCTCCTCGTCCTGGATGCGACGGTGGTCCTCGCCGGCCCGGACGGACGGCGGGAGATTTCCTATGCATCGTTCCACACCGGCTATCGCAAGACCGCCGTGCAGCCGGGCGAGATCGTGGCGGCCGTCCGCCTGCCCGCTCCACCCCCAGGCACGGTCCAGGCCTTCCGCAAAGTCGGCACACGCGAAGCCCAATCGATCAGCAAAGTCGTGGTCGGGATGACCGGCCGGCTGGAAGACGGCCGGATCGCCGACCTCCGCCTCGCCGCCGGCAGCGTCGCCGCGACGCCCGTCCGCCTGCGCTCGGCCGAGGAAGCGGTGCGGCGCATGCCACCCGGACCTGAAACCGCAGACCGCGCGGGGAGGGCGGCGGCGGATGCGGTCAGCCCGATCGACGACGTGCGCTCGACGGCGGAGTACCGGCGGTTCGCGCTGGAGAGGGTGGTGCGGCGGATGGTGTTGGGACTTTGAGGACTATGCGATGCCGACCTCGTTGAAACCTGCTGCCCTGCTTTCCACGCTGGATCGGCTGCGGTCTGCCAATCTCGCGCTCATGCGGCGCTATCCCGGGGATTCTGGAAAACGTCAGCCGGTCCATTCCGTCTACGGCGGCGCGCACCTGTTCAAGGCCGATGCGGCGGCGAAGCTGGGTGCGCTGGCTCTGCGGGCTTTGGAGGAATACGCGCCGACGGCGGCCGATCTCGGGGCGGCGTTCGGTTGGACCGAGGAGATCGCGGCGGTCGTCCGGAACCGTGTGGTGGAAAAATTGCGCCGCGAGCCGGTGGAGGACTTTCGGGCGGATTTTGAGGACGGCTACGGCAACCGGCCGGACGCGGAGGAAGACGGCCACGCCGAGTCCGTGGCCCGCGAGATGGCGGCGGGCTTCAAGGCGGGATCGCTGCCGCCTTTCATCGGTATCCGGATCAAGCCGTTCACCGAGGAGCTGCGGGAGCGGTCGCTGCGCACCCTCGATCTCTTTCTGACCATGCTCGTCCGGGAGACGGGGGGACGGCTGCCGGACAATTTCGTCGTCACGCTGCCCAAGGTGACGATCCCGGAGCAGGTCGCAACGCTGGCCGACGTTTTCGATCTCCTGGAGCCGGCTCTGGGGCTGGCGGCTGGAGATTTGCGGCTGGAGATCATGATCGAGACGACGACGGCGATCCTCGGACCCGATGGGCGATCGCAGCTTCCGTGCTTCCTCGACGCCGCGCGGGGAAAGTGCGTCGCCGCGCACTTCGGGACCTACGATTACACGGCCTCGTGCGACATCACGGCGTCGCAGCAGCGCATGGACCACCCGGCCTGCGACTTCGCGCTGCACATGATGAAAGTCGCCTATGCCGGCACCGGCATCTGGCTGTCGAACGGCGCCACCAACGTCCTCCCCGTCCCGCCGCACCGTGCGGCCCCGGACGGCCCGGCGCTCACGCCGGAGCAGCTCGCGGAGAACCGCGCCGTCGTCCACCGCGCCTGGCGCCTGCACGCCGAGCACACGCGCCACTCACTGATCAACGCCTTCTATCAGGGCTGGGACCTCCATCCCGCCCAGCTCGTGCCGCGCTACGCCACCGTCTACGCCTTCTTCCTGGAAGGCCTCGACGCCGCCTCCGACCGCCTGCGCAACTTCGTCCGGAAAGCCGCCCAGGCCACCCTCGTCGGCGAGGTCTTCGACGACGCCGCGACCGGGCAGGGCCTTCTCAACTACTTCCTGCGCGCCATGAGCTGCGGCGCGATCACGGAAGAAGAGGCCCTGGAGAGATCAGGGCTGACGCTCGCCGAGCTGCGCAGCCGGTCGTTCGTGAAGATTCTGGCGGGCCGGCGAGGGTAGATCCTATCCCCGCCGCAGCGTCGCCTCGATCAATCCGTACGGCTCCGGCGTCGCCACGAAGACCTCGTTCCGGTTCTCCATTCCGAAGGGCGTGAGATCCACCGGGATGTGGTGCCGGTTGGGCATCGCGAGGCGGATCTCCTCGACGTCCCTGCCGGCGATGCTCTCCAGGACGGCCTCGCCCATGGCGTAGAGGGTGTGCTGGACGGAGCGGCTGTCGTGGTCCGCGAAGGTTGCGAGGAGGACGCGGCGGACTTCGCTCCAGAGGGGGCCGAAGGGGATGTTGGAGACATCGGGCCGCGAATATCTCCAGGTGGCGCGGAGAGCGGTGGCGAGGAGGCGGTCGGCGGTCTCTTTGAGGGTGGTGTAGAGGTCGCGGGGAAAACCCTCGAAGGCAGACTTCGCGGTCTTCATCACGACCAGGTCCTCGAGCCCCGCGGTGACACGGACGGTGTCCGGGCAGCGCGTCACGACCGCGGTCCGGCGCTCGGTGCCGGCACGGCGGAAGGCGTGCGGGTGCGGCGCTCCGGCGGTTTCGATCCTCTCCCAGAGATGCTCCGCCAGCTCGATCCGGACGCTCGCGATGTGCGGGTCGGCCTGGAGAAGCTGATCGGTGAGGGCCAGGCCGAAGTCCTCGATGTCGTCGAAGGGATGCTCGGCGGCCAGCGCATAGACGGTGTTCTTCATCGTGTCGGTGGCGAGGACGCCGCGGTTGTCCCCCTGCGTGTAGGCGGCGGCGAAGTCGCCTTCGAGGCGGACGTTGAGCGTGACGTCCTTCAGCGCATGGCGATCCGCGGGGTCCGCGCCGCGGCGGACGGTCACCAGGCGGACTTCCGATTTGCCGTAACTGTTGCCGGTCAGCGTGACGGCCATGTCAGCTCCCCCGATACGTCGAGTATCCGTAAGGGCTCAGCAAGAGCGGCACGTGGTGGTGCTGGGCCGCGTCCCGCACGTCGAACACGATGCTGGCTTCGGGATAGAAACCCTCGACGCCCTGATCCTGAAAATAGATCGCGGTCGCGAAGGTGATGCGGTAGGTGCCGGGGATCAGGCCCGTGCCCTCGGAGAGCAGGTTTCGGGCCCGTCCGTCGCCGTCGGTCGTGGTGCGGCCGAGCTCTCGCCAGCCGTCCTCGGCGCGGATCTCCAGGGTGATGGGGACGCCTGCGGCCGGCTTGCCACGGGCGGTGTCCAGAACGTGCGTGGTGATTCCGCTCATGATTCGATTTTCAAGAGACGCAGATGGGTGATCTTGCGCTGCTCCTCGGCGGCGATGCGCAGCTCGGTGCTCGGATCGTTGTGGAGACGCGAGCGCAGCAGGCCGAGCATCTCCCGGGCGCCCTTGCCGGTGGCGCAGACGATGAAGATGTGACCGTAGCGCTCTTCGTAGAGCCGGTTGGCTTCCACCAGCTCGGCGAGGATCGGCGATTCGGCGGCGGCAGCTCCCGCTTGCTCCTGCTCGGACCAGCGGCGGAGCTGCTCGTCTCCGGTCGCCTTTCTTTCGCCGATTCTTTCGCCGATTCGGGGGTGCGCCGCGAAGGCTTCGTGCCAGTCGGCGGGCTCCAGGCTCCACCAGACGCGGTCCGCGGTTTCCAGGAGCTCGGCGGTGTCCGCGTAGGGACGTCCATCCGTCATCCGTTGCGCCCAGACGCGGGAGCCGCAGCAGGCGAGGAACGCCGCCTCGGCCCGCGCGGGCGGCAGGGAGCTCAGGCTCATTCCGCACACCGTCCGAACAGGCGCAGGCGGGCAACGCCGCCGTCCGGGAAGATGTTGAGCCGCACGTGCGTGAACGGGCCGGCCACCGCCAGCTCATCGAAGAGGTGGCGAGTGTGCGGACGCAGCGCCGCCTGGGGCAGGATCTCGCGCCAATCTCCAGAATCCGCCACATCGCCGTCGCGGCCTTCGAGGGTGCAGCTCCCGGGAGCGTTCCCCTTGAAGTGGGAAGTGTCCACCTCGACGCGTTCGAGCCGGCCGCGATGCCCCAATTGGACGATCGCCCAGTCGTGCCCCGGCCCGCGCCGCCGCTTCGTCTCCCAGCCGTCGTGCATGCCGAGCGAGGGCCCGGGCAGGATCAGGTTGTGGCGGTTGCCGAAGAACATGTCGCTGCACGCGAGCACCTGGCCGCCGTTCTCGGCTCCGGCGAGATCGATCTCGCCGCGGCGGGCCAGCCTCTCCCAGTCCGGCACGACCTCGCCGTGGACGCGCAGGCGAGCGACGCCGCCGTCAGGATAAATGTTCAGCCGGAGATGGGTGACGCGGCCCAGGTCCTTCTGGATCGGAAAGACGTTCCGGCTGTCCCCCTGGAGCGGTGAGAGCGGCAGGATCTCGGTCCAAGCGGCGCCGGCCAGCTCCGCTGGCGCCGGAGCACCGTCCACCGTGCAGGCCTCGATCGAGCAGGACTCAGGATAGTTGCCGCGGAAATGCCGGGTGTCCACCACCACGGCGCGCGGGATGCCCGGCAGGCCGAGACGGACGATCGCCCAGTCATACCCGGGCTCGCGCCGCCGCCGGGTCTCCCAGCCGTCCATCCACTTGCCGACGTCGGTGTATTCGCCTTCGCGGAACACCGGCTCGGCCGCCTTGAGGAGATTCTCCTTCGGCGCGAAGAATTCGTCGTTCGCCGCGAGGACGGCGCCGCCGAGGCGCTCCGCGGCCAGGTCGACCGGAAAAATCGTGAGAGCGGTAGATTCGGTCATCGTCCTCCCCGGAGGATCGGTCTGCCAATGGGGCGATCAAGAAAAGCGCCTCCATCGTAAACCGTTTCGCCCCGGAGAAGTGTGAAGCGGATGACACCGAACGGAGTCCGGCCGATGTAAGGGGAGATCTTGTGGCGGTGTTGCAGGGTCGAGGGCTGGATCGTGGAGCGGATCTCGGGCTCCCAGATCACCAGATCGGCGTCGCGGCCGGCGGCGATCGAGCCCTTGCGGTCGGCGATGCCGGCGAGCCGGGCCGGCGCGGCGCACATCCAGGCGGCCAGGTCCGCCACCGAGAAGCCGCGCTCGCGCGCCGCCGTCCACACCGCCGGCAGGGAGACCTGGAGCGACGAGATCCCGCCCCAGGCGGCGCGGAAGTCGCCGGCCTCGAGCTTCTTCATCTCCGGCAGGCACGGCGAATGGTCGGACGCGATGAGATCGATCTCCCGTGCCCGTAGCGCCTCCCAGAGCGCTTCCCTCTCCGCCCGGCCGCGGATCGGCGGCGCGCATTTGAAGGCCGTAGCGCCGTCCGGGACCTCCTCGGCGCAGAAGGTCAGATAGTGCGGGCAGGTCTCGACCGTGATCGGCAGGCCGTCGGCATGCGCCGCCCGCAAGGCCGGCAGCACCTCCGGCGTCGACAGATGGACGATGTGGACCCGGCACTTCGTGTCGCGCACCAGCCGCACCATCATCTCGAACGCCTCGACCTCCGCTTCCGCCGGACGCGAGCGGAGCCAGCGGCCGTACTCGCGCAGCTCGGCCGGCCCGGCTTCGTCCCACACCCCCACCGCCGCCTCGATCGGCCCCGGCAGCTCGGCATGGACGAGGAGCACGGAGCCGCGCCGCGCCAGCTCGATCATCGCCGGCCGCAGCTCGGCCTCGGTGACACAGGGAAACTCGTCGACGCCGGAGGGGACCAGGAACGCCTTGAAGCCGAGGACGCCGGCCGACAGCAGGCCGGCGATCTCCGCGGAGTCCTTCGCGTTGCCCGGCACGATGCCGCCCCAGAAGCCGACGTCCACGTGGCACTGCCCCTCGGCCGCCATCATCTTGTCCAGCAGCGCCGCCCGCGTCGTCGTCGCCGGAATGCTGTTGAGCGGCATGTCGACGATCGTCGTCACCCCGCCCGCCGCCGCCGCGCGCGTCGCGGTCGCGAACCCTTCCCACTCCGTCCGTCCCGGCTCGTCGACGTGGACGTGGAGGTCAACGACGCCCGGCATCACCACCGCCGTGCCGCCCTCCACCAGATGAACGCCCTTCGGCACCTCTGCGAAAGGCGCCACGCGTTCGATCTGCCCGCCGCGGATGTGAATCGAGGCGGGGCGCACGCCCTCGGGGGTGACCACCCGGCGGCCGCGGACGATGAGCTCAGGAGGAATCATGAGGGGATGAGAAGGATATAGGATCGAAATGTCGGCTCCACGGCACTACAGTAAGAGGAACATGATGATCCAGACCGAGAGCCCGGAAGGCCTGGCCCCGCGAACCGATGCTCCCCTTCTCCTGCGGGGTGGCACCGTCCTCACATTGGACACGGCGGCGACGATCCTGCCCGGCGCGGACGTGCTGATCGAGGGCCAGAGTATCACCGCTGTGGGGCGCGTGCCTGTCGTCCCGCCGAAGACGCGGATTCTGGACGTCGCCGGCTGTCTCGTCCTCCCCGGCCTGATCCAGGGACATCTCCATCTCGGCCAGACCTTCTTCCGCGGTCTCGGCGAGGGACGGCGGCTCCTCGCCTGGCTGCGCGAGCGCATCTGGCCGCTCGAAGCGGCGCACGACGACGAGAGCGCCTACTGGTGCGGCCTCCTCGGCGCCGCCGAATGCCTGCTCGGCGGCACCACCACGATCCAGGACATCGGCCTCGGCCCCGGCGCCGCCGGCCTGCTGCGCGCCATCGCCGATTCCGGCCTCCGCGCCTTCGCCGGCCAATGCCTGATGGACAGCGGCGAAGGGCTCCCCGGCCCGATGCGCGGCGACACCGACGCCGTCCTCGCCGCCACCGAGTCGCTCGGCGATCTCTTCGAGCGTGCCGGAGCAGGGGACAAGAGACCGCGTCTGCGCTATCTCCTCAACCCGCGCTTCATCCTCACCTGCTCCGATCCGCTCTGGGCAGGCATCCGCGACCTCTCCCAGCGCCGTGGCTGGCCGGTCCACACGCACGCCCTGGAGCAGCAGGACGAGACGCTCGCCGTGCGGGAGATCAAGAACGGCCGCGACGAGATCCAGTATTTCGACGACCAGGGCATGCTCGCCACCGACCTCCGCCTCGCG
>Ga0307506_10000238_pt1 | contig 13636 bp, 11 predicted proteins | sample 25_S_MG_FD_202175 | JGI IMG/M metagenome (GOLD analysis project Ga0307506, IMG submission 202175) | Soil microbial communities from Populus trichocarpa stands in riparian zone in the Pacific Northwest, United States - 25_S | ecosystem: Environmental > Terrestrial > Soil > Riparian zone > Trees... | reverse complement strand
TTCAGGTCCAGTGCCGCTCGCGCAGCAAACGGACTTGCAACGCGTCCAGCTCGTCGGCCCCCATGCCGGCCAGAGCGGCTTCACGATCCGCGTCGAGCTCGATCTCGAATGCCTGACAACAGGCGCGGATTGCCTTGCGCAATCCCTCTTCGCGGCCCACCCGTTCGGCCAGGCTGAGAGCGCCGCGGGCGTCCTGCTCGGCGATCTTGACGCGGTCGTAGAGGTCGAGCTCCTCGGCGTTGAAGCCCGCCAGACGGGCGACTTCCAGCGCTTCACGGTAGGGCGTCTGCGACAGGGCCGGCGGCACGACTCCGAGGTTCTTCGCCTCGCGGAAGAAGTAGGCCCAACGGTCGATCGTTCCCTGCGGATCATCGCCGGAGCGGTATTTGGGCAGCTCCAGGAAAACGTACTGCACCTGGGAGAGGCCGAGGGCGCCACCGTGCTGCTCCTGCATCCGCCAGCGGCTGAGCATCGGCACCGGCGCGCCGCCCTGGACCGGCGGTCCGGACCAGAGCAGGAAATCGCAGATCGTCACCCCCACCACGTCGTCGAGACCCGGGTAGTCCTCGCCGGCGCGCAGTTGGGTGACATAGGCCTTGGAAGTGTTGTAGACCACCCGCTTTTCAAAGCCCTCGACCTTGAGCACCTGCATCTCGACGACGTAATGCCGGCCGCGCTGGTCGAGGCACTTGACGTCGACCAGAGACTGCTTCAGCTCCTCGACCGGCACGTGCTGCGCGGGGGAGAGATATTCGAGGTCGACGATCCTGTGGTCGCCTGCGAGCTCCAGAAGAGCGTTGAGGAGCTCGATGAGAAGCGGCTTGTGGACTTCAGTGCCGAAGATGCGCTTGAAGACGAAATCGGTCTTGGGATCCGCGAATACCGGTCGCATGGAGGCATTCTACCGCAAGCCGTAGAGCCGCGGTAAGATGCCGCGCTATCGACTCCATCACCTCCTCCGAGGCGGCCGGCGGCGTTGCTTGCCAACCCGGTGCAGCACCCGGAGGTCTGCCTTGTCCTGATCTCGGCCCGCGCAGGTTTTGTTCTGGATCAGATCTTCCAGGGAGAGGTAGTGAGCCGGGATGTCTCCGAAGACGGCGTCCACGCGCCGTTGCCAGACCGACTCGAAGTCCTGGATACCGGAGAGCCGAGACATCAGGTCGATCCGCGTCGGAGCCACTCCGAGTTGGACGATGCGGCCGGGAGTCGACAGGTCCCGGGGCTTGATCCCCAGGTCGGTGCCCAGGAACTGGCGAATGGCACTCAGGACAAGCTCTGCGTTCTCCCGGGTCGGCTCGATGAAGACATCCAGGTCCTTGGTCGCACGCGGGCGGGCGTGAAAGGCGACGGCGTGGGCTCCGACGACGAGGTATCGGGCCTCAAGGCGATTCAAGAACTCGATGAACTCTTCGTAGTCGCGGGATCTCACGGATTCCCTTCGCCTTCAGAGCGGAGAGCAGGCAGTCCTGAACCGCGTTGACACGCTCTGCCGGAGTGAGCCCTTCATACCAGAAGCGGAAATCCGCCTCCTCGGCTTCGGCCTCGGTGACGACCGTCGCCGTCCAGGTTCTGCCGTGCCGGTCGATCGCCTGCCCTCGCTGTTGCATGCCAAGACGATAACACCTTGGGCTCGGCCGCGGTACTGCCGGTTCCCGGCCTCCCGGCCAAAGGGGCGGCGACACCTCAGTCATTGCGCGCCGGCTGCTGGAGCTCTGATCCTTCCCCTCGCGAATCCGTTCACCGGGGGCGGCTTCAGGTCCAGTGCCGCTCGCGCAGTAAACGGACTTGCAACGCGTCCAGCTCGTCGGCCCCCATGCCGGCCAGAGCGGCTTCACGATCCGCGTCGAGCTCGATCTCGAATGCCTGGCAAAAGGCGCGAATCGCCTTGCGCAACCCCTTTTCGACGCCCACCCGTTCGGCGAGGCTGAGAGCGCCGCGGGCGTCCTGCTCGGCGATCTTGACGCGGTCGTAGAGGTCGAGCTCGTCGGCGTTGAAACCCGCCAGGCGGGCGACTTCCAGCGCTTCACGGTAGGGCGTCTGCGACAGGGCCGGCGGCACCACTCCGAGGTTCTTCGCCTCGCGGAAGAAGTAGGCCCAACGGTCGATCGTTCCCTGCGGATCATCGCCGGAGCGGTATTTGGGGAGCTCCAGGAAAACGTACTGCACCTGGGAGAGGCCGAGGGCGCCACCGTGCTGCTCCTGCATGCGCCAGCGGCTGAGCATCGGCACCGGCGCGCCGCCCTGGACCGGCGGCCCGGGCCAGAGCAGGAAATCGCAGATCGTCACCCCCACCACGTCGTCGAGACCAGGGTAGTCCTCACCGGCGCGCAGTTGGGTGACGTAGGCCTTGGAAGTGTTGTAGACCACCCGCTTCTCGAAGCCCTCGACCTTGAGCACCTGCATCTCGACCACGTAATGCCGGCCGCGCTGGTCGAGGCATTTGACGTCGACCAGAGACTGCTTCAGCTCCTCGACCGGCACGTGCTGCGCGGGGGAGAGGTATTCGAGGTCGACGATCCTGTGGTCGCCTGCGAGCTCCAGAAGAGCGTTGAGGAGCTCGATGAGAAGCGGCTTGTGGACTTCAGTGCCGAAGATGCGCTTGAAGACGAAATCGGTCTTGGGATCCGCGAATACCGGTCGCATGGAGGCATTCTACCGCAAGCCGTAGAGCCGCGGTAAGATGCCGCCCTGATGAGCCCCTTCTCGCCTTCCGACGTCCTCTGCCGAGATCCGGCGGCGCAGGCCAACGTCCTCCCGGACGGGCGGCTGCTGGTGCGGCATGCCGGCGGCATGAGTCTTCTCGGCGGGATCACCGGCGAGGACCTGGGCCGCGTCCTCGGTGCGGTGGACGGCGTGCGCACCGCCGCGGAGGTGGTGGCGGCCTGTGCCGAGGCCGATCCCCGCCTCACCCTTTCCAGGGTGCGGGGGCTTCTCGGTGCCCTGGAAGGAGAAATGGTGTACCGGGCCGAGGCTTCCTCCGCGCCGGCCGCGGTGGTTTCTCCGGAGGCGCCCGCGGTCGTCGTGGTCGGCGGTGGCTCGCTGGCGCGGCGGATCGAGCGCGCGCTGCGCCAGGCCGGCGGCCCGGCGGTGCGCCGCGCCGGCCGGCGGGCGTTTGCCGCCGGCGGCCCGGCGGGCGCGGCGCTGGTCGTCTGCGCCTTGGAAGAGGTCCTGTATCGAGAGCTTCTCGCGGTGCAGTCGGCCTGCCTGGCCGCCGGCGTGCCGGCCCTGTTCATCACCGCCGATCCGGACGGTGTGCGGATCGGACCGACCGCCGTGCCCGGGGTGGGACCCTGCTTCGCCTGCGCCCAGCTCGCGGCGTTCCGCGTCGCCCGCCTCGATCCGGCGACGAGCCTGGCCGCGGCGGCAAAGCTCCGCGCCGGCGCCGTGGCGGAGGCGGCGCGGCCCCAGGTGGCGGAAGCCGCGGCGGCGGAGGCGCGGGAGGTGCTCCGTCCCGGCGGCGCGCCCTCGCTGATCGACGGCTTCCAGTTGCTGCCTCCCCGCTCCGGCGCCGCGGCGCGCCGCATCTCCCTGGAGCGCGATCCCGCCTGTCCTCTCTGCGCCGGAGCCCGCGCGCCGTCCACCGCGGCGGCGGCGCGGGCCGGCCTCTCGCTCACCGAATCCCTGGAGCGCCGGCCGCCGCGCGCCGTGCCGGCCGAGCCGGAGACCCTGGTCCGGCGCGTCGGCATCCTGGGCGGCGGAACGGCCGGCTATCTGGCCGCCCTGGCGCTGCGGCGGAAGGTCCCGGGCCTGGCCGTCACCCTGATCGAATCGCCGGACGTGCCGATCATCGGCGTCGGCGAGGCGACCACCCCGCTCATGCCCCAGTTCCTGCACGTCGACCTCGGGCTCGACGTCCACACCCTGTTCGCCGAGGTGCTCCCGACATTCAAGCTCGGCATCCGCTTCCTCTGGGGAGCGCCCGGCGACGGCGACTTCAACTATCCGTTCGGGCCTCTCCATCTCCTCGAGCCGCTGGTCTACGGAGAGGAGGGAAGGATCGATCTGCGGGCGTGCTCGCTCCAGTCGCTGCTGATGGCGGAAGGCGCGGTGGGCCTCTATCCGGAAGGTGCGGAGGGCGGCGGGCAGCCGGACGCCTGGACCTGCCGGCTGGGCACCGAGAACGCCTACCACCTGGACAACGAGCGCTTCGTCGCCTACCTGCAACGGCGCGCCGCCGCGGCGGGCGTCGAGCGGCTGGAGGCGACCCTCGTCGACGCCGAGGTCGCGGACGACGGCAGGGGCGGCCACGAGGTGAGCTCCCTGGTGCTCGCCGACGGCCGGCGCCTGTCCTTCGACCTCTATGTGGACTGCACCGGCTTCCGGTCCCTGCTGCTCGAGCGCGCCCTCGGCTCGTCCTGGAGGAGCTTCGAGAAGAGCCTGTGGACCGACCGCGCCGTGGTCGCCGCCGTGCCCCACGGTGGCCGCGTGCGCCCCTACACCACCGCCGAGACGATGGCGGCCGGCTGGTGCTGGAGCACGCCGCAGACCGATGCCGATCACCGCGGCTACGTCTACTCCTCGGCCTTCCTCGGCGAGGAGGACGCCGAAAAGGAGATGCGCCGCGCCAATCCCGGGATGGGAGCGGCGCGCCAGGTGCGCTTCCGCGCCGGACGGCACGAGCACTTCTGGCTGGGGAACGTGGTGGCGCTCGGCAATGCCTACGGCTTCGTCGAGCCGCTGGAGTCCACCGCTCTCCACATGCTGATCCGCCAGATCGGGCTGCTCACCGGCCTCTTTCCCCTCCGCCGCGCCGAGCGCAGCCTGCAGCCGCTCCTCAACCGCAAAGTCGGCGACTGGTGGGACTACCTGCGCTGGTTCCTCGCCCTCCACTACCGCTTCAACCGCCGCCTCGACACGCCCTTCTGGCGCGCCTGCCGGGCGGAAGTGGACGTGGAGCAGCACGCCGAGCTGCTCGCCGTCTTCCGCCAGCGCGGCCCGCTTTCCTACGACCCCGCCGTCCGGAAGGCGTTCGACTATCCCGATCCACTGTGGGGACCGGAAGGCATCGACACCCTCCTGCTCGGCCAGGGGGTACCCTGCCATCTCCCGCGGCCGCTTCTCGCCGAGAGCGCGTGGCGCTCACGGATCGCCCAGGCGCGCGCCGCCGCCGCCCGCGCCGCCCCGCACGCCGCGGCCCTCGGCCTCTTCGCGGCCCGGCCCGATCTCCGCGAGCGTTTCGCCGCCGCCTTCCGCGCCGCCGGGCCCGCGTTCTGAAGGAAGCGAGAACCGCCCATGAGCCCGCGCGATGCCTCTCCCGCCAAAGACGCTGCCTTGCGGGACGACGTCCGCACACTGGGCGCCCTGGTGGGGGAGATGCTGCGTGAGCAGGGTGGTGAGGCGCTCTTCCAGGCCGTCGAAGCCGCGCGTCTGGCGGCGATCGAGCGGCGGCAAACGGAGAAGGAGGGCGACGGCGCCCTCTTTGACCTGGTGGGCGGCCGCGCTCCCGCCGAGGCGGCGGAGCTGGTGCGGGCGTTCTCGGCTTATTTCCAAGTGGTGAACCTGGCCGAGACGATCCACCGCCTGCGCCGCACGCGCGACTATCAACGGGAAGCAGCGGAGGGCGGCGCGCCGCAGCCGGGGAGTCTGGCGGAGGCGGTGCGGAGCTTGCGCGACGCCGGGGTGAGCCTCGCCGCGATGCAGGAGCTCCTCGGCCGCATGCGGGTCGAGCCGGTGTTCACGGCCCATCCCAGCGAGGCGGTGCGGCGCACCGTGCTCGAAAAGCAGCAGCGCATCGCCCGCCGGCTGGTGGAGCGCATGGACCCGTCGCGCACGCCGGCGGAGGAGCGTGCCGCCCTGGAGCGCATCCGCGTCGAGGTCACCGCCGCCTGGCAGACCGAGGAGCACCCGTCGCAGCGGCCGACGGTGGCCGACGAGCGCGAGCACGTGCTCTTCTACGTCAACGACATCCTCTACCGGGTCATCCCGCCGTTCTACGAGGCGCTGCAGGACGCTCTCCTCGGCGCCTACGGAGAGGAGGCCCGCGGCCTGGCGCTGCCGACGCTCCTCCGTTTCGCCTCCTGGGTGGGCGGCGACATGGACGGCAACCCGAACGTCACGGCGGAGACGATCGAGGCCACGCTGGTCCGCCACCGCGAGATGGTCCTCGGCCGCTATCGCTCCGAGGTGCAGGACCTGGCGCGCCAGCTCTCCCAGTCACAAACGCGGGTGGAGGTCGATCCGGACATGCTGGAGCGCGGCCGGCGCTACGCCGAAACCTTTCCGGAGGCCGCCGCCAAAGTCCCGCCGCGGCATCGCGACATGCCGTATCGCGTCCTCCTGCGCCTGATGGCCGAGCGCCTGGAAGCGACCTATCGCGACAAGCCGGAAGGCTATGAAGGGATCGAGGGTTATCTGGACGACCTGCGCGCCATCGCCGGCAGCCTGGAGAGGTATCAGGGCAAGCACGCCGGCCTCTTCGCCGTGCGGCGCGCCGTTCGCCGGGCCGAGACCTTCGGGTTCCATCTCGCGACACTGGACGTGCGCCAGGATGCGCGGCTCCTGCGCGGGCTCTCGGCCGAATCTGAGGACACCGCGGCGACCCTGGCCGTCTTCGCCGCCATCCGCGATTGCCGCCAACGCTTCGGGCCGCACGCGATCGGGCCGTATATCGTGAGCATGACCCAGAGCGCGAGCGACGTGCTTCTGATTCTCGACTTGGCGCGGCGCGGCGGTTTGGAGGGACCGGATGGAGAGGTCCCGCTCGACGTGGCGCCGCTCTTCGAGACCGTGCCGGATCTGGAGGCGGCGCCGGGGATTTTGCGCGAGCTGCTGCGCGACGAGGCCTACCGGCGCCATCTTACCGCCCGCGGCAACCATCAGATGGTGATGATCGGCTACTCGGACAGCAACAAGGAAGGCGGCATCGCCGCCTCGCGCTGGGCGCTTCAGAAGGCGCAGGGCGCCCTGGCGGAGGTGGCGCGGGAGGAGGGCGTCGACCTGACGCTCTTCCACGGCCGCGGCGGCAGCGCCAGCCGGGGCGGCGGCAAGGTCCACCGCGCGATTCTCGCGGCGCCGCGCGGCTCGGTGAACGGCCGCCTCCGCCTCACCGAGCAGGGCGAGGCGATCAACGCCAAGTACGGCCTCCGCGGCATCGCCCTGCGCACCCTGGAGCAGAGCGCCGGAGCCGTCGCCCTTGCTACCCTGACGACTACCGCCGCGCCGCCGCCTCCCGATCCCCGCGAGCCCGCCTGGGCGGCCCTGATGGACGAGATCGCCCGCGACAGCCGGGACGCCTACCGCGCCCTGGTCTACGGCGAGCCCGACTTTTTTGCCTACTTCCGCGCCGCGACGCCCATCGACGTCATCGAGCGCATGCCCATCGGCTCGCGCCCCGCCTCCCGGCGCTCCGGCGAAGGGATCGAAAACCTGCGCGCCATCCCCTGGGTCTTCGCCTGGACGCAGAGCCGCCACATCCTCCCCGGCTGGTACGGCCTCGGCACCGGTCTCGACGCCGCGGTCGCACGCCACGGCGAAGAGACCGTCGCCGCCATGATCCGCGACTGGCCCTTCGCCCACGTCCTCCTCGAAGATGCCGAGATGGTCCTCGCCAAGGCCGACATGCCCATCGCCGCCCGCTACGCCGAGCTGGCCGGAGAGGTGGGGGAGCGCTTCTTCCCAGTCATCCGCGCCGAATTTGAGCGCACCACCGCCTGGCTCCTCCGCCTCAAAGGCACCGCCGCCCTCCTCGACCAAGACCCCACCCTCCAGCGCTCCATCCGCCTGCGCAACCCCTACGTCGACCCCATGAGCTTCCTCCAGGTCGACCTCCTCCGCCGCTGGCGGGATGCCGGGCGGCCGGACGACGCGGACGACGAGCTGTTCCGGGCGCTGCTGGATTCGGTAAACGGGATTGCGCGGGGATTGCAGAATACGGGGTAGGAAGCATAGTGTCTCCCCCGATCGCCTTCACCAAAACGAGTTGAATCGGCGCAGCGCACAAGAGGATGAAGGATGGGCATCGCCAATAAGATCGAGTACCTCCCGATCGAACAGCTCAACCTGGACCCCAGGAATCCGCGCCTGCGCAAAGAACAGCATGACCTCTCGCAGGAGGCGCTCCTCAAGGTGATGATCGACTGGGGGCTGGAGGAGATCGCGGCTTCCGTCGTAGAGAACGGTTTCTGGGCGCACGAGGCCCTGCTCGTCGTACGTGAAAAGCTCACGCCCGAGGTTAAGCAGGCGTCGTTCGTCGTTGTCGAGGGGAATCGCCGGTTGGCTGCGGTCAGGTTGCTCCTCAAAGCGCGCGCCGGCCAGACGCTGAGCGCGAAATGGAAGAAGCTGGCAGGCGGTCTCACAACCACCGCGGTGAAGAATCTTGAGCGCCTTCCGACGGTCGAGGCTGACGAGCGTAGCGACATCGATTCCTTCCTCGGCTTCCGGAACGTGACGGGGATCAAGCAGTGGGAGCCCCACCAGAAGGCCGCGTTCATCGCGAAGCTCGTAGATAGCGATCTTTCCTACGAAGAAGTGGCGAAGCAGATCGGTAGCAAGGCGCCGACCGTACGGCAGAATTACATAGCATACAAATTGATCCGCCAGCTCGAGGACCTCGAGGAGGTCGCGGTCGAGAACGTGCGGAACAAATTCAGTGTGCTCTTCTTGTCGCTACGGTCCAGCGGGACGCAGGAGTACCTCGGGATCGATATCGATGCCCCCCCGGAGAAAGCGAGTGCTCCTCTGCAGCCCGGCTTCCGGCCGAACGCTGTCCGGTTCGCCCGTTGGCTCTTCGGCGACGATAAGCATGAGCCGCTCTTCACCGATTCCCGCCACACCGACAGCTTCGGGGTCATCCTGGAGAGCAAAGAGGCGAGGGCCTACCTCGAACGCACTGACGCGCCGCGGTTCGAGGTCGCGCTACGCCTGTCGGGCGGCGATCTCGTCGAGGTGATCCGGCGTATCGAGCGGGCGGCCGACGAGATCGAGGAAGTGCTGAGCGTCGTGCAGCACCACTCGGAGGATCCCGACCTGATCGAAGCGACAAAGCGACTGTTCACGGACGTCGAAGCGCTGGCCAACTATTTTCCGCAGAGCGAGATGAAGAAGAAGTAGCCATGCTCCCGCTTCCAGAGAAGGGTGTGAGCGCCTCGCGAACCAAGCACAACTGCGACCTGCAGTTGTTCTGCGACTGGATGGAGGGTTGTCTGCTGTTCAAGAACGAGAAGCGTCTTTCTCGAACAGACATCGTCGACATCCTTTGCGAGCAGGCGATCTACGATGATCAAGAGTTCGCGAACGAGTGGCTCGATATCGTGTGGGGAGAGCTGGAACGCCGCCAACGGCTCCTCGATGGTGCTGCCCCGTTCAACGTCGAGCTCCGCGCGATCCAGCGGAAGCACACGTGGAAGAAGGTCCCGGCGTACGCGTTCTGTGTCTTGACCCCGTTGCTCCAGAAATCGGCCAACTGGCGCCCGAGTCAGACGGAGGCAGAGTCCGCGGAGCACTATGGCCAGCAAGGATTGCTGTTCGAGCGGATTTCCGACGAGTCGCTACGGGGAGCCGGCTGGAGCACACACCTGACAGCATGGTCGAGCAAGAACACCGCCCGCTTGCCGGCCGTGGTCGAGAAGATCGCGCAGCAGGTCGGCGAGCCCGAGCACGCCAACTGGGAGACGAACGTCTCACCGAACGCGAATGAGGCCGGCCTCGACATTGTCTTTTTTCGCGCCTTCAACGACAACCGGTGCGGTTTCCCGGTCTATCTCGTGCAATGCGCGACGGGCGCCGACTGGGACACGAAGCTCCACACGCCGGTTCTCTCGGTGTGGCAAAAGTTGATCGACTTCGCGTCTCCGCCTCAGAAGGCCTTTGTCCTTCCGCATTCACTCGGAGCGGAACATTTTCGACACATCACGGTCAGGGTCAATGGGATCGTGCTTGACCGCTACCGGCTGCACGACAGCTCGCGTAGACCCAACTGGTGCAGCCAGGAGCTTGCCAAGGATCTGAAGGAGTTTCTCGGCCCCCTCATCGCCAATTTGCCGGACTACGACTGAGAGCGGCAGAGAGAGCCCTGTTGCCGCCGCGCATCACCCGGCCGCCGCGCCGCGCTTGCGGGCCTCCAGCTCCTCCAGCGTCTTCGGCCAGTCGTCCTTGAGCAGCCGGGACAGCGCACGATCCGCGAGCAGCCGCCCGCCCGTCTGGCAGGTCGGGCAGTAGTTGGCCTCGCTGTCGGCATAGACGAGCCGCTGAACGGGAGTGCCGCACACCGGGCAGGGCTGGCCGAAGCGGCCGTGGACCGCCATCTTCGGATGCATGGCGGTCACCTTTTCGGGAAATCCATCGCCTGTCTCACTGCGTAACCGCTCGATCCATTCCGTGAGCACATCGCGGCAGGCCTGGAAGAGGATCGCGGTCTCCTCCGAAGTGAGATTCCGGGTGAGCTGAAAAGGCGAGAGCTTCGCGCGATGGAGGATCTCATCCGAGTAGGAATTGCCGATCCCGCTCAGGATCCGCGGGTCCGTCAGAGTCCGCTTCAGAGTGTGATTCTCCGCCACCAGTGCCGCCCGGAACGCCTCGAGATCCGCCGTCAGCACTTCCAATCCGTCTGGATCGTACGCCGCGAGATCTGCTTCTCCGATCACGAGATGGAGCGATGCCCGCTTTTTCGAGCCCGCCTCGGTGAGCGTCAACGTCCCCGTCGGAAAATCGAACGCCGCGAGACCGATTTTGCCCGGGACTTTGGTCCCCAGTGGCTTCCAGTGCAGGCGCCCCGTGATCATGAGATGGAGCACCATGAATCGCTCGCCCTCGAATCCGAACACGATCCGCTTTCCGAGCCGCCGCATCTCCTCAACGCGCAGCCCCACGAAGCTCGCGAGAGGTGGCTCGACCGTGCGCAGCAGGAACGGGCTTCCCAGCCGCGCCTGCTCCAAAGGCTGTCCCACGATCCGCGCCCGGAGAGCGCCGAGATAGACCTCGATGTCGGGCAGCTCGGGCATTGTTTGGGATCTGGCTGGCTACGAGGAGCGATCCGTCCGGCGCCGAGCCAGCAGCCCGCTCTTGCGCAGCGACGCGCCCAGCCGCACGGTCCCGAAAGCGAACGTCAGAAAAGTCCCGGCACAGCTCCCGAGCGCGATCAGAGGCAGGAGAACGGCCAGACAGCTCGTCGGCAGCGCCCAGCTCCGGTTCTGCCGCCACCAGGCGGCGAGGGCGGGCGGGGGGGAAGGCTCGAGGTCGTTCATGGAAGCTTCACGCTACCACGCGGCCGGTCGGGACGTTTCTACGCATGGATCGTCGGCTCGTGGCGGATCACCAGCGCTCGTCGTTCCAGTTGGTTCCGACTGCATCCAACGAGCTTGCCTCACGCGCCTGTCCTTGGGCGAGCTTGGGATCAGCGAAGAGCTCGTTCAGGCGCCTCGTGATCTCGGCGTCGCGGCGGGCAAGGAGCTCATCAGAAATTGCTGTCACGGTCTTGCGTGGAGGCATCGGGCACTCCCGTCAGGAGCGAAGAAAAGGATACCATGGGGGCACACGCGATCTCGAAGGTTAGGCGCCATGTCCAAGATCTTCATCAGCCATTCCAGCGTCAACAATGCTCCCGCCCTGGCGGTCGCACGGTGGCTGGCTGAGAACGGTTGGGACGACTTCTTTCTCGACATCGAGCCCGCCCGGGGCCTCTCGCCGGGCGAGCGATGGCAGGAGGCGCTCAAGGCTGCGTCGGACCGCTGTGAGGCGGTTCTCTGCTCGATCGCCTCAGGCTAGGCTTGCAGCGGGCGGGCCTCGACGCGTCTACCTTTCCCTGGCCCCCGGCCAGCGATCCGGAGCGTGCGCCCTACCGCGGCTTCAAGGCTCTGGAGGATTAAGGCAAGCTCTCAGCCGCGCCGATGTCCGATCGGTACTGGCGGAGCCTGGAGGGCTGGATCGTCTCCTTATCGAGCTGAGTTCCCTCGCCGCTCACCGGTTAGGGCCCGATGCTACCCCGCCTACCGTGATCCTCGGTGTCGATCAAGTGGAGGAGTTGCTCATCGCAGAGGGGAGGCGGAGACTGAGACTTTCCTTTCCTTACTTGCACAGGCGCTTGAGTCGAGCCGGCGAGTGATGACAGTGCTGGCCATCCGTTCCGACTCTTTTGCGAGACTGCAGTCCGAGCCACTCCTGGCGCGATCCAGATGGGTCCTATTTGATCTCCGCGCCATGCAACGGCCCGAATACAAAGCGGTCATCGAAGGGCCGGCCGCACGGGCTACAGCTGCCGGCCGGCTTTTGCGGATTGATCCGGAGCTGACCGCACGCCTCCTCAGCGAGGCGGAAGGCGCCGCCGATGCACTGCCACTCCTGGCTTTCACGCTGGAGCGCCTGTTCGTAGAGAATGGGGGAGACGGAGCGCTGAGCCTCCAGGGATACGAGGCCCTGGGCGGCCTCCGAGGATCGATAGAAGAGGTCGTCAGGAATGCCTTCGCTGAGCCGGGACGTGCGCCTTCCATCCCGGCGGACGAAGAGGAGCGCGCACGGCGGTTGAAGAAGGGCTTTATCCCTTGGCTGACCCGCATCGATCCCGATACCGGGGAGCGGAAGCGCCGCGTCGCTCGGATAGAAGAGCTGCCGATGGAGGCCCGTCCTTTGATCGAGCGGTTGATATCTGCACGCCTTCTCCTCAGCGATCGGCGCAGGATCGAAGGCCACGCCGATGAAGTGGTGGTCGTCGAGGTGGCCCATGAGGCGCTGCTGCGCCAGTGGCCGATGCTGACTGAGTGGCTCGATGGGGCAGCTGCCGAGCTCAAGGCACTGGAGGCAACAAGGCGGGCGGCCGAGGCCTTGCGGCGGCGTGCGGACTTCGAGAGTCTTCTCGGGCCAGAAGTGGGCTCTTATGTTGAGGCCTGCCGCCAACGAGACGATCAGGACGAGGAGGAGAGAAAGGCGGTTGACCAAATGACTGCATCTCCTGCAGTTGACTCGGATTCACCGAGCCCATCGGCAACTAAGTTTATGTTCTCGGTCATGGCTCCGATCCTTCTTATAAGAACTCAAAATCTGGAGAGATGAGCCTAATTCTACTTTGTCAGACTACGCTGCCCCGCCATCGTCATCCTGATGGGAGCCCTGGCGACCTGAAGGATCTGGGAGGGGCGGCAGCTTCCCTCCCCCAGATCCTTCCCGCTCGCGCGGCTCGCCCTCAGGATGACGGGGCTGAGAGGCTTGCGGTCTGACAAAGTAGAACTAACGTTCAAGCGTTTACCCGTGGTCCTCCCACGAGGGAGGTCCGGAGTCCACCTTCGCTCCCGGGAGGGCCGTGGATAAACGCCGGTTGAGCAAAACCGCGGGGGAGTCCGAGAGCGGCGCTCTATGGAAATTCCATCCGCAGGAGGAGGACGCGCCACGGCCACTGGCTCGACCCCAGACGCCTCGGGAGGCGACGGTCCCTCCGGCAAAACGCTTCCTCTGTGAGCTTGCGGCCTGCATTGAGGTCTCCCGCGAGCGATTTCGTTTGTAGTAGTATACCGCAGATTCGCGAAGGGACGCACTTCACCCAACTTCACCCAGACCCTCCAGAAGAGTCGACGCCGAGCCGGAGGCCACGGGAGCCAGCTCCTAGCCTATGTTTGACGGGTGCGCCGCTAAGTACTTTAGAATGAATGCTCAATTTTTTGAATTGTCACTACAGGGAAAGATCTCCTCGCCGGTCGGGGGGGCGGGGGGC
>Ga0307506_10000237_pt1 | contig 13708 bp, 12 predicted proteins | sample 25_S_MG_FD_202175 | JGI IMG/M metagenome (GOLD analysis project Ga0307506, IMG submission 202175) | Soil microbial communities from Populus trichocarpa stands in riparian zone in the Pacific Northwest, United States - 25_S | ecosystem: Environmental > Terrestrial > Soil > Riparian zone > Trees... | reverse complement strand
AATCAGCCCGAAGGAAGTCGCGGACCTTGATATCCTACACGACAGCTTTCACGGTGAGTGGAACTACACAATTCGTCCTCGGGAGAACCCCCAGAACTGAGACACTTATTTCGTGACGAGCCCTTAGGCCGTTTAAACAAGGGTTCTGCCTCTATATAGCTAGCGAGCGCGAGCGTCGGCTGACCAGAGTCGACAAGAAACCAGCACATCACATGAACGGCTGCTATTGCGAGGTCAGGCTGCTTTTTTCGGTTAATTCTCAATATCGCCCGTTCAGCTAGGCGCACCGCACGACCGGGGTCCCCTCCTTCGCCTGCACAAAGCGCGCGCGCAACGAGACAACGGCTTGAGTCACCCCTGTCACCAGACTGCGAATGGAATCTTATTGCGGTCGCGAGGCACTGTTCTGAATGCGCGAAGTCTCTCCAATCTCGATAGAGGGATCCCCGCAACTCCCAAAGAAGGGCATAGAGGTTTGGTGGCCGAGTTCCTTTGGAGAACTTTAGTTCCGCCTCATCAAAAGCTCGGCGGGCGCTTTGAAAGTGGCCAAGAATTCGAAGAACGTTTCCAAACTGCAACCAGGCTTCACCTTTGGCGTCCTGGCTTTCAGGATCTTGCTGAAGTATGGCATCTGCCAAGCAGCGGGCTAGCTTGGCGTAGTGATACATGCCCGGGATGTTCGAATAGCGAAGCCCGAAGCTCTTCTTCACGAGGTGTCGAATGTCAGCCGAGGCCGCATAGGAAGGAGGATTTGCGGCGAGAAGAAAGCGGCTCGCGGGCGGCCGGTCTTCGAGCGTTTCGTAAAACGATCGCTGCTGGTCTCTGTTTCTAGGCCTGGGCATTTGCGCTTCGCTAAAGGGTGGCGGGATTCTGTCTTCTCTGGGGCGTGACGTCAAGGACCTCGGACGGAGAGAGGCTCCGCCCGAGCATTCTTTCAGATACAGGGGCCGCCCCAAGGGTCTATAGCCCCACATCGATCCAGACTCGCTCCATCCCCCCCACCTCCGCCAGGGGCATTCGGCAGACTCCCCTCCTCCTCCCAGAGCCCCGTCAGCGGCTGGACCGTCTCGGCAATCCACTCGACGGCACGCTCCAGCCAGCCGGCGAGGGGCGCCGGAGCGCTCCGGGCGTCCGCGGCGCCGGCGCAGGGGGTAAGACTCAGACTGAGGGCTACGGAAACGACGATGGCTGCGATTCTTCGGCTCTTCATGGCACCTATCCTCCTCGACACTGCGCAAGCCCTCCATGGGCGCGCGGCGTGGCTATCCCAAGACGTCATCGACGACACCAGTCTGGCTCTCCTGACACCCGGAGCGATGATATCCCTCTCCGTTTGGCTTGCCGTGTGGCGCTTCGGCGATAAATTTGGTAGCCTGTTCTCCATGGAATGGGAAGTCGAGGTCGAACGGGTCTCTGAGGCCCTCCGTGAAGCGATCCGCCGCAAGAAGAGCTCTCTGCGGAACGTCGAGCAGGCTCTGGGGCAGGGCCGCGGCTACATGTCCCAGCTCCTCGGCGGGAACGTCGACATCAAGCTGAAGCATGTCTTCAGTGTCCTGGGGGTCATCGGCGTCGAGGCGGACGAGTTCTTCCTCAATGTCTACAGCCGGAGCGATCCGGTCGCGGCCGTCCGCGGGCTGGTGAGCCGGGCGGAGCTCGACGACATCAAGTCCCGCCTCTCCCGGCTCGAGCTGAAGAGCGCGGCCGTCTCCGAACGCGCCAAGTAAACGCCCGGACCGCGGCGGCGAGCCGGACGGCGGCGAAATCGAGCAGGCTGGGCGCACCGGCGAGCCGGTGGCGGGGTCTACCCGCTCGATGCTGCCGTCTACCGGCTCGATGCTGCCGCCTGCCCGCTCGATTCCCTGTCCCGGACGCTCGATTGCGTGCCCTGCCACCTCGATTTCCCGTCCGTCCTGCTCGCTTCCGGCCTCTGACCGCTCACCGGGCCAGGCCGAGGGCTGTCGGGTGCGACGGCTGGTAGAGGCCGATCTCGCCGCCGCTCGGGAGCCGGAGGGTCGTCTTCATGCCCCACCGCTCTTCCGTCACCTCCGTGTGCTGGACGCCTTTGGCTTCCAGCGTCCGGATCAGCCCGGACAGGTCGTCGCACATCAGATAGAGGACAGCCCCGAGAAGCCCCTGGTCTACCTGAGCCGGCACGGCGTCGCCGTCGGTGGGATGGATCGCGGCCTCGGCGGCGGGCAGCGCGAAGATCAGCCACCCATGGCCGGCGTCGACGAAGGGAAATTCCAGAACGTCGCGAAAGAACGCCCTGTCGGCTTCAGGGGCCTGGCTGTGGAGGAGGATGTGAGCGCCGGTGATCATGGACGGAGTCTAACAAAGCAGAGCACCCCTCCAGGCAGGTCCGCGAGACTGGAAACCAGGATCGCCGTGGCGCTGGAGCGACAAGGAATCGGCAGGGATTCTTTCAAATAAAAGCCTGCCCAGGCGATTACGCCGCCTCCCTGGAGAGCTCATTCTTGACACAGCTTCCGGATCGAGCAGCCGCTGACTCGGTCCCGGCGTCTTTACAGCCTTGATTTCTATCGTGGAGATCGATCCCGTGGAGGCGCCGAGCTTTCAGCGCTTCCTTGGAGGAACCAACCATGCGAATTCAAGGCTCGACCTTTTTATTCGCTCTCTCTTGCGGCTTGCTGGCCTTCGGCCCGCTACCGGCGCTTGCCCAGGTGAACCCTCAGGGCGCCACGACCCATACCATCGCCGCCCCCATTCGCCCTCCGGAGCGCGGCAAGCTGTTGGAGGGGCAGACGCTCGGCTATCACGGAGGGCCGACGATCACCTCGGCGAAAGTGGTCTTCATCTTCTGGGGGTCGCCCTTCTGTGCCGGCGGCGCGGACCGCGCGTACGCCACGACCCTGCAGGCCTACCGCAATCAGCTCGGCACGACCCTGGAGTACGCGACCATCACCCAGTATTCCGGAATTCTGCCCGCCGGCCTCGGGTCAGGCACCGCCGACCAGTTTGACTGCGCGAATCCGCCGGTCAACGTCACGGACACTCTCGTGCGCGCCAAGGTCAACGCTTACGTTTCTCTTTTCGGCTTCAACACCAGCGCGGTCTACGAGATCGTCCTCCCGAGCGGCTCCTATTCCTCCGACGCGACAGGGGCCACCTCCTGCGGCGGACCGGACGTCCAGTATTGCGCCTATCACGGCTGGATCGGCACCGGCGCCGGCGCCAAGAAATACTCCGTCCAACCGTATCCAAACTGCCGCGGCTGCCGGGTCACGGGATGGTCGAACGTGCAGAACGCCGAGCGCTGGATGTTGCACGAAACCCGTGAGACCGTGACGGACCCGCTCGGCACCGGCTGGTGGGACAGCCTGACCGGCGACGAGGTGGACGCCAAGTGCTCCTGGACACCCAATCCATCCCTCGGCACCGCCGGATTTGCCTATCAGTCACAGTGGTCGAATCTACACGGCGCCTGCATCAAGACCCTGTGACGTCGACGGTTGGACAGAAGCTCCGGATCGAGCGGTCGCTGACTCGATCCCGGCGTCTTCAAGGCTCTGTGGAGGCGCCGCCTTTTTCAGCACTTTTTCTGGAGGAATTTATCATGCGTGCTCGAATCTGCAAGCTCGCCCTTGCCGTCTCTTTCATCTCCCTGCTGATCGCCGGCACCGCCGCGGCGGACTATTGCATCAACAAAGACCTGGTCAACCTTGGACCGCCGGCCTACGACATCGCCGTGCAGATCCCGGCGCAACCGATCACCTTCCACTACGACGGCTGGACGGGAGCCCAGTTCTCCTCCTTCACCACCACCCCGGCGGGAACGAGCCAGATCCTCCACTGGCAGAATCTCAACGGCGTCAATGGCGCGATCCCGACGGGCAGCCCCTCCGATCCACCGGCAACCCAGGTGCACGTCGGCTGGTGCACGCTCACCGAGCACGCGATCGAAAACATGTATTGGACCAACGCGGCCGGCGGGCAGATCCCGGACAGCATCGTCCTGCAAGTCGGTGGCCATAGCTCCAACAGCCCGATCGCGGGGGTGCAGTGGGACAACGTCACCAATCACTCGTTCACCGTGAACAAGGTCTACTTCGCCCTCTCCGCGACGGATTGGCATCTCGCCGACCTGAATGCTTTCAATCAGGTTCTCGCCCGGCAGCTCAAGCCCCTTCCCGGCGGCGCCTCCTTCACGATCCCGCCCGGAAAGAGCCTGCAGCTCGCGGTGCCCGGAGCGCAGGCCGGCCAGTCGATCGTCCTTGTCTACATGGTGACCGGACCGGAGACCAAAGCCGTCTCGCGTGACTTCGTGCAGTTCAGGCTCAAAGTCCGTGCCCAGGCGAATCCGCGGGGCGCGGCGACCCAGACCATCGCCACGCCCATCCGCGGCGCGGTGGGCGGCGGCTGGATGAGCAAGTCGAATCTCAGCTACCACGGCGGACCGACGATCACCTCGGCCAAAGTCGTCTACATCTTCTGGGGCTCACCCTTCTGCATCGGCGGGGCTGACCGCGCGTACGCCACGACCCTGCAGGCGTACCGCAACCAGCTCGGCACGACCGGAGAGTACCGGACCATCACCCAGTACTCGGGAATCCTGCTCGCCAACCTCGGCTCCGGCACCGCCGACATGTTCGACTGCACGAATCCGCCCGTCAACGTCACCGACGCCCTCGTCCGCGCCAAGGTCAACACCTATCTTTCGTTCTACGGCTTCAACGCCAACGCGATCTACGAGGTCGTCACCCCCAGCGGCTCCTACTCCACCGATCCCTCAGGGGCCACCTCCTGCGGCGGACCGAACCTCCAGTACTGCGCCTATCATGGCTGGATCGGCAGCGGCGCCGGCGCCAAGAAGTACTCCATCCAACCGTATCCGAGCTGTAGCGGCTGCCGGCGCACCGGCTGGACGAACGTGCAGAACGCCGAGCACTTCATGGTCCACGAGACCCGCGAGGCGGTGACCGATCCGACCGGGACCGCTTGGTGGGACAGCAGCAACGGGTACGAGGCGGACGACAAGTGCGCCTGGTCTCCCGCACCTTTCTTCGGCAGCGGCGGGTACGGGTACCAGTGGCAGTGGTCGAATCTCCACGGTGCGTGCATCCAGACCCTGTAGCGAGGTTGATGGAAGGACTCGATCGAGAAACGCCCCGGCCCGCGGCCGGGGCGTTTGAATACACGAATTGATTTTCACGAGACGAGGCAAAACTTTTTCATGTCGAAAGGCGGCTCGCTTTCGGGGACAGCCTGCACCATGTGTCTTAGTGGGCAATTTTGCGGAAGCCCGCCGCGCCGGTTTGTACCTCTTGAACCGGCGAGGGCTTGGCCGATCGAGTGATCGCTGACTCGATCCCGCTGCATCTGTCTGCGTTCCCGGTTCCCATCGTGGGGGCCGGTCAGACGGGGCGGCGTTTTTTCAGCGTGTTTCGGAGGAGCTTTGGAAATGCGGAGTCGAAATTTGCAGGTTGCTTTTGCCTTGTCGTGCAGTCTGTTAGCCGTCGTAGCGAACGCCGCCCCGCAGGCGGCCCGTATCGTCTACACCCCCCTCAACACCGCCAAGGTCTCCATGGACAAGGCGAACCTCACCAACCATGGTGGCGGCGTTCTCGCCAATGCCAAAGTGGTCTTCATCTTCTGGGGACCGAACTTCAACAATGCCGCCTCGGCCGATTATGCGTACGCTCACACGCTGCAGGCCTTCCGCAACCAGTTCGGCACGACCGGTGAGTACAACACCGTCAACCAGTACGGCGTCAATTCGGTCAGCCTCGTGGGAAGCCAGGCCGACTGGTACGACACCTCCTCCCCCCCGACCAACGTCACCGACTCCGCCGTGCGGTCCAAGGTCAATTCCTATCTGACGAGCCATGGCGGCAACAACTCCAGCACGGTCTATGAGGTCGTGATCCCCAGCACTTCCTATTCTTCGAGCGGCACGAGCACCTCCTGCGGCGGCCCGGGCCTGGCCTATTGCGCCTATCACTCCTGGATCGGCAGCGGCTCCTCGGCCACCAAGTACTCCATTCAGCCTTATCCGAGCTGCAGTGGCTGCAAAGTCTCCGGCTGGACGAACGTTCAGAACCAGGAGCACTTCGTCTGCCACGAGACCCGCGAGGCCGTGACCGACCCGACGGGCAGCACCTGGTATGACAGCAGCGGCAACGAGGCCGACGACAAGTGCGCCTGGTCGCCCACGCCGTTCATCGGCACCAACGGCTATGCCTACCAGTACGAGTGGTCCAACTCCAACTCCGCCTGCGTCAAGGTGAAGTGAGGCGGACCCGCGGAGCCGACGGCTTCGCGGCAAGGAAAGCCCCGGCCGCGGCCGGGGCTTTTTCTTCCCCAGCGGCCTCCCCGCATGTTCATGCGTCCGGCCGTCCCGTTTTGGGTGCTCCGCAGCACCCTTGTTCTTAGAAGAGCCCTAGCACGGCTGGTGACTATCGACCGGCTGGGTGTGTGTGATCGAGGCCGCTGACTCGATCCCACCGTTTTCTGTCCATCGCCTTCATCGTGGGGGCCGGGCCTGACCGAAGCGGTGACTTTCAGCGATTACGGAGGAGTCCTCAATGCGGAGTCGAATCTTGAAGTGCGGGTTGGTGCTGTCCTGCGGTCTGTTGGCCGTTGCCGCGAATGCGGCGCCGAAAGGCCGTTGGGCGGACGCGGACCACGTCATCTACTCCCCGGCACGCGGCGCCTCGATCAGCGTCAACAAGGCCGGCGGCAATCTGGTCGATCACGGCGGCCCGACGATCACCGCGGCCAAAGTGGTCTTCATCTTCTGGGGCCCGAGCTTCGCGGCCGGCGGCGCCGACAACGCGTACGCCACCACGTTGCAGGCCTTCCGCAACCTGTTCGGCACCACCCCCGAGTACAACACCATCACGCAATACTCCGGCATCACTCTGAGCAATCTCCTGGGGTCCCAGGCCGACCTCTTCGACACCTCGACACCGCCGACCAACGTCACGGATGCGATCGTCCAGTCCAAGGTCAATTCGTATCTGTCAACCCATGGCGGCAACAACGCCAGCACGATCTATGAAGTCGTCATCCCGAGCTCCTCGTATTCTTCGAGCGGCACGAGCACCTCGTGCGGCGGCCCGAGCCTCTCCTACTGCGCCTATCACGGCTGGATCGGCAGCGGTGCGTCGGCCACCAAGTACTCCATCGAGCCCTGGCCGGGCTGCAGCGGCTGCTCCGTTGCCGGCTGGTCGAACGTGCAGAATCAGGAGCACTTCGTCTGCCACGAGACCCGCGAGGCCGTGACCGATCCGACCGGCACCGGCTGGTGGGACAACCGCGGCTACGAGGCCGACGACAAATGCGCCTGGTCGCCCGCTCCGTTCCTCGGCACCGGCGGCTTCGCCTACCAGTACGAGTGGTCGAACCTGACCAAGTCCTGCGTCAAGACCCGGTAAACAAGCACCGTTCCAATTGATTGCGGAGAGAAAGAGCCCCGGCGGCAGCCGGGGCTTTTTCTTTTTGGGCACTTCCGATACCAGGCGGAAGTCAGGTCAAGACATTCATGCTTCCTCCGTCACGCTTTGGGGGGTCCGCGGCACACATACTCTATAGAGCCCCCTTGTCCGGTTGTTGCGCATCGGCTGGCCCGCGGGACTTGCGGCCGAGAATCGCTGGCTCGACCCCGCCTTCCAGTCCTGCAGACCTTCGCGGTGGAGACATGCTCGATTGAGAGGCGTTGTTTCAGCGGAATTACGGAGAATTCCTGAAATGAGGAGCCGGAATTTGAAGTACTTGTTGACCTTGTCATGCCTGTTCGCCGTCGCCGCGTACGCTGCGCCCGAGAAGATCGTGAAGAGAGGCCCCTGGGCCGATGCGGACCACGTCATCTACGCTCCGGCGCGCGGTGCCTCCGCGCCGAACAAGGCTGGCCAGAACATTTCGAACCATGGCGGCCCGACGATCACCTCCGCCAAGGTGGTCTTCATCTTCTGGGGTCCGAGCTTCGCGGCCGGCGGCGCCGACAACGCGTATGCCACCGAGTTGCAGGCCTTCCGCAACCAGTTCGGCACGACCGGCGAGTACAACACCGTCACGCAATACTCCGGCATCCAGCTCGCCAATCTCGGCTCGGGCACTGCCGACCTGTTCGACACCTCCACGCCGCCGACCAATGTGACGGACGCAATCGTCCAGTCCAAGGTCGCTTCCTACCTGACGACCCATACCTTCAACGCCAGCACGATCTATGAGGTCGTCCTCCCCAGCTCCTCCTATTCTTCAAGCGGCTCGAGCACCTCGTGCGGCGGACCGAGCCTTGCGTACTGCGCCTACCACGGCCACTTCTCAAACGCCGGCGGCGACGTGAAGTACTCGATTGAGCCGTGGCCGGGCTGCGGCGGCTGCTCCGTCTCGGGCTGGTCGAACGTGAAGAATCAGGAGCACTTCGTCTGTCACGAGACCCGCGAGGCCGTGACCGATCCGGACCTGAATGCCTGGTACGACAACCGCGGCTACGAGGCCGACGACAAGTGCGCCTGGTCGCCCGCTCCGTTCCTCGGCACCGGCGGCTACGGCTACCAGTACGAGTGGTCAAACCTGACCAAGTCCTGCGTCAAGACGCGGTAAACAGGCACCGTTCCAATTGATTGCGGAAAGAAAGAGCCCCGGCAGCAGCCGGGGCTCTTTTCTTTTCAGCTTTCCGGCTCGCGCAGCTCCTCCGGCAGCACCCTATTGTTTAGTGATTGAAACGGAGGAATCTCAAATGCGGATGCGGAGACTGAAGTCCCTGTTGGCGTTGTCCTGCGGTCTGCTGGCCGCCCTGCCGGCCACCAGCGCGAATGCGGCGAACGCGACAAAGAACGGTCCGTGGGCGGACGCGGACCACGTCATTTACAGCCCGGCGGCCGGCGCGGTCTGGGGCGGGCCGGCGGCGAAAGCCTGCATCGTGAATCATGGCGGCCCAGTGATCACCCACGCCAAGGTGGTCCTCCTCTTCTGGGGACCGAGCTTCGGCCCGCTCGGCGCCGACCACTCCTACGCCACGACGCTGCAAGCCTTCCGTGACATGTTCGGCACGACTCCGGAGTACAACATCGTCTCCGAGTACGGCGTCATTCCGGGGAGCCTGGTCGGTGCCCAGCCCGACCTCTTCGACCTCTCGACGCCGCCGGTCAACGTCACAGACACCATCGTGCGTTCCAAGGTCAATTCCTACCTGGCGAGCCACGGCGGCAACGATCCCAGCACGGTCTACGAGGTCTTCATCCCGAGCACCTCGTACTCCTCGAGCGGCACGAGCACCTCGTGCGGCGGGCCCAGCCTCGCCTACTGCTCCTATCATGCCTGGATCGGCAGCGGCGCGACGGCCATCAAGTACTCCATCCAGCCCTGGCCCGGCTGCGCCGGCTGCTCGGTCTCCGGCTGGTCGACCGTCCAGAATGCCGAGAAACTTTTCGTCCACGAGACCCGCGAAGCGGTGACCAACCCGACCGGCACCGGCTGGTGGGACAGCACCGGCAACGAGCTCGACGACAAATGCGCCTGGACGCCGCCGCCGTTCATCGGCACCGGCGGCTACTCCTACCAGTATGGGTGGGGGCTCCGGGCCTGCAAATGTATCAAGTCGCTGCCGTTCTGACCACGGCCGAACCCTCCCGACAGATGAGCCCCGGCTGCGGCCGGGGCTTTTACTCGACAGGCTGCACTTCCTGCCCGGCACCTCAAATAGAGTATCCTCAGGTTCCTGAAGTCACTCGAAACCCTGAAGCTGCCGGCCGGCCACTTGCGCAGGCGCTCGTTCGTTGCGCTCTGCTTCGCCACCGTTCTCGCCTGCCTGGCTTGCCAATCTTCGAGAGGCGACAACGATCTCCGAAAGCTCGATGCCGAGGTTCTGGCGGCCGTCGACCAACTTCTGGCGCCGATCCCTCGTTTCAGCGGCGCTCAGGTCGCGACGGCGCGCTTTCGGCCGGCCGACGGCTGCCCGCACGCCTTGACCCGGCGGAGATCTCCGCTCGATCGAGCCGGCCGTGAGGAGCTCGTCCGGCTCGCCCGCAGGATCGACCGCCAAGCCCAGGGATCCACCCCGGCCGCGCTACGGATCCGGGCTCTCTGGACGCTTCTCGTCGATCCTGCACCGGAGGGGCGGGACCACATGGTTCGCCTGTTCCAGGCGGCGCTCACACGGGAGCCAACCTCGGCCCTGCGCCGCAACGATCTCGCCGCGGCATATCTTTTGCGCGCCAGTCTCGACGGAAAAACCGGCGACCTCGCGGAAGCGCTCACGCTGCTCGATCCTTCCTCGGTCGGGACCGCCCCGCCCGTTCCTGTTCTGCTCAATCGTACCTTCGCGCTTCAGTGCCTGACTCTCGGGCGTGACGCGGAGGAGACCTGGCGAGAAGTGCCGCGAGGGCTCAGGGCTCCTCCCGGTCCCGCTCTTCCGCCGGCAGGGAAAGCGGCGGCCGAGGACCCGGCCGCCCTGCGCCGCCGAGGAGAGTGGCTGCTGGGAGAATGGGCTACCCGCACCCTGGACGCCGGCCAGGCGCAGAGCGCGACCCTCCTTCGCGAGGCCGCGGCGATCGGCCGGCAATTGCAGGCCGGCGGCGGCGACGGCCTCCTCGGCGCATCGGCCGGCTCCATCCTCAAAGCCGAGGCGGATGGCAACCGTGCCGTGCTCGCCGCGCTCGTGCGTGGCCACGCCGCCTTCCATTCTGTCCGTGGAGATGCGATCTATTCGGAATGCCGTCCCGAAACCTTGCTCCTGGCCGAGGCGCAGCTTGCGGCGGCAGGCAGCCCTTTCGCCGGCTGGGTGCGGCTCGATCAGGCGGTTTGCGCTTATTTCGACAAGGACTTTCGGCGCGCCGAGGAAATCCTCACGCGCCTGGAGCCGGAGGCCCGGAGTCGCGGCTGGCTCGCTCTCTCCGGCCGGACCGAGTGGATCCTCGGTCTCGTCTGTATCGTGCAGGCGCGGTTCGTCGAGGCCGATCGCCACTACTCGCGGGCGATCCAGCTTTTCTCTCGCTTGGGAGAGGAGGCTCATACCGCCTACCTCCATTCGCTCCGCGCGAAGGCCTTCGAGTATGGCGGCGCGCGCGAAGAAGCCTGGCGCGAACGGATCGCCGCTCTGCGGGGACGGGGAGCGGTCCGCGATCCCGAGCGGCTCTTCACGATCTTCAACGAGGCGGCCGAGGCTCTGCAGGCCCATGGCCATCTGACCGCGGCGCTCCGCTTCCTTTCGGAGCAGATGCGTGCCGCGGAGGACGGAGCCCGCCAGACCGGCAAGACCGACCTCCTCGCTTACACCCTGCTCGCCCGCTCCAGGCTCCTCGCGTCCCTCGGCCGCCGCGCCGAGGGCGCGGCCGATGTCGCCAAGGCCGAGGGAGCCTGGGCTCGGCTCTCCCCAACGAACGAGAGCCGGCCTCAGCTACGCATCGAAATCGATCTCCAGAGCGCCCTCCTCGGCGGCTCTCCCGGCGGCGAGAAGCTGCTCGCCGCCGTCAACCGCGCCGACCGGTTCTTCGGTGGCCACAGAAGCTCCCTGGGAGAGCAGATCGAGGTCTTGAAGCTCGACCGGTTACGGGCTCAGATCCAACAAGGGCGAGGAGACTTCACAGCCGCGCGGGCCGACCTGAGGCGCGGCGCCCGGGAGATCGAACGCCAGCGCCTGGAGCTCGCGGCGATGGAGGACCGCGCCCGTTTCCTGGCGCAGAGCCGCGGCCTCTTCCTCGACCTGGTTCGCCTGGAGCTCGACGAGCTCCACGATCCACTCGCGGCGCTCGATGCTTTCGAACGGAGCAGCAACCGCGTTCTCGAAGACAGCGCCCGCGCCCGTTTCGCTGAGCCCGGAGAGCCGCTACGCGCGGAGCTCCTGCGCGCGGCCCTGCCTGCCGACACTCTCGTCGTGCGGTTCGGGCACCTGCCGGACCGCCTGCTCCTCTGGACCTTCCTCGACGGGCGGATGGAGCTCGAACAGCGTCCATTGCCTGTCGCGCAGCTCGTTCAGCAGGTCGAACGCTGCCACGACCTCCTGGCGGGCGGGACCTTCCCGGAGGAGCGGGAGGCAGATTGCGATCTTCTCGCGCAAAGCCTCCTGCCGCGCCGGCTGCGCAGCCTCCCCGCCGGCCGGTCCGTCCTGCTGATTCCCGACGAGGTGATCGCGCCCCTCTCCTTCGCAGCGTTGCGGATGAGCGCACGCGAGCCGTATCTGGTCGAGCGGTTCCGTCTGAGCTATGCGCCCAGCCTCACTCTCCTGCTTCTCGCCGAGAACAGCTCCCGCCGCCGCCAGGTCTCTCCCCTGCGCTCGGTGCTCTTCGTCTCGGACCCCGCCTTCCGAACGGATCTCTTCCCGTCTCTCAAGAGACTTCCCGCGGCTCGCCGGGCGGTCGAGAGCTACGCCCTGCATTACCCGCATGTCGAGATCCTGAGCGATGCCCGGGCCACGGTTCCAGCCGCCCTCGACGCGCTCCGTCGCGCCGACGTCCTCCACTTCGACGGCCATGGCCTGGTCAATTCGCAATACCCGCAGCGCGGCGGCCTCCTGCTCGCCCCCGCCGACGGCAAAGCGCCTGCCCGCGCATCCATCCTGACCGCCGCCGACCTGCCCCTCGACCTCCCTCGCCATCTGCGCCTGGTGATCCTCGGTGCCTGCTCGACCGGGCTCACCTCCTACCGCGACACCGCGGAAGTGACCGGTCTCGCGGCGGCCTTCCTCGCCCGTGGCGTTCCGGAGGTCGTCGCCGCCTCCTGGAAAGTGAAGGACGACGCGTCCGCCGAGCTCCTCGACCACTTCCACCAAGCCCTCGCCGCGGGCCTGCCGACCGACGCCGCCCTGCAGTCCGCCCAGTTGGCCCTGTTGTCCTCACCCTCTCCGGAAGAGTCGAGCGCCTCCACCTGGGCCGCCTTTCAAGTCTTCCGCGGAGAAAAAACCCTCGCTCCGTCCGTCTATAGCCAACGAGCTGATAATCCTTCGCACTGATCTTCAAGGAGAGCTTTGATATGAAATCCAAGTCTTTAAGACGTCTTCTTTGCGTTGTTTTTTGCGTTGGCCTTCTCCTGGCCCTGGCGTGCAGGGAAAAGCAGGAGGGGCAGACCCCGCAACCCCGGCCGGAGCAGAAAGCGGCGGCGCCACCCGCGCTGCCTCCTTATACGGTTCGCATTGTTTTCAACGGTCTCACCGCGTTTGCCGAGGACTCGGGCAAGGTGTGGGCGTTCCTGATCAACGGTGAGTACGACCCAAAAAATCCTGACCCCGATCTCCTGCCGCCTGGTATACTTTCCGAGGTCCCCGCAAATAGTGACCGCGCGGATTGGCTCGCGGCCAACCTGCCCCCGCATTACGCGTGGATTCGCATTCTGAATGCGAAGATCACGGGGCAGAACACCTCGCCGATGCGTTCGATCAAGGGAAGCGACCTGCGCTTCCATGGCGGCCTGGCCGGTCCGGTGAAAGCCGACCTCACCCAACTGAGCAATTCCTCCCACATCGTCAAGGCGCTGACGTCTCTGGACCTTGCTGCCGAGATCCACAAGAATCCTCCTCCCTTCGACCAGCTCGATCCTGCCTTCCTGGCACCGGCTCTCGACCGGCACCTGGCGGCTCGCGCCCTCATCGAGGCTGGAGAGGTCGTGGCCCATCCTCTGGGAGAGTGTGAAGACCGGGTCTTCTCTTTTAAGCCGAAGTTCTTCCAAGGCCGAGCCTGAAATTGGCGCAACCGATTGTCCTGGTTGGAGTTGTGCCTAGACCATCCGAATCATCTGTAGCCATGTAATTTGC
>Ga0307506_10000236_pt1 | contig 13725 bp, 20 predicted proteins | sample 25_S_MG_FD_202175 | JGI IMG/M metagenome (GOLD analysis project Ga0307506, IMG submission 202175) | Soil microbial communities from Populus trichocarpa stands in riparian zone in the Pacific Northwest, United States - 25_S | ecosystem: Environmental > Terrestrial > Soil > Riparian zone > Trees... | reverse complement strand
GGACGCGCAGGCGCCAGACGACATCGCCGTCGCGGCCCTGGAGATTCTCGGCGACGTGGGAGCCGTTGACCCGCTCCAGGGTCGTGAAGTCGAGCTTCTCGATCCAGGGCTCGGCGACGAAACGGCGGATGAGATCCTCGGCCATGCGAGGTTGGGAGAACAGGAGACGATAGCTACGGTCATGCCTTTTCAAGGTAGGAAATTCCTCCTACCCCTATATAAGTCGGAAAATCGGCCCGCAATCTTCCCAGTAACATCCTCTGTCTCAGGCTGCACTCCCGGTGGCGACAAGCTCGAATCCGAGCTCTGCCGCCATGCGATTCAGGGAGCGTACGCGGCGAGCGCGAAAGCGCTCGTCGTAGACGGCTTGGCCGACATCTTGATAGGGCCGCTTGTTCTTCAGCATGAGATAGAAGAGCTTGGCGATCTTGTAGGCCGTCGCGGTGATCGCCTTGGGAGCCCCAATGCGAGCGCGCAGGCGGCGATAGAAGGCGCCGAGAGCAGATTTGGAGTTGCTCAAGGAGCGGGCGGCGAGCCGGAAAGCCATGGCCGCCCGCTGGGAATTGGGATTCGTTGTCGAGCGCAACACCCGGCCTCCGGATTTGCGGGGGTTGGGAGCGATCCCCAGCCAGGAGCCGAAGGCTCGTTCACTGCGCCAAGGGGACATGTCGATGCCCGTTTCTGCCAGCACCTTGAGCACCGTGTTGACTCCCACCCCGTCAATGGCGGTCAGATCGACACCGGCCATCTGGTAGCAATGACCATGGGCATCGAAACCGAAGGGGTGGGGACTGGCGTCGCGCTTGCCGGCCTTGGGCGGTTCCGAGCTCGGCCCCCCTGGGCTCGCACAGGCCGCCATCGCGGCGGCGATCTGCGTGTCGCAGGCCGCAATCTGTTCGCCGAGATAGGTGTAGTAGCGGCGCGCCTGGCCGAGAGCAAACAGGTGTTCCTCGCGCCACGATCCGAGCAGCGCGCGAGCAATCTCCTCTTGGCTGTGCGAGCACCGGGAATCGCGCAGCTCGCTCAACCGCCCGGCATCGCGCTCACCGGCCAGGATGCTGTCGATGATCGCCATGCCGGTCGTACCGGTGATGTCGCTGACCACCTCGGTGAGCTTGACGTTCATCAGCTCCAGCGCCTGCTGCATGTGCTGGATGGAGCGCCCGGCTTCCGTCACCCAGCGGTCCCGTTGCCGGACGTAGCTGCGTAGCGTGGCGATCTGTGCCTCCGGAACGAAGGCCTGCTTGAGCAGGCCGTAGGAATGAAGCTCCTGGATCCATTGGCAGTCCGAGACATCGCTCTTGCGTCCCGCCACTTGCTTGGTCGCCCGCGCATCCACCAGGCACACCTCCAAACCTCGCTCGCGCAGCACCTCGAACAGTGGAATCCAGTACACCCCGGTTGATTCCATCGCCACCGTTTGGATCTTGTGCTCGACCAACCAGTCCGCCAGCGCATGGAGGTCACCCGTGTAGGCCTTGAATTCCCGCACCGGTTGATCCGTCAGCGAAGGATCGATGGCTACCCAATGACTGGCACTGCCGATGTCGATCCCTGCCGCCCGCGGGTTGATCCGCCGCAATTCACTCGTTCCCTTCTTTCCCTGACGCCATCCTCGCTTGCTCATAATCGGTCTCTCCTCCGAGGACCGGGGTGGGGGCGCTCTACAGCTAACTCTTCCCAACGGGGTCAACGAGCGGACAGTCCGCCCGCGCCACCAAGCCAAAACGCGCCGGCCCACAACCAAGCTCACAATCGGGCTCTCAGGCTCCAGAGGTTTGACGGTCTCTTCCCGGCCTCCGCTCTATCTTACCGCCAAACAACGATTTGCCAATGCTTTGTTACTGCCAGCCAAAACCGCGCCCCGCCGCGTCCTGCGCTCACAAGAATCTTTGATGACGGGGTGCTCACTGCGTGAGCAACAGGGGTTAAACATCAGCAGCAAAGAGGCTTCTGAGTTTCGACCGGCAAAAGGCTCCCGAGCCCTCCTTTCGGCTCCCCAGAAGGTGCCTGCCGAACACGAGCTGAGCTTCGCGCTCCACCCCTGGAGGTTGGAGCCCGGCGTCCGCAAGCTCCGCTCGCTGGCGGAGGCCAACCAGCATCGCCAGGAGTGGGAGAAAAAACAAGTGCGCAGTCCGGCATAGGTTCCACCCCGAATCCAGGACGGCACCTATCAAGGATGCCTGCCCCCTTGAAGACTGGATCCGAGAACTTCGCGCCACAGTCGTGGTATCCTTAGAAGGTTGAGGGAAGAGTCGAGGAGCATGATGAAAAACCTCAAGAGAGTGCCGCAAGACGAAGCCGGGGTGCGGGAACCCGCTCCACTACTCCTCACGCCGGAGCAGCGGGAACGACAGCGGCAAGCTGGCGCCCTGGTGAGCGCATGGATGCAAGAGGAAGACGGCTATGACGCAGAGGTCTGGCCGCTTCTTGAACAAGAGCTGAGACGCTGAGCATCCGCCTCGGACCAAGAATGAGGCTTCTCCTCGATACAAACATCCTCTCCCGCATCTGCCATCCGGCTCGGGCAGAAGACCATCTCCTCGGTCGCTGGTTTGAGGGAGTGTCTCAGCAAGAAGACCTCGTCTTCTTACCGGAGATCGCAGACTTCGAAACCCGAAGAGGTCTTCTCCACGTAGCCCTTCGGAGCGGCCGGACGACAACCAGGAGCCTCCGTCGCCTGGATCAGCTCGGCAACCTCCTGACCTATCTCCCCTTGACGACTTCGGTCATGCGGAGAGCCGCCCTCCTTTGGGCCGAGGCACGTTTCAGAGGCATTCCGACGGGAACCTCCCTGGATGCGGATGTGATTCTGGCAGGTCACGCCCTGGAGGTATCGGGTGCCGTCGTCACCGATAACTTGAGGCACCTCGAACGCTTGGCTCCGTCCTGCCGGTGGCAGGATATCCCACTACCCTGAAGGGACCGTCATCGCCCCTGAGTTTGTTCCACTCATGGGTCCATCCTAGTCAATCGGCAGCGGAGCCGGGAGTAACAAGGTTGTCGTGAATCCCGCCGCGGACGGGGTCATCCAGCGCCGGGCGCGCCCGCGGCCGACCGATTGCATCTTGCCGGCGGCGGCAAGCGATTCGAGCGCCCTCTGCACGGTGCGCTGGCTCGTTCCCAGCGCCAGCGCGAGGGCCGAGCTGGACCACGATTCACCGTCGGCGAGGAAGGCGAGCACCGCCGCATGCTCCTCTTCGACGGGCCGCGCCAGCACGACGACCTCGTGAGCGCGGCGCGGCGCCAGGGCAAAGCCTCGCTTCGTCGCGTTGACGTCGGCCAGCGGTCGGAGCATCTTCCGCAGCCGCCCGACTTCGACGCGCAAGCGCGCGCGATGCGATTCATCGGCGGGCCTGTCTCCGAAAGCGGCTCCGAAGGCGCGCGCGACGAGCGCGTCCCGCGAGACGTCTCCCGGCCAGGCTTCGCCCAGCGCGCGGGCGAGCGCGAACAACACCGGACGCGTGGCGAGCGAGACCGCCTGGCTCTCGTCACGGACGACATGACGGCAGGCGTCCACGATGAAGGCGTTCGAGGCCAGCAGCTCTTCGACCTCGTCGAGCCGGAGGAGGCGCTCCTCGCCCTGCGCAAGCAGGCGCGCGGCGGGCGTGCGCAGGACGAGGAGGGCGCTTTCGACCTCCGCCGTCAGCGCGGGGATGCGGGCGTGGCGCGCCGCCTGCCCGGCCCGCGCGAGCGCCGCGCGCGCCGTCTCCGTCCGCAGGCGCCGGATCGCGATCCCCGCGACCACCAGCTCGTGGGCGGTCCTCAAGGCGGGCGGGAGGGGGGAAGGATCGAGCCCGGCGAGCGCGCGCTCGGCCTCGTCGATGCGCCCGATCAGGAGGAGTCGCCGGACCGCGAGGTGCCGCGCATGCGCGGCGTTGGCGCGGTCGCCGTGCTCTTCGAGCGTCGCCCGCGCCGCGTCGAGCGCCTTCGCGGGCCAGCCGAGGTCGCGCGAGACGAGCGCGATCTCGGCCTCGGCGACGACGCACCGCGCCCGGGCTATCGCCTCTCGCGGACCGAAGGCACGCGCGGCGTCGCGCAGGAGCGCCTTGGCGCGAGCGAGATCGCCGAGCTGCGCCATCGCGATGCCGCGCAACGCGAGAGCCGGCGCGTCGTCGCGCAGGGCGACCCGCTTCAGCGCGCCGAGGGGATCGCCGACGGCGAGAGCCCGCGCCGCGGCGGTGATCAGCGAGTCCATCTGAATCCCGACATATTTGTCACTCCCACGTTTCGATCTACCGCGTCTAGATTACTTCAGGACGCACAAACGAGGGGTGACACCCGAGAAAGGAGACAGCAGAGATGACGACACACAGGACCGGGACACGGGAAGAATGGCTCGCGGCGCGGCTCGCGCTGCTCGACGCGGAGAAAGAGCTCACGCGGCGCGGCGACGAGCTGGCGCGGCAACGGCAGGAGCTGCCGTGGGTGCGGATCGACAAGGAGTATCGATTCGACACCGAGGAGGGGGGCGTTTCGCTGGCGGACCTCTTCCAGGGGCGCTCCCAGCTCCTCGTCTACCACTTCATGTTCGGGCCCGACTACACCGCCGGCTGCCCGTCGTGCTCGGCGATCGCGGACGGCTACAACGGGTCCGTGACACACCTGGCCCACCATGACGTGATGCTCTGGACGGTGTCGCGCGCGCCGCTCGAAAAACTGCAGGCGTACAGGCGGCGCATGGGGTGGACGTTTCCGTGGGCGTCCTCGTCCGGCGGCGACTTCAATCTCGATTTCAGCGTCGGGTTCACCGCGGCGCAACAGCGCGAGGGAGGCTTCGAATACAACTACCGTCGAGCCCGGGCGCTGGCCCCGGAGGCCGTCGCCGGGGGACCGGTCGCCGAGATGGCCGCCGGTGTCGGCGTCGACGTGCCCACGTATACGAGCGAGAGGCCGGGCATGAGCGCGTTCGTGCTGGAGGACGGCGTCGTCTATCACACCTACTCCACCTACTCGCGCGGCGTGGACGCCCTCTGGGGCATGTACCCGTGGCTCGACCGCGCGCCCAAGGGGCGCAACGAGACGGGCGTCTGGTGGCGCCGGCACGACGAGTACAATCAGGGCTGAGCGGCTCCGGCGAGGAGATGGGCATGGTTTCCGATCGAGCTTCCCGGCAGGTTTTCTGGAGCGTCTCGGCATTGCTCTTCGCCGCCGGCGCGGCCGGGTTGTTGCTGATCGCGCGAGCCGCCGGGCTCGGGTGACGCATCGGGCCTACCGTGTGGGCGGACCCCCTACGCACTGAGGTCTGGCTCAACCCACTCGATCCGGAGCTGACGAAGCGGCCAAGCCTTTGCGATCGTTGTGAAATCCCGATCTCGATGGAACAGCACCAAGTCGTTTTCAAGCGCGAGCTGAGCGATACAGCAGTCGATCGGGCTACGGACGGTGAGACCTATACGGCGCAGCTCGAAGTAGATCCGTGCAGCGTGCTCCCAAGTGCCAGCGGAGGCTTCGACGTAGTCCTGCGTGCTCAGATACGTCTTCAACAGACGCCACTCCGGCTCGTCGCGGCAACCCTGGAGCAGCTCCAACTGGCAGAAACGGCTGAGAACCACTTCTTCGCCTTGCAGGGCCGCGTTGAGGCTCTTTCTCCTGCCGCCACTGTCATCCCGGAAGACGTCAATCCAGACGGAGGTATCAAAATCAACCAGGATCACGGTTGAGATCCCGCATCGCCTTGCACGAGTTGCTCGTCGGAGCTCGGGATCGCCAGCGGATCGACGTCCTCGAAAGGGGCCTGCTCGAGCCCTTCCGGACCCGCCGCCGGATCCATGTGCCGACATTGGCCACCTGGAGCCTGCTGCGACGCCTTCCTCAGCCACGCGGACGAACCGAAATAGGTGGCTTGGCGATTCGCGTGCAGCGCCTCCGCCGCGAGGGCGGAGCGCAGGAGAAGGCGCTGTCCAAAGCGGACGCTTCATGCTAGCCTATGTCGATGCATAGGCCGCTCCGCGGCCGGGAGGATGCTGTGGAAACCGAACGGATCGTGGCCCTGTTTCGCAATGGACGCAATCAAGCCGTGCGCATCCCCCGAGATCTCGAGCTTCCCGGCCATGAAGCACTTCTCCACAAGGAAGGGAACCGGCTGATCGTCGAGCCGGTTCGCAAGCCGAACCTGTTGGAGCTCGCGGCCTCGTGGGAGCCTCTCGACGAGGAGCTTCCCGACATCAAGGATGAGGATCTCCCGCCGCTCAGGGACGTGGATCTCTGAAGATGGCCGGTTATCGTTACCTGTTGGATGCCAACACCCTTTCGGATTTCATCCGCAACCCCAATGGTTCGGTGACCAAGAGACTCGCCGTGGTCGGCGTGGCCACCGTCTGCACGAGCATCATCGTTGCCTGTGAGCTTCGCTATGGTGTGGCCAAGAAGGGCTCCGCTCGGCTCGCGGAGCGTGTCGACCAGGCCCTGGAAGGTCTCGACGTCCTGCCCCTCGACGGAGGAGCGGATCGCCACTATGCCGAGATCCGGGCTCACCTGAGCCGCAAGGGCCAGCCGATCGGAGCGAACGACCTGCTGATCGCGGCTCATGCGTTGGCGCTCGATCTCACTCTGGTGACCGCCAACGTCGACGAATTCTCGCGCGTTCCAGGACTTTTCCTCGAGAACTGGGTGGTCTCCTAGCTCCCCGCTCGCCGGCCTTGAGCTTCTCCGCCGCCTCGCGGAAGGCGGGACATACTTGAACCGCTCAGCAAGGGATCGCCTCTGACCGCTTCACGGCGAAACGCAGCACCGTGCCCAGCCGGGAGGCCTCGTCCATCGTCTCCCGGAGCTGCTCCTCACCCCGCGCAGACCACGGCAGCGCGGCCGACGATCGTCCTCGTCCACGGCGGCTTCGTGGATGGCTCGGGCTGGCAGGGGGTCTACGGGATGCTGCGCAAGGACGGGTACACCGTTCGCGTCGTGCAAAACTCGACGGCCTCGCTCGCCGACGACGTGGCTGCCACGCGCCAGCTCATCGCCGCGCAGGAGGGACCGGTCCTGCTCGTCGGCCACTCGTACGGCGGCGTGTTGATCACGAGGCGGGCAATGACCCGAAGCTGGTCGCCGCCGTCCGCGCCGCCGCCGCCGGCAAGCGGGTCATCCCGCCGGCCGTCGCCACCCGGCTCGCCGAATTCACGCCGCGCGACGACCTCAGCGCCCGCGAGCGCGAGGTGTTGCTATACGTGGCGCGAGGGCTGGGCAACAAGGAAATCGCGCGCGCCATCGGGCGTTCGGCAGAGACCGTGAAGGCGCACCTCGAAAGCGTCTTCCAGAAGCTCGGCGCCCGCGACCGCACGCAAGCCGTCACCCTCGCCCTGCAGCGTGGGATCATCCACCTTGATGAGTAGCGTAGAGACATCGGTCATCCAGTGGCTGCTCGATTCCGACCCGTCGATTCGCTGGCAGGTGCTGCAGGATCTGGCCGGTGCGCCCGCGGAGAAGATCGCGGCCGAGCGCGCGCGGGTGGCCACCGAGGGCCTGGGCGCCCGGCTGCTCGCTCTCCAGGCGGCCGATGGGCGTTGGGGTGGCGCGGCGTGGAACCGTGGATGGAGCTCCACGATGCACGTCCTCCTGCTGCTGCGGGACCTCGGGCTCGATCCCGCGAGCGATCAGGCCCGCCGCGCGGTGGGGCTCGTCCGTGACGGCGTGACCTGGAAGGGTTGCGGCCCGCCGGAGTGCGATGGCAATCCCTTCTTCGCCGGCGAGGTCGAGCCCTGTATCAATGGACAGGTCGGCATGGCCGGCGCGTACTTCGGCCAGGACGTCCGGGGCATCGTCAAACGGCTGCTCACCGAGCAGCTCCCCGACGGCGGCTGGAACTGCGAGGCCGAGAATGGCTCGACGCGGTCGTCGTTCAACACCACGATCTGCGTGCTGGAAGCCCTGCTCGAGCACGAGCTGCGCGCCGGGAGCAGCCCCCGGGTGACCGCGGCCCGCCTCCGCGGGCAGGAGTACCTCCTCGAGCGCCGCCTCTTCCGCCGGCGGTCGACCGGCGCGGTCATCGACTACGACAAGAAGACCGGCCCTGGGAGCGGGAGCGGCCATCCCGCCTGGACCCGCTTCGCCTTCCCCACTTGGTGGCACTACGACGTGCTGCGAGGCCTCGACTCCCTGCGCCGCGCCGGCGTCACGCCCGACGAGCGCATGGCTGAGGCGATCGATCTGGTCGCCTCCAAGCGGGACGGCGACGGCCGGTGGCCGCTGGAGGTCCGGTACCCCGGCGCCATGCCGGTCGAGATCGACGAAGGCGAAGGCCGGCCGAGCCGGTGGAACACGCTGCGCGCCTTACGCGTGCTGAGCTGGTCAGCGGGAAGCTGACGAAGAGACTTGCCAACGGGGCGCATTGACGAGCCCTGCGGGGAAGCGCCAGAGTGATGGCCCTATGGAGCTGCCTTACATCGACGAGCACAGCCGGCGAATCGACGCCCCCGCCGACGCAGTCTGGACGGCACTGCTCCGAGTCCTGCGCCGCCAAATGGCGGGCAGCTCGCGGTTCGCGCGCCTCCTGGGCTGCGACCCGGCCCAGGGTACGGCCGAGCTCGCCGGCCGGCCCGGGGACGCGGTGCCCGGCTTCCGGGTGGTCGAAGCCGAGCCTGGCCGGCGGCTTGCCCTGCGCGGGCGTCACCGTTTCGCCAACTACGCGCTGACGTTCGTTCTCGACGGCGACCGCCTGCGCGCGCAGACGCACGCGGAGTTTCCCGGCCTCCTCGGCCGGCTCTACCGCGCCGTGGTCCTCGGGACTGGCGGCCACCGGCTCATCACCCGGCGCCTGCTGCGGCAAGTGGCCCGCGAGGCGGAAAAAGCCCCATGACTCCGGACGCCGAGCTCCAGTCGGGCGTCCTCGTCTCGCCCGCCGACGAGATGTTGAGCCACGCGATCCGCGACACGCTCCAGGCACCCGCCGGTGACCGCGCCCGCCTCTTCGAGGAGCTCGTTCGCGACATCGAGAGCGCCATGGTCGCTCATCCGGTCGGGCGCCCCTGGACTTGCCTGGCCTACACCGGCACCGACGGATCGCGGATCTTTCGCGGCGGTGTCGGCCATTCCCTGGTCATCGACACCGAGGGCCGTCTCTGGCGCGGGCGCAGCTATGAGGATTTCGAAACGACCTACGTACACACGGAAGGGCGCTGTGAGATCGGCACCCTGACGCCGCTCTTCCACCAAATGCGCCAGTGCCTCGCCCGCGCGGGTTAGAGCGCCTCTGCGGTGCCCGGATAGGTGCCACCCGATCCACTGTGCCCAGTCACCCGCGCTCTCTTCGGTGCCATCGTCCCTCGGAGAACGCGCCGGGCCAAGCCGGGCCAAGCCGCTGTACGGAGGCATGAACCGATTCTCGGCTCCCACCGTCTCCTGCTAGCGTGTGCTAGCGTTCCTCTCGAACGATTCCGCCTGGAGGTTTCCATGGCCAGCTTGAGCATCCGAAAGCTCGACGACGAGACCTGTGAGCAACTTCGAGCCCGTGCCGCCCGGCACGGAGTGTCGATGGAGGAAGAGGTCCGGCAGATTTTGAAGCGGGCCGTCGCGCCCCCGGAGCGCATGGGGGATCTGTTTTTGAAGGTCTTCGGCCCCAGCCGGGGCGCCGATCTGGAGCCCTCCCCGCGCCTCTATATCCTCAACCCCTTCGGCCCCTGAGAGTCAGGGCCGGTTGCTCCTCGCAGGCCGCGGCAGACGCCGCAGGACTGGGCGCTCCATCGCCCGTTCAGACATCCTTCGGCCCTTGCTCAGACTAAAGCTGCACGACCAGCGCTCGGCCTTTCGGTGTCAGCCGGTACTTCTGCTTGCCGCTTCTGGGCTTGCCCGGGAGCGTCATCTCGATCAAACCGGCTTCCAGTGCCGGGTTCAAATAGACATTCGTGAAGTGAGCTCGATGTGTCAGCGAAAGCGCACTCTGGAGCTGACCCCGGCTCAATTCGCCTTCGAGGGCTCTCAGCAAGTGCAGGACCTTCTCGGTAACTTGTTCGGTAACTTGTTCGGTAGCTTGTTCGGTAGCTTGCTCGGTGGCTCTGACGCGTGGCCGTCCGAGGGTCTGGATGAACTGCCCACCGCTCTGACGGAACTCGGGGGAAGGCAGCCCCGCCTCCCGGCAGAGGGCGATCATGTCCAGAATGCCGCTGCCGGCTTTCTCGGCATAGCGGGCCAGGAACATGGGCTCGGCGATGAGCGGGTTCCGCGGGATGGAGGCATGAGGGCGGAACAGCAGCTCGATTGTCAGAGCAGTCGGAAGCTCGCCCGGGTTCCAGACCTCGAGGCGATCCGCGAAGAGCATCACCTGGACGCTGGCGTTGCTCGTGTAGTCGCGATGCGCCACTGCGTTGACGATGGCCTCGGCCACGGCCTCGCGGGGAAGCTCGTATTCGACCGGCGCCTGCGGCCCCAGGGCGCGCGTGCCGACGGTTCGGTTGATCTTGGACATGACGAAGTCCACGGCCTGATCCACGAGCTCGAACACCGTGCCCCGGTATATCTGGTACGAGGGGATCGGCTTGCGAACCTCCAAGCCATGGAAGTGCATGCACTTGACTTCGGAGGTGAGTAGAAATCTCTGTGGCTGACGGCCGAAGAGCAGCACGGCGGCGTGCGTCGGTTGCCCGTCATCGAGCAGATTCAAGTGGGCCAAGGCGTCCGCGACCGAGGTCTCTTCGCCGAGTGGATATTGCCGTTCCCGGCGCGCCATGCCGAGGAACCACTTGATCTTCTCCTCGGCGAGGTCCTCCATACCGGCAGGCGCAGCAGCGGGTCGTTCCGGATAAAGTCGGCCACGGCGCGGCGCTCGTCGGCCAACTCCTTCTGCACACTGCTGACGAAGATCTTCAGGCGAGTTGCGGGCATGAGCGTTCGATCATTTCTTAGCGCGGGTACTTGGTATCCGGAACAAGCGGCGCTATTGTATCAGGCATGAGCACCGATTCCGACGACACCCTCGCTCCAGTCACTCCAGGGCCCGATTCCGAAGAGCCCAGACTCTATACCGATTGGAACATCCGGAACGAAGGCCGGAGTTGGGGGCCGGACGAAGCCCGGGAACGGTTCGACCGCACGATCGAGCTGAAGATCGAGATGAGACAGGGGAAGCTCTTCTGGAGCGACGAGACGCGGATCATGATGCTCGGGCTGTTGCTGGAGGGGGTGGGCGCCGACCGGGCGGTGCAGCTCGGAGATCCTGAGGTCTGGCGGCGGGCGGTGGCGAAGCTCGGGACATCCGCGGCCGGTCCTCTCTAGGTGCCCGGCGAGTGTTGGCTCGCCACCTTGTCCTCGGAGCTGCGGCTCGCAGGCCCACGGCAGCCCGATCCCAGCAGCATACGCTACTGCAACGGCTGCTCATGCGCAGAGATCACGCCGAGATCTTGAGCCACTGCGCCAAGGCGCCCGTCAAACGTCCAGAGCCCGCAGCCAGCCACCAGTGCAGATGCCAGCAGGTGAACGTCGACCCAACCGATCCCCCGGCCGCTGAGCTGGCGCGCCAGGATCAGCTCCAACAACTCGTCATCTGGAACAAGTGGCGAGATGGGAAGCCGTTTCAGGTCCGCAATCACTGATTTCCGTCGCGGGCCGAGACCGCCCAAGACGAGCTCCCCGAGAACCCAGGGATGAAGCAAGACCAGATTGGATTCGAGGTGCTCGGCGAGATCCGCCGCGCGGTCTGCACCGCGAAAGAAGTCGACCCATACAGAGGTGTCGACCAGAATCACTGCGCGCCATTTCGGATCGGAAGCCGCCGCCGTGAGGCGACCTCGACCTCGGGCACCTTCCCGCGCAACGCAGCCAACCGTCGGCGGGCCGCCTCGTCCACCAGCGCTTTCAGACCAAGCCGGACGGCGACCGATTTAGTGGCCGCACCGGTGACCCGCACTGCTTCTTCGAGGAGATCAGGGTCGATCTCGATCGTCGTTCTCATGCCTAGAGCGTCGCATGAATCCTATAAAGGGTCAACGGCGACGAAGTCGTCGCCCAAGGGCCTGTGGCGCGTCTCGCAGTGCCTCTGCGGCTTCATTGCTCGCAGGCCCGCGGCAAACGCCGCGGGCCTGGAGCGCTCCGTCGGGGTGATGCCTTTACCGCTGGCTCACCACCTCGATCCCCTTCTCCAGCAGCTCATCGCGGCCCGCGATGACTCCGGCGAGGGTGCGGCTGACCGGGACGGTGGGCTTGATGCCCACTCCGTGGTGGGGCGAGCCATCTTTCTTCCGGATGTCCATGCCGGTCCAGCGCAGGGTGTGGCCTCCGGCGACGTCAAAGGGGTTCATGCCGCCGTTGGTGCCCGCGGTGGCTCCGCCTACGAGGGCGCCGAGGTGCTCGCCCTCGACGGTGCCCATCAGGGTCTCGGCGAAGCTCAGGACGCGGCCTTCGATGAGGAAGGCGATACGGCGATCTGGTCGACGGCGGCGTTGAAATCGTCGTCGCTGATGCGGGTGAGGTCGACGTAGAAGAGCCCGGGCCGCAGCTCGGCGATCTTCTCCGGCCGCGGGTCGGTCGGGCTTCCGAGGCCGCCGATGCCGAGGCTGCTGCCGAACGGCGCGGTGTAGGCGACGGTCACGGTGCGGACGGGCCCGCCGGCCCTGGGCGCCACTGTGGAACACCAGCGTATCATGGCCCGAACCGTCCTCCTCCACGGCCGTTCTCCGTTCGCCCGGCTACCGGCTTCAGACCAGCCGATAACCGAGGCGCCGGGCGGAGCGGTCGAGGTCGGCGAGAAGCGCAGGATCGCTCAACGGGCGATGGACCACGGGCGTTACTGCGAATCCGGACGCTGCACGCTCGTAGAACGCAATCGCGGGGCGATTGGCGTGCATCGAAGAGGGGTAATAGAGGCATTGGATATCTGGGTAGGCCTCGTAGATGGCACGAGACCAGAGGCGAGAGCGTGAGCGTGGACCGGAGCTCAGAACCATCGAGGCTCCAGCCTGTGTCGGCCAGGTTCCTGTCAGGTTCAGCAAGTCCACAGCGAGACGCAGCTCGAACCCCAGGAGCGTGACCGCCTCGGACTCGCGGTCGATCGTACGGGTGTCCTGAAAGAGCTCCGCCAGGCAAGTGGAGATTTCCACCGCTGCATAGTAGATCCCGCGGTCTTGGAGCCAAGGCTCGCCATCCTCGTCTGGCAGGTGATGGTCAAAGCGGGCTGTCTGAAGGGGGCCGAAGGTGCGGAACGTGCTCCACATCACGGGGTGCCGTCCGCCGCGTTTGTACAGACGCCAGATCTCGGTTCCGGCGGGGAGGCGGATGAGATCCGGCGGAATGCGGGCCAGGTTGGCGGGAGGGTTTGGCAGCTTGGCCAATGCTCGCCGCTCGCCCTAGAGACTGTCCAGATCGGTCGCGAGCTCCGCGACGGCTCGCGGAGGATACCCCGCGAGCAGCCACTCCCGCGGGCTGATCTGGTGCTCCCCTTCTTCAGAGGAGAGATCGGGATTCGGCTCGGTGAACCAGTGGTAGACCCCCACCGGATGGAGATCCTTCGGCAGCGCGGGTATGACCTCATCGAGCCTCGGCAGCAGGCCCTCGCCCTCGAATTGAAAAGCGGGGATCCGCCAAGCTCCCCTGACCTGCAGGCCATAGAGCTTGTGGGCGGCGAGGAGCTGACTCACTTGACCGAGGTCCACTCCCAACCGCCGCGCCGTCTCTCCCCCTTCCTGGCAGCGAGTACCGTCGCTGGCCCCCCTCTCCCTTCACAAAGGAGATGAATGCCTCCATGCTCGTCTCCCACGAGCACAACCGGGAAGAGGTGCCGGCCGACTCGGCAAGAAGTTT
>Ga0307506_10000235_pt1 | contig 13831 bp, 10 predicted proteins | sample 25_S_MG_FD_202175 | JGI IMG/M metagenome (GOLD analysis project Ga0307506, IMG submission 202175) | Soil microbial communities from Populus trichocarpa stands in riparian zone in the Pacific Northwest, United States - 25_S | ecosystem: Environmental > Terrestrial > Soil > Riparian zone > Trees... | reverse complement strand
TGAGAGGCGTTGAGCGGCCTGAGGCAGGCCGCGGGACTCGAGCCACGCCGCGGGCCAGAGCGGTCCGTGCGTGGCGGCCAGGCCGCGAATGGAGCGCAGGTGCTCCTGCGCACCGGCGCCGAGAAACGAGAGAGCCACGGGGCCGAGATTGAGATCGATCAGCCGGCGGCCGTCGGGGGTGAAGATGTAGTAGTGCCGTTTGGGCGTCGCCTCGGCGAGAACGCGCAACATGCGCTCGTTCAAGCCGATCGAGGTATAGAAAGCCGCCGTCGCTTCGGCGGTCGCCTCCGGATTGGCAAGGAGGATTTTGGTCGGGCAGCTCTCGTAAAGGACCTGGCGGAGGGGGCTCTGGTGGAGATCGGCGAGCGACTGCGTGACAAAGACGACGGCGGCGTTGAGCTTGCGGAGCTCGCGGAGCCAGGCGGCGATCCGTTCCGCGAAGAGCGAATGGGCGAGAAACGTCCACGCCTCTTCGAGAACGATCAGGTCGGCCGCCCGTCGAGCCTCTTTTCGATCCGCCGGAAGAGGTAGAGCAGCAAGGGGATGACCGCCTTGCTGTCGATCCCCATGAGGTTGGACATCTCGAAGACCGTGTAGCGGCTCGTCCGCAGCGCATCCGCGTCGCCGTCGAAGAGACCGGCGTAGGGACCGAGGAGCGTGTAGGGGCGGAGCGCGGTGCGCAGGCGGTTGGACTGGATCTTGGCGACGAGCAGGGTGAGAGTACGGATGGGGCTCATCGCAAGGTTTTCGAGCGCCTTCTGGATCAGGACGCGTTCTTCGGGGAGGAGCGTGAGCCCCTGGAGCACGAGGAGCTGCTCGACCCAGGAGGTCGCCCAGAGCAGCTCCTGCGGCTCGTCGATGTGAGCGAGCGGATAGAAGGCGAGCCCCTCGGGCGAGTCGCTCGCGATGTCGTAGTGGCTCGCGCCGGCCGCGGTCGCGAGCGTCCACGAGGAGTAACCCTTGTCGAAGGCGAAGACTTGCGCGTCGGGATAGCGGAAGAACTGCGCCTGGAGGAGCGCGACGAGCGTGCTCTTGCCCGAGCCGGTCGGGCCGACGATGAGCGTATGGCCGACGTCGCCGCGGTGCAGGTTCAGGCGGAAGGGCGTCGTGCCGGTGGCGGCCCACACGTGGGCCGGGCTGCCGGGCGGCAGCAGCGGATTGGGATTCGTCGGCTGCCCGGCCCAGACACTCGCCGTCCAGAGGAGATGGGTGAGGTTCTGCGTATGGATCAACGGCCGGCGGACATTGTTGGTGCCGTTGCCGGGGAGCGTCCCCAGAAAGGCGTCGATGGCACCAAACGTCTCGCGGCGCGCGGCGATGCCGCGGTGCCGGATAAGCTTCAGAAATTCGCCGGCCCACTCGTCGAGCTGGCGTGGGTCGGGCGAGAGGAGGAGGACGGCGGGCGTGTAGTAGCCGAAGGCGACCGAGCCCTGGCTCGCCTCGGCGAGCGCGAGGTCGGCATCAGAAGCCATGGTGAGCGCATGCCGGTTGACGAATGTCTCGCGCTGCGCCGCCGCCGGGTTGGGCGGAAAGACCGCCTCCTTGAGCATCTGCAAGATGCTCAAGCGGTTGTTGGCCCAGCGGGTGCGGAAGCGGCCGATGTGAGAGACCGCGGTCGCCGCATCGAGTGGCAGAAAGCGGCTGGAGAAGCGAAACGGAATCGCGAGCTGATCGAGCCGGTAGAGGAGCGACGGCGTTGTCGCCGGCGGAAGGCCGGTGAGTGCGAGGATCGCGAGGTGGTTGTCGCCGATCCGCGGCTCCAGGCCGCCGACCAGACTCTCCGAAGCGAGAAGCGCGTCGAGATAGCACGGCGTCGGCGGCACGGCGACGGGATGCTGGAGGCCGGTGAGGCAGGCGTGAAGGTGAGAGAGAAGGTCCTCCGAGGAGAGCCGGCGGATGCCGAAGACGGACGACAGGATGCCCTCGAGATCCTCCAGGCGCTTCTCGAACGTCCGCAGATGGACCTGCCCATCCGCGGCCGAGGTGCGCGCGTTGTCGAGGAGGAGATGTTGCACCAGGCTCTCCCGGTCATCGGGCGGGAGCCAGGTGAAGACGAGCGAGAGCCGCGTCTCGAAGTTGCGGCCCGAGGTCTGGTACGCGGTGCGGCTCTCCTCGTCGATCAGAGCGGTGACCGGATCGGGAAAGGCGCCGCCGGCTGGATAGGTGGTGCTGGCGGCGCGGATCGCGTCGGCGTGACCATCCAGTCGTTGCCGAGCCCGGAGAGGGCCTGGCTCATGGTGCGCTGCACGGCGGCGATCTCGTTTTCCGTGGCGGAATCGACATCGGGCGCCCAGTACTCGAAGCCGGCGAGAAGCGAGCCGTCTTTGTTGGCGATGATTCCGGGAGCGACGAGCGCTCCCCAGGGGAGGAGATCGGCGACGGACAGTGGGTGCTTGCGCCTGCGGGCCATGAGAAATCTCAGCGGTGGCCGTCGAAGGTCGGGCGGTGGAGGGTCGGCGCGTCTGGGTGCGCCTGCGCCGGATAGAAGGACTGGAAACGCAGCGATCGAACGTAGAGATCGAAGCCCTGCGCGTCGCGCTTCGCCGCTTTCTGGAGAAGCGGGTGGAGAACGAAAAGAACGAGCGCGGCGAGCGCGACGGTCTGCAGGTGGATGCCGATCGCGAGGAGGAGAACGGCGAGCAGGCCGCCCTCGAGAATCGCAAAGCGCCGCTCGACGCCGGCGATGAGGATCGGCGTGATGAGCGCGACATGAACCGGAGCGGAAAGGGGCGTCGGCGCCGCCCCGTCCGGAGGAGCCGTGCTCATCGCAGCAGGGCCCCGACGAGGCCGAGCGCCGAGAAGAAGCGGATGATGCCGAGAGCGATCGAGCCGGCGATGACGGTCAAGACGATGCGCTTGCCACCCGTGGCGAAGTCGCCGAAGGCGAGGAGCAGGCAGCCGATGACGATGGCGAAGATGAGGCCGGTGGTGACGACCGGCCCCTGAATGTCGTCGGCGAGGGTGTTGAGAGGGCCGTCCCACGGCATGCCACCGCCCGAGGTGGAGGCGACGGCGGGAGCCGCCCAGAGGAGGAGGAGAGGGACGAGGAAGCTGGCGGCGAAGAGGCCGCGACGCGCCTTTTCCTTCAGCGCTGTTCGATTCAGCTTGTGCATGAGGGCCTTTCCTTGGAAAGAGGTAGGAGGTCGAAGGACGATCCATCGGCGAGGAGGCCGCGGACCACGGAGAGCTCTTGCACGCGGCGCGTGGTGCCGCGACCGGCGATATGGACGATGAGGTCGATCGTCTCGGCGATGAGTCGGCGCTGGGATGCGGCGCCGCCCTCCATAGCGAGCTGATCGAGCCGGGAGAGGGTGGAGGCGGCGGAGTTGGCGTGGATGGTGGTGACGCCGCCTGGATGTCCTGTGTTCCAGGACTTCAGGAGGTCGAGGGCCTCGGCGCCGCGGACCTCGCCGACGATGATGCGGTCGGGGCGGAGCCAGAGAGTGAGGCGGACGAGCGCAGCGAGCGGAAGAGTCGGCGTGGTGCGCAGGAAGACGGTGTTTGGCGCGTGAAGTTGCAGCTCCGGGACCTCTTCGAGGACGACGAAGCGGTCGGTGCCGGCGAAGGATGAGATCTCGCGGAGGAGGGCGTTGGCGAAGGTGGTCTTGCCGGAGCCTGTGCCGCCGGAGACGAGGATGTTCTTACGCTCGCGGAGAGCTGTCTCGAGGTAGCTCCTGTGGAGCGAGCTGAGGAGCCCCTGATCCTCAAGATCGGCGAGGGTGTAGATGGTGTTGGGCGGCTTGCGGATGGTGAGCATCGGTCCGGCGGAGACGGGCGGGACGGCGCCGGCGATGCGATAGCCGAAGTGAGGCAGCAGAGCTTCCAGGGTGGGGTGCTGCCCGGTGAGCTCCTTGCCGAAGAAAGAAGCGATGGAGCCGAGGAGGCTCTCGGTCCTCCTGGGCTCCAGGACCAGGTCGGCGCGGCTCATGCCCGTGGCGTGGGAGTCGAGCCAGACCTGTCCGTCTGGATTGACCATGATCTCGACGATGTCCGGATCGTCGAGGAATCCCGCGAGCTCTTCGAGCTCGAACTGGAGCATGCCGAGGAATCGGCTGTGAGCGAGGTCTGAGTTGGCCATGGTCTCTCGTAAGACGACAATCGACGTTTTACTGCATGCGACTGGGCTCGAAGACAAGGTAGTGCGTGCTGGTCGATGTTATACTGCGATGTTAGTTTTATTGGTAAGAGGGGCGGCGCCGGGAACTGGGCGAAGAGGCGCAGAGAGCCTCGCCGGAGGGAGCCGGCTGCGGCGCAACAGCTCGCGGTCCTCGAAATAGCGGGCGCGCGTGGCATGGACCGGCGGCCGGCCGGAGAGAAAGACGAGAGCGTCGTCGCCGGGAAGCCGGAGTACCTCGTCCGGAGTCAGCAGTGGCCTCTTGACCTCGGCCGGCGTGGTGCTCGACTCGAAGAGCCGGCCGCCGGAGCGCCGGGTGGTGTGGGCGTGATGGACGGTGAAGGTGCCCAGCATGTTGGAGAGGATCTGCGCGGTCTCCGGCCGGTTGGGGGTGAGCGCGATGCGCACCTGGCAATTGGCGGTGATCGACTCGTGCGTCCCGTAGTTGGCCTGGAGCTGCGCCATGTCCTGCGTGACGATCAGGGCGCGCACGCGATAGCCGGCGAGGTAGGCCAGGCTGTCGACGAAGAAGAGCAGCCGGCGCAAGGCCGGGAACTCGTCGAGGAGGAAGAGCACCTCGCGGCGGTTCGGATCGAGGCTCTGGGTCAGGTTGCGGCAGAGCTGGTTCAGGAAGAGCCGCAGGAGCGGCCGGGTCCTTGTGAGGTCCGAAGGCGGCACCGCGATATAGAGCGTCACCGGCCGCTCGCCCTCGACGAGATCGAGGATGCGGAAGTCGCTCGACGAGGTCGCCGCGGCGACCAGCGGATCGCGATAGAGGCTGAGGTAGGACAGAGCGGTCGAGACGACGCCGGACAGCTCCTCGGGAGCCTTGTCCGTCATCGCCCGGGCGATCGAGCTGATCAGCGGATGTCCGCCCGAGGGGAGGTGCCGCGCATTCAGCATCTCCTTCAAGGTGTTCTGGATCGGCCGCTTTGGATCGGACAGGAACTGCGCGCAGCCGGTCAACGTCTGAGCCGCCTCGTGGGTGTACTTGAGATGGAGCATCGTGGCGGTCAACAGCTCGTGCGCCGTGAGCTGCCAGTGGCTCCGCGCCTCGGACGATCCTTCCGGGTCGACCACGAGATCGGCGATGTTCTGGGTGTCGCGGACCTCGTGCGGTCCGAGTCGGATCTCGTCGAGCGGGTTGTAGCAGGAGGTGTGGCTCGAAGTCGGATCGAAGAGGAAGATGTCCTGCCCGAGCTCGTTGGCCCGAAAGCCGGAGGTGGCTTCGTAGAGCTCCCGCTTTACGTCGAGGACGACGGCGGAGTGGCGGTAGTTGAGCAGGTTGGGGATGACGTAGCCGACGCCCTTGCCGCTGCGGGTCGGCGCGATGAGCATGACGTGGTGCGGCTCGTTGTCGTAGAGGCGGATACGCCGGCCGCGGGGATCGGTGTAGAGGCCGAGAAAGAGGCCCTCGGGACCGGGGATGGTGCGGGCCGCGGGATTCGGCGGCACGACTCCAGCCGCCTTGAGATCCTTGAGGTCCGCCCAGCGGGCCGAGCCGTGGACATCCGGCTTGGCGGCGAAGCCGGGAAGCTTGACGAGGAGCACGAGGCCGGCGCCTGCGGCGGACAGAGCGGCTGCGGCGTAGGTGGCGGTGAGATAGGACGTCACGAAGAGAGGGAGGGGTGGGTGGTGACGGGAGAACCTCCAGACGAGCAGAGCGAACGGCTGGTACAGCGGGCCGTAGGCCAGACAGTAGGAGATGTAGGCTGCCGAGAGGCCGGGGAGGGCAAAATGGCGGAGAGGACGTGCGAGCGCTGCGAGGAGCGACAGGGACGCGACGAGTGCAGCGGAGGCGAAGAGGGCGGCGGCGGGAAGGCTCGGAGGACCTAAAAAGAGGTGGCCGAGGGCGGAGACGTCGTCGAGTCGCGCCGCGACGAGCTGGGTGGTGTAGGAGGCGACGAGGGTGGGCGGGAGTGCCGCGAGAATGAAGGTACGAAAGACGAGCTGGAGGGTGGGAGAGGAGTTGGGAAGCTTATAGAGAGGCGCCTGAAGGTGCATGGCAAAGTATAGCCACCGGAGTAGTTTTTCCAATCGTCTCAGTGCCGCTGGGAGGCCTAAACGTCAAATGTCCGCCACGGTCTGGCGAAGGTGATGAGGATCACCTGTCCCTGCCGCCCCCCTGGTCACCACGTGCCCCCCTAGCCTTTGGGAGACGAGCCCCGGGGACCGCTCTGCGCCCGCAGCTCCGCCCTGGGCCCCGCAACAGTCGACCCTGCCTCAGAATCGGCCTCGATCAGGTGACACCCGCGTCCCGCGCGCCGTGGCGCTCCCGGCCGCGGCTCCCGCCGTGGAGCCTCGGCAACCGAGCCAGTTCATCGGTCAAAACGGCCAAGTGCGGCCGCCGAGCTGGTGGCCAACGCGTCGAACCGGCGGCGCCGAGCAGGTCTTTCGACTCGCCGCCGCAACCGCAGTGAAGTCGACGCGCGTCCCTCCACCCTTCCAGCTTCGTGCAGCCCATTCAGCGCCTGCACGTGCTTTCAACTCTGTACAAGCGCCTGTGCTCATGTACAATCCAATAGCCTTAACTGTCTACAACGATAGCTAGTAATAGCGACTCTCTCACCTGAAAAGGGGCTCATGGGCCATGGGTCTGACGAAAAAGTCTCTTCCTGCATTGACCTTTCTCGTACACGCAGGCTTGTCACTCCTCACCGCCACCTCTGCGGTGCTCGGCCAGATCGTACCGAGCGGCGCAGAGATTCAGGTCGCCGCTTCTGCCACGTACCAAGCGGCTCCCTCGGTCGCCTCCGATGCGGCGGGCAACGTCTTCACGGCGGTCTGGCAGAAACAGGCCGGCGGAGCCTGGGACATCTACGCCCGGCAATACTCCGCATCCGTGGAGCCCTCGTGCCCGGAGCGGAGCTTCGAGTCAACACCGTCACGGCCGGCTGTCAGCAGTCGCCCTCCGTCGCGGCCGACTTCAGCGGTAATTTCGTCGTCGTTTGGCAGAGTGACCAGGACCCCGGCGGCGGCTCCGGGATCTATGCCCGCCGCTTCAACAGCGCAGGGGCCGCTCTCGATGCCGCGGAATTCCGGGTCAATACGACGGCGGCAGGAAACCAGGCGCGCTCCTCGGTCGCCGTGGCGCCGGACGGCCGCTTCCTGGTGGCTTGGCAGAGCGATCAGCAGTCTGGAGGCCAGGGCTGGGACATCGCGGTTCAGGCGTACAACGCCAGCGGCACACTGGCGGGCGGCGAGATCCTGGCCAACAGCGGAACGAGCGGAGCGCAAACCTCTCCGCGCGCTGCCTATCTCAGCGCGCCCACCGCGGGGTTCGCCGTGGCCTGGGAGGGGGCAGGAGCGATTTTCGTGCGGCGGCTGGGCCTCACGGGCGCTACGATCGACGCCGCGGACCGCCAGGTCAACACCACGGCGGCGGGGTTCCAGAGGAGCCCGGCCATCGCGAGCGATCCTTCAGGCAACTACGCCGTGGCCTGGGAGAGTTGGGATGCCAACGGTGCGGCGAGGAGAATTCTTGCCCGCCGCTTCCAGGGCGTCTCTCCGCTCAACAGCAACGACTTGACGATCGATCCAGGCGCCGCGGCGACCCAGCAGCGCAACCCGGCGGTGGCGAGCGACACCCTGGGGAACTGGATGGTGACTTGGGACGGCCTCGGCGAGGATGCGAACGGCGCCGGCCTCGTCGCGCAGCAGATCGACAACCGGCAGATCCCGACCGGGACCAAGATCGTTCTGAACGACACGCTCACGGCCGGTGACCAGTCTCTGCCGGGCGTGGCCCTCACGCAGGGCTCGCGGTTGCTGGCCGTCTGGCAGAGCCTCACTCCGGCGGCTGACAGCGCGGTCATCGAAGCGCGCACGGGCAAGCTGGTCGGAGGCAATTTCTTCACCCTCCAGCCCTGCCGCCTTCTCGACACTCGCGGAACAGCCGGGACGCTCGGCGGCCCGGCCCTCAGCTCCGGAGTCCCGCGCGTCTTTCCCGTGGTCTCGAGCGCCTGTGCAATTCCCACGACCGCCAAGGCGCTGTCGATCAATGTGACGGCAGTCAGCGCGCCCGGGAACGGTTCGATCAACCTCTACCCAGGGGACGGACCGAGCGTCGGCACTGTGACGGTGAGCTTCAGCCCCTCGCGAGCGACGATCGCCGACAACGCGCACGTGCTGCTGTCGCGCGACGGCCTCGGGACGATCGCCGCGTTGGCCTCGCTTCCCGGCGGGGGGCAGGTACATCTCATCATCGACGTCAATGGATACTACCAGTAAGGCGGGCCATGGAGACATTTGGCAAAGTGCGGCGCGTAGGCAGGTTTCCGGCGTGCGTGGTCAGTCTTGGCGGCCTTCTTGGCTTGCTTCTCGCCGGAGCCGCCGAGGCCCAAAGCTTTTGTGGGAACACGTCCCTGGGCACCTACTGGTGGGCGGCAAGCGGTCAGGTGACACGTGCAAACAGTTGCCAAGGGCCGACAGGGTTTCGGTGCTACCCGGCGGAGAACACTGGGTATACCGTAGAAAAAATCAGCCCCTCCTGCGACCCGAGCGCCGGCAGTTGCGCCGTAAAGATCCATGCCACCGCGACCATCCCAGGTGTTCGCGACATGATTGTTGAGGAAGGCATCTTCTCGTCGCTGACTCCCTGGGCCGAGTGGTATCCATGCACCGGTGCCGGATGTAGCCCGATGTAGCCCTGACATCGTCTGTGGTCTCGACGCTGCTGGAGGCCGGATCAACTTCGACAATCTCGACACCTGGTTCGAGAGGGGACTGTCCTGCGGCCAGGCGGCGACGACAAATCTCTCCGTCAAGATTCGTGTTTGCGCGGGCAGCAGTTGTGAGAACGCAGGTAACAATCGGGTGATCGATATCCCCGCGGTCGGGCTCTCGGTCGCGTTGGGATGTCCAGTCCCGCCGCCGGAATCCTGCAACGATCCGGGCGCCGCTGTCTCTGGAGCTTCAGGCCCGAGCTGTCCGATCTGCCGGAGAACCGGTGGCGACGCAGGGTGTGCGGTCAGCGTCCTGGGAGCCTTGGCCTGCGCTCCCCAGGGGAGCGGACCGGGAGCCTTCCTCCGCTACACCGGAGGGGGGCCAGGCAATCCGGGCCTGCCCGGTTCCTCAGGAGCGAACCCCTGGCAGACCGTGCTCGGGAAATCCTGGTCTCACGATCACGCCGAGCGCATCGTGGTCGACAACGCTACCGAAGGAATCGGACATGTCTGGCAGATCACGCGCGGAGCGAGCTTCCGGGAATTCAGCAATCTCGCGACCGGGTCCGGCTTGCGACTCTATCAGAGCCATGCGCCGAGCGACGAATACCGTCAGCTCTTCTACGACACGGCCGGCGGAAACTGGCAGCTCAAAGGACTCGACGGCTCCGTGGAGCACTTCCGCTCCGACGGCCAGTGGCTCAAGACCGTGCTGCCCACCGACACCGCGCACCCCACACAGGGAACTTACAACCCTTCCGGCCAGCTCACCCGCGTGGACTTCCCCGACGGCCGCTCGGAGGACTACACCTACTCCGCGGGCAAGCTCCTGACGATCACGGAAAACGCCGTGGGAGGAGCCGCGGTCCGGACATGGAGCTATACCTGGACGGGGCGATCACCTCGCCACCATCCATCGCCCTGATGGCACGGTTTGGGAGCTCACCTACGGCACCAACGGCGCCCCAGCGGACGGCCTCTCGCAAGTGCGCCTGATCGGCACCGACGGCGTCACCGGCCGCGTGATGGCGGCTTTCAACTATGACGCCTCCGCCCGGGTGAAGGACAGTTGGCGCGGCGATCCCTCGTTCACCGGCCCGAATGCCGTCGACAAGCAGAGCTTCGCCTATACCGGGAGCCCGCTGGTCACCCAGACGGTTGTGTCTCAGGTCATCAGCACCGGCTTCACCAACACAACGACCTACGCGCTCGGCCGCGACTCGGTCAGCTCCAAAGCCAAGATTCTTTCGATGAGCGGCAACTGCCCCCCCTGTGGCCTGCCGCCCAACACGACCTTTGAATACAGCAACCCCGGCGGAACCCAGCCGCTCTTGCCTTCGGCGATGATCGACGGGCGCCTCCTCCGCACGGAGTACACGTACGACGCCAACGGGCGGATCACGACGCGAAGGGAAAACGTCGTCTCTGGGACACCGCAGCGGACGACGACCTACATCTACGACACGGCCTTCCCTGGCTTGGTCAAGGAGATCGACCAGCCTTCGACCACAGCGGGTCAGACGCGCAAGACGTTGATGACCTACAACGCGGCCACCAGTACAATGACCAGCCGGACGATTCAGGGCTGGGAAGCCGGAGCGAGCTTCAGCTTCCCGACGGGGATGACCTACAACGGCGCCGGCCAGCCGCTGACGATCGATCCTCCGGGATACACCACGCAGGACGTGACGACCTTCACCTACAACGTTACGGGAACGAATGGCTATCTGCCGGACAAGCGGACCGATCCGCTGATCGGTGATACGACCTTCGGCTACGACGGCCTCAACAGGCGCACGAGCGTGACCGATGTCAACAACGTGCAGACGATCACTGCCTATGATGCGCTGAACCGCGTCACCAGCGTGACCCGCAAGGGAGATCCCGCGAGCATCGCAGACCTGGTGACCACCCACTTCTACGACCTGTTCAACGACCTGCGGTGCACCCAGCTCCCGCGTGGCAACGGGATCGCCTACGTCTACGACGGGGCGGGCCGGCTGGTCGAGATCGACCGCAAGGCGGACTGCAACCCGGCCAACCCTGTGATGGAGCGCACGCTTTACACCCTGGACACCGCGGGAAACCGCATCCTAGAGGAGCGCAAGCGCGACAATGGGGGGACGGAGATCTCGGACAGCAAGACGGAGTATCTCTACACCTGCCATCTAGACAAGATGACGCAGGGTAAAGGGAGCGCCACGGAGAGCGTGACCGAGTATTGCTACGACGAGGACGAGAACCTCAAGTATCTCTGGGACGCCAACCACCCGCGCGGCAGTATCGGAAGTCCGAACCCAGCCACGCAGACCTACACCTACGACAATTTGAACCGCCTGACGCAGGTGAGCCAGCCCTGGACGACGGGAACGGCTGACACCAAATACGACTACGACATTCAGGACCATCTCTCTCAAGTGATGGATGCCGAAGGGAATGCGACGACCTACACGACTTCGGACCGCGACCTGCAGACGCTCCAGGTCTCGCCGGTCTCTGGGACCACCAGCTACGCCTACAACGAGCACGGCCAGCTCACGAGTCAGTTGGACGCTCGCAGTATAACGACGACCCGGACGATCGACGCCATCGACCGCGTAACACTCGTCCACACTTCGGACGGGTTGACGCCGGATGTGACCTACACCTACGACGCCCCTTGCGCCTTCGGGAAAGGCCGCCTCTGCTCGATCAACAACGGCACGGCAGTGCCTTATGCCTACGACCGTTTTGGGCGGATGACCCAGGATGGCTCGCTGGCTTACCTATACGACGCCAACGGCAACCGCAGCCAGATCAACTACCCGGGCAACGTCATTGCCATCTATGGCTACGATTTTGCGGATCGGCAGAACTCCTTGAGCTATAATGCCGGAGCAGGGAGTCTGCCTGTGGTGACCAGCGCCAAATACCTCTCCTCGGGACCGTTGACGCAGCTCGTGCTCGCCAACGGGCTGACCGAGCAGCACCTCTTCGATGCACGCTACTTCCCCAGCGCGGTGTCTGTCAGCGGCCCGACTACGCTGAGCTGGGTCTACAGCGTCGACGGGGTAAGCAACATCACGCAGATCAGCGACGGCACGACGCCGCGGACCTACTCCTACGTCGACAACCCCTACTTCCTGAAGCAGGGGGACGGTCCCTGGGGTCAACGAAGCTGGACGTACGACCGCATCGGCAACCGGTTGAGTGAGACGAGAGGCACGACCACCGACGCGTACAGCTATACGGTCCACAATCCGCGGCTCACGAGCATTGTACTGGGCGGCGGAGCAGGCACACAAATTTTCAGCTATGACTTAGCTGGGAACGAGATTCGTCTGTCCAGTCCCCGGAGCCTTCTCTACCGCCGCTACGACGGCGCCAACCGGCTTGTACAGCTTAAGGACGACGCGACTGGCGCGGCGACCTCCATGTCCTACGATGGCCGAAACTTCCTGACGCAGGCACGTCAGGACTTGGCGACCTGCTGTTCGCCGGTGCTCACGCAGTCCGTGTACAGCTCGGAAGGAGTGCTCCAGGGCCGGTCGATCCGGGATATTCTGGGGAGCACACTCAGCAAAGATACCAAGGTCTTTTACTTCGCTAGCCGACCTGTGGGACTGCTGGAGACGGCGACGGCTCCAGCTACTCTGAGCTACCTGAGCGGAGATCATCTAGGAACGCCTATTCTGAAGACAAGCTCAACTGGAGCGAGCCTCTGGAACGGAGGTTTCGAGCCGTTTGGCAGAGATTGGAACAATGCACAGGGGGCTGGACAGTTCTTGCGGGCTCCAGGTCAGTGGGATGACGCGGCATGGGAGGGCCGCGAGGGAGACACCTCTTATTATAATGTACACCGTTGGTACTCCCCATCATCGGGGATTTATACTCAGTCCGATCCCTTCGCTTTGGCCCATCTACCGCTGTATTACAGCTATGGTTTCGATAACCCGCTGAGATTTTCCGACAGACTCGGACTGCTTCCGGTTTCAGCTCCCGCTCCCCCTGTGCCAATGGTAGAGCCGCCGCCTCAGGTCGTACCTCCCATCCAGATTCCGCCTCCTGACTGCAGGCCACCTCTTTCACCTCCAGGACTTTCTCCTGCCCTCGCACCTCTTGCTGCTTGGGCGACAGTGCTTTTCTATGAGTTCTTTATTGGCCCTAGCGAGCTAGGAGGCCCCGGCGATACGCGCTACGAGCCTGTCCCTACTTGCAAGACCTGTAAAAACGGAGATGATGATGACAGGCGAGGGCCATGCGAAATTCAGCGTGATCGCTGCATAGTAAATCCATGGCAACCTGCCTGGAATCGCAGTTTGTACGGGATAAAAAAAGAGTATCTGTTTACCGCCCCTGACGCCCCCTTCCCGCTGGCATCGTGCCTGCGGCACGTCCGGAAGGACTTGAATCTCCTTGGCAGGCATGCTCTAATGACCCTTAGACATGCCGAGTTACGAGGAAATTCTTCAAGAGAACTCTGAGCTTCGCCGCCGAGTGGCGGAGCAGGAGCGTCAGATCGAAGAGCAGAAGCTTCAGATTGCCAAGCTCGAGAAGCTCCTGGAGGATGTGCGAAGGCGGGGCAAGCGCCAAGCCTCCCCGTTCTCGAAGGGGAAACCGAAGGCCAACCCCAAGCGTCCGGGGCGCAAAGCCGGAGATCAGTACGGCCAGCAAGCGACGCGAGCACGGCCCGATCGGGTGGATGAGACCATCGAGGTGGAGTGCCCCCTGTATTGTGAGCACTGCAAAGGCCAGGTGGTGCCAGAGGGGACAGCTCACCAATACCAGGTCGACTTGCCAGAGATTCAACCGCGGGTAACTGAGTTTGTCGTCCACTATGGGAAGTGCTCGCGGTGCGGACGCGAGGTGATGGGACGCCACCCGCGTCAGACCTCGCAGGCCATCCGGGTTGGCAACGTCCAATTCGGCCCTGGAGTGTTGGGACTTGCGGCCTGGCTCAACAAGGTCGGCGGGCTGAGCTACGGCAAGATCGCGGCGCTGCTCAAGGAGATGGCCGGTTTGCGTGTCTCGCGCTCGGCGCTGTGTCGCGCGCTGCTTCGCATGGCGAAGAAGA
>Ga0307506_10000234_pt1 | contig 13921 bp, 12 predicted proteins | sample 25_S_MG_FD_202175 | JGI IMG/M metagenome (GOLD analysis project Ga0307506, IMG submission 202175) | Soil microbial communities from Populus trichocarpa stands in riparian zone in the Pacific Northwest, United States - 25_S | ecosystem: Environmental > Terrestrial > Soil > Riparian zone > Trees... | reverse complement strand
GACCGCTTCTCCGCCTTGTCGGCATCGAAGCCGCAGCGCTTCGCCACCGTCTCGGCGCCGTCTCCCTCGAACTCCGCGAAGTCGCCGATCGGGGTGTGGTCGAGGGCGATGGTGACGCCGCCGAGATGCCATTCCTCCCGCATCTTCTGGTAGCGGCGCACCACCCCGTAACCCAGCCCCTCGAGGAGCGCGCGGGCTTCTTCCGCATCCTCGATCAGGACCTCGAGCTCCTGGCGCACCTTGACGTTGCCTTCGAACACCATGGGACCCTTCAGAGTCAGGCGGGCTCGTCCGCCGTCGGTGCGCAGGCGGAGGATTTTGCCGCCCGACAGCAGCTCGTCCCCCCGGTCCATGATCCAGTTGTCCTCGAACGCGGGCGGACCAACGCGTTCCGCTTCCAGCTCAATGAGCCGATCCCGCAGCTTTTCGAGCTCGACGCCCGGAAATTTGATCTCGCGCTCGAAATTGTCCTTGCTCCTCATAGCTCACCCAGTCGATCCAACAGCCGTGCCGTGGACCGGATGCCCTTATAGAAGTGGCTGATGTTGAACTTCTCGTTGGGAGCGTGCAAGCCGTCGTCGTTCAGACCGAAGCCCAACAGCAAGACCGGCGCGCCGATGACCGCAGCGAACGTCGAGACGATCGGGATCGATCCCCCTTCCCGAATACGCACCGGCCGTGCCCCCCAGATGTCCTGCATCGCATCCAGCGCGGCGTCGACGATCGGCCCCTCCGCCTCCACGACGACCGGATCCGCGCCGTGAAGCGTCTCGACCTCGACCTTCACCCCCGAGGGAGCGACGGCGTGGACGTGTTTCTTGAAGAGCTCGGCGATCTTTTTCGGATCCTGGTCCGGCACCAGGCGCATCGAGACCTTGGCTCCACCCCAGGACGGCAGCACGGTCTTCGCCCCCTTGCCCATATAGCCACCGAAAATCCCGTTGACGTCACACGTCGGCCGCCCCCACGTCCGCTCCCGCGTGGTGTAGCCCTCCTCGCCGTGCAGCTCGGAGACGCCGAGATCCTGCTGATAGCCGGCCTCGTCGTACGGCAGCTTCGCCCACTCCTCGCGCTCCCAAGCTTCGAGAGGCCGCACGTCGTCATAGAAGCCGGGGATCAGGATCTTCCCCGTCTTCTCGTCGCGCAGCTTGTCGATGATCGTCGCCAGGGCATTGAGCGGGTTGCGGACCCCGCCGCCGTAGGTGCCGGAGTGCAGGTCGCGGTTCGGACCGGTGACCTTGATCTCCATGTAAGCGAGCCCTTTGAGGCCGTAGATCAGCGACGGCTGGCCGGGCGCGAAGAGCGACGAGTCGGAGATCACGATGGCGTCCGCCGCAAGGCGCTTGCCGCCGTCTTCCCGCACGTACTTCTCGATGGACTCGCCGCCGGATTCCTCCTCGCCTTCCACCAGGAACTTGACGTTGACCGGCAGCGCGCCGCGCTCGCGCAGGAGCGCCGCCACCGCCTTGACGTGGGCGTACGACTGCCCCTTGTCGTCCGTCGCGCCGCGCGCCACCAGCTTGTCCCCTTCGACCGTGGGCTCGAACGGCGGGTTGCGCCAGAGCTCGATCGGGTCCGCCGGCTGCACGTCGTAGTGGCCGTAGAAGAGAACCGTCGGCTTGCCGGGCGCGCCGAGCCACTCGGCGTACACCAGCGGATGGCCGGCGGTCTCGATCCGCTCGGCGGTGAGCCCCGCCTCGCGGAGCTTGCCGAGGAGGAACTCACTCGCCCGCAGCACCTCGCCTTTGTACTCGGGGTCCGTGGAAATGGAGGGGATGCGGATAAAGTCCTTCAGCTCCTCCAGGTAACCCTCTTTCTCGGCGTCGATGCGCGCGAGGACGTCCGACGAATCGCTTGCCATCTCTTTCAGCTCTCCTTTTCGCTCTCTTCCTGGCCCAGCGGCAGTCTACCAGAGTCTCCAGGCGGGCTGGGGAGGCGGCTGAGGCGCCTCAAGTTTATTGCGTTGACGAGGAAGTGGCCCACGATCGGGGCGAGCAGGTTGCCGCGCCACACGACCAGCCCGGCGAAGAGGAGCCCCGCCACGCCCGCGAAGAGAGCCCAGAGGCGGAACGCCCGCCCGGGGCCGCTGTGCAGGATGGCGAAGGCCAGAGTCGCCGGCAGCCATCCGAACGCTCCCTGCACCGCGCCGCGGAAGAAGAGCTCCTCGGCGAATCCGGAGAGGACCGCGAGGCCGATCACCTCGGCGGGCGCCAGCGGTCCGAGCGCGGCCATGAGCTGCCGGTCGAGCTCGCGCGCCATCGGCACCCGCCTCTCGGCCCCCTTCCAGAATCCGAGGAGGAGCAGCGCCGCCCCGATGCCGAGCAGCAGATCCTGCCACCAGAGATGAACGTCGAAGAACAGGCCGAGAGGGATGACGCCGCGGCGGATCCCGATCCACAAGGCCCCAGCCACCGCCATGGCGAGGTAGAGACCCCACGCCAGGCGAAAGAGCCGGCCCTGCCCCGCGCTCACTCGTCGAAGCTCTTGCCCGTCTTCTTCCAGTCGGACAGGAAGCGGTCGAGCCCGATGTCGGTGAGCGGGTGCTTGTAGAGCTGCTCCAGGATCTTGAACGGCATCGTCGCGACGTCGGCGCCGAGCTGAGCCGACTGGACGACGTGGATCGGGTGGCGCACCGAAGCGACCAGAACCTTGGTGTCGAATTCGTAGTTCTGGTAGATCGTCACGATCTTCTCGATCAGCTCCATCCCGTCCTCGCCGACGTCATCGAGCCGGCCGACGAACGGCGAAATGAACGATGCCCCTGCCTTGGCCGCGATCAGAGCCTGAGCCGCCGAGAAGCAGAGGGTCACGTTGCAGTGGATCCCCTCCTCGAGGAATTTGGCGACGGCGCGCAGGCCGGCCGGGGTCAGCGGCACCTTGACCACGACGTTCTCGGCGAGGCCGGCGAGGCGGTGCCCCTGGTCCATGATCTCGTCGAATTCGGTGGCCAGCACCTCGCCGGAGACCGGTCCGGGCACCATCTTGGCGATCTCCTGGACGGTCTTGAGGTACGACTTGCCCTGCTTCGCGATCAGGGTCGGGTTGGTGGTGACGCCGTCGACCAGGCCCCACTCCAGGCCGGTCTCGATCTCTTTGATGTCCGCGGTGTCGAGGAAGAACTCCATATCGGGCGGTCTCCGTTTCTGAGAGGGAGGTTGAGGGGCGAGGGGTAGAACAACCCTCTCGCCTGCTGAGTCTACACCGTGCGGCTCGCCCACCACGCTTGCCCAAGCGTATATACGCGGATATACTTCTCGGAGAGAAGGAGGCTCTCATGGCCACTGCAAAGATCTTTCAGAGCGGCAATAGCCAGGCCGTCCGCCTGCCCAAAGATTTTCGCTTTCCCGCAGACACGGACGAGGTCGCCATCCGGCGGCAGGGCGATCGGATCATTCTGGAGCCTGTCGGGGGAGACACATGGCCTGAGACGTTCTGGCAGGCGTTCGGATCTCTGAGCTCCGACTTCGAGCGCCCTCGCCAGGTCGCTCAGCGCCGGGAGGGCCTCGACTCGTGAGGTTTCTTCTCGACACGAACATCTGTATCTATGCCATGAAGAACCGTCCCCCGGAAGTCATGGCGCGGTTCCGCGCAGTCGGCAAGACGGCCGTGGCCGTGAGTGTGATCACAGTCCTGGAGCTCCGGCAAGGAGCCGAGAAGAGCCAGCGGACGGTCCAGAATCATGCCGCCCTGGATCTCTTTCTCGGCTCCCTACACATTCTGCCCTTCGACTTGGAAGCCGCCCTCTGCGGTGCCCGAATCCGGGCGGACCTGGAACAGCGCGGTTTACCGATCGGGGATCTCGACAGCCTGATCGCCGCTCATGCGCTGGCGCTGGACCTTACGCTCGTGACCAACAATCTGGGAGAATTCGAGCGCGTCCCGGGGTTGCGGACGGAGAATTGGGTGGGCTGAGTTTATGGGAACGTATTGGGGACGTTTCCATACTGATCGATGGCGATCGTAATGGCATCCAGGACACCACCTCGCAGCCATTTGCGGGGCTTAGTTGAAATAACGTGGAGAAAATCACGCGGTGGATCCGGTTCGTCATCACTTCCGTAATGATGAGGAGTGTTGCTGAAAACGAGCATGTTGTAAGGATGACACTCTGGGTTCTCGTGATCTAGGTCTTCTATTGTCTGTTTCAGTTCTGAAAACCACGGTTTGTCGGTTGGCTGGCCTGGGAAGTGAGGTAGGTTCAGATCGATAAATATCACGTATGCTCTGTCGCCAACTTTTGAAAAGGCGTTTTCCAATAGCCCTTTCACTCCGGCTCTTAAATCTTGTACAGCTTGCATTTGGCCTTTGTAACCAAGGACTCCTGGCCTGTGGCGGCTCTTTACGGGTGACGCTGATCGAAGGGCTTGGAAATCTCGTTGTTCCCCCATTCAGGGGCCTGCGTCGCGATGTCGTATTCCAGGCACTGGGCGACCCACCATTCGCCCCGGTGGATCGCAATCGCATGAATCGTGTGCTCGCCAACCATAAGACAACCTCCTGAATCAGACATTCTGTCCCGATCAGGACAGCGACGATCGTAGCACGGCATGAGCTCGTTTTCAGTGTACCGTCTCGTCCGGCCCACCCTCGCCGCCGCCGTCATCGTCGTCTTCGAGGTCCGTCAGCTCATCGAGCCCATCATCCAGATCACCGAGATCGCCGAGATCTCCCAGGTCGTCCACCGCTTCGAGCTCCAGCTCGGGCTCGATCTCGCCGGCGCCCAGCAGCGTGGCGCCGTCGCCGCCCTCGCCCTCCACCATCGCCTCTTCCTCGCGCTCCACCTTGGCGATGGAGACCAGGCGGTCGTCGGCCGAGAGGTTCATCAGCTTGACGCCCATGGTGGAGCGGCCGACCACGCGCACGCCGGAGACGTTGATGCGGATGATCATCCCCTCCTGGGTGATGAGCATCAGGCCGTCGCTCGCGGTGACGTGGCGGGCACCGATGACCTCGCCGGTCTTCGCGCCCACCTTGAGGTTGATGACTCCCTGGCCGCCGCGGCCCTGCAGGCGGTACTCGTCGACCGGGGTGCGCTTGCCGAAGCCGCGCTCGGTGACGGAGAGGATCTCGCCGTTGCGGTCGAGCGCTTCCATGCCGACGACGCGGTCGCCCTTGCGGAGCCGGATGCCGTTGACGCCGTAGGTCGCGCGCCCCATCGACCGCGCGTCGGTCTCCGGGAAACGGATCGCGAAGCCCTTGGCGGTGGCGAAGAGGATGTCCTTCTTGCCGTCGGTCTCGCGGACGGCGAGCAGGCGGTCCCCCTCGTCGATGTTGATGCCGATGATGCCACCCACCCGCGGGTTGGCGTAGGCCGACAGCTCGGTCTTCTTGACCGTCCCCTTCTCCGTGGCGAAGACGAGGTAGCGGTCCTCCGGGAACGTGCGCACCGCCACCGTGGTCGCCAGCCGCTCGGTGGGCTCCAGCTCCAGGAGATTGACGATGGCCTTGCCGCGCGCCGTCGGTCCGGCCTCCGGGATCTCGTGCACCTTGAGCCAGTGCACGCGACCGCTCTCCGTGAAGACCAGGATGTAGCTGTGCGCCGTCGCCACGTACAAGTGCTCGACGACGTCGTCCGTCTTCGTCCCCATGCCGGTGCGACCGCGGCCGCCGCGGTGCTGCGAACGGTAGAGGGTAAGCGGCGAGCGCTTCACGTAGCCCGTCTTGCTGACGGTGATCACCATCGGCTCATCGGCGATCAGGTCCTCGATCGAGATGTCGGCGGTCTCGGGGATGATGTCCGTCCGCCGCTTGTCGCCGTAAGTCTCCTTGATCTCGGTCAGCTCGCGCTTGATCTCTTCGAGCACCAGGCGGTCCGAGGCGAGGATGGCGCGCAGCCGCTCGATCAGGACCATCAGCTCGCGGTACTCCTCGACGACCTTGTCGCGCTCCAGGCCGGTGAGGCGCTGCAGCCGCATGTCGAGGATCGCCTGCGCCTGCAGCTCGCTGAGCTCGAAGCCCTTCATCAGGTTCTCGCGCGCTTCGGCCGGCGTCTGGCTGGCGCGGATGGTGCGGATCACCTCGTCGAGGTGATCGAGGGCCTTGAGGATGCCCTCCAGGATGTGCGCCCTCTCCTCGGCCTTGCGCAGGTCGTACCGGGTGCGCCGGATGATGATCGTCTTGCGGTGGTTGAGGAAGTGGTGGAGCAGCTCCTTCAGCGACATCACCTTCGGCTGGTTCTCGACGATCGCCAGCATGTTGATGCCGAAGGTGATCTGCATCTGGGTGAGCTTGTAGAGCGCGTTGAGAATGATCTCCGGCTGCTCGCCCTTCTTCAGCTCCAGGACGATGCGGATGCCCTCGCGGTCCGACTCGTCGCGCAGGTCCGAGATCCCCTCGAGCTTCTTCTCGCGCACCAGCTCGGCCATGCGCTCGATCAGCCGCGCCTTGTTCACCTGGTAGGGAATCTCGGTGACGATGATCGCCTGCCGGTCGCTCTTGCCGTAGGTCTCGAACTCGGCCTTGGCGCGGATCTGCATGATGCCGCGGCCGGTGGTGTAGGCCGAACGGATGCCGGCGAGGCCGTGGATGGTGCCCGCGGTCGGGAAGTCCGGCCCGGGGATCGCTTCCATCAGCTCGGAGATCGTGACGTCCGGGTTCTCGATCATCATCAGCAGTCCGGCCACCACCTCGCCGAGGTTGTGTGGCGGAATGTTGGTGGCCATGCCGACGGCGATGCCGGACGAGCCGTTGACCAGCAGATTGGGGTAGCGGGCCGGCAGCACCAGCGGCTCGGTTTCCGAGCCGTCGTAGTTGGGACCCCAGTCCACCGTCTCCTTGTCGATGTCCTCGCGGATCATCTCCTCGGCGAGCTTGGTGAGGCGCACCTCGGTGTACCGCATGGCGGCCGGGTTGTCACCGTCGAGCGAGCCGAAGTTGCCCTGGCCGTCGACCAGCGGGTAGCGCATGGCGAAGTCCTGCGCCATGCGGACCACCGCGTCATAGATCGAGGCGTCGCCGTGGGGGTGATATTTACCCATGACGTCGCCGACGATGCGGGCCGACTTCTTGTACGGCCGGTCCGAGCGGTTGCCCGCCTCCCACATGCCGTAGAGCACGCGCCGATGCACGGGCTTGAGGCCGTCGCGCACATCGGGCAGCGCGCGGCCGACGATCACGCTCATCGCGTAATCGAGATAGCTGCTGCGCATCTCGTTTTCGATGTCAACCGGGATCGGCTGCTCGAAAGGGAGATTCTGATCGTTATCGGTCATGAATGATCGCTCTCTGCTGGTTTTTCTTGAGGCTCAAGCCGCTCAGATGTCCAGGTTCCGCACCTCGAGCGCGTTGTTCTGGATGAAGGCGCGCCGCGGCTCGACCTCGTCGCCCATGAGGATGGTGAAGATCGAGTCGGCTTCGACGTCGTCCTCGACGCGGACGCGGAGGAGGCGGCGCTTGGTGGGGTCCATGGTGGTCTCCCAGAGCTGCGTCGGGTTCATCTCGCCGAGGCCCTTGTAGCGCTGGATGGAGAGGCCTTTCTTGGCGCTGTTGTACATCTTTTCCAGGGCCTCCTCCACGCTGTGGTGGAACGACAGGTCTTCTCCCTTGACCAGGGTGAAGCCCGAGGCGTTCAGCGCTTCCATGCCCATGGCATTGGTCACCATGCCGCGGTACTCGGCGCTGGTCACCAGATTCCAGTCGATGCGCCCCTCGCGGTCGACGCCGTCGCGGCGGCTCCAGAAGCGGACGAAGCCGGTGCTGTGCTCCTCGTCCTGGCCGACCTCGACGTTGCGGAAGCCGGAGGCCTCGATGATCTCGGCGACGTGCTGGAGCTTGGCGGGATCGGTGAGCGAGAACTTGTCGCGGATGTCGTTGCGCAGGGCGACGCGCAGGGCTTCGGCCGGGAAGCCGCGCGAGACGAGCCGGTCCATGTTCTGGCGGAAGGCGTCGATCTTTTCCAGAAACGCCGCGAGGCGGATACCGGTCAGCCGGCCGCCGTTGCCGTTGGCGCCGTCGCCGCCGCTCGGGCCGCGATTGATCTCGAGCTCCCAGGCGTCCTTGATGCGCTCGACGAGGTAGGCCTGGTACTCGCGGTCGTCCTTGAGATAGGTCTCGCTCTTGCCGTGCGACACCTTGTAGAGCGGCGGCTGGGCGATGTAGAGGTAGCCGCGGTTGATGATCTCGGCCATCTGGCGATAGAAGAAAGTCAGGATCAGCGTGCGGATGTGGCTGCCGTCGACGTCGGCGTCGCACATGATGATCAGCTTGTGGTAGCGCAGCTTGGCGACATCGAAGTCGTCCTTGCCGATCCCGGTGCCGAGCGCCGTGATCATCACCTTGATCTCGTCGGAGGAGAGCATCTTGTCGAAGCGCGCCTTCTCGACGTTCAGGATCTTGCCCTTGAGCGGCAGGATCGCCTGGAAGCGGCGGTCGCGCCCCTGCTTCGCCGAGCCGCCGGCGGAGTCGCCCTCGACCAGGAAGAGCTCGGCGGCCTCCGGGTTGCGCTCCGAGCAGTCGGCGAGCTTGCCGGGGAGGTTCGAAGAGTCCAGGGCGCCCTTGCGCCGGGTGAGGTCGCGCGCCTTGCGCGCCGCCTCCCGGGCGTGCGCCGCCTCGACGCACTTCTCGACGATCCGCCGCGCCTCCTTCGGGTGCTCCTCCAGGAACTGCGCGAGTCTTTCTCCCACCACCTGCTCGACCCAGCCCTTGATGTCCGAGGAGACCAGCTTGTCCTTGGTCTGGGACGAGAACTTGGGGTCCTTGATGCGCACCGAGACCACGGCGGTGAGGCCCTCGCGGATGTCCTCGCCGGTCAGGCTCTCCTTGAGGCTCTTGGCCAGACCGGAAGCCGCCGCGTAGATGTTGACGGCCCGTGTCAGGGCGCTCTTGAAGCCCTGAAGATGCGTGCCGCCGTCACGGTTGTTGATCGTGTTGGTGAAGCTGTAGATCAGCTCCTGGTAGCCGTCGTTCCACTGCAGGGCGACCTCGACCATCTCGGGGCCGGTGCCGTCGTCCCGTGTGTCCATGAGGTAGATCGGCGGCACGTGGAGCGGCTGTTTGTTGCGGTTCAGGTGCTCGACGAAGGAGGAGATGCCGCCGGCGTAGGCGAACTCGACCTCTTTGTCCGTCCGCTCGTCGCGCAGGCGGATGTGGATGCCGCGGTTGAGGAACGACTGCTCGCGCAGGCGCTGGGCCAGCGTGTCGTACTGGAATTCGAGGATGGCGAAGATCCCCGCATCCGGCCAGAAGCGGACCTTGGTGCCGGTCTTGTCCGATTTGCCGATGGCCGCGATGGGCGCCTCGGGAATCCCCTTGTGGTAGGTCTGGAACCAGACCTGGCCGTCGCGCTTGATCTCCAGCTCCATCGTCTCCGAGAGCGCGTTGACCACCGAGACGCCGACGCCGTGGAGACCGCCCGAGACCTTGTAGGAGTTCTTGTCGAACTTGCCGCCCGAGTGCAGCTCGGTCATGATGACCTCGGCCGCCGAGCGCCCCTCTTCCTTGTGGAGATCCACCGGGATGCCGCGGCCGTCGTCCTCGACCGTCACCGAGTTGTCGGTGTGGATGATGACGTCGATGACCGAGCAGTAGCCCGCCTGCGCCTCGTCGATCGAATTGTCCACGACCTCGAAGACCATGTGATGGAGACCGGACGCATCGTCGGTGTCCCCGATGTACATGCCCGGGCGGGTGCGGACCGCCTCCAGCCCCTTGAGGACCTTGATGTTTTCAGCCGTATAGGTAGATTCTGTCGCCAAAACCGGTTCTCCACTGCTGTCCAGTGCTGAGGAGGCCCGCAGGATCTGGGGCCTGGAATGTGCAAATTATACCACAGGTTGGGGTTGCTTCGAGCACGCTAACGTTGAAAATTCAACGCTTTAGGCGCCTGAAAGAGAGAACGCGAAAGGAGAGCGCAATCTTCCCCTTTCACTCCAGCGCCTTCATCTTCCCCTTGTCCATCTCCCAGGCTTTTCCGACCTCCAGGGTGAGCCACACCTGGGGCCGGTTCGAGGTGGCGAAGATCTGGTGAACCTTGCGGAAGACGTTCCAGACCGCGGCGTGGGTGGCTGGTGCCAATTCGGCGTCGGCGTCGTCGAGAAGATAGAGAGGACGGCGGCCGGACGTTTCGAGGACACGCCCGTGAGCGGCGAGGAGGAGAAGGGAGAGCGCCTTGCGCTCTCCGGCGGAGGCGACGCGGCGGATGTCGTGGCCGCCCCAGAGGATCTCGAGCTCGTCGCGCTGCGGGCCGAGCAGGGGAACCTGGCGAGCCCGCTCGCGGTCCGCGGCGCGCTCGAGCGCCGCCGCGATGGCGGCCTCGCCGTCGAGCCCGACCGCCGGCGAAGGACGGTACCGGACGTCGATCGCCGGAAAGGTGAGCCCTGACTCGGCGAGGACGCCTCCCAGGAGCTCCCGCAGGCGCTCGACATAGGCGTGGCGCAGACGGATCACCTCCGCGGCGGTGGCCGCCAGGAGCTCGTTCCAGACCTCGATGCCCGGGCCGCCGCGCAACAGGAGCTCGCGCTTCTGGCGCAGCGCCTCTCGATAGCGGTTGATGAGGTCGAGAGCCGGCGGGCGGATGCCGACCAGGCCGCGGTCCATGAAGCGGCGCCTCGCCTTGGGTACGCCGACCAGGACCTCGGCCTCGGCGTGGGTCCAGGCGACGATGGGCAGCGCCGCCAGGTGCTCGGCGAGGGGCGCCGTCCTGCCATTGAGGAGACGGATGCGCTTGCCTTCGATCCACCGCACCTCCAGGTTGGAGCGGTGGTCGGTCTCCACCTCGCCTTCGAGCTGAAAGCCGCCGCTGTTGTGGCGGACACAGTCTTCCAGGCGCGCGGCGCGGAAGCTGCGGGTGGTGGTGAGGACGTAGACGGCCTCGAGCAGGCTCGTCTTGCCCGCGCCGTTGCCGCCGAGGAGGAGGTGGGTGCCCGGCCCGGGCCCCCACTTGAGCGGCTCGAGGTTACGGAAATTGAGCAGGGACAGGTGAGAGAGCAAGGGAGGTCGATCAGTCCGGGTCAGATCCCTCAGATCCTCATGGGCATGATCACGCACAGGTACCGGGTGTCGGTGCCGTCCTGCGGATAGCCGACGCACTGGGTGTTCTCGTCCTTGAGCTCCAGGCGGATGCGCTCGGTATCCACCGCGGCGAGGAATTGCGTCAGGTAGTCCGGATTGATCCCCAGCCGGATCTCCGGACCGTCATAGTCGCACGGCACCTCTTCGGTCGCCTCGCCGAGGTCCGGATTGGCCGCCGAGATGACCATCTGGTCCGGCGAGAACTGCAGACGCACGGCGCGGGCGCGGTCGCCGGTGAGAAGGGCGACGCGCTGCACCGCTTCGGCCAGCGGCTTGCGGTTGAAGAAGGCCTGCTTGTCGTTGTCCTTGGCGATCACCCGCTCGTAGTCGGGAAAGGTGCCCTCGAGGATGCGGCAGATCAGCTCCCGGCGGCCGAGCAGGAAGGAGAGGTGGTGCTCGCCGCGGTGATATTCGAGCTTGCCGTCGCCCTCCAGGCGCTGCAATTCCTGCAACGCCTTGCGCGGGACGAGGACGGCATCCTCTCCGCCGGCGCTCTCCAGGCCGCCCTCGACGAGGGCGAGGCGGTGGCCGTCGGTCGCCACCATCTCCATCGAGCCGTCCTTGAGCTTGAGGAGGGCGCCGTTGAGCTGGAAGCGCGACTCCTCGGCCGAGACGGCGAAGAGGATCTTCGCGATCATGCGCCGGAAGTCGGTGAAGGGGATGGAGACACGGCGGCCGTCTTCGACGGCGGGCAGGGTGGGGAAGTCGTCGGGCGACAGCCCATGGATCTTGAAGCGTGACTTGCCCGCCCGGATCGTGAGCTCCCGCGGCTCATCGAGGACGAGCAAAACCTCTTCTCCCGTCAGGGAGCGGATGATCTCCACAAGCTTCTTGGCCTGGACGGCGATGGCGCCTTCGCGCTTGATCTCCGCCTCACACCACGACGTCAGCGAGACGTCGAGGTCGGTGGCGGCCAGGTGGAGCTTGTCCTCTCTGGCTGTCAGCAACAGGTGAGAGAGGACAGGGATGGTGGTCTTGCGCTCGACGATGCCCTGCATCGGTACGAGCTCGCCAAGAAACTCACTGCGGTTGAGGCGGATTTCCATTCACTCTTCTCCGTCTAGAGGACACCTGAATATATAGCATAGAAGGAGTCGTAGTAGGGGCGGCCGGAGATGCGGAAAAGGGGACCAAGTCCCTGAAGACGATGAATTTAAGCCCCGGAGAAGGGTGTGAAGAAGCTGTGGAGGTCCTGTGCAGCCGTGCGGAGGAAGTTACGGGGGGCCGAAATTTTCCACAGCTCCTCCACAACTGCCGCGGGCTTGCTCTCCACAGCTTTTCCGCCGCTGTCCATCTATTACCTAGCGAAGCTGGTGCTCCAGGGATTCGAGGACGCGGGCGAAGTCCGTATCCTTCTCCCGCTTCTCCGAGATGCCGGTGACCGCGTACATGACGGTCGAGTGGTGCTTGTCGTTGAAGAGCTTGCCGATCTCCGGGAACGAGAGCTGGGCGAGGTGGCGGAGAAGGTACATGGCCACCTTGCGAGGGAAGACGATCTGCTGCGAGTTGCTCTTGCTCTTGATGTCGACGATTTTCAGGCCGTAGTGTTTCGTAACAACCTTGATGATCTCGCTCGCGTTGGGCTTCTTGCCGTCGGGCAGGATGTCCTTGAGGGTCTCGGCGGTGAATTCGATGGAGAGCGGCCGGGCGGTCAGCGAGGAGTGGGCGATGACCCGGTTGAGCAGCCCTTCGAGCTCGCGGATGTTCGACTTCACCTTGGTGGCGATGAACTCGGCGACGTCGTCCGGCAGGGTGACGTCTTCCAGATAAGCCTTACGCTGGAGGATCGCGACCTTGGTCTCCAGGTCGGGAGGCTGGATGTCGGCGATGAGCCCCCATTCGAACCGGCTGCGCAGGCGCTCCTCGAGAGTCGGAATGTTGCGTGGCGAGGAGTCGGAAGAGAGGATGATCTGCTTCTGGCTGGTGTAGAGAGTATTGAAAGTGTGGAAGAACTCTTCCTGGGTGCGCTCCTTGTTGGCCAGGAACTGCACGTCGTCGATCATCAGGACGTCGATCGTCCGGTAGCGCTCCCGGAACGCCGGCATCCGGTCGAAGCGGATGGAGTTGATGAGCTCGTTGACGAACTGCTCGGCGGCCAGGTAGAGGACGCGGAGCTGTGGCCGGCTGCGCATGATTTCGTGGCCGATCGCATGGAGAAGATGCGTCTTGCCGAGGCCTACACCGCCATACAGGAAGAGAGGATTGTAACTTTGGGATGGATTCTCGGCCACGGCCTTGGCTGCGGCGTGGGCGAACTCGTTGGACTTGCCCACCACGAACGTGCGGAAGAGATATTTAGGGTTGAAGTGTGAGTGGGTGACGAGATCCTCGGCCGGAGTCTCCTCCTCCTCGAGCGAAAAAAGCACCTCGAAAGGCGGCCCCTCCATGGCGGCGAGGGCGCGGTCGACCGTCGGGCGGTAGCTCTCTTCCAGGGTGTGCAGGAAGCGCGAGTTTGGGGCCAGCAGAACGAGGCGGTGCGCCCCTTCCGCGCGGACTTTCAGCGGCAGGAACCAGGTCGCGAACTCTTCGGGATCCAGCTCTTGTTGAAGTTGTTTTTGAAGCAGCGACCAGCGGGATTGGGACATGAGACCTCGACAGGAATCTAGTCGAATTCCACAGAATCTTCCACAGATGTGGAAATCCGGTCCTGAAGGTGGGAAAGCGGCGGACGGAAGATACGCCAAGTGCGACTGGGCGGATCATAGCACATGGCCCCAGGCTCGCAAGTCCTCCTCCAGGAAGGGGGAGAAAGCTCTCTTTGTCTCAGCGTCGACATACGGCTTGGAGACCATCCTACCCCGAGCCGGGCCTCCGGTAGCCAGCCGCCTGAATTTGTAGAAAGTATCCCAGGCAAGATGAAGAATTTACAGATCTCTACCTCCCCGGCATTCTCATGGTTGATCGAAGCATCGCC
>Ga0307506_10000233_pt1 | contig 13955 bp, 16 predicted proteins | sample 25_S_MG_FD_202175 | JGI IMG/M metagenome (GOLD analysis project Ga0307506, IMG submission 202175) | Soil microbial communities from Populus trichocarpa stands in riparian zone in the Pacific Northwest, United States - 25_S | ecosystem: Environmental > Terrestrial > Soil > Riparian zone > Trees... | reverse complement strand
TGATCCAGAACACCTATTCGCCGGGCTCCACCTTCAAGATGGTGATGGCGACCGCCGGTCTGACCGAGCACCTGGTGGACGAGAATTCGCGGGCCTTCTGCGCCGGCTCCGCCGTCTTCTACGGCCGCGCCTTCCGCTGCTGGAAAAAGGGCGGGCACGGCTCCGTGGACGCGCACCACGCCCTCAAAGGCTCCTGCGACGTCTACTTCTATACCATCGGCCAGCGCCTGGGGATCGACCGCATCGCCAAGTATTCTCGGCTGTTCGGCATCGGCACTCCGACGGGGATCGAGATCCAGGGCGAGAAAAAGGGGCTGGTGCCCGACATGGCCTGGAGCCTCAAGGCGCGCAAGATGCCCTGGTATCCCGGCGAGACCATCTCCGTTTCGATCGGCCAGGGGCCCGTCCTGATGACGCCTCTCCAGATGACCGTGCTCACCGCCATGGTCGCCAACGGCGGCTACCGCGTCACGCCACACCTGGTCAAAAACGCCGCGGTGCCGCCGCCGCAGCACGTGGCTCTCGACCCCAAGGCCCTCGAGGTCGTGCGCCAGGGCATGTGGGCGGTGGTCAACGAGCCCGGTGGCACGGCCTACAACTCGGCGCGGGTGGATGGCGCGAGCATCGCCGGCAAGACCGGCACCGTGCAGGTCATCGCCCAGGCGCAACGCACCGAATACAAATCTCTCCCTTTCAAGTGGCGTGACCACGCCTGGTTCAGCTCGTTCGCGCCGGTCGAAGATCCCCGCCTCGTGGTGGTGATCTTCGCCGAGCACGGCGGCTCGGGCTCCAAGGTCGCGGCGCCGATCGCGCAGGCACTGCATGCAAAATATTTCAAGATCGATCTCCATCCAGCCGCTCACTGAGGAGAAGCCGCACCGGCTGCGGCTCCTCTCCTCCATCGATCTCGGCCTCGCCCTCTCGGCCCTGCTGCTCGCCGCCATCGGCTTGGCGACCGTGCACAGCGCGAGCGCCGAGATGACCGTGGACTACTTCCCGCGCCAGGCCGCCTGGGTGGGCATCGGGCTCGTGCTCCTGATGATCGCCATGAGCATCGACTACCACGTGCTCCTCGACCTCTCGGTCGTGCTCTACATCGCGGGCATCGCGTCGCTGATCGCCGTCTTCTTCATCGGCGTCCAGAGGGGTGGCGCGGTGAACTGGATCCAGATCGGCCCCTGGCAGTTCCAGCCCTCGGAGTTCGCCAAGCTCGCCACTGCGCTCTTCATCGCCCGCTACCTGGCGGGGCTGAACATGCGCGTGCTCGAGCTGCGGCAGATCTTCATCACCATCGCCATCGTCGGCCTGCCCATCGTGCTGGTGGCCGCCGAGCCGGACATGGGCGGCGCGGCCATGTACACGCCGCTGGTCGCCGGCATGCTCCTCGTCGCGGGCATCCGCATACGGCTGCTGGTGGCCGCGGCGCTGATCGCCCTGGTCCTCGGCGCCGGCGTATGGACCTTCGGCATGCAGGGCTACCAGCGCCAGCGCGTGCTCACCTTCCTCTATCCGGAGCGCGATCCGCTGGGCGCCGGCTACCAGGTGCGCCAGAGCAAGATCGCGGTGGGCTCGGGCGAGCTGCTCGGCAAGGGCTACATGCAGGGCACGCAGAGCCAGCTCCGCTTCCTGCCCGCCCGCCACACCGACTTCATCCTCTCCGTGCTGGCCGAGGAGTGGGGCTTCGCGGGGGTGCTCACCGTGCTCGGCCTCTACGCCCTCTACATCACCAGCGCGGCGCGCATCGCCATGCGGGCGAGGGACCGCGCCGGCATCCTGCTCGTCGCCGGCCTGGTCTCCGTGACCTGCTTCCACGTCCTCTACAACTCGGCGATGGTCGTCGGCTTCGTGCCGATCACCGGCATTCCGCTCCCCTTCCTCTCCTATGGCGGCTCGTTCACCATGGTGAACTTCATCGCCACGGGGATCATCCTGGGAGTCGACATGCGGCGGTACGTGAATCGTTGAGGCTGACCGGCGGCACGACCGGACGGACAGGCGCCGCGGTGCGCCGGGAGAGAGAGATGAGGATCACGCCGGAGATGATGACGGCGGCGGCGATCAGGGTGCGCCCGGTCAGCGGCTCGTTGAGGAACAGCCAGCCGAGGAAGACCGCGACGATCGGGTTGATGTAGGCGTACGTCCCCACCAGCACGGGAGAGGCGACGCGGCGCAGCAGCCACACGTAGGCCGTGAAGCCGATCAGGGCGCCGCAGGTGATCAGATAGCCGAGCCCGAGAGCCGAGCGCAGCGTGATCTCGGAGAGATGCACCTGCCCGGTCTCGCCCAGGGCCGCGCCGCCGAGGACGAGCAGAGCGCCGCCGCTCAGCATCTCCATGGCCGTGGCCAGGAGAGGTGACTCCGGCAGGGAGATCTCCCGCGAGCGGATCGATCCCCAGGCCCAGCTCATCGCGCCCAAGACCAGGACGACCGCACCGAGGAGATCGATGTGCGCGTCCGCCGTCGGCCGCACCAGAAGAGCCAATCCGGCGAGACCGAGGCCGACACCGGCGAAGACTTTCCAGGGCGGCCGCGTGCCCCCGGGGCGCAGCCAGCCCAGGAGCACCATCCACAACGGCATCGTGGAGACCAGGAGAGCCGCCGTGCCCGACGGCAGCTTCTGCTCGGCCCACACCAGCGCGCCGTTGCCGCCGAGGAGCAGGAACCCGCCGACCAGCGTCGCCGAGCGCCAGTGGATGCGGCTCGGCCGCGGCGCGCCGCGCCAGCGCGACCATCCATAGAGGATGGCGCCGGCGATCAGATAGCGCACGCCGGCCATGAGCAGAGGCGGGATCGTCTCGATCGCCACCGCGATCGCCAGATAGGTCGAGCCCCAGAGGACATAGACCGCCCCGAGCGCGAGCGCTACCTGGAGGACGGTCGGCGGCCTGGTGTTGTCGTCAATCAAGGGACACCTCCTCCAGCTCCAGGCTTTCAGCGACCGGGAGCGCACCCGCGATGGGCAGACGCGTGGTCTCACGCAGCGTCTCGAGGACGATCGTCGAGCGCGTCGACCGCACGGAGCCGATCGCCCCGAAGCTCTGGCGCAGCAGGCGGCTGAGGCTCTTCGCGTCGGGGAGCCGCACCTTCGTCAGATAGCAGTCCTCACCGGCGATGTGATGCACCTCCTGGACCTCGGGGATCTGGGCGAGCAGCTCGCCGGTGCTGCCGTCGCCCACCCGCTCTTCCGAGCGCACGAAGACATAGGCCAGGAGATTGAGCCCCAGAGCCTCCGGATTGATCCGCGCCTCATAGCCTTGGATCACCCCCTTGAGCTCCAGCTTGCGAATGCGTTCGAGAACAGCCGAAGGCGCCATCCCCACCTGGCGCGCGATCTCCGCGTTCGGGGTCCGCGCGTTCGCCTGAAGGATATTCAGAATCTGAAGGTCGATTTCGTCAATCATGCGGTGCATCTCCTTCTACGGAGAAGAATACCACTGTGAAAGAGAATTGCAAGACGAATCGTCGGCGAAGTGGACAGGAGGGAGAACGATGTTCGGTGGAGCTGGCGCCCTTGTTTCCGCCCCTCTCAGGATCGAAGCGGACCCTCTGCAGATCGAAGATGCCCCAGGGCAGATTGACGCGGACCTTGGCACGGATGAATCTGCCCGAGGGCGGATTGAAGATGTCCCAGGGCAGATTGACGGTGCGCAGGTGACCTCTCTTGCGGCCAGCGAGATCACATCGCGATCCGGCTCTCCGCCTCCGCCGCGAACGGATCGTCCTGCTGGCCTCGCCGGTGCCGGAGGAGGGCGGCGTGGGCGATCATCGCGGCGTTGTCTCCGGAGTAGACCAGGGGGACGAGGCGGAGGGCGACGCCGTTGCGCTCGGCCCAGGCGGTGAGCTCGCGGCGGAGGAGGCGGTTGGCGGCGACGCCTCCGGAGACGGCGAGGAAGGGGATCGGGCGGCGCTCGTGGAGGCGGTCCAGGCGGTGGAGGATCTGGGCGACGGCGGCGGCGCGGAAGCCGGCGAGCAGGTCGAGCACCGGAGCGGGGACGGCGGCTTCGAGGTCCAGGGGGCCGAGGGTGCGCTCGAGCTTTTCGATCTCCAGGAGGGCCTGGCTCTTCAAGCCTGAATAGGAGAAATCGAGGGTGTCGTTGTGGAGCGGGCGGAAGGGGGCACCGAAGCGGCGGGTGTTTGGAGGGTTGGAATCCCCTCGCTCGGCGAGCTCGTCGACCCGCGGGCCTTGCGGGTAGGGGAGGCCGAGGCGCTTGCCGACCTTGTCGAAGACCTCGCCCATGGCGTCGTCGCGGGTCTCGCCGAGGGTCGACACGGCGCCGTCCTCCACCGCGAAGAGGGAGGTGTGGCCGCCGGAGACGACGAGGCCGACGAAGCTCTCCGGGACGGGATCGGCGGGCGCGGAGCTGCCGCCCAGGCACAGGAACGGCGAGTAGAGGTGCCCTTCCAGATGATGGACGGCGTGAAACGGACGCTCCAGGGCGAAAGCGATCGCCTTGCCCAGGGAGAGACCGATGAGGAGCGCGCCGACCAGGCCGGGACCGCGGGTGGCGGCCACCACATCCACATCGGAGAGGCGGATGCCGGCCGCCTCCAGCGCCTCGGCGCTCACCCTGGGCCAGTTGACGAGGTGCTCCCGCGAGGCGATCTCGGGTACCACGCCGCCGTAGGGGCGGTGCGCGGCGAGCTGGCTGGAGACCACGGAGGCGAGCACGCGGCCCGCGCCGTCCAGAACGGCGCAGGCGGTGTCGTCGCAGGAGGTCTCGATGCCGAGGACGGTGGGGGCGTGCCGCATGCCGGGATGGTACGGGAAGGGCGGCGCAAAAAGAAAAACCCTGCCGGAGCAGGGTTCCCCAGGCCGCAGGATGAAGGACGGGGCTAGGTGTTGGAGCCGGCCGCGGGCGTGCTGTCCGCCGGGGCGCTCTCCGCCGTCGGGATGTTGATCGGCTCGTAGTTCGGGATCTCGAAGGCCAGCGGGCCGTGGCAGAATTCCTTCCACTCGTCCGTGACGTTGTCGAAGATGATGTTCTGGTCCTTGAAAATCCCATCGGTGACGATGTAGTTCTCCTGGAGATAGAGAATCGACTCATCGTCCAGCACGCGCTCGACGTCGACCTCCTTGCCGTCCACTTCCTTCTTCTCCTTGCGGACGTTCTGACTCTGCTCGCTCCAGCTCGGGTACTCCCTGAGCTGCTTCGCGAGATACGCCTTGCAGTACTTGCCCATCTCCGCCATCGGTGTCCTCCTGATCGGGGTGATTCGTATTGTCGGGCTCTCTCCGCCGGTTCGGCCTCGGGACCGTGCTCTCGAAGGGCCGGGCGGAGGGCCACGGATTCCGCGTGTATTATCCGCCAAGCCGGGGCAGGACGGAAGCGGGGCCGCTCCACAGTACAAGTGCGCCAGAACCCAAAGGCGTGACACGCGGTACACTATGCGGCCGAATGCCGCCGATCGAGCCGCCGCTCCAGCCGCCGAAAGCGCCTTTGCGTTTCGCCATCAACGGCTTCGGCCGCATCGGCCGCGCCCTGCTCCGCATCGCCTGGGGGCGAGAGGGGCTCGAGGTGGCGGCGATCAACGACGTCGTGCCGGTGAGCCAGCTCGCGCCGCTGCTCGCCCGCGATTCGGTGCACGGCCCTTTCGGCGCCCCGGTCGCGGTCCAAGACGGCGATCTGGTCGTCGATGGCCGGAGGATACCGTTCTTTCAGGAGGCAGATCCGGAACGGGTGCCCTGGATGGACGTTCCCATCGTGGTCGAGGCGACCGGGCGCTTCCTGCGGCGGAGCCGGGCGGCGGGTCACCTGAGAGACGGCGTGCGCGTTGTGCTCCTCTCGGCCAACGGCGATCCGGTGGAGCCCGCGGACGCCACGTTCTGTCTGGGGATCGGGGATTTGAGCTGGGCTCCGGAGCGGCAGCCGGTGATCAGCAACGCCTCCTGCACCACGAACTGCCTGGCCTTGATGGCCAAGGTGTTGCACGACGCCTTCGGAATCCGCCGCGCCCTGATGAGCACGGTCCACAGCTACACCGAGAACCAGCGGCTGCTCGACCTGCCGCATCCGGATCCGCGGCGCTCGCGGGCGGCGGCGGTGAACATCATCCCGACCTCGACCACCGCGGCGCGGGCCGTCGGGCTGATCCTGCCCGGGCTGGCCGGGCGCGTCGACGGTTTCGCCGTGCGGGTGCCGACGCCGGCCGTCGCGCTGCTCGACCTGGTGGCGGACCTCGAGCGCGAGGCTTCGGCTGAGGCGGTGCGCGATGCCTATCGCGCCGCGGCGGAGGGGGAAATGGCGGGTCTGCTCGGCGTCACCGAAGAAGAGCTCGTCTCCTCCGACTACGTGGGCGATCCGCGCTCGGCGGTGGTCGATCTGCCGCTGGTCCAGGTCGTGGATGGGCGCATGGTCCGGGTGGTGGCGTGGTATGACAATGAGTGGGGTTACGCCAACCGCCTGGCGGACCTGCTGGAACGGCTGCATCCCCGGATGACGGGAGAGGGAGAGGAAGAGCGATGAGCGACCTGTTGAGCCTGGACGATCTGGACCTCGGCCATCTGCATGGCCAGCGCGTGTTTGTGCGCGTGGACTTCAACGTTCCCCTCTCGTCCGCGGGCGCGGTGCTCGACGACACCCGCCTCCAGGAGGCGCTGCCCACCCTCCGCGAGCTGAGCGCCGCCGGTGGCAAGCTCCTCCTCGCCTCGCACTGCGGCCGGCCGAAAGGAGCGCCGGACCTCAAGTACAGCCTGCGGCCGGTGGCGGCCCGGCTGGCCGAGCTGCTCGGCCGGCCGGTGCGCTTCGCCGAGGATTGCGTCGGAGCTCCGGCGGCGGAGGCCGCCGCGGCGCTGGCGCCCGGCGAGGTCGTCCTGCTGGAGAACCTCCGCTTCCACGCCGGAGAGACGGCGAACGATCCGGCCTTCGCCGATCAGCTCGCCGCTCTGGCCGAGGTCTATGTCGACGACGCCTTCGGCGCCGCCCACCGCGCCCATGCGTCGGTCGTCGGCGTTCCCGAGAGGCGGCCCCGCAAGGCGGCCGGCCGCCTTCTGGAGAAAGAGGTCAAGGCCCTCGGCCGCCTCCTCGGCGAGCCGGAGCGGCCGTTCGTCGTCCTTCTCGGCGGCGCCAAGATCGAGGACAAGATCGAGACGCTGGAGAACCTGCTGCCGCGCCTGAACGTCCTCCTGCTCGGCGGCGGCATGGCCAACACCTTCCTCGCCGCCCAGGGCAACGACCTCGCCGCCTCGCTCTTCGAGGCCGACAAGGCCGACGTGGCGCGCGACATCCTGAAGCGGGCGAAGGAGCTGGGGATTCAGGTGCTCCTGCCGACCGATGTGGTGGTCACCGACGATCTGGGGAACCCGCGACGGATCGAGACCGTGCCGGTCGACAGGATTCCGGCGGGGACCAAGGCGGTGGACGTCGGACCGGCGACACGGGAGGCCTTCGCGGCGGCGGTCGCCCGGGCGCGCACGCTGTTCTGGAACGGGCCGCTGGGAGTCTTCGAGAAGCCGCCCTTCGACGCCGGCACCCGCGCCGTGGCCGAGGCCCTGGCGCGCTGCCCGGGCTTCTCGGTGATCGGCGGCGGCGAGACCGTGGCGGCGGCGCACCAGGCCGGAGCAATCGGCCGCATCGGCCACGTGTCGACCGGCGGCGGCGCTTCTCTGGAGCTGCTGGCCGGCAAGACGCTGCCCGGCGTGGCCGTCCTGGCCCGGCCGGAGAGTGGCAAGTGACCGGGCGGCGGCCGTTCGTCGCGGCGAACTGGAAGATGCACCTCCTGCGGGCCGACGCCGCGGTGTACTGCCGGGTGTTGCGCGGCGATCTCGCGGCGCAAAGCTCGGCGGAGGGGCCGCGAGTGGTGATCTTTCCGTCCTTTCCGCTGCTCCCCGTGGTCGCGGAGGAGCTCCGCGGGAGCTCCGTCGCGCTCGGCGGCCAGGATCTCCATGCCGAGGACAAGGGCGCGCACACCGGCGACGTCTCGGGCGCGCAGCTCGCCGACGCCGGCTGCGCCTGGGCGCTGTGCGGCCACAGCGAGCGGCGGCGGGACCACGCGGAGCCCGACGAGCTCGTCGGCCGCAAGGCCGCGGCGGCGCTGCGCAACGGCCTCTCTCCCCTCGTCTGCGTCGGCGAGACGCGGGAGGAGCGCAAGAGCGGTACGACCTTCGCGGTGCTGGAACGGCAGCTCCGGGCGGGGCTGTCGGCGGTGTCCGGAGGCGGCGCGGGAGGCGGCGGACGCTACGCCGTGGCCTACGAGCCGGTCTGGGCCATCGGCACCGGCGAGACGGCGACGCCGGAGACCGCGCAGGAGGCGCACCGCTTCCTGCGTGGCCTCCTCGGTGAGATAACTCCTGACGCCGCAGCGGTTTCCATCCTCTACGGAGGGTCCGTCACACCGGAGAACGCGGCCTCTTTGAGCGCCCAGCCGGACATCGACGGCTTCCTCGTCGGCGGCGCGAGCCTTGACCCACAGAAATTCCTTGCTATCATCCGTGCTTCCGGCTGACGGGTGCAGAGAGCCCCGCGCCGGATTCGGGAGGTTTCGCCGTGATCTACCTGCTGTACGCGCTGCACATTATGGTCTGCCTGTTTTTGATCTTCGTGGTCTTGCTGCAGCAGGGCAAGGGCGCCGACCTGTCCGTCTTCGGCGGCGGCACCACGCAGACCGCCTTCGGGGCGCGGGGTGCGACGACCCTCCTGCACAAGCTGACCGTCGGCTCCTTCGTGGTCTTCGTCATCACCACCCTGGCGATCGGCCTGCCGCAGCTTCGCAACGGCGGCACGGTCATGAAGGGAAATGCGAAAGCGGCCACCGTCCCGGCCAAACCCGCTCCGGCGGTCCCGGCCGCTCCGGCTCCGGCCTCTCCGGCCCAGCCGGCTCCAAGTAACGGCACGCCGCGATAGCGCGAGCCTCTGCTAGACTGTTCTTTATGCCGAAGTGGCGGAATTGGTAGACGCGCACGTTTGAGGGGCGTGTGGGGCAACCCGTGCCGGTTCGAGTCCGGTCTTCGGCACCATCCCTTCTTCAAAATCCGGCGAGGTTGATTTACCGCCTCGTCGGTGGCAGTATCATCCACATACCAGGCAGACTTGTACCGAAAGCGCCTTGATGCGTGCATCTTCCTTTTTCTGAAAGGAGTCGCAGCAAATGCAGGGAACGGTCAAGTGGTTCAACAACGCCAAGGGCTTTGGCTTCATCCAGCCCGAACCCGCCGGTGAGGACATCTTCGTCCATCACACAGCCATCGTCGCCGAAGGATTCAGAACCCTGAATCAAGGTGAACGAGTCAACTTCGAGGTGGTCGAGGGGCCGAAAGGGATGCAGGCCCGCAACGTTCTTCGAGGTTGAGCAGGAAACCCGGCGAGCTTTCCCTGCGAGGTCCCCGGCCGTTCGGCCGATGGTATCCTACGTGTCCTCGGAGGAGACCCATGACCGAACCGACCGACGTGACTTTCAAGCCGGAGGCGCCGACCGCGCCCCCCGAGACACCCGCGGCGCCCGTAGCCGCCAAACCGGCCGCCGCCAAGCCAGCCGCGCCGGCGGCTCCCGCCCGTCCCCTGCCGACCCCGGAGGACATCAGCGGCTGGATCCACGGCGCCGACGCGCCGCTCCTGGCCGCCCTGTTCGAGGGGCTGAACGTGACGCGCTTCGACGCGCTGGTCATGCAGGTGCGCAAGGAAGAGCTCGTGCCCCAGCACTGGCAGGTCATCACAGACCACACCCCGCCGGACGACCTGGAATTCAACCGCCTGGCGGAGGTGGGCAAGCTGCGGGCGTTCTACAAAGACCAGGATCTGTCACGGCGCCGCCTCGCGCAGCTCATTCTGGGGTGGCGCGAGCTGGGCGGCCGGCGGCCGGCGATGTGGAGCGTCGCCGACCTGCTGGCGGCGATGCGGCGGATCATCGACAAGGGGCGTCCCGTCGAGTGGAACGACTTCCTGGCGGCGATCCGCGACATCTGGCGCGGCCACGAGCTGCCCTTCGGGAAAGAGCAGCTCGAGGTGCTCTGGGCCTGCCTGGTGCTCATCCGCAAGAACACCAAGAAGTAGGAGCCGGGCTACTTTTTGGAGCCCAGGACGAGCGCCTTCTTGATCAGGATGGGCTTTTTGGGCACGTCCTCATAGTGGCCCTTGGACGTGGTGGGCACCGCGACGATCTTGTCCACCACGTCCATGCCCTCCACCACCTTGCCGAAGACGGCGTAACCCCAGCCGTCCGGCTTGCTCTTGAAGTTGAGGCCGGCGTTGTCCTTCACGTTGATGAAGAACTGGGCCTTGGCGCTGTTCGGGTCCGAGGTGCGCGCCATCGCCACGGTCGCACGTTCGTTGCCCAGCCCGTTGTCCGACTCGTTCTGGATCGGAGCCTTGGTCGGCTTTTCGACCATGCCGGCCGTGAAGCCGCCGCCCTGGACCATGAAATCGGGGATCACCCGGTGGAAGATGGTGCCGTCGTACTGTCCGGACTTGACGTACTTGATGAAGTTGGCAACGGTCTTGGGCGCCTTGTCCGGATAGAGCTCGATGACGATTTTGCCCATGGTCGTGTCGAGAGCCACGCGGGGAGGAGCCGCGGCCGAGCAGACGGCGGCGGCGAGGAAAACCAGCAGGAGAAGGAGGAGACGGGTCGGTTTCATGGCGAGATTTCCTTTAGCTTTGCGTAGATGCCTTGTGGATGGTCACGGGCTCCACCGGCACGTCCTGGGCTTTCGTCTTCACCACGGCGATCGCGTCCGCCACGTCCATCCCCTCGATCACCTTGCCGAAGACGGCGTAGCCCCAGCCCTGGGTGGTCTTCGACTTGAAGTTGAGGAAGGTGTTGTCCACCACGTTGATGAAGAACTGGGCGCTGGCGCTGTTGGGGTCGCCGGTGCGCGCCATGGCCAGGGTGCCGCGGCTGTTGAGGAGCCCGTTGTCGGCCTCGTTGGGAATCGGCGACCGGGTGGGCTTCTGCCGCATGCCGCTGTCGAAGCCGCCGCCCTGGATCATGAAGCCGGGGATGACGCGGTGGAAGATGGTGTTGTCATAGTGGCCGGCCTTGACATAGTCGAGGAAGTTCTTCACCGTTTGCGGGGCCTTGTCAGGATCGAGCTCGATGACGATCCTCCCCTTCGACGTCTCCAGCACGACCCGCGAATCCGCCTGTCCTTGGTCAACCATGCCGCGATGCCCCCTTTCGGCTCAAGATGTGCCGTCCCCGGTGAAGCTCCGGAGACAGCCGGAGGATGCTAACACGATGCAGGCGCCTATCGGGGTCGTGCTGGCCGGGGGCGCCTCGCGCCGCATGGGGCGCGACAAGGCTGTCCTGACGCTGGGTGGCGAAACCCTCGCCGCCGGCGCGGCGCGGCGGCTCGCCGCGGTCTGCGCCGAGGTGGCGGTGGCCGACCGCGGGCGTGGCTCCGTGCCCGGCCTGCCGTCCATCGCGGATGGACCGGGCCGCGGTCCCGCCGCCGCGCTTCTCGGCGCCGCCCTCCTCTGGCCCGGCCGGCCGCTCCTCGCGCTCGCCTGCGACCTTCCCGGCGTGCCGGTGCCGCTGCTCGCCGCGCTCCTGGCGCTCGCTGCGGAGGAAGGGGCGGAGTGGGTGGTGCCGCGCTGGCGCGGCGGCCTGGAGCCGCTGTGCGCGCTCTGGGGACCGGGCGCCCTGGCCGCTCTCGCGGCGCGGGTCGAGCGAGGGCTCTACGCTCTCCACGAGCTGAGCGCGGAAGCGGGGCTGGCCACCGTGTTTCTGGAAGGCGAGCGGCTTGCTGTCCACGGCCGGCCAGAGGAGATGTTCCAGAACGTCAACACACCGGAGGATCTGGAGGCCTACACCTCCAACGCGCCCGCGGGCACACCGCCGCAGCGTTCGCAGGGGCAGATCTCGCGCAGAAACTCGTAGCGGTAGATGCCGGTGCCGTGGCCATCCGAGAAGGCGATGGAAATGGCATAGTTGCCCACCGGCTTGATGGTCTCCGCGGTGACCGGCTGCGGCGGCGGGAAGAAGCGGATCTTCAGAAAAGAGTGGCCCTGGCAGCCGGCGCAGGGACACCAGCCACGCAGATAGTCGTAGTCATACTCGGCGACGTGGCCGTCGCTCCAGGTGAGCCGCAGGCGGCGTTCGTCCGGCAGGCGCCTCGCTTCGGTGAGAACTGTCATGCGCCGGATGCTACCACCCTCGTTCTGAGAGCTGCTTGTCTACGATAGGATGAGCCCGCAAATTTTTTTGGGGGCCATCCGATGCCGCGCCATCCTCATTTCTCTCCGTCCGTCGACGACATCTCGGGCGCCGTCTATTCCGCGCTCGCCCACCGCCTGGCCAGCTATCCCGGCGAGGTCTATCCGCTCCACGTGGGTGACACGTGGATGGAGCCCGCCGCCGGGTGCCGCATGGAGGATCTGACGGTGGCGGAGTACCCGGGCATGCACCGCTACGCCGCGCCGCAAGGCATGCCGTCGCTGATCGACGCCATCGTCGAGCAGACGCGAGAGCGGAGCGGTGCCGCCACCGAGCGGGAGAACGTCCTGGTCGCCACCGGCGCCACCGGCGGCCTGGGCGCGGTGGCGGGGGCGATCGTGGCGCCGGGCGACGAGGTCCTGCTCCTCGCCCCGCACTGGCCGCTGATCTCGGGCATTATCCGGTCGTTCCACGGCGTGCCGGTGGACGTCCCCTTCTTCGGCCGCGCCGACGGGCCAGAGACCGCGGTGGAGGTGGCGAGAGAAAAGCTCACCGGCCGCACGGTCGCCCTCTACCTGAACACGCCGAGCAATCCGACCGGAAAAGTGATCCCGCGGCCGTGGATCGAGGCGCTGGTGGCCTGGGCGCAGAGCGAGGACCTGTGGATCATCTCCGACGAGGTCTACGAGGACTACGTCTACGCCGGCGAGCACACCTACTGTCGGCCGCTGGCGCCGGAGCGCACCTTCGCCGCCCATTCCTTCTCCAAGGCCTACGGCATGGCGGGCAACCGTTGCGGCCACATCGTCGGCCCCGCCGCCGCCATGCCGGAGCTGCGCAAGATCGGCCTGCACAGCTTCTACAGCACACCGACGGCCTCTCAGATCGCCGCCCTCCGCGTGCTGCGCGGCCCCGGAGCGGAATGGGTGGCGCAGGCCCGGGAGAGCTACCGCCGGGCCGGCGAGCAGGCCGCCGCGCGGCTCGGTCTCGCGGCTCCCCAGGGGAGCACGTTCCTCTTCCTCGACGTGGCCGACCGGCTGGACGGGCGCGGCCTCGGCGGATTCCTCGAGGATTGCGTCGAGCGCGGGCTCTTCGTGGCGCCGGGACCGAGCTTCGGCCCCTATCCCACCCATGTCCGCGTCTGCTTCACGGCCGCGCCGCCGGATGTCGTGGCCCGCGGCGTCGAGGCGCTGGCCGCCGTGCTCGGCCGCTAGGCAACCTCGATTTCAAAATGGCGGAGGGGGTGGGATTCGAACCCACGGGCCGCGTGAACGACCGGCGGTTTTCAAGACCGCTGCTTTAGACCGCTCAGCCACCCCTCCGTGGACCGCACAGCTTACCGCGCGGCGACGATCCGCTCCAACCCCCCGGCATAAGGGCGCAGGATTTCAGGAATCGTCACCGTGCCGTCTTCCTCCTGATAGTTCTCCAGGATGGCGATGAGGGTGCGCCCCACCGCCAGCCCGGAGCCGTTCAGGGTGTGGAGGAGGCGCGGCTTGCCTCCGCCTTCAGGACGGTAACGCAGGCTCGCGCGCCGGGCCTGGAAGTCGGTGCAGTTGCTGCACGAGGAGATCTCCCGGTAGGCGTTCTGGCCCGGCAGCCAGACCTCGAGGTCGTAGGTCTTCGCCGCGGAGAAGCCCATGTCGCCGGTGCACAGGGTGACGACGCGATACGGCAGCTCGAGCAACTGCAGGATCGCTTCCGCGTGTCCGGTCATTTCCTCCAGCGCCTCATAAGACCGGGCCGGGTCGACGATCTGCACCATCTCGACCTTGTCGAACTGGTGGACGCGGATCATGCCTCGGGTGTCCTTGCCGTAACTGCCCGCCTCCGAGCGGAAGCACGGCGAGTGCGCGGTGAGCCGGATT
>Ga0307506_10000232_pt1 | contig 13995 bp, 12 predicted proteins | sample 25_S_MG_FD_202175 | JGI IMG/M metagenome (GOLD analysis project Ga0307506, IMG submission 202175) | Soil microbial communities from Populus trichocarpa stands in riparian zone in the Pacific Northwest, United States - 25_S | ecosystem: Environmental > Terrestrial > Soil > Riparian zone > Trees... | reverse complement strand
TGAGCAAGCCGCTGACTGCGGTGAGCAAGCCGCTGACTGCGGTGAGCAAGCCGCTGACTGCGGTGAGCGGGCCGCTGACTACGGTGAGCGGGCCGCTGACTACGGTGAGCGAGCTGCTGACTACGGTGAGCGGGCCGCTGACTGCGGTGAGCGGGTCGCTGACTACGGTGAGCGGGTCGCTGACTACGGTGAGCGAGCTGCTGACGGTGAGCGGGCCGCTGACTACGGTGAGTTGAATCCGGGAGGGGCAAGCCCCTCCCCTACGTCAAAAAAGAGTTCAAGTTAACGCATATAGGGAACGGGAGAGTCCCCTACTCCTCCACGCCCTCGCGCACCGTGTCCATCTCCTCGTAGTAGTCCGGCTTGACCAGGACCTCGCGCGGCTTGCTGCCTTGCGGGGGGCCGAGGAGGCCGTCGCGCTCCATCATGTCGATGAGGCGGGCGGCGCGGGAGAAGCCGACGCGCATGCGGCGCTGGAGGAAGCTGGCGGAGGCTTGACGCTCGGCGACGACGAGGCGGGCGGCTTCGTCGTAGAGGGCGTCGTCGTTGTCGTTGTCGCTTCCGCCGGAGGCTCCGTCGCCTTCCGGCGCCTTGAGGACGTCGGGATCGAGCTCGGGCTTGCCCAGCTTCTTGAGCCAGCGGATGAGGGAGGCGGTCTCCTGCTCGGAGATGTAGGCGCCGTGGAGGCGCATGATGCGCGAGGAGCCCGGCGGCATCATCAGCATGTCGCCCTTGCCGAGGAGCTTCTCGGAGCCCACTTGATCGAGAATGGTCCGCGAATCGTGCCGGCTCGCCGTGGCGAAGGAGATGCGGCAGGGGAAGTTCGCCTTGATCGTGCCGGTGAGGACGTCGACCGACGGACGCTGGGTCGCCACGATGAGGTGGATGCCGACGGCGCGGGCCATCTGGGCCAGGCGGGCGATCGAGGTCTCGACCTCGGAGGAAGAGACCATCATCAGGTCCGCCAGCTCGTCGATCACCACCACGTAGTAGGGCATCGGCTTCAGGTCCGCGGCGGTGAAGGCGCTCTGCGCTTCGTCCGAGAGCGACAGGCGCTCCTGCACCTCGGGGTCCTGGATGGCCCGGTTGTAGTAGGCGATCGAGCGGACGTGGACCTCGGCGAGCAGGCGGTAGCGGCGCTCCATCTCCGCGACCGCCCAGCGCAGCGCGTTGGCCGCCTTCTTGGGATCGACCACGACCTCGCACTTCAAGTGCGGGATGTCGGCGTAGACCCCGAGCTCGATCCGCTTGGGGTCGATGAAGATGAACTGCACCTCCTCGCGCGTCGCCTTGTAGAGAATCGAGGTGATCATGCTCTGCAAGCCGACGCTCTTGCCGGCGCCGGTGGCGCCGGCCACCAGGAGGTGCGGCATGGTCGCGAGGTCGGCGTAGTACGGCTCGCCGTGGATGTTGGTCCCCAGGGCCATGGTGAGCACCGAGGGCGACTTGCGGAACCGCTCGTCGGCGAGAAGCGAGCCGAGGCGGATGATGCCGCGCTCCCGGTTGGGCACCTCGATGCCGAGCGTGGAGCGACCGGGCATGCGGTCGATGCGCACCGACTCGGCCTTGAGCGCCAGGGCGAGGTCGTCCTGGAGGTTGACCACCTGGCTCACCTTGACGCCGGGGGCCGGCTGGAGCTCGAAGACGGTGATCACCGGGCCGGGGCTGATGCCGTCGATCGAGCCCTCGACGCCGAACTCGTCACAGCGCGTGCGGATGAGCTCGCCGAGGCGGACCAGCTCGGCCTCGTCCGCCGGGCTCCGCCCCTCCCCCATCTGGAGGAGATTGATCGGCGGCAGCGTGCCCGGAGCGATCTCGGCGGCGGCGAAGAGCTGCGGCTGCGCGGCGGCGGGCGGTGTGCGCGGACGCACCGGTGACGGAGACAATGCCGGAGCTGCGGGCACCGCGCCCGGCTGCCGGACGAAGGGTCCGCGGACCGGCGGCGCCGGGGCAGGCGTCTCGGAGCGCGCCGACGCCTCGAACGCCGCGCGGACGGCGTGAAACTCTTCATCCTCCTGACGTTCCGTGGCGCTCACCCGGCGAATCCCCGGCTCCGGCTCCCCGCGGCGCTCCGTCACCCGGGCACCGCGCAGCGGCAGGTCCAGACGGTCGGAAGAGCGATCTGCCAGCACCGGCGGCGCGGTGATCAGCGGCTCGGCCGGAACCGGCCCTCCGGAGGGACGGGGAGAGCCCGGCGGGCGAACCGCGGGGCTCCGCGGAGCCGCCGCGGGCTCGACCTTCTTCTGCTTCTCTTCCTTTTCCTGCTTCTCCTCGACGACCCGCTGGAGGTGCTTGGTGATGATCCGCCGCCGCACCCGCTCTTTTTCACGCCGCTCCCGCCGCCGCTCCCGGGCCAGCGTGTAGCGCTGCCAGAGCTGGCGCACCCGCTCCCGCCAGGCGGCCAGCAGATCACCCAGGGTCGACTGGACCACGAGAGCCGTCCCGCAGGCCACGCCGGCGATCAGGACGGTGAGCGTGCCCATGAAGTCCAGCCGTACGTCGAGGAGGTCGACGAGGAGCTGGCCGAAGGCGCCGCCGGCCGCCAGAGACCCTTCCCGCCAGCTCATCCTGCCGAGAGTGAGCTGCAAGAGGCCCGGCGTCGCCGCGAGCAGAAGCGCGACTCCGAATCCCCGGCCGACCACCCGCACCGCCCCGTGCCGCCGCACCCGCCGCCAGCCGGCCACGACGAGGAAGACCGGCACCAGAAACGAGGTCAGCCCGAAGAACGAGAACGCCACCGCCGCCGTATGCGCTCCCGCCGAGCCCGTCCAGTTGTGCGCGCGCACCGGATCGGCGACACGATGGAAGAGACTGGGGTCTCCGGGGTGATAGCTCCCGAAGCTCAGGACGAGGAAGAGGCCGAGGAAAAGGAGGAGCAGGCCGAGCAGCTCGTTCCCCTTTTCCGGGGAGAGCGTCGGCCGTTCACGCGGCTTGTTGGTCTTGCTGATCGCGAGTGCCACAGTAAGGTTCTAGATGAAGGAATGGCTGCCAAGTACGCATAAAGAATAGCATAAAGGGGAAGGAGACGAAGGAAACCGGGCCTCAGGGATTGGGCTCACGCGGCTGGAGGAGCAAATTCACCCCATCCAGGATCTCCTCGACGCGCCCGGCAGACAGGGTTCCGATCTTCTCCCCGAGATCCTCTTTGTCGATCGTAGCGAGCTGGGAAACGTTGACGACGCTACGCTTCGGCAGATCCGCCTCGCCTTCGTCCAGAAGGACGTTCCCGGGAACCCGTGATCGGATGAGGTTGGAGGTGAGGACGCAAGCCAGCACCGTCTGGAGCCGGCTCTGGTTGTATAGATTGTTCTGGATGACTACGTAGGGGCGGAGATAGCCGGGCGCGGAGCCCGACGGCTCACCTCCATCGAACCAAAACACGTCCCCTTGCCGGATCACCATTCGCTACCGAGCAACTTTCTCTGGTAGCGATGCATCCTGCTGAGCGCCAGCTTCTCCTCTTCATCGAGCGGTGCATCCTCGACGGCACGATTGATGGAATCGAGGAGGATACGGTTCTCGCGCCGCTCGATGAACTCGTTCATGGCTTTCGAGAACAGCTCGCTCCGCGAGATGTGGAGCTGGCGGGCCAGGGCATCGGCCTTCTCGAAGAGGGACTCTCCCATGGAAATTGCGGTTTTGACGTTCGCCATACCGAAAGTATAACGCTCCTTCCTACTGACTGGCAACCACCCGCCAGATCCGCAGAAACTCCTCCATCCCAAGCTCCTCCGCCCGCACCTTCTCCCGCCCCTCCTCCAACAATCCGGCCGCCGCGAGCACCGCCTCGGTCTTCTCCCGGCCCCAGCCGGCCGAGAGAGAATTGCGCAGCGTCTTGCGGCGTTGGCCGAAGGCGAGACGGATGGTGCGGATGAAGCCGGGCAGCTCGTCCGCCGGCACGGGCGGCGGGTGGAGGGTGAAGCCGACGAAGGCGCTGTCGACCTTGGGCGGCGGACGGAAGCTGCCGGGGCGCACGCGGCCGAGGATGCGCGCCTCAGCGCAGGCCTGGACCAGGAGGCTCATGGAGCCGTAGGCGGCGTCTCCCGGCCGGGCGACCAGACGCTCGGCGACCTCTTTCTGGAGGAGCACGGCGGCGCGGGCGATCTGCTCGTGGTGGGGCAGGAGCTTTTCGAGGATGGCGGTTGCCACGTTGTAGGGGAGATTGCCGGCCACCAGGGTGCCCGGCGGCAAGCGGCGCCAGTCGATCTCCAGGGCGTCGCCGACGACCAGCGAGAGAGCCGGCGACGGGAGGCGGCGGCGCAGCACGGCGGCCCACTCCAGGTCCAGCTCCCAGCCGAGCACGCGGGCGCCGGCGGCGAGGAGCTCGGCGGTCAGCACGCCGCCGCCGGGACCGATCTCCAGGACTTTCCGATCCCCGGGCTCCAGGAATTGCACCAGCGGCCGGCAGAGGGAGCCGTCGGTCAGATGATGCTGGCCGAGCGACTTCTTGAGGAAAGGCGGACGCACCGAGGAAAGGTATCACGTGCCAAATTGGCGGTGACTGGGGAGAGAATACGCCGGGCCGGCCCGCGCGGAGCCGCGAGACGCACCTCCCTCAGAGGGAGCCGGAGCCCATCAACCGTGGCACCCCGCTTGCAGTTTGGGAAAGCCGCACTATGGAACTGGACGTCGCCACCCTCAACCGTGATGTCGAGCGCGAGACGCTGACCCTCAAGCGGATCGAGGCCGAGCTCCGCAAAGTGATCGTCGGGCAGGACTACCTGCTCGACCGGCTCCTCGTCGGCCTCCTGGCCCGCGGCCATGTTCTCATCGAAGGCGTGCCGGGGCTCGCCAAGACCCTCGCCGTCAAGACTCTCGCGCAGACGCTGGCGATCGACACCCAGCGCGTCCAGTTCACCCCCGACCTGCTGCCCGCCGACCTCGTCGGCACGCTGATCTACGACCAGCGGAGCGGCGACTTCCTGCCTCGCAAGGGACCGGTGTTCACCCATTTGCTTCTCGCCGACGAGATCAACCGGGCCCCCGCGAAGGTGCAGTCCGCGCTCCTCGAATCCATGGAAGAGCGGCAGGTCACTCTCGGCGACCGGAGCTACAAGCTGCCGGAGCCGTTCATGGTCCTGGCCACCCAGAACCCGATCGAGCAGGAGGGGACATACCCGCTCGCCGAGGCGCAGGTGGACCGGTTTATGATGAAGCTCAAGCTCACCTATCCGAGCCGCGCCGAGGAGAGCGAGATCCTCGACCGCATGCTGGTGGAGCGCCAGCTCCATGCCAGCCCGGTCCTGGAGCGCGATCATCTTCTCGCCCTCCGCGGCGTGGTGGACGCCGTCTATCTCGACAACAAGATCCGCGGCTACATCCTGGACCTCATCATGGCCACCCGCGATCCACGCTCCGCCGGCCTCGGAGAGCTCGCGGATCTCATCGCCTTCGGCGCCTCGCCGCGCGCCACCCTGTTCCTCGCCCGCGCCGCCAAGGCCATGGCCCTGGTGCGCGGGCGAGGCTATGTGATCCCCGAAGACATCAAGGAGCTGGCGCCGGACGTCCTGCGCCATCGCATCATCCCGACCTACGAGGCCGAGGCCGAGGAGATTTCTTCCGACACGCTGGTCGCGAAGCTGCTCGACCGCATCCAAGTCCCCTAGGCAGGTCCGGCGATGCTGGGTTTCCTCTCGCCGCGCAAGCTGTTCTCCCGCCGGAGCGACGCCGCTCCGGCGCCCCCGGCTGGCAACATCCCCGGCCGCAAGAGCCCGCGCCTCCCCGCCGACCTGATGCGCAAAGTGCGGCGCATCGAGATCGCCACCAACCGCCTGGTCGACCAGGGTGTCGCCGGCGACTATCACTCGGTCTTCAAGGGGCTGGGCATGGAGTTCGCCGAGGTCCGCCCCTACCAGCCGGGCGACGACGTGCGCTCCATCGACTGGAACGTCACCGCGCGCATGGGCTCCCCCTTCGTCAAGAAGTACGTCGAGGAGCGGGACCTCACGATCTTTCTCGTCGTCGACGTCTCCGGCAGTCTCTCCTTCGGCTCGCGGGCGATCCTCAAGCGCGAGCTGGCGGCGGAGATCGCCGCGCTCCTCGCCTTCGCCGCCCTGCGCAACCAGGACCGCGTGGGCGCCGCCCTGGTCAGCGACCGCCTGGAGCTCTTCCTGCCGCCGCAGCGCCGCCGCACGCACGTCCTGCGCATGGTCCGCGAGATCCTCGAGCGGCCGGCGCGCGGCGCCACCGATCTCGACCGCAGTCTTGACGCCGTGCTCGCCACCCTGAAGCGGCGCTCGGTGCTCTTCCTCATCTCCGACTTCCTGGGCTCGCCCTGCTCGCGCGCCCTCAAGGCCGCCGCGGCGCGCCACGACCTGATCCTGGTCGAGATCATGGATCCGCGCGATCAGACCCTCCCCGATGTCGGGCCGGTCGTGCTGCGCGACGCCGAGACCGGACAGATCGCCCTGGTCGACGGCGGCCGGGCGGCCCGCCGCCACGAAGAGCAGCGCAGCCGGGAGCGCGGCGAGCTCGCGCGCCTGGCGCGCCGGCTGGGCGTGGACCACCTGGAGCTGCCCACCGACCGGCCCTACCTGAACACCGTCCTCTCGTTCTTCGAGCAGCGCCGGCGGAGGCTGTCGCGGTGAGGCTGCGTGCTCTTCTCCTCCTGTTCCTCGTCTCTTCGGCTGCTCAGGTCCAGGCTCAGCCGGCTCAGCCGGCTCCCCGCCTCGACGTCACGCTCACGCCGCGGCAGGCCACGGTCGGCGATCCGATCGAAGCCGTCCTCGTCCTGCACGCTCCCGCCGCGGCGCTGGCCGGCGAGCCGCGCTTCCCGGTGTGGGGCGCGAGCTGGGGCGATGCGGAGATCCTGGAGAAGGGCGCGCCGGAAAAAATGGGCGAAGTCCAAGGAACGGCGGGCTGGCGCCAGCGCATCGTCCTCGCGGGCTTCCGCACCGGCAAAATCGAGCTGCCGCCGATCACCGTCTACGTGCCCTTGAAAGACCGCACGCTCCAGGCCCGGACGCCGGCCGGCCTCGGCTTCGACGTGCGCTCGGTGCTGCCGGCGAATGAGAAAGACCCCAAGCCGATGCCGCCGGCCGGCTTGCGCCGGCTGCCGGTGGGCGCCGCGTTCTGGTGGACCCTGGCGGGAATGGCCGCTCTCTGCGCCTTCCTGGCCTGGGCGCTGCGGCGCCAGAGCCTGCGGCGGCGGGCGGCGGCGGAAGTGGGGCGGCCCGCGCCACCGCCGTTCGCCGAGCTCACCGGCACCCTCGACGGCCTGGAGGCCGAGCCGTCCATGCTGCGTCTGCACACCCAGGTCAGCCTGGCGCTGCGGCGCTATCTGAGCCGGACCTTCGCGGTGCCGGCCCTGGAGAGCACGACGAGCGAGATGCAGCGCTGTCTGACCTTCAAGTGCCACCTCGCCTCGCCGCTGGTGCGCCGGACCGTCGAGCTGCTGCGCGGCTGCGATCTGGTGAAGTTCGCGCGCCAGGAGGTCGGCGAGACCCGCGGCCGGGAGCGGCTGGCGGCGGCACGGCAGCTCGCCCGCGATCTCGAGAACACGGTGCAGCGGCCCCAGCCCGCGGAGACGCAGCCCGCGCGCCTGGAGGCGGCCGGATGAAGGCGATCCGATGAAGGCGATCCGATGACGCAGCCGCTCCCCCATCTCGCCAGCCCCTGGTGGCTCCTGCTGCTGCTCGCCGTGCCGCTGCTGGCGTGGCTGCACCATCGCCGCGACCGCCGGGCGGGTGGCCTGGGCGCCCTCACCTACAGCGCCCTGCCGGCCGCCGCGGTCATCGGCGGCGGTTGGAGCGGTGGAAGCTGGCGGCTGCACCTGCCGTTCTACTCGCGCGTCCTCGCTCTCTTTTGCCTCGCCGTCGCCCTCGCCCGCCCGCAGCTCGGTTACGCCTGGGAAGAGAGCCTGACCGAGGGGATCGACGTCGAGATCGCCATGGACATCTCCGGCAGCATGGGCGCCGAGGACTTCCAGCCCAAGGACCGCCTGACCGTGGCCAAGCGGGTGGTGGAGGACTTCGTCGCCGGCCGGCCCGGCGACCGCATCGGCCTGGTGGTCTTCTCCGGCGGCGCCATGACCCGCGCCCCGCTCACCACCGACCGCGACATGCTCTCGACGCTGATCCAGTCCGTGGAGCTCAACAGCCTGCCCGACGGCACGGCGATCGGCGTCGCCCTCGCCAGCGCCGCCGCGCGCCTCAAGGACAGCCCGGCCAAGACCAAGGTCATCGTCCTCGTCACCGACGGCGCCAACAACGCCGGCGAGATCGATCCGCTGTCCGCGGCGGCGCTCTGCCGCGGCCTCGGCCTCAAGGTCTACACCATCGGCGTCGGCAGCAACAACGGCCCGGTGCCGGTCCCCTTCCCGGTGCGCAATCCGGTGACCGGCGAGATCGAATACCGGCGCGTGCTGATGACCGTGCCGATGGACGAGCCGCTGCTGCGCCAGATCGCGCAGCGCACGGGCGGCACCTTCTACAAGGCGACCAACGGCGAGGCACTGGAGCGCATCTTCAAGGAGATCGACCGCCTGGAGAAGACGCCGCTCAAGATCAAGCGCTACGTGCGCTACCGCGAGGCCTTCCCGTCCCTGGCCTGGGCCGGCCTGGTCTTTCTCCTCCTCCCCTGCGCCGCCGCCGGCGCCCGGATGACCGCGGAGCCCTGAGGAAACCAGGATGATCCCCGTCTTCGCCGATCCCCGCCTCCTCTGGCTCGCCCTCCTGGCGCCGCTCGCCGGCCTGGCCGCCGTCTGGCTGTGGCGGCGCCGCCTGAACGCGGACGCGGCCTGGGCCTCGCGCGCCCTCTGGGACCGCCTGCTGCCGTCGTACGCTCCCGCCCGGCTCCGCGTCTCCGTCGCCTGCCTGGCGCTCGCCGTCCTCGGCACGGCGCTGGCGCTCGCCCGGCCGCGCTGGGGCGCCGGCCATGAGGAGGTCGAGAGGCGCGGCGTGGACGTCGTCTTCCTGATCGATTCGTCGCTCTCCATGGCCGCCGCCGACGTCCCGCCGTCCCGCCTCTATGTCGCCAAGAGCCTGGTGCGGCGGATGGCCCGCGTCATGCCCGGCAATCGCGTCGGGCTGGTGCAGGCGGAGGGGACGGGGGTCACCCTGGCGCCGCTGACGCTGGACGGCGGCGTCATCGACCTGCTGCTCGACACGATCGAGCCGGGCTCGCTGCCGTCGCCCGGCACCGAGCTGGCGCCGGGGCTCGACACCGCCGTCCGCCTGTTCGGCGAGGGGAGCGAGAAGCACCGCGCCCTGGTGATCCTCTCCGACGGCGAGGACCACGGCGGCGGCCTCGAAGAGAAGATCGCCCGCCTGCGCGAGGAGGGCGTCGTCGTCCACGCCTTCGGCATCGGCACGCCGAACGGCGCTCCGCTGCCGGTCCCGGGCGGCGGCGTCAAGCGCGACGAAGAGGGCAACGTGGTCATGAGCCGTCTGCACGAGGACGTGCTGGAGAACATGACGCGCGCCACCGGCGGCTCCTACACCCGGGTCACCAGCGCCGCCCTCGATCCGGCCGCTGTGGTGCGGCAGATCGACAGCATGGAGAAGCGGACGGTGGAGAGCCAGAGCGTGACGACGCTGGAGGAGCGCTTCCAGTGGCCGCTCGCCCTCGCCGCCGCCGCCCTCCTCTTCTATCTCGGCGTCAGCCCGTTCACACCCCGGGAGGACCATGCCTAAGCTCCTCCCCGCCCTCCTCCTCGCCGGCTCGGCCGCGCTGCCGGCGGTCTCCGCGCTGCCCGCGCTGCCTTCGCTCTCCTCTCTGCCCTGGACGCCGCACCTGCCGGCCTGGGCCGAGCGCTGGCTGTACAACCCGCGGGAGCGCACCTCCCACGCCATCGCGGCGATCGGGGAGGGCGACGCGAAGGAGGCCAGGAGCGCGGCGGACACCGCTCTGCGCCTCGCGCCGCAAGACCCGCTGGCGCGCTACAACGACGGCACGGCGCATCTCCTGGCCGGCGACCGCCGCGGCGCCGTGCCGTTCCTCGAGCGGGCGGCGCAGGAGCTCTCCCGTTCCGACCCTGCCTTCGCTCCGACCGCCTGGTACAACCTCGGCAACGCCCGTCTCGCGGCCGGCGACGCCGCCGGCGCCGTCGAGGCCTACAAGCAGACCCTGCGCCGGGCTCCCCAGGACGCCGGCGCCAAGCACAACCTGGAGATCGCCCTGCGCGAGCGGGAGCAGGAGAAGATGCGCGCCAAGTCGCCGCGGGAGGGTGACCGCGGCGACCGCCAGGGCGACAAGGGGTCGTCGGACAAGAGCGGCGCCAACGATCCGGCGGATCAGAAGAACCGTTCCGGCAACGCCGACCCCGGCGAAGGGCAGAAAAAACCGCAGGACCAGCCGCAGGCCGGCGAGCAGCCACAGAAAGCCGGGCCGGACGGACGGCCTCTCCCACGCTTCCGCGACCAGCCCGAGATGAACGCCCAGGAGGCCGCGGCCCTCCTCCAGTCGGTCGAGGGCCTGGAGCGCAACCAGCGGCGCCGGCAGGCGGCCCAGCGCTCGAAACAGCGCGCCGCCAAGGGGAAGGACTGGTGAGCAGCCCTCACCCCCTGGCCCCCTCTCCCGCCACCCCGCCCACCCTCCCCGGGAGAGGGGGGACGCAGTCCGCAACAGCCCACTCCGCAGCTCGGACAAAACCGGTTGGGAGAGGGGCTGGAGACCTATGCGTTAACTTGAGGCGGGCGGAGGGTTCCTCCCCCCTGGGCGGGGGAAGGTTGGAGCAGGGGGGAGGCCAGGAGGGGGGCGTTGCGAACGGCCACAAGCCCTCATTTCCCAGTGCTTTGCCCGAAGTCGGCTCCCCCCTCCTAACCTCCCCCCTTTCCCAACCGCCTCCCACCCAGGGGGGAGGAAAAGGCGCGGCACCTGAGAAGCTCACGCCTATGGCGGCCGGGGGTGAGGGCCCGGCGGGCAGGCCGAGACGTCTCCTGGCGGTCTTCTGCCTCGCCGGCGGTCTCGCCGCCGGTTTTTTTGCGGCACCGCCGGCGCGCGGCGCGGACACCGTGGTCCGGGCGACCCTGGAGCCGCCGGTGATCGGCGTCGGGGAGGTCGCCGTCTTCACCATCGAGGTGCGCGGCACGGGCCTGCGCAGCCTCGGCTTCCGGCCCGATTTCGAGCTGGAGAACCTGGACATCGTGGGCGGGCCCAACCAGTACGACGACATGCGCTTCGGCAATGGCACCCTGACGCGCACCTTCCGCGAGTCCTGGCAGGTCCGCGCCCGCGAGGTCGGCAAAGCCCGCGTCCATTCTCTCCGCGTGCAGCTCGACGACGAGCTGGTCCAGATGCGGGACCGCGAGATCACCGTCCAGGAGGCCCCCACCCGCCAGGCCGACACGGGGGCCGACGACGAGGAGGACGATCCTTTCTCGCGCCTCCTCGGCGGCCCGCTGTTCCGCCGCCTGGCGCCGTCCCGCCAGGCGGTGGTCTTCCTGCGCGCCGAGGTCCAGCCGCAGCATCCGTACGTCGGCCAGCAGGTCCTTTATACGGTGTATCTCTACACCCGCGACGACATCACCTCCATGGCGGCGCGGGAGATGCCCACCTTCCGCGGCTTCTGGGTCCGCGACGTGCCACAGCCGCAGCATCTGCCGACCGACATGGTCGTCGTCGGCGGCGAGCGCTATGGGCGTGTGGTGGTGCTGCAGAAGGCTCTCTTTCCGCTGCGTCCGGGCCGCTACACGATCGAGCCGACCGCGATGGACGTCATCGCGCGGGTGGTGGAATCGCGCCTCTTCGCGCCGCCCTTCGCCCATCCCGAGCAGCTCCTCGTCAAGGCGCCGCCGGCGGTGGTGGAGGTCCAGCCGCTGCCCGCCGCGCCGCCCGGATTCGCCGGCGCGGTGGGCCAGATGCGGCTCTCCGCGCGGGTGGAGCCCGCCCAGCTCCGCCTCGGCGAAGCGGCCACTCTCACCGTCACCCTCGCCGGGCGCGGCAACGTCCAGGGCGTCGCCGAGCCGCGGGTGGCGCCGCCTCGCGGCCTCAAGATCTTCCCGCCGCAGCAGCAGGGGGAAGAGAACGTGGTGGGCACCGCGGTGCAGGGGACCCGCACCTGGAGCTGGGTGATCGTGCCGGAGCGCACCGGCCAGGCCGCGTTGCGCGTGCCCGAGATTCCCTATTTCGATCCGCAGAGCGGCCAGTACAAGGTGGCCGCCGCGCCGCCGATCGAGATCACCACCCTGCCCGCGGCCGCGGCGGTCAACGCGGGAATGCTGCGCTCGATCCGCAACGCCGCGGATGGACAGGGCCGGGCCGCGACAGCCCTCTCCTGGTCCCGCCTGGCTCCCTGGCTCGTGGCCCTGCCCTTGGGCATCGTGCTGCTCGTCGCCATGGCGCGGCGGCGGCAACCCTTCCCGGCGTCCTCGGAATCCCCGGCGCCGCCGGCCCACGAGGCGGCCGAGCGGCTGCTGTGCGCCGCCGCGGCCGAGGTCCGGCCGCGGCAGACGGCCGCGCGGATCGAGGAGGCCTGGCACGGCTTCCTCGCCGAGCGCTGGGAGATCCCGGCGGGCACCCCGCCGCCGCGCTGGGGCGCTCTGCTGTGCGACCGCGGGGCGGATCCGCAGGCGGCGGCGGATCTCGTGCGCCTCGCCGACGACCTCCACTATCTGCGCTATGCCCCCCAGCTCTCCGCCGTCGAGAGCCTGAGCGCCGAAGCGCTCTCCTCCTCCCGCCGCCTGCTGCGCCGTTTGCGCTAAAGCACCCGGCGGCTTCTCGCCTCGCCAAGCTTCTGGTATCTTCAAGGCTACGGATGCCCGTGTATGACCGATGTTCTGAGGAGACCTGACCAGCCTGCCGAGGGGCTCTCTGTGACAGCCGACTGCCACAGTCTCGATCACGTCCAACTGGTGCGCTTCCTCGAGCGGCGCCGGGCCACTCCTTCTTTTCCGCTGGAGCTCAGCCTGGCCGAGAACCTGCTCGAGGTCCTGCGCCGGGCGAACGGCTTCGTCCCCTCGGCGGCGGGCTCCATCCTGCTCGACGATCCCGCCGAGAAGCAGGAGGACCGCCGCAAGAACCTCCTCACCTTCATTGCCGTCTTCGGTGAGAAATCCGAGTCGCTGGTCGGCCAGACCATCCCCGCCGACCAGGGGATCGCCGGCCGGGTCTACCTGACCGGCGAGACCTACGTCACGTCCAACGCGCCGACCGACCGCTTCTTCTACCGCCAGATGGACGAGCAGACCAGCTACCAGACCGAGTCGCTGATCGCCGTGCCCATCCGCATCGAGCAGGAGGTCTGCGGCGTCCTGGAGCTGATCAACCGCACGGACGCTCCCGCCTACAGCCGGGAGGACCGCAACCTGCTGGAGATCTTCGCCGGCTACATCTCGATCTCCATCCAGAACGTCCTCGACGGCCGCCAGGCGCAGGAGATCGCCAAGCGCGACAACCTGACCGGGCTGTACAACGACCGCTATCTCCACATCGCGCTGTCCGACACCATCCGCCACTGCCAGGCCGGCGACCTCGACCTCGCCGTGCTCTTCCTCGACCTCGACTTCTTCAAGCGGGTCAACGACGCCCACGGCCACCTGGCCGGCAGCCAGGTGCTGCGCGAGGTGGGCCATCTCCTGCGCCACACGGTGGCGAGGACCAACGGCATCCCGGCGCGCTACGGCGGCGACGAGTTCGTCCTCCTGATCCCCGGGTGCGACCTCGACGACGCCGTCGATCTCGCCGAGGAGATCCGCGCCAAGGTGGTCGGCACCACCTTCTGTTCCGCGCCGGGCGAGATCCAGCCCGAGGCCCTGCACCTCAAAGGGCAGACCTGCTCGATCGGCGTCGCCACCCTGAAGCGGCATCTCACCGACGAGCTCTCGGCCGAGGACATGAAGAGCGCTCTCCTGCGCCTCGCCGACACGGCGATGTACGTCGCCAAGGAGACCGGACGCAACCGCACCGCCCTGGCGGGCCAGCCGGTCCGCCGCCGGGTCTTCACCCCTTCGCGCTGATTGCCCCTCCGGGAGACAGATGCTAGGATGCCGCGTCTTCCTGCGGGGACGTCCCCGTGCTCTCCATCCCCACCCCCAAGCATTGAGCGAATAACTATGA
>Ga0307506_10000231_pt1 | contig 14219 bp, 20 predicted proteins | sample 25_S_MG_FD_202175 | JGI IMG/M metagenome (GOLD analysis project Ga0307506, IMG submission 202175) | Soil microbial communities from Populus trichocarpa stands in riparian zone in the Pacific Northwest, United States - 25_S | ecosystem: Environmental > Terrestrial > Soil > Riparian zone > Trees... | reverse complement strand
TGAACAGAGACGAACTTCACATTCGACTACCGGCCGATGAAGCGGCGTTGCTGCGCGACATCGCCGATCGCGAGGCACGCACGATGACCGCCACGGTGCGGTTGTTGCTGCGCCCGGCGCTGATGGCTCACGCCAAACGCCTCGCCGCGCTGAACGAGCGCCTCCAGACTCCAACCCACGACAGTTCCCCGCGTACGCGGGGATGAACCGCAACTCGCCGGCGGCGAGCGGACGGACGCGCCGTGTTCCCCGCGTCAGCGGGGATTAACAATCCCACGGGAGTTATAAACATGACTGAACCGCGACAACTCGCCGGCGGCGAGCGGACGGACGCGCCCAGTGGTTGGGCGATCGAGAAAACCATGTCGGCGTGGCAGCAAGCCCGTGACCGCCTGCTGGCGGCCGATCCGTCACTCGCGGACGACGAAGTGGCACTGTTCGAAGCGCTTGGCCCGGAGGAACACGACCGCCAGGAGATGCTCGCACGGCTACTCCGAGCCACGCTGCACGCCCGCGATATGGCCGCCGCCGCTGATGAGCGGGCCAAGGCCATCACCGCGCGCAGGGACCGCTACAGGCGCCGCGCCGAGGCCACGATCACCGACGCGTTCGCCATCATGAAGGAAACCGGCGAGCGCCGCTTTGAACTGCCCGAACTGACGGCCTCGATCCGGCGCAACCCGGAAAGCGTCTTTCCGATCTCCGAGGACGATATCCCAGAGGCGTTCTGGCGTGTCGTGACCACGCGCAGTCTCGATAAGGAATTGATCAGGAAAACCATCAAAGCGGGCGAAGCCGTCCCCGGCGCCACGCTGGCCGAAGGCATCGAGTCACTCATGATCAAGGCCAGTTGAGATGTCCACATCCAGAACCGTCACCATTCAACCGCGGCTGCCGATGCCGGCCGGGCTGACGATCACCCCACCGCAATGGCGCGTGTTGTGCGATGCGATATTCCCCGCGGCGAAGTCTCCCGAGGCGATCGTCCTGGCGCTGGATTACTGCGCCGCCCGCCATCTCGATCCGTTCAAACGTCCCGTGCACATAGTCCCGATGTGGAATTCATCACTCCGCCGCGAGGTCGAGACCGTCTGGCCGGGGATCAACGAGCTGCAGGTCACGGCGGCCCGGACCGGGCAATGGGCGGGCATGGACGAGCCAAAGTGGGGGGAGACGGTCACCCGCACATTCAAGGGCACGATGCGCGATGGCAGCCCGCGAGAGATCACGTTGGAGTTTCCGCTGTGGTGCAGCGTCACCGTCTGGCGGATGATCCATGGGCAGAAGGCCGCGTTTTCAGAGCCGGTCTACTGGGAGGAAGCCTATGCGCGGATGGGTAGCCGATCCGAATTGCCAAACGATATGTGGGCGAAGCGGGCGCGCGGGCAATTGCACAAGTGCGCCAAGGCCGCCTCGCTGCGCGCCGCGTTCCCGGAGGAAGCGGGCAACGATTACGTCGCCGAGGAGATGGAGGGGAAGGAGATCGCCGCCGGCGGCATCGTGATCGAGGGAAGCGCCGAGAAGAGCGAGCCAATATCGCCCGTCGATCGGGTGCTGCCCACCGCGCCGGTGGTTCCCGAAACGTCCCGGCAACGGACGGATTCGCCTGACAAAAAGCAAACGGTGGCTCAGTTCCTCGACGAGCTGGAGCTGGAAATGGCCCACGCCGTCACCGAGGGGGGCGAGGCCGTCGACGCCATCCTGGCCCGGCCGCGGGTGCAAGAGGCACAAGATCGGCTCACCAACGGTGCCAAAGACAGGTTGGATCACATTCTCGGGGAAGCCATTCGGCGCACCGCCGCGGCGGAGACCACCGCGCCCAACGACGGGCTGTATGCCAATCCCGCCGACGATCCGTTTTACGAGCCGCTGTCGGTGCCGGGCGCGGCGGGCAAGCCATGAGGAACCTGCGTGAGCTTGACCGCTGGCGCGTGCGCGACAAGGCGGCACTGGCCCATTACGGTGGCTGGGAGGGTGATGAGACGTGCGGCGCGTTCACCGTGCCGTCACCCTTCGATCACGCGCCCATGGTCGTCGTGGCCAGCTCCGAGGGCGGCTGGGACCATGTCAGCGTCAGCCGAACGAACCGGACACCGAACTGGGCGGAGATGGAACACATCGCGCGGCTGTTCTTCAATGACGATGAGACGGCGGTCCAGTATCACGTTCCGCCATCGGTTCACATCAACATCCATCCGTATTGTCTCCACTGGTGGCGGCCCCGGACCGAACCGCTGCCTCGTCCTCCGGCGATCTTCGTATGACCCCGCTCTCCCTTGCCCGCCTGCTGGCCCGCGTGGCGCTGGCCGCGAGCGTCTGTTGGATCGTGGCGTGGTGCGTCGTGGCGCTGGTGTCGGCGATGGCGGCGTGGCCATGACCGGCGCGGGAGAGGCACATCATGGAACGTGATCTGTTCGCGGCGATCGACCCGCCCCACCAGAGGCGCGTGGTGCCGGATGACAACAAGTTCCACGCGGGCAGCGGCGAGGATGGCAAGCATTACTGGCTCACGCCACCGGAATTGCTTGCTTCGCTACACGCCGAGTTCGCGTTCACGTTCGATCCGTGCCCGTGGCCGCTACCGGACGGTTTCGACGGCCTGACGTGCGCCTGGGGCCAGTCCAACTATGTCAACCCGCCATTCGGCTCGATCATCCACCACGGTAAGAAGAAAGGGCCGACAGCGTGGGTTCGTAAGGCCATCGCCGAGGCGAAGCAGGGCAAGCGTGTGGTGCTCGTCTATCCCGTCGATAAGTGGGTGCTGATGTTGCTGGAAGCTGGCGCCACCGTCCGCAATCTGGGCGATGTCCGTTGGCTCGCGACTGAGGACGGCGGCGTGGGGCGCGGGACTGGGCGGCACGTCGCCTGCTTCGTGCTGTGACCCGCCGGCCCGAGCCTCGCTGGGGTGTGCTGATCCCCCCGTCAGGAAGGGGCATCGGCACACGCCCCAAGAGAGTCCAGCCGGCGCCTCCGGATCGTCCATCGCCTCATGCGATGGAACCGTGGGATTTCATCACCGATTCCGATGCCGCGCGCTGCGTGCCCGATCCGACATGGACGCCGCCTCCGTTTCTCCGGATTCCTCTCCTCGACTGCTAAATCCCACGGCTTAACTCACCGAATTATCCCCCGTTATTTCGCGGCGGCGTGATTGACCATCGGGGTTATTCACGATAGCATGATTGCGAGTAGTATATGAAAGCAAGGAAAATGTCCGAGACGGCCGCCGATGAGCGTGTGCTCTTCGCCAGACTCCCGACTGATCTCTACTGGGCCGTGAAGACCGAGGCGCTGCGGCGCCGTATGTCGATCGCCCAATGGACCGAGGAGGCGGTCACCGCCCATCTTGCCACGACGGCGGAGCCAACGCCAGACGACGAGGGCTAGGGCCGTGGGGGGGGGAGCCCCCAACGCTTTCGCCGCCGATTTCCGCCGCATCGTGGTCCCCGTCTTGCTCGCCGAGATCCGCCGCATCGCGTCCGAGCTGGCCGATGACCGGATTTCCTTCGGCGAGGCCATGGCCGAACTCGAACACCTCGCCCACCGCCGCGGCGCGGGATACCTGACGGAGCCGATCCGTGACCAACTGACCGACTGGCTATCGGCCACGCTGATCGAGGAAACGGAGTTAGCCGAGGATGCCATGGCCCTGATCCGGAGCCTGCTGCGGGAACCGTCGCGGGAGGTCATGCAACGCGCCATCAGGGAGTTCCTCGGCGATGACTGACGAGCCTCCCGGTAATTTCTTCGACCCTCCGCCCCACGCTTATCGGACCCCGATGCCCGCGCGCGGCGTCAGTCCGAATGGGCGTGAACGCCTGCCCGTCTGGGATGCCGGCTTCGACAACTATGTTATCCCGCCACGCGGATGGCTCCTCGGCACGACATTTTGCCGCCGCTTCCTGTCCTCCCTGCTGGCCGATGGCGGCGTGGGCAAAACCGCCGTCCGGGTGGCCCAACTCATGGCGCTCGCGACCGGTCGCGCACTCACTGGTGAGCACGTCTTCCAGCGGTGCCGCGTCCTCATCCTGTCGCTGGAAGACGACGAGGACGAACTCCGCCGCCGCGTCTACGCCGTCATGCGCCATTGGAACGTGACCCCGGACGATCTGCGCGGACACCTCTTCCTGGCCGCCCCCAAGGGCCTACGGATCGCCGAGACGATCGCCGGCATCCCCGCCGCCGGCGCGCTGGAGAGCATGCTCCGCGATACGATCGAGGAACGCGAGATCGACATCGTGGCCCTGGATCCATTCGTGAAATCCCACGCGCTGGAGGAAAACAGCAACAGCGACGTGGATTACGTCTGCACCCTGCTGGCGAAAATCGCCATCGAATACAATTGCGCCATCGATCTGCCTCACCACACCCGCAAGGGCATCGGCCTGCCCGGCGACGCCGACCGCGGCCGGGGCGGATCGTCCATGAAGGACGCCGCTCGTCTCGTCTACACGCTCACGCCGATGACCACCGCCGAAGCCGAGCAATTCAACGTGCCCGAAACAGAGCGCCGCGCGCTCATCCGCATGGACAGCGGCAAGGTGAATATCGCCCCGCCATCCGCCGAGGCAACGTGGTTCCGCATTATCGGCGTCGATCTGGACAACGGTGACGAAACCTACCCGTCCGGGGATAACGTCCAGACCGTCGAGCGCTGGCAACCGCCAGACACATGGAAGGATGCCCCGCCCGAGACGCTCAACCGCATTCTGGACGTGATCGATGCCGGCATGGACACCGGGGTGCGGTATTCGGCCGCCACCGCCGCCGTCAACCGGGCCGCATGGCGCGTTGTCCTGCAATTCTGCCCGGATAAACCGGAGAGGGCATGCCGCGACATCATCAAAGCATGGATCAGGACCGGCACGCTTTTCGAGGAAGATTACATGGATCCGACACAGCGGAAGGAACGCGCCGGACTGCGGGTCAACCCGTTAAAACGCCCAGCCTCCTAGGATTTATTGCAATATTTCCTGGGATTTCAGTCACTGCGCCATTGCGCGGGAAATGCAGTGAAATCTGCGCCATTGACGTGCGCCTTTGGGTAATACGCCTCGGAGGGCGTATCACCAATGGCGCAATGGCGCAAGCTGCATTTAATGGCCCATGGTTTGCGCCATTGATGCGCCATTGAATCCGCCAATGGCGCAATGGCGCACTTAGGACAGGGCGCACCAATTATCCCGCGACCTTGACTCGCCAACCGCCTGGACCATGATCGCCCGACAGCAAGGGGGAGCGCGCCATGAGCGACAACGAGGCCAAGGCGGACAGCCTGCCAGCCGTCGCGAACCTCCGCCGCGCCCTGGCCACCCACCAGACGATCGCCATCCGCCAGGTGATGGCCGACGGCATCATCGCCGTCGCCGCCAAAGCCCGAGACTGGCCGCTGCTCCACGAAGCCGTCGATATCAAAATCCAGGACCAACGCGATTTCCTCGCCGACTGGGACCGCCGCGTGCGGAGCGTGGGAAATCCCAATCTCCCAATAATCCCGGACCTTGGGACGATTAGCGTGGCGCAGGCGGAGGAAGAGGGCGGCGTCAAACGCACGCAAGCATCTCGGTGGCGTAAAAACCTCGAAGACCCCGAAGCCTATCATCACAAGGTGGTCCTCGCAGCGTGCCGCAAGGCCGGCCTGGAACCCGAGGAAAACCACCGCGCCGAAGGCACCGGCGAAAACGAGTGGTTTACCCCAGGGCAATACATCGAAGCAGCGCGCGACGTGATGGGAGGTATCGACCTCGATCCCGCTACCCATGAGCAAGCCCAACTCACCGTCCAGGCCAAAACATACTTCACCGCCAAGGATGATGGGCTTTCAAAGTCATGGCATGGCCGCGTCTGGCTCAACCCGCCCTACGCCCAACCCGCGATCGAGCTTTTCACAACCAAGATGGCCACCGAATACGCCGAGGGACGGGTCTCACAGGCCGTCATGCTAACCCACAACTACACCGATACCCGCTGGTTTCACCTCGCCGCCGCCAACGCCGACGCCCTCTGCTTTACCCGCGGACGCATCCGCTTCATCGACCCCGCCGGCGAGGAGGCCGCGCCAACCCAGGGACAGGCGTTTTTCTACTACGGGACAAACAGGGAGGCTTTCACGCGGATATTCGCGCGATTCGGCATCCCGGTGTACCGTGCTTGAAAGCGAAAGCTACTACAAAGGCCGCTGGGGCGAGATCATCCTGATCGGTATGTTCCTCGTCGATCGTTGGTCCATCGTCGTCACCGCCGATTATTCCGGCCCCGGCGGCGCCCACGCCCCGCTCATGCACCAACTTGAAGCCAACATCGTCATAGCCGACCTCGATATCTCAAAGTTCGGCGTCAGGATGTGGTGTGACGCCAAGGTGAAATCCTCGTTCTTCCGCTGGCGTAAGACCGGACGCGTCCAGACCGGCATCGACCACCGCCACTACCGCCAATACCTGCGCCTGGAACAGACAACCGGCATCCCCGTCGTCCTCGGCATGATCGACCTCACCACCGGTGATGTCATGTGCAACACCCTCGCCGGCCTCGGTGAGCCACGCTACTCCGATCCCGACACCACCGGTTTCGATATCGTCAACTGGGATCGGGATAAGTTCCGCCGGATCTGGAAACTCAACCCGGCCCGTCTGCGCCGCCTGATGTTCGATGGCAAGATCGTCCGCCGGCCGCCCGACGCCATTCCGCCGCACGCCAAATTGCAGGCCATGGTGGAGTTCCTGCGCCCCGAGCAAGGCGAACTGCCGTTGCTTCACTTCGATGTGATGGCGCAATTCGAGCGCTTGCAGGCAAGACGCCGATGACCGACGACGAACTCATCGCCACCCTCGCGAGACTGCTGCGCCAGGCCATGGACTCCGGAGCGTGGCCACACCCCGCACAGTTCGCCGTCCGGACCGAAGCCCGACGCGCCATCGCCGAAGCCGATCAGGCAGCGGGGCGAGACCGATCCGGAATACCCCCGGTCAACCAACGCGACACGGGATCGTTCTGGTGACCCGCGTCAGGCCAACACACTCGGCAATCGAACAAATCCCGGACATCGCCAACCGAACCGGAACCGTCGTCCTGACCGAAACAGCCAACGGGCTCGCCCTCTGGACCTGCGTCGCGTGGCACGATCACCCCGGACGATCATGGCTCCCGGCCGGATACCTCGAGCCTGTCGCGCCAACGGAGCCGGACGCCACTTCCGCTTGACGATGCCTGAAATCGCGCCAATACACGATTCGTGGAAACCGCGACCGTCAGGCTCTCGGAATGCGGACGCAATGATACCGCGCCGGACAGCACAACCCGATGGACCGTCGTCGTCGCCAAACCCAATCGCGAACAATGGGCCGCTCAGTCCCTTCGCCGGCTCGGATACCGGACATACCTCCCAACCCATGCCATCTCCCGTGAGCACCCCGTCCGACACACCGCCCACGTCCCGCTGTTCCGCGGCTACCTGTTCCTCGCCCTCGATCCAGGCCAGGGATGGGTCGCCGCCCGCTACTGCGCCGGGGTTCACAAAATCTGCATGGCGGGCGGGCACCTCGGGCATCCCAACTACGTCCGTCCGGGCGTCCTGGACGCGCTACGGGCCGGTGACGAGCTTCGCCGCTGTCTCCCACTGCCCGAGGACACATGGCCGCCAGGGACCCCTTGCAGGCTCGCCAACGGCTCACCGCTCGATGGCATCGACGCCGTCGTCCATCGCGTGGACGGAGATCGTGCCCAGGTTCATGTCCTGATGTTCGGGGAACTGCGCGAGGTCGTCGTGCAAGTTGAGTGTCTGGCGACGAGACGAAATGATTAAAATTCAAAGGTATCGATGAGTGGACGCGGTGGCAGACGCGCCGGTGCCGGACGACCAAAGGGTGCCGTCGCTAAAGAGACCGCCGACATCAAGGCAATGGTGATTGGTGCGTTGCAAGCCGTGGGAGGTGCTGACTACTTCGCCGCTCGCGCGCTCGATCAACCCGTGGCTTTCATGTCGCTTGTAGGGCGCATCCTTCCGCTACAGGTCACCGGAGAGAATGGCGGGGCGCTTGTCGTAGACATACACTGGGCCGATGCGACGCCGAAGTTAAACGGACACGAAGCGCCACCCACGATAGATGCTGATGAAACCATGATAGTATCATTCGAAACGGACGATGGCGACGCGGCCTAAACTCGTCCTGCCGTTTAGTCCGCGTCCGTGGCAACGCCCGTTGATCGATGACAAGGCGAAACGCATCGTCGCCGTGGTGCATCGTCGCGCCGGTAAATCCACCGCCCTGATGTGGCGCGGACTTAAACGATGCCTGACCGAACGAAAGTCACAACATCCGCGCGTTGTCCATATCCTGCCGTATGGCGTGCAATGGCAGCGGACCGGCCTGTGGGACGATCTGGTGCGGGCCGCCGAGCAACTGCCGGACGCCATCGTGCGACGCTCAGAGATGTCGATACGGCTGCCGAATGGGGGTGTCTACCAGTGCGGCGGCGCGGACAATCCCGACGTGTGGCGCGGCGGCGCGGCTGACGAGGTCGTGATCGACGAATTTGACGATACGCCTCAGAGCATGGTGCCACTGGTGATTGAACCAATGCTCGCGGATCGGGATGGGACATTGGTACGTAGTGGCACGCCGAAGGGCCGCGGGCTGCTCCAGGCCGCGTACGATCGTGCGCGCGTCACGCCTGGATATTCGGCGTATTTGCTTGACTTTCGTAAGACGGGCGCGCTGTCGGATGAGGCTATTGAACGTCTGCGTGCCGAAATGAGCGATGAGGAGTTCGCGCAGGAACTCGAGTGCTCGTTTAGTTCGCCGAATTCTGGTAGCTACTATGGTAAACTCATGGATGAGGCGGATCGAGATCAGCGCGTCTGTCACGTCCCGCATGACCCCGCTCTCAAGGTGTGGACGAGTTGGGATCTTGGGATTGACGACTCGACGGCCATTTGGTGCTGCCAGATCACGCGCGGCGGCGAGTGGCGGCTGATCGACTACATCGAGGACAGTGGCGCGGGGTTGGACCATTACGCGAGGCTATTGCAACAGCGCCCCTACGTCTACGAGAAGCACCTGTTGCCGCACGATGCCGAGGTGCGCGAACTCGGCTCCGGCAAGTCACGCACCGAGACGCTGCACGGGCTGGGCGTGCGCCCTACGCGCGGCGTCGGCGCTCACAGCGTGGCCGATGGCATCAACGCCGTCCGCATGATCCTGCCGCGCGCCTGGTTCGATGCTGAGCGCTGCGCCAAGGGCATTCACGCGCTGCGACACTATCGGCGCGAGTGGAACGAGGCGGCTCAGACATGGCGTAGCGCCCCCGTTCACGATCACGCGTCGCATGGTGCCGACAGCATGCGCTACCTCGCCCTCGGCGTCCGAGAAGGCCGCCCCGACACGCTCGACCCGATGATCACGCGTGGGCAGTTCCAGACATCGCGCACGGTGTTCGAGGGGCTCGGCCAGAATACCAGTTGGATGGGCGTGTGATCCGGTTCTACGACATCGCGATCGACGGCACCCGTGAGGCGACGCAAGCCGACTTCGACCGGTTGCAGGATGTCTATCAAGCGTTCGCCACGCGTCACGAGGGAGAAAAGGCACTCGCCGCGCTCTCCCTGGCCGTGGGGCAAGGCAAGTTCCGTTATGATGACGCTATGAAGCTGCTAAAGCCGCTGTTCGACTGGGCACGGGTGTCTGACTGATGTGTTTTTCCGCCGCGTGGTTCGTGTCGCTGCTGATCTGGTTGATCGTGGTCTGCGCCGTGGTCGCCATCGGCCGCGTCGTGCTGCCGATCGTGCTCGGATGGTTGGGCGTCGCGGGCGGCGTGGTGATGCAGGTTATCAACATCGTTCTGATCGCGTTTGTTCTGATCGTGCTCGTCTGGTTTTGTTATGATCTGCTGATGTGCGCCGGCGGCGGGCCGAGGCTGCGGTGATGCCATACGTAAAGAGTTATGATCCAATCTTTGACGAAGTGTTTCAGATCGAGGTGCCGCCTGAAATGGTGGAAAAGATACCACCCGAGGAACTAAGCGAAACACCGTGGCCGAACCATCCGATCAAGTCTCGATACCGTAGCGAGCGCCATCCGGGGTGGAACCTGCGCGGCCAGGGTCTGACATCGAACTGATACGCCACCGATTCCATTATATCACCGGAGACTGATACCATGGCCACCGCACCGACAACTGCCGCGCATCCCGCCGCTCCAACCGCGACCCACGCTCCCGCCGCCAGAGCCACCCCCGCCCCTCGTGACGCCGCCGCCGATCAGGCGCGCCTACTGATATTGCTCGCCACCGACTGGCTCAACAACGACCGCACGCACGCCCGCGAGATCGCGGCCCTCGTCGCCGCGCAGGTCGCCGCCGTTGGCCCCCCCGTCAACGTCGATGTGCCGTTCGTCTCGCAGGCGGGTGCGATGCTCTCCTGCACGATGGGGAACTGGCTGGGCGAGCCGACCAGCTACGCTTACGCGTGGCACCAGGACGGCGTCTCAAACTCAGCAACCGGGGCGACATACACCGTGACGCCCGGTGACAGCGGCCACAGCCTCGCCTGCGTCGTCAGCGCCACGAACGCGCTCGGGACCACGGTCGCGCCGATGAGCAACGCGGTGGCGGTGGAATAAGCACACAGTGCTTCAGGCAAGCGTGGCGCGTAGCCTGTCGAGCGCGCGTTCAAGCGCGGCGACAATGATTTCGGCGGTTTCCCGCTCCGGGCTTGTCTCGATACCGCCATTGGATGTCACGCGGCTTTCGATGAAATATTCAACCATGGCATCCAAGGGCAATCGAAACAGGGTCTCGGCCTCAAACATCCAGGCGCAGACGAATGCGATCCCGTCCTTCACTTCAAGTTCGATCATCATGTCCGCTGCGATCTGCGCCATGACCGTGCGTGCCGCGTCGATCCGGATTTGCCTGTAAAGGTCTTCAACTTCAGTGCTCTTCCATGTCCATCGCGAAAAGTCTTCCTCGGGTCCCTCACGCTCGACGCCGTGGTCGTTCTTTGTTGGGGGGGTCATGCCTGATGCCTCGTAACAAACTGGGTGACGCCGCGATCCTACGCGAGGCCAAGGAGCGCTTCGAGCGTTGCGTCGGGTGGGAAAGTCAGGCCCGCGAACGCGCGTTGTGGGACGTTAAATTCGCCAACGGCGATCCGCACAATATGTGGCAGTGGGACACCAATGTCCGGTCGGAACGAGGCTCGCGGCCGTCACTGACCTACAATCAGGTCAGGCAACACAACCTTCAGGTCATCAACGACGCGCGGCAGAACAAGGCGCAGATCAAGGTGACACCGACAGGCGGGCGGGCATCTTACGAAGCCGCGCAGGTGTTCAGCGGCATCATTCGCCGCATCGAATACACCAGCAAGGCCGTTGATGCGTATTCCACGGCGACCTACCATCAGGTCGAGAGCGGCATCGGCTACGTCCGCGTCGAGACGGACTACGTGGACAACGAGTCGTTTGACCTCGACCTGTTCATCCGGCGTATCGCGGACCCGCGCACCGTCTACACCGATCCTGACAGTCGTATGTACGATAAATCGGACATGAACTTCGCCTTCGTGTTCGAGGATATCCCGCGCGATCGTTACGAGGAGGAGTTCGGGGACGCCGAGAACACCGCGCCCGCGACGCTGGATCACTCGGACGGGTGGAACGACAAAGATCACGTCAGGATCGCGGAATACTGGCGCAAGAACGTCGCCAATGAAACGATTCACATGCTGGACAATGGCGCGGTGGTGCCGGACAGCGAGATACCGGACGAACTGCGCGACGAAATCAAGCCGCACATCGTCAAGAGCCGCGAGGTCGCGGTGCCGGAGATCGAGTGGTTTAAGTTGAGCGGTGACAAGATCATCGATCGTCGAGAATGGCCGGGGAAGTACATCCCGATCGTGCCATTCATCGGGGAAGAGACCGTGATTGACGGCGTGCTCGATCGCAAGGGGCACACGCGGGCGCAGATCGATGCCCAGCGCATTTACAACTATTGGGCCAGCGCGGCGGTCGAGCAGGTGGCGTTGCAGACCAAGACGCCCTACGTCGCCACGGCGCAGGCGATCATGGGCCACGAGCCGCAGTGGTCCACGGCGAACATCAAGAACTGGTCGGTGCTGATCTACAACGGCCTGGACGAGGCAGGGCAGCCGATCCCGGCGCCGGCCCGCGTCGAGCCGCCGACGATGGCGCAGGCTTACATCACCGGCATGACCATCGCGCGCCAGGATCTGATGAGCGTGACGGGCCAGTATCAGGCCGAACTCGGGATGCCGAGCAACGAGCGGTCCGGCATCGCTATTCAGCAACGACAAAGACAAGGTGACGTTGCTACTTATCATTACATAGATAATCAAAGTAAAGCCATAAGACAAGTTGGACGAATACTTATAGATCTTATCCCAAAGGTGTATGATGTCAGGCGCGTCACGATGATGCTGGCCGAGGACGGCAGCGAGAACAATGTCGTGGTCGATCCCAAAGCACCCGACGCGCACCAGCAGATCGCGCCGGGGCCGGATGGGAACCCGATGCCGCTGACGCCGGGGCAGGCGCAGCAGCAGACCGAAGATCCGGAGAAGCCCGACCCGACGGTGATCTTCAACCCAAATGTCGGGACTTATGACGTCGAGGCCGATGTGGGGCCGTCCTACGGCACGCAGCGGCAGGAAGCGGCGAACGCGTTCAGTCAGATCATGCAGCAAAACCCGGCGGCGTTTCAGATCGTCGGGGATTTCTGGGCCGATAATTCGGACTTTCCGGGCGCGGACGAACTGGCCGACCGGCTGAAACGGGGCCTCCCGCCGCAGTATCGCGCCGGTCCCGACCCACAGGTGCAGCAGATCGCGCAACAGGCGCAACAGGCGCAGCAGCAGGCGCAAGGGCTGCTCCAGAAGGCCGACGCCGAGATCGCCAGCCTCAAGGCGCAGTTGGTTCACGCCGAGGAACAGGCCAAGGACAAGAGTCAGGAGATCGCGATCAAGGATTACGAGGCCGAGACGAACCGGCTCAAGGCGGTTGGCGGCATCGATCCGCTCAGTTTGCAGGTTGTGGTGCGACAAATGGTGCAGGACATGCTGGCCACCGAGCTACACCCTGTCCTCCAGCAGCATGCGGCCAACGAGGGCGAGCTACAGGCCACGATGGCGCCTCCGGTGGTCAACGGAGCGGCGAACGGACAGGCGGCCCCAGGGGGCGGCGCTGGTCCGTAACGCGCTCAGCTATGGCGACGACACGGACAACCCGCTGGCCCGCGCGCCCTACGGCTGGGGCGGCGGCGATCCCGAGGTCGATCAGGCCACGTCGGCCTACGCGATCGCCGATCCCGTGAGCCAGTGGATGGCGGCGCAACTCGCCAAGATGCGCGGCAAGCGGCCGGTCACACCGATTTGGAACGTCAACAACCCGGCGGGGACCGAGACGACGCGGCCTCAACAGTGGATGGGCATGCCTGACCCATCGTTCCGTCCCGGCGTGTTCGCCGGCGGGGGCACCGTGCCGATGTCTCAGGAGCAGATCGACGCTTTCAGGACGGGATCTCAGAGCGCCTACGACCAGTTGTCGCAGATCGCCGGCCTCCCCGGAGCGGGTGTCGGCTTACCGGGCGCCGCCATCGCCGAGGGGCGCGTCAGGAACCTCCGCAATCCCGTTCCGCCGCGCATGGCCGCCCGGATGACGGATGTCCCCGAGTATGCTCCCGGTGAACCGCCTTACGCGGCGCCGGGCGAGCCATATGTCCCCGCCGCCGAGGGCATACCCATCCCCGGCATCGGCAGCAACAAGGCCCCGACCAGGAACGCCATATGGGCCAACCCGGTCACACGCACCGCCGCCGTCGCCACCAGGGGCCGCATGGGCTCCAACGCTGACACAACCTTGGAGAGCCTGGGCCTCCCCGCTTATGGCGACATCGTCCCCTCGACCAACACCGGCCCGGTATCAGAGGCGCAGGTCCGCGCGGGCGGTGAAAACGTGGTGAAGCCGGGGAACGTGTTCGACCTCTCGGACACCTGGCGTGTGCCCGGCGTGCCGCAGACGGAACTATCCCGCATCGACCCCGATGCCGGTCGCCGCAAGGGCTTGCCCCAGCATATCATCGACGCGACGACCGACCCCGACATACGCCGCAAAATGCGGACGGTCGCCGAGGCCGGGCTTAAGGTCGGCGGAGCCTACTGGTACAACGCCGAGCCGTTACGCATGGCGTTCGTGACTGAACTG
>Ga0307506_10000230_pt1 | contig 14562 bp, 12 predicted proteins | sample 25_S_MG_FD_202175 | JGI IMG/M metagenome (GOLD analysis project Ga0307506, IMG submission 202175) | Soil microbial communities from Populus trichocarpa stands in riparian zone in the Pacific Northwest, United States - 25_S | ecosystem: Environmental > Terrestrial > Soil > Riparian zone > Trees... | reverse complement strand
CCCCCTCCTGGCCTCCCCCCTGCTCCAACCCTCCCCCTCCCAGGGGGGAGGAAACCTCCGCCCGGCCAAAGTTAGCGCCTATGCCCCCGTCCCCTCTCCCATCGCCCGCCCTTCCTCCGGGAGAGGGGCGCCGCCTCCCAACCCTCTCCTCCAGGAAACATCTCTATCTTTTCTCCCCCTCTCCCGGGTGGCGGGAGGGCGATGGGAGAGGGGGCCGGGGGGTGAGGCCCTCGCGGCAGGCGGCTTTGACGAGCTCCACCGGATGAAGGGATACTGGCGCTTCATCCTGGTGCTCTTCCTGTGGACGACGGTGTGCTGGTCGGTGATCGGCGCTCTGCTCCGGCCGCTGATTCCCGGCGGCTGGATCACCGTGCTGGCCGCGGCTCTGCTCGGTCTGTCGCCGCTCCCCATCCTGCTCGGGAGCCGGCGGCGAGGAGACTATCCGTCGGCGCTCCGGCGGCTCTGGCTCAGCCGTCCGTTCTGGTATCTCCAGCTCACCCTCCCCTTGCTGACGGTCGCCGGGCTGATCGGCATCCTCGCGGGCCTGCCCTTCGGTGCGAGCGGGACGGCGGGCCGCTGGGCGCTCGCGCTGGCCGTGTTGATCGTGGCCGTGCTCGTGCTGGCGGGGTATGTCACCACGCGCCGCCTCGTCGTCCGCCGCATGGACGTCCGCGTCGACTCTCTTCCCACCGGGCTCGCGGGGATGCGCATCGTGCAGCTCTCCGATCTCCACGTCGGGCCGCACACATCGCGCGGGCACTTGGCGCGCATCGCGGCGGCGGTCCGCGAGGCCCGGCCCGACCTCCTCGTGCTCACCGGCGACCAGGTGGACGACTATGCGCGCGACATCGAGCCCTTCGCCGCGGCCTTCAATGGCCTCGCCGCGCCGCTCGGCGTCTTCGCCATCGCCGGCAATCACGACGTCTATGCCGGATGGGAGGCGGTCCGGCGCGGTCTGGAGGCAATGGGGATCACGGTGCTGGTGAACCGGGCGGTCCCGCTGGAGCACAACGGAGCCCGCTTCTGGCTGGCGGGCACGGGCGATCCTGCCGGCGGGCGCAGCAGCGTGGGGCCGGACATCGAGCGGACGCTGGAGGCCATCCCCTCCGGCGCCTTCACGATCGTCCTGGCGCACAACCCCGCGCTCTGGCAGGCGCTGGCGAAGCGCGGCGTGGCGATCACGCTGAGCGGGCACACGCACTATGGCCAGATCGCGATCCCGCGGCTGGGCTGGAGCCTGGCCTCGCCGTTCGTCAAGCACGCCATGGGCGAGCACCGGCAGGGCGGCTCGTATCTCTACATCAACCCGGGGACCAACTACTGGGGCATCCCCTTCCGCATCGGCACGTCGCCCGAGGTGACCGTGCTGACTCTCACAGGCGCTGGCGCCGCCGCCCAAAGGCTTGAAAACTGAGAGGGTTGAATGGTTCCCCCTCTCCCGGGTACAGCGACAGCGGTTTCTACCCTCGGACGAGCTTGAGGCCGATCTGTGTCCCCAGGCCGAGCACGTAGCCGAGTTGGATGTTCAGGTAGCCGAGCGGCTCGAGCAGACGGGCGTTCGCGAGCGGGCCGGCGTCCACGGCTTCGAAGCCGATCGCGGTGGCGAGCTCGATGACATCGCTCTTCGCCGCGGCGTCGTCCCCGGCGACGAACACGGTGAGACGCTGATCGCCGAGCCGGCCGCTGTCCATGTGCTGCGCGAACTGCGTGTTGAATGCCTTCACGACGCGCGCCTGGGGGAGCTTCTTCTGCAGCTCGTCCGCGCCGCTCGTGGTGAAGCCCACCGCCAGGCTCATGTTGGCGTCGAGCGCGTTCGTGACATCGACCAGCGTCTTGCCCGCGACGGCGTCGCCGATTTCTTTGACGACCTCGTCGATCGCGGCGAAGGGCACCGCGAGCAGGACGATCTCTGCCCAGGACGCCGTCTCGCGGATCGCCGTCTCTTCGTTGCCGACAGCTCGCACGTCGTGTCCCGCGCGCTGGAGGCCGCGCGCCAGGGCGCTGCCGACGTTTCCGTTGCCAATGATTCCAACTTTTTTCGTTGCCATGGTCTGTCTCCTCTACTGGCCGAGGCCGATCTGCTTCATGAATTCCTGGTTGTCCCAGAACAGGTACTCTTCATCCATGACGCCCTGGCTGTTCCAGTGGCTGATGGTCGCCATGCCGATCTTGTAGGCCTTGCCGGTCGGCGGGATGGTCTTCGCCCCTCCGGCCGGCATCGGCTGGGTGAACGTCCCCTCCATGTTGCCGATCACTGCCGTCCACTCGCCCTTGCCGATCTTGACGGGATGTTCCTTGATGCGCGTGTCGGGGGCCCAGACGAACATCGCCTTCAGGTCCTCGATGTGCTTCTCGATGCCTTTGGTGGAGTGCCCGTCAGGCCAGTGGACGGTGACGTCGTGCGAGTGGCTGCGGTGGAGCTCGGCCCATTTCTGGCCGGAGAACACGTTGTAATCGAGATCATCGAAGGTCGCGAGGTTCCCTTTCTCGCGCTGCTGCTCGGCGAGCAGGGCTTTGAGTGCCTCCTTGTCGCCGGCCTGGGAGGTTGTGGGTTGGACGAGGCTCGCGACGAGCGCGAACGCGGTGATGACAAGGACGGCGAGGTTGCGGCTTCTCATGACGGTCTCCTTGGTTGGACTTGGAGAAGTGGCGCCCGCTTTCGGGCTTGGCAGGGGATAGAGCAGGACGCGTGCCATGGTTGACGAGTCAACTAATTCAGCGGCTTACGCCCCGCGGAAGCAGGGCGACCGTCTCACTCTGATATCCTGCCCTCTCATTTTGAGAGGGAGACTCCATGCGCGCACGCGATCTCGATCTGAAGGAGCTGCTGAGCTTCGAGCCGGACGGCGGCCTGCTGCGCTTTGCCGGGGAACGTGCGCTTCTGTTCGACGCCGTCGCCCTCGGCCTGCTGCGCAAGGAGCTGATCGAGACCCTGGGTGCCGCCGCGGCGCGCGCCGTGCTCACCCGGTTCGGCTATGCCCACGGCTGGCGGACGGCGGAGACTCTGCGCACGGCGCTGCCGTGGGACAGCGAAGACGAGTGGCGCTGGGCGGGTGGCCGGCTGCACACTCTCCAGGGCCTGGTGGTGGTGATCGCGCCGGAGACGAAGAGCACGCCGCCGCCGATCGGCGAGTCGATCTGGCTCGACTCGTACGAGGCCGAGCAGCACCTGATGCATTTCGGGCGGTCCGACGAAGCGGTCTGCTGGTCGCTCACCGGGTTCGCCAGCGGCTACCTCTCGAGAGCTCATGGCCGTGAAGTGCTCTGCCGCGAAATCCGCTGCCGGGGCAAGGGCGATGCGGTCTGTCACCCTGTCGCTCGACCGCGGGAAGAGTGGGGCGAGGATGTGGCGTCCGAGCTTGCCTACTACGAACCCAGCGGACTGGAGGCGACGCTCGGGGCGCTGACCGCGGAGCTCAAGCGCGCCGAAACGCGTCTCCGCGCCCGCCGCCGGGCCCTGAGCGCGACGGCGAAGGCGGGGCTCGATGCCTCCGGGATGGTCGTCTCAGGCTCGGCGATGGAGCGCGTGCTCGACCTCGCGCGCCGCGTCGCCCAGGTCGACTCGACCGTGCTGCTCACCGGCGAAAGCGGCGTCGGCAAGGAGCGGGTGGCCCGCTTCATTCATTCCGAGTCCCCGCGCACCGGCGGGCCGTTCGTGGCGATCAACTGCGGCGCGGTGCCGGAAGGCCTGCTTGAGTCCGAGCTGTTCGGGCACGCGCGCGGCGCGTTCACCGGCGCCAACCAGGACCGGCCCGGGCTGTTCGAGGCCGCGCAGGGCGGCACGCTCCTGCTCGACGAGATTGGCGACGTGCCGCCGGCGATGCAAGTCAAGCTCCTGCGCGCGCTCCAGGAGCGCGAGGTGCGCCGGGTGGGCGAGAACCGCAGCCGCCCGGTCAACGCCCGGGTCATCGCCGCGACCCACCGCGACCTCCAGGCGGAGGTCCACGCTGCCCGCTTCCGGCAGGACCTGTACTACCGGCTGCGCGTCGTCGAGATCCGCGTGCCACCCTTGCGCGAGCGGCGGGAAGCGATCCTGCCGCTGGCGCGCAACTTCCTCGCGGAGGCCGCGGAAAAGGCCGGCCGCAAGATCCTCGGCTTCACCTCGGCGGCGGCTCACCAGTTGCTGCGCCATGTCTGGCCGGGTAACGTCCGCGAGCTCGAGAACGCGATCGAGCACGCGGTCGTCCTGACGCGCGGCAGCCGGATTGACGTCGAGGATCTGCCGGTCGATGTCGGCCTCGCGCCGCTGGCAGCGCTCGACCCCGGCGACGTCCGCCGGCTCGAGGAGGTCGAGCGCGACTACATCCTCGCGGTGTTGCGCGCGACCGGCGGCAACCGCGCGCAGGCGGCGGCGAAGCTCGGCATCGGCGCGGCGACCCTCTACCGGAAGCTCACGAAGTACGGCAGAGATCGGTAACGGAATTCCAGTGAGAGGGAACGGTTACGCTGCTCCGTCGGAGCTGTGGATGCACAGATCCGCACTACACTCCATGCCATGACCGAAATCTACGTGAGCACGGACGTGGAGACCGACGGCCCGATCCCAGGGCCGCATTCTATGCTCAGCTTCGGGTCGGCGGCCTATCTGGCGGACAAGACGCTGGTGAGCACGTTCGCGGCGAACCTGGAGACGCTGCCGGGGGCGGCGGGAAATCCCGGCACGATGGAATGGTGGGCGACGCAGCCGGAGGCGTGGCAGGCGTGCCGGCAGAACCCGCAGCCTCCGGAGCAGGCGATGAAGCAGTACGTCGAGTGGATCAAGGGGCTGCCGGGCAGGCCGGTGTTCGTCGGCTATCCGGTGGCGTTCGACTTCCTGTTCGTCTACTGGTATCTCATACGCTTCACCGGCGAGAGCCCGTTCTCGCACTCGGCGCTGGACATCAAGACCTACGCCATGGCCCTGCTCGGGAAACCGTACCGGGCGTCCACCAAGCGCAACATGCCCCGCTCGTGGTTCGACAAGCTGCCGCACACCCACCACGCCCTGGACGACGCGATCGAGCAGGGGGCGCTGTTCTGCAACATGCTCAAGGCTCGCCAGGAGCGCCTGATGCCCCAGTAGTTGGTGGCCGAGGAACGGTATACTTCTCCTGAGGTTAATCCCATGTCCCAGACTTCCCTGACCCTCAACCTGCCCGATCCTCTGGCCCGAGAGCTCCGCTCGGCCAATCAAGAGTTTCTCCTGGAGCTCCTCGAACGCGGTCTCCGCGAGCTGAAGATCGACCGTGCGCTGGACCTTTACAGCCGCGGCGGCCTGTCATTCGGAGCCGCTGCCGAACGGGCTGGTGTTCCTCAGTCGGATCTCTCCCGGCACGCCTATGCCAGGGGCATGGAGCCTTCCTTCAGCCCAGAGACCTTGGCGGAAGAGCTCGGCTGATCCCTTGCAGAGGCCGGCTTCGCCGGGACCCTCACCCCCTCACCCCCTAACCCGGGGATGGGGGGAGGGTCCGCCCCGGCGCAATTTCTAACGCCTGTACAATCCCCGGTCATGGCGCGCATCCATCTTCTGTCCGATCATCTCGTCTCCCAGATCGCCGCCGGTGAGGTGGTGGAACGGCCGGCTTCGGTGGTCAAGGAGCTGGTGGAGAACTCTCTCGACGCCGGGGCGCGGGAGGTCGAGGTGCAGCTCGACTCCGGCGGCAAGGCGCGGATCGCGGTGTCCGACGACGGCGGTGGCATGGGGCGGGACGATGCTCTCCTCGCCTTCGACCGCCACGCCACGAGCAAGATCGGCAGCTTCGAGGACCTGGAGCGGGTGGGGACTTTGGGCTTCCGTGGCGAGGCTCTGTGCTCGATCGCGGCGGTGGCGCGGGTGGAGCTGACGACGGCCGAGCAGCCCGGCGACGGGCAGCGCGTCTTCATCGAAGGCGGACGGGTGCGCGTCGCCGAGCCGCTGTCGCGCCCGCGGGGGACGACGATCGACGTCCGCTCGCTGTTCTTCAATGTCCCGGCGCGGCGCAAGTTCCTGAAATCGCCGCAGACCGAGCTGCGCCGCTGCCTGGAGGTGGTGCAGGGATACGCCCTGGCGCGGCCGGACGTGCGCTTCCTGGTGATGCACGAAGGGCGCGTGCTGCTCGACGTGCTGGCGGTGTCCGGAGGGGTCGGAGGGGGCGGAGAGGGTGGCTCGCGCGAGCGGATCGGGCAGATCTTCGGCCGCGAGGTGGCCGGGAAGCTGGCGGCGATTCCGGAGGTGGCGTCGCACAATGCGGGGGAGCGGATCTCGGGCTTCCTGGGCGAGCCGGAGACGGGGAGCGGCCGGCGCCAGTTCGTCTTCGTCAACCGCCGCCTGCTGCGCGACCGGATGGTGCTCGCCACGTTCTACCGCGCCGTGCGCGAGGAGTGGAAGAGCGAGGACTTTCCGGCTCTCTTCCTGTTTCTCGACGTGCCGCCCGAGGAGGTGGACGTCAACGTCCATCCGCAGAAGTCCGAGGTCCGCTTCCGCGATCCGGGGCTCCTGGACCGCATCCACGACGCCCTGCGCCGCGGCCTCGAACGCGCCCGCGGCGAGGAGCCGGCGCCGCTGCGCACGCCGGCTTCCGAGCCCTATGTCCCCTTCGCCTGGCAGGGGCTCGGCGACCGGCAGGACCGCAGCGTGCCGTTCGAGGTCAGCGGAACGCAGCCTGAGATGCAGGCGCCGCCGGACCGCCTGGCGACCCCGTCGTTCGCACCGATCCAGCGCGCCATGGTGCCGCTCTCCGGGCGGCACGGCGAGGCGCGCCCGTTCCGGCTGATGGGGCAGTACAAGGGGACCTTGATCCTCCTCGAAGGGCCGGACGGGCTCTATCTGATCGACCAGCACGTGGCGCACGAGCGCATCCTCTACGAGCGCCTGCGCCGGTCGCTCAACGCCGGGCGGACGCCGGTGCAGAGCCTGCTCACCCCGCCGCTCCTCGAGCTCGGCCCGGCCGAGCGCCTGCGTCTCCTCGAGCTGGCGCCCTCCCTGGACGACTGCGGCTTCGGCGTCGCGAGCCTCTCCGGCAACACGCTCGCCTTGACCGCCGTGCCCGCCATCCTCACCGCCGAGGAGGCGGAGAGCCTGTTGCGCGCCCTGGCGGCGGAGCCGGCGGAGAGCGGTGGCGAAGGCGATGCGGCCGGTGACCTGCGGCGGCGGATTCTCGACTCCCTGGCCGCGAGCATGGCGTGCAAGTCCGCGGTCAAGATGCACCACCCGCTGTCGCCCCTGGAGATGGAGGCGCTGGTCGCCGAGCTCTTCGTGGCCGACCAGCCGTACGCCTGTCCGCACGGGCGGCCGATCGTCCTCCAGATGACCGATTCCGACCTGGAGCGCCGGTTCGGGCGCCGCTGAGCCATCAGCTTTCGAATCGACCAAACTTTTTTGCCGACTGTGCCGTATACCATTCGCTCATGGTTTTTGGACGCCGCCCCACATCGCCCCTCGAAAAACGCCTGGGGCACCGCTTCAAGCGGCCGGACCTCCTCGAGCTCGCCCTCACCCACCGCTCCTACGCCAACGAGCAGAACGTCCCCGAGCACTACGAGCGCCTGGAGTTCCTGGGCGACGCGGTGCTCGGCCTGGTCACCGGCCACTGGCTCTACGAAAAGCATCCCGAGCTGCCGGAAGGAGAGCTCTCCAAGATCAAGGCACAGCTCGTCAGCCGTCCCGCCCTGGCCCGCCACGCCGAGCGGCTGGAGATCGGCCCCTCCCTGCGCATCGGCGTCGGCGAGGAGCGCTCCGGCGGGCGGACCAAGCCGTCCCTCCTCGCCGATGGCATGGAGGCCCTCTTCGGCGCCATCTATCTCGACGCCGGCCTGGACGAGGCGCGCAAGGCCATCCTCGCCATGCTGGAGGAGACCGGCGAGGCGCGCAGCCAGCTCCTGCACTCGGATTCGAAGACGCAGCTCCAGGAGATGGCGCAGGCGCTCGGCTGGGAGCTCCCCGAGTACCGCCTGATCAGCGCCGTGGGACCCGACCACAGCAAGGTCTTCACGGTGGAGTGCTGGGTGGGCGGCGAGCTCGCGGGCAGCGGCGAGGGGCAGAACAAGAAGACCGCGGAGCAGAAGGCCGCCGCCGAGGCTCTGGTCCGTGTGCCGAGCTTGCCGCCGAAGTAAATTCAACGGAGAGGAACGTGGATGAGAAGAGATGCGATGCTACAATCCCGCATCTTATGAGCGATCCGACCATCGTCTACTCCGTCCGCGAGCTGTCGCGGCATGTCAATGAAGAAGTTGTCTTCTCGGGCTGGCTGGACAACAAGCGCTCGAGCGGCAAGATCGCCTTCCTCCAGGTGCGCTGCGGTGGCGGCACCGTCCAGGTCGTGGTGGGCCGCAACGACGTGCCCGCCGAGACCTGGACCGACATCGAGCGCGTGACCCAGGAGTCCACCCTCCGCATCACCGGCCGGGTCAAGGAAGACAAGCGGTCGCCGAGCGGCGTCGAGGTGCAGGCCACCGGCTTCACCCTCCTCTCGCTCACCGAAGACTTCCCGATCTCCCCCAAAGAGCACGGCACCGCCTTCCTCATGGAGCACCGCCACCTCTGGCTCCGCTCCAGCCGGCAGCGCGCCGCTCTGCGCGTGCGCAGCGAGGTGGAGCAGGGGATCCGCGACTTCTTCTACGAGCGCGACTTCACCCTCATCGACTCGCCCATCCTCACCCCCGCCGCCTGCGAGGGGACCTCGACGCTCTTCGAGACCGACTACTTCGGCGACAAGGCCTATCTCAGCCAGTCCGGCCAGCTCTACCTGGAGCCGGCCGCCGCCGCCTTCGGCAAGGTCTACTGCTTCGGTCCCACCTTCCGGGCCGAGAAGTCGAAGACCCGGCGCCACCTCATGGAGTTCTGGATGGTGGAGCCCGAGGTCGCCTTCCTCGAGTTCAAGGGGCTCTGCGAGCTCGCCCAGGACTTCGTCGTCTCTCTCGCCGGCCGTATCCTCGACCGCAACCGCGAGGACCTCAAGATCCTGGAGAGGGATACCGCGAAGATCGAGAACGTGCTGCCGCCGTTCCCGCGCATCACCTACACCGAGGCCATCGAGGTCCTCCAGAAGGCGGGCAACCCCATCCAGTGGGGCGACGACTTCGGCGGCGACGAGGAGACCGTGCTCGCCAGCCAGTACGACCGGCCGGTGATGGTCACCAAGTTTCCCACTGCTTTCAAGGCCTTCTATATGCAGCCGGACCCGGAGAACCCGGACGTGGTCCTCGGCCTCGACCTGCTGGCGCCGGAAGGCTACGGCGAGATCATCGGCGGCAGCCAGCGCATCCACGACCACGATCTCCTGCTGTCGCGCATCCGCGAGCACAATCTGCCGGTGGAGGCTTTCCAATGGTATCTGGATGTCCGTAAGTACGGCGCTTTCCCGCACAGCGGCTTCGGCATGGGGATCGAGCGCTTCGTGGCCTGGATGTGCGGCCTCCCGCACCTGCGCGAGACCATCCCGTATCCACGTCTGCTCTACAAGATCTATCCCTAGGGGCGCGTCCTGATCCGGTCGCGATCCGCAACGTGGGCGTCGCTCGTCCTCCTGGTCATGATCTGGGGGACGACCTGGGCGGCGATCCGTATCAGCCTGCGCGGCTTTCCGCCGTTCACCGGCGTGTCTCTGCGCTTCGCTCTCGCGGGCGCCGTCCTGCTCTGCCTGGCGCCGGTGTTCGGCGTCCGCTTCGGCGGCGGCTGGCGCGTCTGGCGCGTGTGGATCATCAACTGCCTGTTCACCTTCTGCATCTCGTACAGCGTCCTCTACTGGGCCGAGCAGTGGGTCCCCTCGGGGCTCTCGGCGGTGCTCTTCGCGACGTTTCCGCTGTGGGTGGCCCTGCTCGCCCACTTCGCCCTTCCCGGCGAGCGGCTGACGCTGATGGGCCTTGTCGGCGTGCTGGTCGGTTTCGCCGGCGTCGCCGTCATCTTCTCGGAAGACTTCGACAAGCTCCTCGGCCCGAAGGTGGCCTTCGCCTCGACAGTGCTGCTCCTCTGTCCCGTCTGCTCGGCCTTCGGCAGCGTCGCGGTGAAGAAGTGGGGAGAGGGGATTCATCCGCTGGCCACGGCGGCGGTGCCCATGATGCTCACCGGGATCTTGCTGGGGCCGATCGCGTATGCCAGCGAGGCGGACCGCGGCATTCACCTCGCCCCGGCGCCGGTCCTCGCCGTCCTCTACCTGGCGCTCGTCGGCTCGGCGCTCCCCTTCACCCTCTACTTCACACTGCTGAAGCGCCTCCCCGCCACCCAGCTCTCCCTCATCAACTACGCCGTCCCGGTCGTCGCCGTGATCGTCGGCGCCGTCTTCATGAATGAGCCGGTGACCGTCCGGGTGGTGATCGGAGCGGCGCTCGTGGTGGCCGGGGTGGGAGTGGCGACGCGGGTGGGGAAGAAGGCGTCGATCGAGATCTCTTGAAGTGGAGGATGGGCCGCTCCTCAGTTGAGGATGAGGCCGTGGCGGAGGGCGTTCCACTGCCAGCGGATCGCCGCCGATCGGGGATTGGGAGAGGCCGGCACCTCCTCAATGAGCTCGCGCTCCATCCATGACCGGAGCCAGTCGTCGAGCACGAGATCGACCGCGAGCGTCACCCGCGGCGCATCGCCGGCGTTGATCAAGGTGTGGACCCGGTCGGTGTCGAAAAAGTAGAGCCGCCCGGGCTCCAGCCGGAAGAGGGCCAGCCGGTCGCCCCACACCGCGGCGAGCTTGTCCATGTCGAACCAGACGTCGCCGTGCCCGTCGGGAGTGAAGGCATCCGGTTTCTCGGCGAAGACGTCGAGCTCGGCGGCTTCAGCGCGCGAGACCACCAGGAACGAGCGATCGTTGGTGACGATCGGGATCTGCAGGCGGATGACGTCGACTCCCTTGTCTTTGTCGTCGTGCAGGCCATAGGCGGAATGGGGGCCGCGGCGCAGGAGGCGGAAGGACGCCTTGGGCGACGCGAGATCTTCGAAGACTTCGCGCAGGGACGGACACGCGCCGAGGCAGTCGGCGAAGGGGTGGTTGTTGTGGTGGTCCCGGAAACGCTCGTCCAGTTGCTCCGCCGCGGGCAGGGAGATGGAGTGCCCGTAAGCCCCGTGGTCGAAAGCCTGGCCCGCCGCCGCCCGCTCGGCATCGGCGGCGAGCCGTGCGAGATCGTAACGGCGGGGGCTGCGCAAGACTCTGGCGCCCGAGAAAAAGTGGCCGAGAGCCATGGCTCAGGCTTTCTCCAGATGGGTGAAGAGGTGGCCGAGCTTCTCTTTCTTGGTCAGGAGATAGACCTCGTTTTCGACCAAGGGAGCGATGATCAGGGGCACGCGCTCGCGGATCTTGACGCCGTAATGCTCGAAACCGTCGAGCTTGCGGGGATTGTTGGTCAACAGCCGCATCTCCTGGATTCCGAGATCCTGGAGGATCTGGGCCGCGCCGCGGTAGTCGCGCAGATCGGCGGCGAAGCCGAGCCTCTCGTTGGCCTCGACCGTGTCGAGGCCGGTGTCCTGGAGCCCGTAGGCGCGCAGCTTGTTGCGCAGGCCGATGCCCCGGCCTTCCTGGCGCAGATAGAGGAGCACCCCCCTCCCTTCCTCGGCGATGCGTTCGAGAGCGAGGTGGAGCTGGGGACCGCAATCGCAGCGCAGCGACGCGAGGACGTCGCCGGTGAAGCACTCGGAATGAGCCCGGACGAGGACCGGCCCGCCCTCCGCGACGTTGCCGAGGACCAGGGCGAGGTGCTCGACTCGATGATGGAGGTCCTCATAGAGGTGGCATTGGAGCTCGCCGTAGCGGGTCGGCAGCCGGGCCGACGCGCGATGCTCGACCCTGGGGGGGACCGCGCCGAGATGGCTCGCGAGATCGGCGATGCTGACGACGGCGAGGGCGGCCAGGCCGGGATCGGCGGCGGCATGCGCCAGGGTGAAGGCGCCCCCGTCCCCGGTCCTCCTCATCTGTCCGACCAGGGCTGCCGGCGCGAGGCCGGCGAGGCGGCAGAGGCTCACCGCCGCTTCCGGGATCTCGGGCCGGCACGGAGCCTCCGCGGGCCGCGCCGCCAAGGGAAAGACCGGGCCGGGATAGGACAGGTCTTCCGGCCGGGTCCGCGGATCCGCCAGCGCCCGGATGGTCGCCAGGGCCACCTCGTCTCCCGCCCCGGCCCGCACGCCGACCGGCGCCAGCCAGTCTCGTCCGGCCCGGGCCGGCGTGCCGTTGGCCGGCAGCAGCGCCGGGATCCGGAGCTCCCGGACCCGTTCCGCGGTCAGCGCCACCCCGGGCGGCAGGTTGCTCCGCGACTCCAGGAAACCGAGGCTTTCCCGCGTCGCCTTCTCGGCCGCGAGGACGAGGGCGCCTTCCGACGCGGGGTCACCTTCGTGCGCGGCGATGACAAACCGCCCCTCGGCGAGGGATCGCAGGACTTCCTCTAGATTCGGCCGCCATTGGGGCGTGTCCATCGGGCCGCCTCCATCTTCTACTCGTTCTACTCGTATGGGCTCGGCCGCTCGCACGGAGCGCACAGCTTCTCCGCAGCAGCACGGCCTGGGAGGCTGTCCTCGAGAGCTTCTGCGAGCGTGTCCCCGATACCCTTATACACAGGGAGCCGCGGAGCGTCAAGTTGATGAATGTAAAGCAAGTTATGGAAGATTAAGAGATTTGAAATTGTTCGATAGGTGCGCTACACTGCCGGTCATTGTCCTGGGTGTCCGGGAACAGCGCCTGCCGGTGAGGTTTCGTGCCGCAAGCTCGGGCATTGAGGGAGATCGAGAGGGGGATCGAATTGTTTCGCCCGATCGTTCATCTCAACTTCGCCATCGGCCGCGACGGCCGGATCGCGGCCTTCGACGGTCAACCGGCCGAGATCTCGTGTTGCGAGGACTGGCGGCGGGTGCACCATCTGCGGGAGCGCTACGACGCGATCGCCGTCGGTGCCCGGACGTGGATCGGCGACCGCCCCTTGCTCACCGCCCGCCGCGAGCGCCTCGGCCGCGAGCCGCGGCAACAGCCGGCGCGGGTGATCTTCGCCGGCCGCCATGCCTGCCCGGTGGTGGACAACGGCCGCCGGACCTTCGTCGTCGGGGCCGCGGCTGCGGGCCGGCAGGACATCCACCCGGAAGGCGTGTGCTTCATTCCCACCGAGGGCCACGATCTGCGAAGCCCCCTGGCCGCCCTCCAGGAGGCCGGCCTCGGCTCGCTCCTGGTCGAAGGCGGCCCGACGCTGCTGCGTTCGTTCCTGGTCCAGGGACTCTTCGACGTCGTCGAGGTCTACGTCCGCGATCCGTCTCCGGACGCGGCCCGGCAGTTCGCCCACCACGTCCTGGACGCGCTCCCGCCCTCGTCGTCGGCGTGCGTCCTGGGGGAGGGGACCCTGTTGACGTTCGAGGTGCCGGCCAACTGTTGATCAGGCGCAAGCCGAGAGAAAACCACTCATTGGAGAGGCAAAACATGTCGAGCAACGTCGCCATCCTTGCGCCGGAGTCCGCGGCCATCACCACCGAGACCTTCGATCGGCACCGCGGCCCGGTCACCTGCGTCGCCCACATCCCGGGCACCAACAAGGCCGTGTCCTCGTGCTACGACTCGGCCGTCGCCCTGGTCGATTTCGACAAGAAGACCATGGAGCTCCTCGGCTACCACGATCATCTGGTGAACCGCGTGGCGATCAACGCCGCGGGCACCCGGGCGGCGTCGTGCTCTTCGGACTACACCGTGGTCCTCTGGGACCTCGAGCGGCGCAAGCCGGAGCGCGTCCTGCGCGGCCACATGGACGACGTCGAGGACTTCGCCTTCGTCGACGATCAGACCGGTATCTCGGTGGCGCGCGATCATCGCGTCATCATCTGGAACCTCGGCAACGGCGCCATCCGGAGGATCATCGACGAGCATCAGAAAGACGTCCTCTCGGTGGTCTGCTCCGGCGGCAAGATCTACACCTCCGGGGACGACATGACCCTGCGCCAGTGGGATCTCGCGACCGGGAAGATGCTGCGCCTGTGGGGGCCCTTCGAGCAGGAGACCGACACCTGCGCCATCGATCCTCTCCACGGGCGGGCGGTCCTCGGCGCCGACGACGGCTGCATCCGCATCTTCGACATCGAAAGCGGCGCTCTCGTCAAGGAGATCGAGGCCCATGCATCGGGTATCAAGAAGGTGGCCGTCTCGCCGGTGAACGGCGACATCCTCTCGGCGGCATACGACCAGAAGCTCCTCGTCTGGGACGCCGAAACCTTCGCCCTCAAGGTCTCCCTCCACCGTACCCCCAACGTCTGGGAGCGCTCGCTCAACTGGAGCGCCGACGGCCGCCGCGTCATGGCCGGCACCTTCGACGGCACGGCGCTCCTCTGGGACGCCGCCGGCGGCCACCTCCTCTGCGAGGTCGGCAACCAGGAGACGACCCGGGGCAACGCCTGCCTGAACGACGTGTCGATGAACGCCGCCGGCGACCTGGTGGTGGTGAGCGACGACGGGTATGTGCGGCGCGGCCGGCTCACCCCCGGCGAGAGCCGCTGGCTCGACACCATCGAGCCGGCCGCCGGCCGCATCCTGATGAACGGCATTACTCTCGACGACCGTGCCGGCCTGGTGGTCGCCGGCGCCCATGACCACACGATCCACATCTGGAAGCAGACGGCCGGCGGCGGCCTCGGCGAGGAGATCGAGCTCGCCCTGGGCG
>Ga0307506_10000229_pt1 | contig 14737 bp, 12 predicted proteins | sample 25_S_MG_FD_202175 | JGI IMG/M metagenome (GOLD analysis project Ga0307506, IMG submission 202175) | Soil microbial communities from Populus trichocarpa stands in riparian zone in the Pacific Northwest, United States - 25_S | ecosystem: Environmental > Terrestrial > Soil > Riparian zone > Trees... | reverse complement strand
GGGCCGTCCAGAGTTACGACGAGCCGTTCCAGCAGTAAAACGGGCTGTCTCGAGTTATGACGAGCCGTCCAGAGTTACGACGGGCCGTTCTAACACTAAAACGGGCCGTCTAGAGTTATGACGAGCCGTCCAGAGTTACGACGGGCCGTTCCAACTCTAAAACGGGCCGTCCAGAGTTATGACGAGCCATCCAGAGTTACGACGGGCCGTTCCAACACTAAAACGGGCTGTCTAGAGTTACGACGAGCCGTCCAGAGTTACGATGGGCCATCCAGAGCTCCGACGGGGCCGGCGCGCGGCGCCGCAGAAGAGCTTCACGGTGGCGAGGGACTCAGGTCCGTCACGGATACGCGTTGTAGTAATAGACCGCGAATTTCTGAGGCACCGTTCCACCCCACGTGGCCGTTTTCACGGTGACCGTGAAAGAAGAGGCCATGTTGGGAGGGATGACGATCATTTCGACGTTGTTCTTGCTGTCCGGGGCCTTTTTGGAGCCGCACGTGGTGCCGGGGAGCGAATACTCCGTCGTCGGGTGCAAGCTGTTGCCCACATAGGTGGTGCAGCCGTCATCGAGAAACGTTTCGAGATTCAGATCGCGGACCAGTGTCTTGACAGCCTGAGCCGCCGCCGGCTCGTCACTCCAGGCAAGGACGATCACCGCCGCCTTGCTGCGGTCGTAGACCGTGAACGGCCGTGACGCGACCTGGCCGGCGCCCGTGAAGGCCGGCCAGGAGGCTTCATCCAGAAACCCCTGAATCGGCTGGCTCGACAGCGCCATCGCGAGATTCAGCCGTCCGAACCCCTGCGCCGTATTGGGCCGCGCGTTGATCGTCGAATTCCAGAGATCGTTGATGCCCCCCTTGAGAGACACCGAGCTGCCCACCAGCACCGCCTTGAGCGCCGCCGGCGACAGAGCCGGCAAAGAGCCCCAAAAGGCATTCACCACCGCCATCGCACCGGCCGCCTGCGGAGCCGCGAAGCTGGTGCCGGTGTCGATGGTGTAGAGGCCGTTGACGCCGACTCCGGTGGGAAGGTTGGGGTCCGGTTTTTTGCAGAAGGGCTTGAGTGTATCGGTTCGCATGGTGGAGCTGGCCATGGAGGCGGGCGCGACGATGTCCGGCTTGATCCGGCCGTCGGTTGTGCCTTGGCGGCTCACAAAAGCCACTCGATTGAAGGTGGAGGCCCAATAGTCCTCCGCTTGGCGTATCGGGACCGTATTGTGGTCACACGGGGGAGTCATGCCTGGCCGGTAGGACTCTGAAGCTCCCATACTGAGGACGTTCTTGGCCGTGGCCGGCGGAAGCACCCTGCTCGGGCAGGGGCGGGATAGATCGGACGGGCAGTCCGTAGTTTTGAAGAACTGACACACGTTTCCGGCCGAAACGATGATCGGAAGGCCGTTGTCGCGGACCGCATAGTCAAAGGCTTGAGCCTCGGTCGTGTAGGCGCCGTCTGCCACTTGAGTGCAAACGCCGCTTACCTTGGCCAGGGCATAGTCATTATGACTGTGGGTCTGGACGATCGAGTGAGCGCTTCCCTTGGCATTGATAGCGTCCTGTGCCCAGGTTGTGATACTGCCGCAGAAGCTGCCGCCATCATCGCTGATCCGCTGTGCATAGATTCTCGCGCCAGGGCCGAGACCCATGCCGTAGTTGAAGTATTGCACTCCCTTGAGATCTTGCCCAGCGCCAGACGGATTCCCCGCAGCGAACCCCGCCACCAGAGTGCCATGGCCGACTTTGTCCACTCCAAAGGTCGAGCCACCACCGCAGTAGTTCATCCAGGAGATCAGTGTCGAGCTGGGGAAGTCAGGAGGTAAAGGAAGGGTATTTCCTCCCGCGAGACCTGTATCGGCAACCGCAATCGTTTGTTGACCAAGCTGGCTCAGGACGTTCCTGTTGGAGAGCCATGTCTTGTAATTTCCTGCTGGTTTGTATGGCTGTGAACCATCCTGATAGGGCTCTGTAGTAGAGATAGTGCTCCCGGTGGCGGCTACCGCTTCGCGTTCTCCCGAAAGCATCGGGGCTGCGGCCCTCTCAATGGCAACAACGCGGGGATCGCGGATCAGGCGTCGGAGGATCTCGGGGTGTACCTCTGCGGTTACATTCACGAAGGGACCATAGGAAGTCACTTGGCCTTCACTCAAGCTCGCCTGGAGCAGCTCAGAGATCACTCCCTCGTTTCCCGGGACGTTGGCGAGCTGAACAACGTACCGGCCAACCCGGTCGTTCGAGGAGAGATCAGTAGGCTGCGCGCGGAACACTGGGTGATAGAGAGAGGTCCATTGAACTTGGGGATCATTTGCAAGGTGGGCTACCGCGCTCTGGTTGCCATAGACGAGGACGGCGTTATAAGGCAAGTAGGTCACATAGAGGAGGCCCGCCTTCTCGATCTGGCTGGCCCATGCGGCGTCCAAAGGAGCTTCGAGCTGGATCACGAAGAGTCCCTCATCCCCTGGGTAGCTGCTCAACATACCGGAGACCAAAAGAGGAGGGCGCCGCGTATCAACAGTAGCTCCCGGCATGAAGACGAAATCCCAATCATCCTGGATCGCGGCACGAAATCCGGCGCTGCCGATGACTCTTTCGACTTCCTCACGGCGGCGATCAGGGACCTGGATCACGGTGAATGCTGGGTAGGACCTCACGGTTGTAGCTTCAAGCTTGCCGAGCATCTCCGCGAGTGGTTCAGAAGTTCGCCCATCGAGAGGCTCCAGCATGCCTTTGAGGAATCCGGGCCTTGCCTCTGCTGTGGACATGAGAGTGGTAACAGCAAACAGCAAGGCAAAAAAGATCCTCATCCAAGGCCTCATGGCGGATGCCTTTCTCGTCGAGAGATTATGCTTTATGGGATGACCATGGTGGATCTAGAAAAGATCCGTGTCAATGATATTCAGCCGCTTTCCCGGAGAGTTCGTATATGTCTTCGTCGGGCATTGGCCGTCAAGGCAATTGCCGAAGTTTGTCACGGTGACGGTCAAGCCGAGATCGGTCATGCCGGAGAGAAACAGCCAGTAGTGGTTGTTGACCGCGTGGCCATCGATGAGCTTGACCGTCACCTCAATGTTCTCCGGGTTGAAGAACCAGAAGTATCCTGCCTCGGCTGTGAGTTGAACCGCAGAGACGTCGCGTGGTGGTCCGAGCTTTGGATCCGTGAGGCGAACCGCCACTGAAACGCCTGGGAAGTAAAGTTTCCTCAGAGGGGCCACGACTTCCACGCGCTGCGACCAGCCGACCAGATCCTCATCCATGAGCTCCAAGCGGTAGTCGCCCGGTGTGGCAAGATGTGGAAGTATGATGTCGTAGTCAAACCGGCCCGGCACGCACTCGAAAACAGTGCCGACGCGCCGGCCTTGGATGATAATGCGAGACCCGATGACTTGAATCGAAGCTTGGGTGAACGAAAGTTTCGTACAGTCAGGAAGTGACTCGACGCTCACCAGGACGTGTATGGTGTCCTCCGTCGTTGGACGCACCGGGGTTGTGTTGACCGCCAGATCCCAGTCGATCGGATCGGTCGCTAGGCTTGGTGCGGCCAGGCTGAGGCACCCCACGGCGGCCAGCAGGAACGCCAGCCGGCCGCTCCTCGAAGCAGCGGAGCTCGCGCGCTGAAGCTCTCGGGCCACGACATTGGCCCATGCTGCGACGCCCGCGGGCCATTCTTTCTTCTCCATGAGTGATCTCCTGATCCCTTGCCGGGTGTTGAGTCTGTTCGCACCGCGTCCAGAGGCTGACGCGAAAATGCGTTGATAGCATATCTCCGGCAGGGCTCTCAAAGGAAGGGGTGCTCTGGGCGAGCCGAACGGGACAGTCGGTATGGATCGACACCCCGAGCCCAGATCTGCGACCTCTCTCGCAGCTTGAACGGCTTCAGAGCCTGCCAACCTTTCTGGGTGAGAACCGGGGTGTTCTGCGTCTTCAGCAAGCTGGCCAGCAGCCCGGAGATTCGCTCACTCCACCTTCCCACCTCGCCGCAGATCCTTCAAACACCGCTCCGCCACTTCCGCCGTGAGCTTCTCCCGGCGCGCGGCGTCGCAGAAGAGCTTCACGGTGGCGAGGGACTCGCGGGTGACTTTCTGGGCTTCGAACAGCGGCAACAGCTCGGCGGCGATCGTTTTCACCTCGGCCGTCCGGCCCTGCTCCAGAAGGAGAAGCGCCAACTCAAGGGTGACGAGGGCCGTGTCGTAGGCGATGCCATGAGAGAGGAAATTCTGCCGTACCTGCTCGAAAGCCGCCTCCGCCTCCTGAGGTCGCCCGAGGCCGGCATCCACTTTTGCTCGGAGCCACACGAGGTGCATGAGGTCGAGCGCGTTGTTCAGCCGTTCTGTGAGCTCCTGGACCTCGCTCAGCAGCCGCTCGGCTTCTTGAGGGCGGCCGGCATCGCAAATATTGACGATCCTATGGAATTGCAGGTTCCAGAACAGGCGAGGCTCGCGGTTGCCATCGATCAGGGGCAGCGCCTTCCGCAGGGTGGCTGCGGCCTCTTCATAGTCCCCACACTCTTCGAGAGTCTTGGCCCGATTCAGAAGGAGAAACCTGGCCTCACCACCTTGGTCCGCGGCCAGTGCTTGGTCGAGAAGATCGAGCGCTTTTGGAAGTAGGCGCTGTGCTCGCCGGAGCGAAGCCTCGAGCCCAAGCACGCGGGCTTCATTGAGCAGTCCGGCAGGGTCTCCAAAGGCGGCTGCCTTTTCAAGCTCGGCGACACGATGGAACGCGGTGTCCGCCGCGGGAAGTTGTCCGCAGACCCGCAACGCATTGCCGAAGTGAGCCCAAGCGTAGCGGCGCAGGCTGGCGCGCCAGGCTTCGTCACCGAAGACGAGGTGGGCGACAGCGAGAGCGAGCCCGGCCAGCTCGAGCGCCCGGCCGGCGCTGTCCGGAGCAGCCTTGAGGCTCTCGTCACAGAGCAGCTCGCAGAACGGCCAGAGCCAGAAGTCCTCGACTTCTAGGACGACCGCCTGCCGTTCCGCAGCGGTTTCGTACTCCTGCACACGCTCCCACAGCTCCAGTGCCTGGCCCCTGTCCTCAGGTCCGGGGGCTGATGCGATGCGCCGCTCCCGCAAGATCTCCTCGCCGGCCTGGGTGAGCAGCACCGCCATCCGCACCGAGCTTGCAGCGGCTCGCTCGCCTCCCTCGCGCGCCGCACCCAGAAGAGCCGGGATCGAGTCGAACAGGTCGGCGAGCGCTTCGAGGGCCGGAGGAGAGAGATGGAAGGCCTCGGCGAGCTGTTCGAAATTGCCGTGGCCGGGCTCGCAGGCGCCCTGTTCCCAGGCGGAGTAGGTGGAGGCCTTGACCCGGATTTTCCGGGCCATTGTCTTTTGAGTCAGATCGTCTCGGTTGCGGAGCACGGTGATCGATACCCCCAGGCCGGTCCACACTCCCGGTGGCCCCTCTTTCTTCTTGCGCCTTTTCGCCATCGCTCTCTCCTCTCCTTGAGCCCGCAAAATTGAGGGGTGGCCCGGGTGCTAAGCCCCGGCGGGGCACCATACTTTCAGGGGGCGCCGCCCGCGCGGTCACGGAGACCGCCGCGGTGCAGAGCTCCGCGAAAGGAACTGCGTATGAACTCTTCCTCGCTGCGCCGCAAGGCCGCTGTCCTCCTGATCGGCATGGTCCTCGCGGCACCGCTGGTGTCGGCCGCCTCGCCGCGAGCCCTGCCGGCACCGCGCACCGCCGGCCCTCTCGAAGCCTTCCTGACGCAACTCTGGGGCACTCTCACCGCCTTGTGGGGCGAAGAAGGGTGCTCGCCCGACCCCTACGGCCGGTGCATCGGCCGCATGACTACCAGCCCTCCGGTGACGCCGGACAACGGGTGCTCCCCAGATCCGTATGGCGGTTGCGCCAGGGCTGGCAAAGCTGCTGCGAGCCCTGGAGCGACCCTGGATGCAGGGTGCTCCCCTGACCCCTACGGCCGGTGCTCGGGCGGCAGCTAGCGTAGTCTTCAAGGGGCGGTCCTCTCAGGCCGCCCCTCCGTTGTCCTGCCGGCCCGGCGCAACTCTTCCAGGCAGCGGCGGGCGAGCTCCACGGTGACGGTCTCCTGTTCCACGGCGTTGCGGAACAGCTCGAAAGCGGCCAGCGCTTCGCGCGTGACGCGTTGGGCTTGGAAGACCGGGACAAGCTCATGGACGATCGTCCTCACCTCGGCCGGCCTCCCCTGCTCCAGGAGGAGCACGGCCAGCTCCAGAGACACGAGAGCCGCGTCGTAGGCGATCCCATGAGAGAGGAAATCCTGCCGCACCTGTTCGAAGGCGGCCTCCGCCTCCTGAAAACGACCGAGGCCGGCATGCACTTTCGCCCGTAGCCAGCCGAGGTGCACGAGGTCGAGCGAGTTGTTCAGCCGTTCTGTGAGCTCCTGGACCTCTCCCAGCGACCGCTCCGCCTCCTGAGGGCGGCCGGCATTGCAGAGGTTGTAGAGCCGATGGAACTGCAGGTTCCAGAACAGGCGTGGCTCGCGCTCACGGTCGATCAAGGGCATCGCCCGTTGTAGCGTGGCCGCGGCCTCCTCATAGTCACCACACTCTTCGAGAGTCTTGGCCCGGTTGAGAAGCAGAAACCTCGCTTCCCCGCCCTGGTCCACGGCCAGCGCCCGGCCCAGAAGGTCGAGCGCTTTCGGGAGCAAGCGCTGTGCGCGGCGGAGGGAGGCCTCCAGGCCGAGCATGCGGGCTTCGTTGAGCAGGCCGTCCGGGTCATGGCCGCCGCCGGCTTGCCAACGCTCGGCGGATTCGGCAAAGGCGGCGTCGGAGGGGGGGAGGTCGCCGTGGACCCGGTGTGCATTTCCCAGGTGAGTGAGGGCGTAGGCCTGGATGCGGGCGCGCTCGGCTTCCGTGCCAGGGGAGAGGCGGGCGGCGAGCACGGCGAGGCCGGCCAGCTCCACGGTGCGGTCCGCGCTGTCAGGCGCGGCGGCGAGGCTTTCGTCACAGAGCAGCTCGCTGAGAGCCCAGGTCTGGTACCGCTTCCCTTCGCGGACCATCGCCTGCCGCTCCTTCGTGGTGTGGGGCGCGAGGCGAGCCCAGAGCACCTTGGCGGCCTGCCGCTCCTCGAAGGCGCGGATGCGCCGCCGGGAGCGCTGGAGGCCGTCGCGCAGGAGGCTCTCCACCTCCAGTGAGAAACCGATGGAGATGCGGTCGATCTCCCGGTCCGACGCCGCGTCGGCATCGCCGGCCGCGCCGGAGGAGCCGAGCTGCCGGTCGGCATCGCCTTGCCGGAGATAAGCGAAAGTGCGGTCCACGAACGCCGTCCCGAACCCCATTACGGCGGCGGCCCGTTCCAGCAACTGGCGCGACGGCTTCGCGTCACCATTCTCATATTCGTACAGCGTGCCCGGTTGCAGGCCGAGGGCCAACGCCAACCGGTTCTTCTTCCAGCCGCGCGTGGTCCGCATCACGGCCAGGACCCGGCTCTCCAGGAACACACTCCGCTCCACCATAGGGCCTCTCCTTTGTCGTGCCTTCTGCAAGACCATGGTGCTCGAAAGGACCAAACCGAGACAGTAAAGCGGTAAGGCCGGACCTTCCTGTGACGTGCCCCCGCGATTTTACGGGGGCCTGCCGGAGCAGAAACTCCCCGTCGCCGGAAATGCTGAACGTCGCTTCTGAGCGTTGCCGGATCAGCCTACCGTGGTCCACGTGAAATTCATCAAGCACCCTGGAGGGACGAATTGGCGAGCGAAGCAGGAAGCCACGGAGTGACGTTGCAGGAGATCGCCGGCCCGGAAGGCGTGGCACCGGCTGTTTTGGGCGAGTTGGGCGCGTGGATCGCGGTCCTGGATCTGATCTGCAGGGCGCTGCTGCGCTGCGCCGGCACGATCGAGCCCTCGCCGGGCGAAATGGACCCGGAGGTCGATCTCGACCAGATGGACTGGCCCACCGAGGTGCGCTCGGTGTTGCGCATCGTTGCGGAGAGTCATCTCGGGCCGGCCATTGATGACCTGCGGACGCTGCTGGCGGAGACGCCGTGAGGCCGCGGCGGCCCTGTCGCGCGGCTCTTCTCGCTCCGGCGCGCAAGCGCTTCGTGGACCGTTTGAGCCCAGCCGAGACCCGGCAGCTCCACCACCTGCTCACCTGTCCCCTCTGCGGCCCGGCCGCCACTCTGCACATCGACGTCGCGGACGGGCTGCACGCTCCCCGGCGGCGCAAGGCGGCGCCTCCGGAGCCGGTGCCGGACCCCGCGGCACGGCGCAGCGCGGAGCGGCGGGTCAAAGCTCTGCTGAGCCTGCCGCCGGAAGTGCGCCGGATGCGGGTGCGCGACGAGCCCGGCCGCTATGCACGCCCCGCGGTGGCGGAGATTCTCCTGGAAGCCAGCGCGCGGGCGCAGACGGTGAATCCGGAGGATTCCTGCGAGCTCGCAATGCTGGCGGTGTGCTCGCTGCAGCCCGGTGGCCTGGAGCAGGCCCGGCCCCTTCTGCGCGCGGAGCTGCTGATCGCCAACGCGTCCCGCCTGGCCGGGCGGCTCGGCGAGGCGGAGGCCGTCCTGGACCGGGTGGCTCCGTTCCTGATCGCGCCGGACCTGCTCGGTGCCTTCTGCCGGCTGCGTGCCCTGGTGCTTTGGGAGCGCGGCCGGCTGGAGGAGGCGCACGGCCTGCTGCGGCAGGCGGCCGGCCGCTTCGCCGAGGCCGGGCTGGCGGAGGAGGAGGGAGCCTCGCAGGCTCTCCTCGGACTGCTGCTGCGCGAGATGGGGGAAGGCGAACGGTGTTTCGCCGCCATGGCGCGGGCCTTGGCGTTGCCGTTTGCCGAGCGCCGGCCGTGGCTCGGCGTGCGGGTGGCCCTGCTGGTCACCTGGGTTTGCAGCGCGTGCGAGACCCCTGTCAACGCCTGGCCGGTCCTGGTCTGGGCCGACCGCCTGCTGCCCATTCTCAAAGCTCCGGCCGAGAAGGCTTGGGCCCAGTGGTGGCACGGCCGGATCCTGCTCACCTGCGGGGAGGTGGAGCCCGCACGGCGGAAGCTCCTGGTGGCGCGAGGTCAATGGCTGGAGCAGCGCCGGCTCGCGGAGGCGGCGCTGACGACGCTGGATCTCGCCGCCACGGTGCCCGCCACCGAGGCTGGCGACGAGTGGGCCGCGCAGGTCCTGCCATGGATCGAAGAGATCGAAGCGGCGTTCGCCGGCGAGCCGGGCCTGGCCTTGGTGCGGCCCTCGCTCCACGGCGCTCTGCACGCCGGCCTGCCGGAGACCCTCGAACAGCGCAAGGTCCAGGAGCTCGGCCTGCTCCTGCGCTTCCGCCTCGCCGGACTGCGGGTGGACGTTCTGCCGTTCGCCTGACGCGATGAGCCAAACCGAGCTGCGGCGTCTCCGCGGGGTGTATTCCACCCCCAGCCCTCTGGTCCACTATCTCGTCCTCTCCGTGCACCACCTCCTGCAAAGGAAGCTCGGTTTTTCCGCCGGGCTCGCGGACCCTGCCGTGCGTCTCCTCGACCCGGCGGCGGGCGCGATGAATTTCATCCGCATGGCCTGCCGGCCGGCTTTGGGATCGGCGGGCTTGCTGTCTCGTTTTCTGGGCATTGAGCTGCTGCCGGACGCCCACGCGCGGGGACTTGCCACGATGCACCGTTTCCTGAAAGCGGCCGGTTGCGCGGCTCGTCCGGAGAGTCTTCCCGTGGTCCTCGCCGATGCGTTGGCCCCTCCGCCGGAGCTTCTCGAGCGATCGTTCAACGTGGTGATCGGAAATCCTCCCTGGCGTGGATGCTCCAGCAACCGGGGAGAATGGATCACGGATCTCCTGCGCGAGTATTTCCAGGTCGACGGAGACAGCCTGGGAGAGCGCAATCCGAAGTGGCTGCAAGACGACTACGTGAAGTTCCTCCGCCTGGCGCAATGGCTGGTCGAGCGCAACGGCGAAGGGATCGTCGCCTTCGTCCTCAATCATAATTTTCTCGACGCTCCGACGTTTCGCGGTCTCCGCCGGTCCCTGCTGCGGACCTTTGAGGAGATCTACGTCCTCGACCTGCACGGCAATGCCCGGAAGAGAGAGACTGGAAACGTTTTCACGGGAGTCGCCCAAGGGGCCGCGGCCGTCTTTCTGGTGAAGAAGGCAGGGCTGGAGAGGCGCGTCTGGCGCGCGGACCTCCAGGGCAGCCGCGGGGAGAAGCTGGGAATTCTGAGCCGGACCTACGCCGGCACGACGCCGTGGACCGGCATCGAGCGCTCTGGGCCGTGAGCTGATCGGTCTCCTGCAAGACCCACGGCTCCACGATGACTTTCCGGAAGAGATCGAGCCCCGCCTCTGGGAAGCCCGCATGGGTGGCTATCCGGTGCTCCCGCAATGGTTGCGGACGCGGCGGAGCCGTGATCTCCAGGGCGGTGAAGTTGGAGCTTCGCCGCATCGCCAAAGCCCTCCGGCTGATGCTGGAGACTCAATCCGCCATTGACAAGGCAGCCGCCTGAGCCTGCGGCGCAATTACGCTACTCCCCCAGCGTCCGCACCCAGAATTCCTCCATCCGCTCGAAGAAATGGCGGATGGAGGGCGGGCGCATGGCGTGCTTCTCGCCGGGGTAGAAGGCCTGCTCCACCGGCCGGCCGGCCTGCACGAGCCGGTCGATCATGTTCACCGAATTCTGCGGGTGGACGTTGTCGTCGGCCAGGCCGTGGACGATGAGAAGCTTGTCCCGCAGGCGGTCCGCGAGGTTGATTGGGGATGATTCGAGGAAGCCGGCTTCGTTTTCGTCCGGGGTGCCGAGGTAGCGCTCGGTCCACACCGAGTCGTAGAGGTGCCAGTCGGTGACCGGCGCGCCGGCCACGCCCGCCTTCCAGACGCCCGGCCGGCTCAGCAGGCAGAAGAGCGTGTTGGTGCCGCCGCCGGACCAGCCCCAGAGGCCGAGGCGGCTGGTGTCGGCCCAGCGCTGGGTCTTCAGATACTCCACGCCGGCGAGCTGGGCGGCGAGATTGGCCTCGCCCATCTTGCGGTAGTCGAGATCCTCGCCCTCCTTGCCGAAGAAAGTGGTCGAGCGGCCGTCCACGGTCAGCACCGCGAAGCCGAGCTGGGCCATGCGCTTGTGGAAGAGGTCGCGGCGCCGGCGGTCCCAGCGGTTGACCACGGTCTGCGAGCCGGGGCCGCCGTATTGATAGACGATCACCGGATAGCGCCGGCCGGGATCGAAGCCGGCGGGTTTGAGCAGGCGCGCCGGCAGCGGGATGCCGTCCGGGCCGGGGATGGTGAGGAATTCGTAGCGCGGCAGGGCCGCGGGATCAAACTTCGCGGGCGGCGTCGATGGCAAAGGAATGAGCTTGATCCCATCGGAGCCGTTGCGCTCGCCGCCGAGACGCACTTCGGCGCCGCCCGGTGAATCCGCGGTGTTCCAGGCATGCACCCAGTTGCCGGTGTGCCGCGCCGCCAGCGCCGTGTGCGTGCCCGCCTCCGGCGTGATCACCTGGAAGCGGGCGTCGAGGAGAGAGGCGTTCACCACGTGGCGGTCGAGCGCTTTCAGCCCCTCCGTGCGGTAGCCGGTGAACAGCACCCACGGATCTTTCTCGTCCGCCTCGGGCACGCGGTCGACCGACGTCACCACCCAGCCGTCGGGGGAGACCTGGCGGATCAGGCGGCCGTCCGGATTGAAGAGATAGAGCCGCCGCCGGCCGCTCCGCTCCGAGCCCCAGAGGAAACGGCCGTCGGGCAGGAAACGGAGATCGTCCGCCAGATTCACCCACGTCGGCCAGCTCTCGGTGACCAGCGTGCCGCACCGGCCGTCCCCGGCGCTGCAGCGCAGGAGATCCAGGCGCGCCTGGCTGCGCGACAGAGCCTGGATGGCCACCGCGCCGCCGTCCGGCGTCCAGGCCACGCGGGCCAGATACTGGTCGAGATCGCCCGTCTCCATCCAGGCCGTGCGGCCGGTGGACAGCTCGAGCACGCCGATGCGGACTTTGGGATTGACATCGCCGGACGTCGGATACTTCTGCCACTTGACCACGGGGATCTTGGCCGACTGGTCGACCAGCGGATGCGACGGCGTTTCGCGCTCGTCGAAGCGGTAGTAGGCGATGCGCCGGCTGTCGGGGCTCCACCAGAAGCCGGTCGCCTCGCGGTCCCAGATTTCTTCCCAATAGAGCCAGTCCGTGGTGCCGTTGAGGATCTCGTCCTTCTTGCCGTCCGTGGTGAGCGCCTGCTCGCGGCCGGAGGCCGTGTCCGGAAAGCCGAGAACGTCGAGGAGATAGAGGTTCTCGTCGCGCGCGAATGCGATGCGGCTGCCGTCCGGGGAAAATTTGGCTCCCTTCTCCTCGCCGGCCGTGCGGGTCAGCCGGCGCAGTCCGTGCCCGGCGAAGGAGAAGAGATAGAGGTCGCCGTCCGCCTCCAGAAGGAGGCTGTCGCCGCGGGGCGACCACTGGCAGCCGTCGATCTTCATCTCCTCCGCCTGTTCCTTGCCGGCCGCCTTCGCGAGATCGCCGGGCCGCACCAGCTCCTCGAGCGAGCCGGCCGCCGGATCGAGCGACCACAGCCCTTCGCCGTGCCCGTCGTCATACGTATAGATCAGCCGCTTTCCGTCCGGAGACCAGGCGAGCTTGTCGGGAGAGCGACCGTTGACGTCGGCGGCGAACAGGGCGTCATAGGAGAGAGCCGGAGGAGGCGCGGCGAGCACCGGAGCGGCCAGCGCGAAGGCGGACAGCGGGGCGAGAAGGGAGAAGAGGAGAGGACGCGGGATCATGGTCAGGTATTGTACGGGGCCTGCAACCTTCCCGCCGCCCGTGCCGTAGTGTGGGCACGAAGAGGAGGAGCCCATGAGCCATCGCAAAATTGCCATCTTGACGCTCGCTCTCGGCCTCGGCGCCGAGCTGGCCGCCGCCGAGACGCCCAGGACCCGCGCTTTCCGGCAGGCCTTCCCGCCGCAGGCCTCCGAGCTCCGGCTGGCCAATCTCGCCGGCCACGTCGAGCTCGTGCGGGCGGACGGCAAGGAGGTGGTCGTCGAGGCCACCATTCACGCCCTGGGGGAGAACGACGCCGAGACCCGGAAGCTCCTCGACGGCATGAAGTGGGTGCGCAGCCAGGACAGCAAAGGGCGCGACGAGTGGGCGCTGTCCTATCCCGTCGACGACTACACGTCCTATCACTACCCGCAGCCCGGCGCCAAAGCGTCCGAGCCGAGCGGCTTCTGGAGCTTCTTTTTCGAGAGCGGCTTCAGCTCCTCGGTCACCTACCGCGGCGAGCGCGTGCGCGTCCGCGGCACCAAGCGCTCCTCCGATCCCACCCTGTACGCCGACCTGCGCATCGCCCTGCCCGCCGGCAGTCAAGTCGCGGTGCGCAACGCCGTCGGCACGGTCAACGGCAGCGGCGCCCTGGAGGGTGCGCTGACCATCGACACCGGCAGCGGTGGAGTCACCCTCGCCTCCTACGCCGGCCGCCTGCTGGTCGACACCGGCTCGGGGAAAGTGGTGATCGGCACCGCCAAGGGGGAGACCACGATCGACACCGGCTCGGGCGACGTCGCCGTCCGCAACCTGGTCGGCAACGGCTCCGTCGACACCGGCTCGGGCAGCATCACCATCGACAGCCTCTCCGCCGGCAAGCTGTCGGTCGACACCGGCTCGGGCGACGTGACCGTCAAGAGCGGCGACGTCGGCCGGCTGATCGCCGACACCGGCTCGGGCAGCGTCAAGGTCCTCGGCGTCGAGCTCGAAGAGCTGGTCGCCGACACCGGCTCGGGCGACGTCGTGCTGCGCAGCTCCCTCAGCAAGACGCGGAAGGTGACCGCCGAGACCGGCAGCGGCGAGGTCCGCATCGTCGCCGGCGCGGACGCCTCCTTCGACATCGACACCGACCAGGGGAGCGGCGGCCTGCGCGTCGGCTACGACGACGCGGTCCTCCGCCGCTCCGGCCGCAAAGTGGTCGGCGCGAAGCGCGGCACCGGGCGCACCGCCATTCACGTCTCGACCGGCAGCGGCGACTGCACGATCGGCCCGAAAGAGGCGTCCTGAGCGCGCGGCCGGGGACGGGTTACAATCTGCGCGCTCAAAGGAGATTCGATGCGACGCAGACTGCCTGCCCTCGGCGCCCTGGCCCTCCTCGCTCTCGCCTGTGACAGCACGCCGCCGGCGACTCCCCAGGAACGCGCCGCCATGAGGCCGGCGATCGTGGCCCGCCTGAAGAACAACCCGCCGCGGGTCGACGTCAAGGTGGAGATCACCGGTCCCCGGTCCGAGCATCTCAAGATCGTCGGCTACTACCTGGGAGACCAGACCGTCGAGACGATGGCCTACCGCGGCATCTTCCCCGACCTCTGCAAGGCCGGATTCACCGAGATCGACATGTCCGACGGCGTGGGCTGGCAAAAGATCTGGAAGTGCTAAGATCTTTGCACCAAGACCGAGGGAGGTGTCAGGTGACAGACATCAAGATCATTGCCAGTCCGGACTTCGAGGAGCAGACCGCGGAAGTCGCCCCGCTGCTGGAGAGCCTGATGCTCGGCATCCGCTCCAAGGGCGCGGCGGAGGGCGAAAAGCTCGACCTCAAGGAAAACCTCGAGAGCGTCACCGTGCAGAGCGAGGACGAGGCCCGGAGCCTGCTCGGAGCCACCGGCTGGGGGCTGCTGGGCTCTTTCCTGTTCGGTCCGACCGGGCTCATCCTCGGCGCCTTGTGGGGCTGGAGAAAGCAGAAAGAGATCTGCTTCGCCGGCTACCTGAAGGACGGCCGCAAGTTCCTCGGCATCACCGACGCGCAGACGTTCCAGAAGCTCAAGGCGGTGTCGTTCCGGTAGCCGCGGCCACCGGCAGCCAGCGCCCGAGGATCTCGGCGAGATCCTTCAGATTCACCGGCTTGGTCAGA
>Ga0307506_10000228_pt1 | contig 14753 bp, 14 predicted proteins | sample 25_S_MG_FD_202175 | JGI IMG/M metagenome (GOLD analysis project Ga0307506, IMG submission 202175) | Soil microbial communities from Populus trichocarpa stands in riparian zone in the Pacific Northwest, United States - 25_S | ecosystem: Environmental > Terrestrial > Soil > Riparian zone > Trees... | reverse complement strand
CTGGGGCCTGAGAGGCGAAAAGGCCGCTTCTCTGACGCTGCGAACGAGCTCGAAAGAGTCTCTGTGATGGGCATAGCGGCCTGTTTTGGATGGCGTAGACGCGGGTTCTCTGCTCCCTCAGTGCGGAGGAAAAAAAGGGGAAGATCTTCGGGTGGAGGCCAGTGCTCACGAGGGGGGCGCCCGGGTTGCGTCGGTGAGAGGGGAACGGGGGAGGAGGCGGTGCAATCTACGCAGGTAGACCAGATGGCCGCTCCCACAGGCAGGGCAGATGTGACGGCGGTCGATGTCGGGCGTTTCGTTGCCGGGTTGGTTCGTCGCCGCCTTGCTTTGTGAAGGCGGCGGGAGCGCAGGATCGAGCGCCAGCAGTTGGCGGGCACGTTCTCGCAGCCGGGTGGCGGCCGGGCGAAAGAGCCCGTAGCCGCGGATCTTTTGAAAGCCTTTGGGCAGGGCGTGCTGGAGAAAGCGTGCGATGAAGGCGTGGACGGAAGAGTCAGCCGCCGGGTCTGGTGAGTGCGGGAGCAGATGTAGCGGAAGGTGATGCGACCGTGCTCGAAGGCTTCGATGCGGTCGTTGGTGATGGCGACGCGATGGGCATAGCGGGAAAGGTACTCGGCGGCGTGCTCGCCGTCGCCGGCGTGCTCGAGGTGGACGTTCCAGGATTTGCGGAAGACCGCCGGATCGACCTGATCGAGAAGACCCGCGCGGTCGAGGGCGTCGCGGACCTTGGCGCGGAAAATCTTGGACAGGGCGTAGCCCGGGACGAGGAAGCGGGAATGAGCGGGCTTGCGCCAGGCTTGCCCGTCCTCGGTCAGACTGCCGGCAGTGACGAGGAGGTGGACGTGGGGGTGATAGGAGAGGTCGCGCGACCAGGTGTGAAGCACGGCGAGGATGCCGAGCTTGGCGCCGACCCACTGGGGGTCGTCGGCGAGGTGCTGGAGGGCCGCCGCGGCTTCGCGCAAGAGCAAGTCGTAGACGGCTTTCTGGTGGGAGCGCGCAAGGGAGCGCAGCTCGGCGGGAAGGGTGAAGGTGATGAAGTAGTAGGGACAGGGTAAGAGCCGGTCGCGCAAGCCTGAGAGCCAGAGCTGAGAGGGGCCATGGTGACACTTCGGGCAGTGTCGGTTGCGGCACGAGTGGTAGGCATAGTCGAGGCCCTCGCACGTGTCGCAGACGAACAGGGAGCCGCCGAGAGCCGGGGTGCGGCAGGCGACGATGTCCGCCATCGCCCTTTTGTGGGAGGGCAGCATGCGGTCGCCGTAGGCCTGCCGGTAGGCCTCACCGGCGCTACGGAAGATCTCCGCCAGCTCGACCATGGTGAGGATCGCGGGGGAATAACGAGAACGACGGGCGGGGAGTGTGGGATCCGGACGGCTAGTCATCCCGGGGACTTCCCCGGCTCGTTCCCGTCCGGTATGCTTTCGCTCTCAGGAAGGACACGGGTTGCGAGGAGGCGATACGTGCGGCACGTCACGGAAGATCAACTGCGGCAACTGGCGGAGAATCGGTTGCCGATCGCGGTCAAGAGGGAAGTCGTCCGCCATCTCCTGTCCACCTGCCAGCCCTGCCTGGAACTGACCCGGAAGGTTTTGTTTCCGGAGTCGGAGCAGGAGCCTGACTACTCTGGCCTGCTACGGCGGCTCGAGTTGGCAGGCGTCCTGGCTTTGAACGACGTCGAGGTCGAGAGGAACATCGCCCGCGCGCTCTGGGCCGATCATCTGGCGCCTCTCGCGCCGGGCCCACGGCTCATGGCAATCCGGCACAACCCTGATCTCCACACCTGGGGCATGTTCGATCTTCTCTTGACTGAGGCGAAGAGAGCGGCCCCAGAGCAGCCTTTCGAAAGTCTCGATCTCGCCTACGCGGTCCTGACGGTCACCACGGAGGCTCGTGAAGCTCCTTCAAGTGAGCTGAAGCTCAGCGGATGAACTGCACCGGGTAAATACCGGTCGCTGCGATCGGGTCGAATTCGTGGTGGTCGCTCGTGATGAGCGTACCGTTCTCGCGGAGAGCGAACGCCAAGGCGAAGCAGTCCGCCAGAGAGACCCGGTGAAGAGTCGCCTTCAGCCGGCCGACCAATTCCCAGAGAGACTGAGGAACCTCTGTTTCGATGTCGAATCCGCTCTTCGTCAGAAGCTCTTCAAGCCGAGCAGCATCTGTTGAGTCGCCGCGTCGAATGCCGTCATAGTAGACCTCGCAAAGATTGACGGCGTGGAGTCGGCACCGGTTATTCGGCTCGCCCAGAAGGGAGACGACGACTTCTGCGCCGCTCTCTCCACGGAGCATGGCGATCACAGCGCAAGCATCGAAGACGAGCGTCGAGTCAGCGGCCAAAACGCCGCTCCTCGATCTCGATCTCCTCATCCTTCCGGCGAGCGATCTCCGCGCTCGGCGAGAACAGCTCGCGGCCGATACCGACCACTTGACGGAGGCGGGCTTTCCGCTCGTCCTGCGTGAGCTCCCGGAACGGGCGATCCGCAGCCAGCAAGTCAGCCAGGGTCTCGAACCGCGCCTTGGCGCTCTCGGCCCCCGCGGCTTTTCCTGCTTCACGGCCTTCCGGTCGCTCGATCATGAGGATGAGCTCGGCCGGCCCGGCAGGCACGTCTTCGGGGATCTCCACCACGACCCGATGGTCCTCCGGGATCACAACTCGCAAGCGGTGTTCCACCAACATCTCGAGCTCCTCCGGCTGAGCGCCCGCGATACTCGCGAGACGCATGATTCTACCGCATCTCGGGAAACCGAGCACCCCAGGCAGATCCTAAAGGCGCCAAAGCCCGCCAAGCGCCATGGGGGACCGCTGGCAGAACCGTCCTAAAACTGCCACCAGTGTACCCCTGCGAGCCGCTGTCGGCAGACGGGCAGATCGGGCGTCCACGTCCGCCCCAAAGAGCCGCGGCCCCGGCGATCGCGGCACACCGCCCGACCGTCCCAGCTCTTTTCCAGGTAGGGAAAAAGAAATTCGATCTCCGCGGCGGGGCGGTGGCGTGCCCCGGAGGGGCATAAGCATGTAGCCCGGCGGCGTGAGCCCCGGGCTGGCTGGCTCATCTCGACCGTCTCTGGCTCGCCTGTCTCTGGCTCGTCCACTCGCCAGCGCTCGCACCCGCCGACTTGGCTGTGCCGCCCCCCCAACCCTTCCGGAACCGTTTCCGGAACCCTTCCCCCAACCCTCCATACGCACGCGCGCGCATCTTCCAACTCCCAACCTGAATCTAATTTCGGAGTCCAACCACAAAGAGAAACAAACGCGAGCCCGCGCGAGCCGGAGGCTGCGCCTCCTGGCCCGCCGATCGGCAGCTCCGTCGCATCGCTCATGTAAGCCGAGAGGGGTAAAAAACCTGGATATGGAAACATCTATTTTCCATATCGTATCACTTTTGTATTCATCTATCTCCAGTGCCATGAGATATTTACGAAGGAAATTCTCATCGTGGTCATTTTGAGGTCTTGCATTCGTTGAGCCATCCTCTTCTCCGAAAAGGAGAGCGCGAGGATGCCCACCCCAGCCAGCTTCTATCGGCAAGTCGACGTTCACCATCTTCTCGTCACCGTGGAACGAGCCCTCACCCCGGAGCCCCCCTCGGGCCGAGGGCTCTTCAAGCATCTCCTCATCTGCCCCGAGCTGGGGCCACTCCCCGGAGTCATCCGCTCCGGCGCCGCCGCCATGGCCGAAGCCCTGGAGTGGCCCGTGGAGTCCCTCCGCGAGCACTTCGCAGAGCTGGTCCGGGAAGGCCTGGCCCAGGCCGACTGGAAAGCCCGGCTAATCTTCGTGGCCAACGGCATCCGCTACAACGGACCGGACGACCCGAACCAGGTGATCGGCTGGACACGACACTGGAACGCTCTGCCCGACTCGCCGCTCAAGAACGTCATCTGGGAGAGATACCTCGATCATTTCAGAAGCGACGCGGATCGGCGACGAAAAGAGATCGCCGCCGGAACGAGAGACAAGAAGCAAGACTCGGAAAGCGCATCCCGTTGGAAGCCGAACAGGGGGGCATGACCGCCGTCGAGATCGTCGCCCTTCGAGCCATGGACATCACCATGACCAAGGGCCAGGTCCTCGTCGCGATCCACGGCTACGGCACCCGGTCGATCGTCCTGCCCACCGACCTCGGTGCCAGCCTGCTCGCCTGGCTGTCCGAGTGTCACCAACAGAACAAGGCAGAGCCCCTGTTCCGAGGGCCCCGAAGGCCGCTCACCCTCATGGGAATCTACAAAATTCTCCACCGCCACCGTGATGCAGAAAAACATCGGACCAGGGTAAATAGAGCGTAGCTCGTGAATATGATTTCCCTTGTTGAATGCCGCAAGATCCTCGGCGACGCAGCGCGCGCGCTCTCCGATGCTGATCTCGATCGCCTCCGCCAGGAGCACCGGCTCCTGGTCCCAGGGCAAGAATCAGCGCTACGCCTACTACCACTGCCCGCCCAAAGCCCACTGCCACCGGCCGAACATCCCCCGCCAAAAGCTCGACGACAGCTTCCTCGCCCTCCTCGAGCGCCTCCGTCCCCGTCCCGAATTCCTAGCCCTCTTCCGGAGAATCGTCCTCGACGTCTGGAAGACCCGCAAACAAGACTTCGCCGCCCAGCGCTCCGCCGCCGAGAAAACCCTCCTCGACCTCAAGCGCCGCAAAGAGCAGCTCGTCGAAGCCTTCGTCTTCCAGAAAGCCATCGACCAGACCACCTACCAGCAGCACCTCGACCGCATCAGCGAAGCCATGGCCCTCGCCGAGCTCGACCGCAACGCCAAGAGGAAAGACGAGCTCGACATCGAAGCCGTCCTCGACTTCGCCGAAAGAGTCGCCCTCAACGCGGCGCGCCTCTGGCTGGAGGCCGACCTGCCCCAGCGCCAAAGATTCCAGTCGCTTTTGTTTCCAGAGGGATTGCAGGTCACGGAAGGAGGGTTTCGAACACCCGTAACCTTGGTAGCGCATACGGGATTCGAACCCGTGTTACCGGCGTGAGAGGCCGGCGTCCTGGACCCCTAGACGAATGCGCCACATGTCCACTCAGCCCTGCTGCGGACGGGCGAAGAGTAGCACAGCCCTTCCGAGCGGATCAACCCGGGAGAGGATCGGAAGATTCCTGTAGTAGGGTAGAGGCTTCGAGCTGGGTCCGAAGCGAGGATTCGCGTGCCTTTGAAGCTGACTTCCACCACGGGAGACCGAGCCGTAACGCTGACGAGCGGGCGCGCCCTTCTCGTGGGCCGTGCGATGGCTTGCGATCTGCCGATCGCCGATCCGACGGTTTCGCGCCAGCACGCCGAGATCGAGGAGGTCAACGGCGGCATCCTGGTGCGCGACCTGCACTCGACGAACGGCACGTATGTCAACGGCCAGCGGGTGGCCGGCCAGGCTCTGGCGCCGCTGGGGGCGCGCGTCTCCTTCGGCAAGGTCGATTTCGAGGTCCAGGAGGAAGAGGCGGCGGCACCTCCCCCGGCGGACACGGGCGACGAAAGCTCCCTCGATGCCACGATCGTGCGCCAGGTGCCGGTGCGCGGCACGGCGGACATCGCCTCCCGCCTCTCCATCACCCCTCCCCAAGGCACGTCCTCCCTCAAGATCGGCGGCGAGTCCACGATCGTGCGCCAGGCCCGGAAGCTCGATCTCCTCCTCGACATCGCCCGCGAGCTGACACGGCAGACCGAGCTCGACCGCCTGCTCGAAAAGGTGGTGGACGTCACGTTCCAGGTGATGAGCGTCGACCGCGTCGCGATTCTCCTCAGCGACGAGACCGGCGAGCTGGCGCCATGCATCTCCCGCAGCCGGGCTGCGGAGACGGCGGCCGATTGGCACGTGCCGCGCTCCATCGCCCGGAAGACCGTGACCGAGCGCGTCGCCGTGCTCATCGAGAACGTGCCCGCCGATCTGCTCTTCCGCGAGGGCACCGTGCTGCACCAGCGGATTCAGAGCGCCCTCTGCGCGCCGCTCGTCGGCGGCGAGGGCAGAGTCCTCGGGCTGATCTACCTCGACAACCTCGGAGCGATCCACTCGTTCAGCGAGGAGGACCTGGACTTCCTCACCGCGTTCTCCAGCATGATCTCGGTGGCGATCGAAAACAGCCGCCTGGTGGAACGCGCGCGGCGCGAGGCGGTGATGCTCTCCAATTTCCAGCGCTACTTCGCCCCGGATCTCGCCAAGCAGATCGGCGGCCAGGAAGGAGCGATCCAGCTCGGCGGCGCCAAGCGGCGGGTGGTGGTCCTCTTTTCCGACATCCGCGGCTTCACGCCACTCTCCGAGTCGATGAGCCCGGATGGCATCGCACGCCTGCTCACCGACTACTTCACCGAGATGGTGGAGATCGTCTTCGAGCACGGCGGCACGCTGGACAAGTTCATCGGCGACGCGCTGATGTCGCTCTGGGGGGCTCCCCTGGGGCGCACCGACGACGCCGACCGCGCCATCGGGGCGGCCATGGCCATGCAGCGGGCTCTCGAACGCCTGAACATAGGCTGGCAGCGTGAAGGGCGGCCGACGCTCACGGCAGGCATCGGCATCAATGTCGGCGAGGTCTTCGCCGGCAATATCGGCAGCGAGCGGCGCCTGGAGTACACCGTGATCGGCGACGCGGTGAACACCGCCGCCCGCCTCTGCTCCGCGGCCCGCCCGGCGGAGATCCTGATCTCCGATGCGCTCTACCGCGCTCTGGCGAGCCCGCCGCCGGTGACCGCCCTGCCGCCCCTGCCGCTCAAGGGGAAGGCGCGGACGGTGCTCGTCTACCGCGTCGACTGGGCCGAGAAGAGGACGCCGCGGCCGGTCGCCGACGGCGCGGATCCGGCCGGCACCTCAGAAACGAAGGCCCGCGTTCCGCCGCCGACCATGCCCTTGCCGATCCTCAAGAGGGAGGAGGGGAACGACGAGGAATAGGCTCTCGCCCGGGATCACCCCTCCGCCTGCTTGAAGATGATCTTGACGCCGTCGGGGTCGTGGGTCTCGAAGATCAGGCCGCCGTCGGTGTCGCGGCGCAGGCCGCCGGGGATGTTCTTGTCGCGGAAATGGGCCTCCTGATAGGCGGCCTCGGACGAGGGGACGAGCAGGGCCAGGGTCATCTTGTGGTGCGGTCCCTGATAGTCGTAGGTCTCGTCGTAGGAGCTGGGTGTCTCGGCGCGGGCGGCACGGCCGATGACCTGGATCACGGCGGTGCCGGCCTGGAAGAGCGCCGCCCGCTCATCCTCGCGGTCCCAGCTCTGGAGACGCGGGAAGGCGAGCGACTCGCCGTAGAAGCGGCAGGTGCGCTCGAAGCTCTTGGCACGGACGACCACCCGGAACTGTCGGATCTCCATCGCATTCCTCTCCTTGGGCTGAAGATCAGCCCCACGAGACAGCATTTACCACACTCGGCGCGGCAGCGCCAAAACGGGTGATATCCTCTCCCGCGTGAACGACAGGCGCATCCTGGGCTCGCTGCTCCTTATCATCCTCATCCTGCCGGTCCTCCTCGCGGCGCAGATGCAGCGGCCGGACGTATCATCGGCTCCCCGCGATCCCGTGGCCGTGCTGGACGGCCAGGAGATGGCGCTGCCCGTGGCGCTCAATCCCGCCGGGCCGGCGTTCGGTCTGTCAGCCCTGGTCAACAACCTCGGCGGCACGCTCACCACCGGCGAGACGGGGGAGAGCACCTCTCTCAAGCTCGAAGGCAAGGAGGTCGTGATCGGCGTCGGCAGCGCGGTCATCACCGTCGGCGACAACATCGTCTCGCTCTCCCAGCCGGTGACGCGGGGTGACGGCGGCACGCTGATGGTGCCTCTCGACTTCCTGCGCAAGACGTTCGGTGACGTCCTCGGCTTTTCCTTCGATTGGCGCCCCGAGACGCAGCGGCTGATCATCTCGCGGCGGGCGGCGCGCGAGCTGCCGGTGCTCCTCGACGTGGTGCACCTCCAGGGGATGACGACCGTGGTGCTGCAATTCACCGAGCTGCCGCGCTACCAGATCAAGCGCCAGCCCGACGTCATCGAGGTGCAGATGCTGGGGGACCGGCTGGCGCCGCCGCAGGCGGAGCCGGTGCGCGATCCTTTCGTCAAGGACGTGACCATTTCGCCCGATCTGGTGCGCATCGATCTCGCGCCGGAGCTCGAAGTGTCGAGCTACGTCCTCGAAAACCCGTTCCGCATCGTCTTCGACGTGCACCGCCCCTCGTCCACGGAGACGGCGGCGCCCTCCCTGCCGAGCCTGCCGGCCCAGACCGCCCCGGGAATCCACACCATCGTCATCGATCCCGGCCATGGCGGCTCGGAGACGGGGGCCATCGGACCGAGCGGCGTGGCGGAGAAGGAGCTGACCCTGCTCCTCGCGCGGGATCTCGAAGCGCATCTCGGCCGCCTCGGCGTCCGCGTGGTCCTCACCCGCGGCGAGGACGCCACCATCCCCCACGACACGCGGGCGGCGATCGCCAACCAGAACCGGGCGGACCTCTTCATTTCCATCCACCTCAACTCCTCCCTGGGCTCCGGAGCGCACGGCGCGGAGACCTATTTCCTGAGCACCGAGGCGTCGGATGCCCGGGCCGCCAAGGCCGCCGACGAAGAGAACGCGCCGGGAGCGGTGCCTGCCGGGCAGATGGCGGGCGACACCAGCGACGAGGTCAAGGACCTCGAGCTGATCCTGTGGGATCTGGCGCAGACCCGTCATCTGTCCGAAAGCCAGCGGTTCGCCACCCTGATCCAGGGCGAGCTCAACGAGACGCTCCAGCTCCGGGACCGCGGCGTGAAGCAGGCGCCGTTCCGGGTGCTCCGCGGCGCCGAGATGCCGGCCGTGCTGGTGGAGCTCGGTTTCCTCAGCAACCCGGAGGAGGAGAAGAAGCTCCAGGACGCGGCCTACCGCGGCGAGCTGGCCGAGGCGCTGACCCGCGCCGTCGCACGCTACAAGGCTCTCGTCGAAGGTGCGGCGGCGGCTCCTCCGCCCTCGCCGCCCTCGCCGGCGTCGCCGGCCCCCGCAGCCACACCACCCAAACCACAGCCGACTCCTCCGGGCCCGGGCAGACCATGAGCCGGCGCGCCGCGGCTTTCGTCCTGGGGCTGGCTCTGGCCCTGATCGCCGGAGGGGCGCTCTGGTGGTGGCTGCAAGGCCGCGGCACCACCGTGCGGCAGGGAGCCCCGAGCCCGGTGGAAGCCGGTCCGACCGAGAAGCTGACGGTCGATCTTTTTTTTCCGGCGGACGATGGATTGCGCACGGAGAAACGCGAGCTCGCGGTCACCGCCGCGCCCAAGGACCGCATCCGCAAGATCGTCGCGGCCCTCCTCGCCGGCCCCGTGTCGAGCGGCGCGGCGCGCCCTTTCCCGGAAGGCGTGATCCTGGGCAGCGTCCAGCTCGGCGAGGACGGCACCGCCTATCTCGACCTGCGCTGGGACGGGCATGCCGATCCGCCCTCCTCGGGCTCGACCGAGGAGATGCAGCGCATCTACAGCCTGGTCAACTCGATCACCGCCAACGTGCCGCAGGCCCGGCAGCTCGTCCTGCTGTGGAACGGCGCGCAGCGCGAGACCTTCTCCGGCCATCTCGACACCAGCCGGCCTCTCCTGCCCGACCGCACGCTGGTCACGCCTCCGTCAGCAGCTCTCGCCAAATGATCGACGCCATCGGAGTCTTCGATTCGGGAGTCGGCGGCCTGACCGTGGTCTCCGCGCTGCGCCGCCGGATGCCGCGCGAGTCGATCCTCTATCTGGGCGACACGGCGCGCCTCCCCTACGGCAGCAAGTCGGAGGACACGGTGACGCGCTATACCCGGCGCAACATCGAGTTCCTCGTCGAGCGCGGCGTCAAGGCGGTGGTGGTGGCCTGCAACACGGCCTCCGCCCTGGCCCTGCCCCATCTCCAGGCCCTGCAAGCGGGTCCATCGGGGATGCCGATCTGGGGCGTGATCGAGCCGGGAGCGCGCAAGGCCGTCGCGGCGAGCCGGGGCCGGGTGGGCGTCATCGCCACCGAGGCGACGACCCGCTCGGACGCCTACCCGCGTGCGCTCCGCGCCCTGCGCCCGGATCTCGAGATCCTCACCCAGGCCTGCCCGCTGTTCGTGCCGCTGGTCGAAGAAGGCTGGTACGACGATCCGGTCACCGAAGAGGTCGCCGAGCGCTACCTGCGTCCGCTCCTCGACGCCGGAGTCGACACGCTGGTCCTCGGCTGCACCCACTACCCGCTCCTGGTGCCGGTGCTGCAGCGGGTCGCCGGGCCGGATGTGACGCTGATCGACTCGGCGGAGGCGGTCGCCGAGATCGTCGCCGCCGGCCTCGCCGAACGGCATCTCGAAGCCGGAGAGCACCCCCCGGCGAGCCACCTCTGCGTCACCGACGCCAGTGAGAGCTTCCACCGCCTGGCAGGCCGGATCCTGATGGACCCGGACCTGCCGCTGGAGTGGGTGGAAGTGACGTAGGCCCCCTCCGCGATGTGGCGAGCCGGCTCTTACTGGCCCGAGCCGGCCGTCGTCACGACGCCGCAGGCCAGGCGGTCGCCCGAATTGCCGGTCGGCTGCGTCTTGCAGTCGTCCTCACCGGCGTGGAGGATGAGCGCCTTGCCGACGACCGAATTGGGGCCGCTCAGCGAGAGGGCGCTGGAGGTCAGCTCGAGGTGGCCCGTGCCGCCGGTGACTTCGAGATTGCCCATGTCGCCGGCGTGGCGCGGATCGGTGGGCGGGCAGGCGTGGTCCGAGCCGCTCGGGTTGAAGTGGCCGCCGGCCGACTTGAAGTGATCGCTGTGCTCGCACTGGCCGTTCTCGTGCACGTGGAAGCCGTGCTTGCCATCCTTCTTCACGCCCGAGACGTCGGCGACGATCTTGACGCCGCCGGCGCCATCGTCCGTCAGGGTGACCGTTCCGGAGAAGCCCGGCTCATCGCTCAGCAGCGTCGCCGTCGCGGTGGCCGCGGTGGCTGCCGGGGCCGGAGCCGGCTCGGGGGCGGTGGTGCTCATCGCCTGGTCCGTCGTCCCGGCCGCGGTGGTGGCGTCCGGGGTCTCTTCCTTGTGGCCGCAGGCCAGCGAGAACAGCAGGCACGTCGACGCTGCGATCAGACTCAGCTTGTTCCGATGCATGAGCTCCTCCTTTGGTGAGGGGAAAATGTTGGGAAAAACTGCGGCTGCGAAAACGGATTCTGTCAGGATGCCGGGCGGAGGTCCATCCGGACGTCCGCGAGGTTGCGCGAGATCAGGATGCCCACCGGGGTCGCGGCGTCGTCCTTGGCGAGCCAGAGGTCGAGCTTGCCCTTCCATTTGCGGTTGCCCGGGGTCTCGATCCCGCGGACGGAGAAGTGGCGGGTCGCCACCTTGGTATTGCCGACCTTGCGGGTCTCTTCGCCCAGCGGCATCACGATCACCTGGTAGACCTTGCCGTCCGACCAGATCTCCATCCGGCGCGGCTTGAGCGGCGGATCGTTGCGGATGGCGTAGATGCCGGAGGCGATGTCGAGCACGCCGCGTTGCGCGATGTCCTCGCTCTTGGACTTGGATTCGCCGCGCCAGGAGTACGAGCTCCAGGCCCGGATCGGCTGCAAGGTCTTGGTGTCGATCTCGGAGCCGTAGCGGAAGTACTCGCCGTTCTTGCTGTCGGCCGAGGTGATGGTGAGCTCGGTCCGCAGGTGCCCGTTCTTCTGGGACTTGAAGGTCAGCGAGCCCTCCCCCGAATTGGGAAGGAAGAGGCCGGCGACGGCGCCGACGAAGTTGCGGAGCTGCCAGCCGTAGCGGAACTCTTCGTTGCGCGTCTCCTCGGCCGCGGCGTCCAAGGACGGCACCAGCGATGGGACCAGCGATGGGACCAGAAAGACCGCGAGAGCGCCGGTCAGCAGGACGTTGCGAAATCTGGATTTCATGATTTGGTCATTTCTCCCGTGTCACCCCCCTTATAACAGTAGCAAGCCTCCTGCCATGCCCCGATCGGCAACTTTCGATAGACTCCGCGGATGCGCCTTCTCCCTCTGCAGACATCCGCCCTGCTGATCCCGGCCTTCCTGGCCTTCCTGGCCTTCGCGCAGCCGGCGCGGCCCGCCGACATCCCTTCCCCCGAGCAGTTTCTGGGCCACAAAGTGGGCGAGGACCGCTTCCTCGCCCCCTGGCCGCAGGTGGTGGGCTACCTGCGCGCGCTCGATGCCGCCTCCGACCGCATCTCGATCGAGGTGGCGGGGCGCTCGACGCAGGGCAACGAGATGCCGCTCGTCATCCTCACCTCGGAGGAGAACCAGAAGCACCTCGACCGCTACCGCGAGATCGCCCGCCGGCTCGCCGATCCCGAGGGGCTGACGGAGGAGGAGGCGCGCGCCCTGGTGGCCGAGGGGAAGACGATCGCCCTCGTCACCTGCTCCATCCACTCCACCGAGGTCGGCTCGACCCAGATGGCGATGGAATTCGCGCACGACGTGGCGACCACCCGCGATCCCAAGCTGCTCGCCTGGCTGGACGACGCGATCCTCCTCCTCATGCCCTCGATCAACCCCGACGGGCAGGTCATGGTCGTGGACTGGTACAACAAGTACCTCGGCACACCGTACGAGGGCGGGCCGATGCCGTGGCTCTACCACCTCTACGTCGGGCACGACAACAACCGCGACTTCTACATGCTCACCCAGAAGGAGTCGCAGGTCGTCAACGACGTCCTCTACCACCGCTGGTTCCCGCAGATCTTCCTCGACGAGCACCAGATGGGCTCCACCGGGCCGCGCATGTTCGTGCCGCCGCAGGCGGATCCGCTGGCGCCGGAGGTCCATTCACTGATCTTCCGCCAGGCCGACCTGCTCGGCACGGGGATGAGCATGCGCCTGGAGGAGGCGGGCAAGCTGGGCGTCGGCAGCAACATGATCTTCGACAGCTACTGGCCGGGCGGCACCCGCAACACGGCATGGTGGAAGAACGTCACCGGCCTGCTCACGGAGGTGGCGAGCGCCGACGTCGCGACACCGCTCTCCATCGACCCCGGCGAGCTGCGCGGCGGCGTCAAAGGGCTGCCCGAGTATCAGCGCCAGTCGAACTTCCCCTCCCCCTGGCCGGGCGGCACGTGGCGGCTGCGCGACATCATCGAGTACGAGCTGGTGGCCACCCGCAGCTTCCTCGAATCGGCGGCGCGCTACCGCGAGACGTTTCTCACCAATGTCTACCGCATGGCCCGCGAGGCCACCGAGCGCGGTACAACAGAGAGCCCGGAAGCCTTCGTGGTGCCGACGGGGCAGCACGACCCGGTGGCGGCGGCGAGGCTGGTCGATCTGCTGCTGCGCCACGGCGTGCGGGTGCAGCGCGCCGATCCCGCCGGGTCCCCGCTCCGCGCCGGGCGCGCGCTGATCCCGGCGGGCTCCTACGTGATCCCGGCGGCGCAGCCGTACCGCCAGTTCCTCCTCACCATGCTGCGCAAGCAGCGTTATCCGGAGGTGATCCCCTACGTCGGCGGCCCGGTCCTCCCCCCTTACGACGTCACGACGTGGTCTCTCCCTCTCTCCATGGGCGTCGAGGTGACCGAGGTGGACGGCCTGACCGGCGCCGATCCGGCTCATCCGGCGCCGGTGCGCCTGACCCCGGTCCAGCAGGTGGAATGGCCGGGCGGAGACGTGGCCGCCGGCGCCGGCGGCTATCTCATCTCACACCGCGCGGACACCGCCTTCACCGCCCTCAACCGCCTCCTCGCCGAGGGCAAGCGAGTCTACTGGCTGAAACAGGTCGCCGCGAGCCTCCCCGAGAGCGCTCCCGGCGACCTGTGGCTCCCCGCCGACCAGGCGACGGCGGAGTCGCTCGGCCGCCTGTCCCGCGAGGTCCACGTGGCGATCCAGCCGCTGGCCGCGCCGCCCACCGGCCCGGCGCTGCGGGTGAAGCCGGCGCGCGTCGGCCTCTACAAACCGTGGGTGGCGAACATCGACGAGGGGTGGACCCGCTTCCTCCTGGAGCAGTACGGCTTTCCCTACGAGAGCCTGGACAACACGAAGATGAGAGACGGCTCCTACCGCGGCAAGGTGGACACCCTGCTGCTGCCCTCCATGGAGACGGACATCCTCGAGCGCGGCGAGCCGGCCGCGGAGGAAAGGCGCCGCTTCTGGGAGCCGTTGCCGCCGCAGTATGCCGGCGGCATCGGCCAGGAGGGCGGGGACAAGCTCAAGAAGTGGGTGCAGGACGGCGGCACCCTGATCGCCCTCGACGCCGCGACCGACTATGCCATCCGCCTGCTGGGCCTGCCGGTGCGCAACGTCCTCGACAAGGTCTCCGAGGACGATTTCCACTGCCCGGGCTCCATGCTGCGCCTCCTGCTCGATCCGGAGCACCCGCTGGCCTACGGGATGCGGCCCGAGGAAGCGGCCTACTTCGCCGATTCTCCGGCGTTCCAGACCAGCCCGTCCGACGCCCGCTTCGGACGCCGGGTGGTGGCCTCCTATCCCGAGAGCTCCGAGGACATCCTGATCAGCGGCTATCTCAAAGGGGCCAAGAAGCTGGAAAAACGGGCGGCGGTCGTCGACCTGACCGTCGGCAAGGGGCGGGTGATCCTCATCGGCTTCCGTCCCCAGCACCGCGCCCAGCCCTATCGCACGTTCAAGCTGCTGTGGAACGCCCTGTATCTGGGCGGGCTGGAGGAGACGGATCTGTAGAAGACTCGGTGCTCCAAGCCGGTGTGTGCCGCCAGATCGTCGTCTCGGTGCTGACCGAGCTCAAGGATCTCACTGCCCAGCAGGCGAGCCTGACCGCCTCCAAGCAGGAGATCACGAAGCGTCTCGCGACGCTCAAGGCCGAGAGTCTCAAGCTGCTGACCTTCGTCGACTCCGGAGTGCGGCAGCACTATGGCAACCGGTCGGAGAAGCTGGTGGAG
>Ga0307506_10000227_pt1 | contig 14863 bp, 14 predicted proteins | sample 25_S_MG_FD_202175 | JGI IMG/M metagenome (GOLD analysis project Ga0307506, IMG submission 202175) | Soil microbial communities from Populus trichocarpa stands in riparian zone in the Pacific Northwest, United States - 25_S | ecosystem: Environmental > Terrestrial > Soil > Riparian zone > Trees... | reverse complement strand
TCAATAACCCTATTGGCCGTTTGATAGCTGTCTCGCCCACGAGAATTTAGCGGGAGTAGTATATTCTGCCGGAGGGTCAGGTGCGGCCATAGAAATTGCCGCTGAAAAACACAGGTAACGATTGGCCAGGGAGAGAGGGGAGCATCTGTCGATTTGAAGACTCGACCTGCGGCTTCAAGCGTAACGTCTCCAGCATCAGGCATCTCCAGAAAGGACATCAAACGCAGAAGGGTCGACTTCCCGCAGCCACTCGGTCCTAAGACTACACTAATCGCCCCTGCTTCGAAGGTGCAATTGATACTCCTGAGCACAATGCTCTCTCCGTAACTCTTCGCCACCTCTCTTATCATATACATTACAGAAATCCTATCTTTCGGAAAAATCACGAAAGGCTGCCGTGCGAAGGCGCCTCGACAGGAGAAGTACGGGACCTGTAGTACTCAGAAATAAAATGGCAATTGCCGTATATATTAGAACCGGCCTATAGAGCTGTGAATTTACACGTTGCGCAACCCTAAATGTTTCCTCGACCGAGATGAAACTTGCAAAAAGAGAGGTATGCAGGATTGCGACCTGTTGATCTATCCATCGAGGCATTATCGTCCGAAGGAGAATAGGGGCTTTGACCTTTATAAAAGTTGTCCTCAAATCAAGGCCGCAAACTCGAGCGGCAACAAGGTACTGCGTTGGAAATTCGCCAACGGCATCAGCTACTATCCTGTAAATAAAAAAGGTATTAAGCAAGGATAGGGTGACAAGAGCAGTATAAAAAGGTCGCACAACAACATCAAGCAGCGATTGAAGAGGAAAGTGTATCCAGAACAATATAACAAGTGCAGGAATTGCTGCGAGGCAGAAGGCGATCGCATCTAAGAGACGCCGGACGAGTGGCCCCGCTAATGAGGCCGCAAATTCGAGGCAAGTCCCAAATATAGAGCCAGCGATGCAACTCAGCAAAACAAGCTGCCCAGTAACAAAAAGGCCCTCTGCAAAGGCTCTGCGGTAGGCGAATAGAAGGCCGAAGGAATTCACTTTCGACTTGCCGGATTGGTATAAGTGGGGGCTACTCTATAATGAGAGCCAGGGACATCTTCATTTTGAAGAATAATAGACTCAACCTCATTATTATTGAGCATTTCCTCGAGAGCAATATCCATCGCTCGCTTTAACGAATATTGACCTTGCGGCAGCATAATCGCGGCGGGAAAGACACGAAGGGGATGATCAGGCGCCACATTGTAGATTTGCCCGGGATTAGCTTCCTCATACTTACGAGCTGTCGCAAGTCCAAGGAAGGTTATGTCAGCTTTTTTGGCCACAACATTTAGGATCATTTGGGTAAAATCTGTGCTCTGCGGTAACGCCTCTGTCTTAGCAAGCGGAAAATCCGTCCCCGCAATAGTGGATGCCATTTCTCCATCTATCACAGAGATTCGAACCGCTGGCGAATTGACCATTCCCAATTTAGAATCAAATCGCTGGTCCCCTACTCTTGCATATGCAAACACTACGTCATACAAAACTGGGGCCGTAAAATCCGCTTCGTTACCTCGAGCTGCATTTATCCATATTCCCGATCCTACTATGTCGAATCTTCGACTCCTCAGGCCCTCTATCATTTCACCAAAACCAACTTCTTCAGTCCATTCGACCTTAAGGTTCAATTTCTTCCCCATACCTTCCACCACCTGAAAAAAAATTCCTCCCTTTTTTTTCGTGTTGGGATCAATCGTAAAGTAAGGAGCACCGACGTAGTACGCAGCGCGGATGCTTCCTCTCGAACGAATATTTTGATAGACGTCAGCAGCAGGTGCTGCCTGGGCGACTTGGTTGCTCAAGCTTGAGCGATCTAAAAACCAAGTAGATAAAGTTGCAACGACCCCTGCTACCACGGCAGCGAGAACAATGCTTCGAACAGTATTACTACCCTCAGTTTTCATAGTATCCTCTTGCCCCTTACCTAGCGATTACGCGCGTTTATGCGCCCGACGCTGGGTTATGGTGGGCTCAGTGTTGCAGATCCTACTCGGGGCACTTGGTTCTCGTCAACCTGTGGACGGGTGAGCGGGGGGAAAGTTGCCTGCCGAACAGAGAGGCCAAGACCGCCGCCGCCCTCTAAGAACCGCCGGAAGGGGTGCCTGGCGATTCGCGCGCGGCGATTCGGCGCGCGGCTCCCCGAAGTAGGTGCCTGCCGAGCACGGAAAACGGACAGGCTCCGCCTGGCCGGCCGAGCCTTGCAGGCCGAGAGGCGTCCTTCCGGCGGTCATCGGGCAGTCTGGACGGGAGCCGCGCTCACCCATCCACGAACGGCATCGCGGGCGGAAAGCTCCCGGCGGGGAACAGAGCTCCCCGCTCGCCAGCTCTGAGCTTCTCCGCCGCCTCGCGGAAGGCGGCGACGAAGGCGTAGTAGGCGTTCCGGAGGTCTTCCCGGACCCGCTTAGTCGCGGCGAGGAAGAGCGGTGCCGGGGATTTCTTGGTCCGCAGTGGACGCTCGTGAGGGTTCTGGCGGCGGATCTTGTCCGCTCCCAGTGGAGGGACGGCCGTCTTCTCTCGCCGGGCCGCGGCCTCGGCGTCGATCTCTTCGACAACCTCGGCGATGCGCTTCTTCAGGATCTCCGGCGGCAGTTCCTCCCAGCAAGGCAGGGGAGAGAGTGTCACGGTGTACGGGGTGGCGTAGCGCACGCGATCGAATTCCTCGCCTCGTCGGCGCGCGGCGTATTCCTGCGTCCGGTCGAACCAGTGGCCCTGGACGGCCTCGCCGTCGAGCAGGGGCCGGATGGCGTGGACGCCGGGCCACTCCCGCGCGTCCGCCACCAAGCCTTCCTTCGGGCCGTGGCTGAGGACATACTTGAGCCGCTCGCGCTGAGCTCCCTCCTCCCCGCTGACGACGATCGCGCGGTAGCGCCGGGACCAGAACTTCTCCCGCCAGTCTACGAGGCGGCCGGCCTCTCGGGCGAGGTTGGAGTTGAAGTAGCCCATGAAGTCCGAGAGCTGCTTGGCGTTGTCCACCACCAGGAGGATATGGTAATGACTGGAAACAAAGGAGTAGCCGGACACACCGACGCCGTACCGCTCCTGGGCACGGCCCAGGATGCCGATCACGGTGTCGTTGAGCGCGTTGCTCGGTCGGAGAAGGAGACGACTGTGGACGGTCCTCGTGGTGACTTCGACGAGGGTCTTCGTGCCAGGGATGAAGCGCAATGGTCGAGACATGCCCTTTATAAGTCGTAAAACAGGCCGCCAATCTCACCAAAATCTTCTTTTCGTCCAATACTTTAGAGACCTTCCAAGTCTCGTCGTGTATTGACTCAACACTCAAGCGCGCCTCGCTCACCATGGTGAACGCGCCGCTCACCGTGGTGAACGAGGCGCTCACCGTGGTGAACGTGCCGCTCACCGTGGTGAACGCGCCGCTCACTGTGGTGAACGAGGCGCTCACCGTGGTGAACGTGGCGCTCACCGTGGTGAACGAGGCGCTCAACATGGTGAACGAGCCGCTTCAGGTCAGCCTGTAAAGGGACAGTTTCGAAGCTGTCGGGGTAATCGTTCGACGTGAGCCCCACGGGATCCCCTGACCTTCACGGCGACGGCGGTGCCGGCGCTGCTCGCGGTGGATCGCGCTTTTCGCGAGCGGGCTGCCGGCGCAGCGGGCGGCGGTGGCGCCGCTGGAGGCGATTCGGGGGGAGTGAGGAAGAATGATCGGTCTGCTTGCATTTTGAAGGCAGAGGCATCATCATGAAGGCATGGGAGTTCAGATCACCATTCGCGACGTTCCGGATGCGGTGAGGGATGAGCTGGCTGCTCGGGCAGCCCTTCAAGGCAAGTCCATGCAGGAGTTCTTGCGCTCCGAGCTGGAGCGCTTGGCCTCGCGTCCGCCGATCGAGCAGCTCCTGGCGGGAATCAGGGACCGCAAGATCATGGCGAACACCAGGATCTCCCCGCAAGAGATCCTGGCTCATCGCAACGCGGATCGCCGGTGAGCGCGGTCCTCGACGCTTCGGTGTTGGTCGCAGCCCTCTCGGACAGCGGCGCGGAGGGTGCCTGGGCCGAAGAGATCGTCGGCGCAGGAGGCTTGGTCGCTCCCCATCTGGCGTTGGTGGAGGCCACCAACATTCTGCGTCGCCTCGAGCTGGTGGGGAAGCTGGGGCGCCTCGAAGCAGGAGCCGCGGCCCGAGATCTGCTGATGATCGAATTGGAGCTGGTCCCCTTCGTCCCCTTTGCCGAGCGGGTGTGGGAGCTCCGGAGCAATGTCACCAGCTACGACGCCTGGTATGTCGCGGTGGCGGAGGATCTCGATCTTCCATTGGCGACCTTGGACCGGCCTTTGGCTGCGGCGCCCGGTCCTCGCTGCCGGTTCCTGCTCCCACCTACCACCTGAGCTTGGAGCAGGGCTCCCCTCGCCGGTATCGGTTCAGCCTCGTCGGAGCCTTCCCTCAGCGAGGGCCCGGAAAGGGTGCCTGCCGAACAGAGCGGCCAAGGCCGCCTCCCCCCGCCAAGGACCACCTTCTTCAGCTTCCCCGCTTCCCCGCGCCGCCCCAATTCACGACTTCGTCGTCCCCTGAGACCGCGGTAAGGCTCATCAGAGCCTTGACGACGGCCTCTCCCTGTCGACTTCGAGCGCGAGCGAGCTCTCCAATCCGGAAAACGGACAGGCTCCGCCTGGCCGGCCGAGCCTTGCAGGCCGAAGAGGCGTACTTCCGGCGGTCATCGGGCAGTCTGGACGGGAGCCTCGCTCACCCATCCACGAACGGCAGCGCGGGCGGAAAGCTCCCGGCGGGGAACAGAGCTCCCCGTTCGCCGGCCTTGAGCTTCTCCGCCGCCTCGCGGAAGGCGGCGACGAAGGCGTAGTAAGCGCTCAGGAGGTCTTCTCGGACCCGCTTGGTCACGGCGAGAAAGAGCGGTGCCGGGGACTTCTTGGTCCGCAGTGGACGCTCGTGAGGGTTCTGTCGGCGGATCTTGTCCGCTCCCAGCGGAGGGACGGCTGTCATCTCTCGCCGGGCCGCGGCCTCGGAGTCGATCTCTTCGACAATCTCGGCGATGCGCTTCTTCAGGATCTCCGGCGGCAGATCCTCCCAGCAAGGCAGGGGAGAGAGTGTCACAGTGTACGGGGTGGCGTAGCGCAGACGGTCGAATTCCTCGCCACGTCGGCGCGCGGCATACTCCTGCGTCCGATCGAACCAGTGGCCTTGAACGGGCTCGCCGTCGAGCAGCGGCCGGATGGCGTGGACACCGGGCCACTCCCGCGCGTCCGCCACCAAGCCTTCCTTCGGGCCGTGACTGAGGACGTATTTGAGCCGCTCGCGCTGAGCTCAGCGGTTGGGGAACGCAGATGGAAGTCACCGGAGCGCTGGTGGAAGGCCCGGCGGAGGCTTGCACCCTACCGAACGTGGATCTTTTCTCTCAGCATCTCGTTGACGAGACGACTCACGGCAATGCCGCGCTCTTGGGCTTGAGGCGCGAGCACTTTGATCAAGTCCTCATCTACTTCCACTTCAAAGTGCCGCCGCTTCAGGTCAGCCTGTACAGGGACAGTTTCAAAGCTGTCGGGGTAATCGGTAGTATCATGAGTATCCCAGAACTTCGCCACCTCCTCATAGCTGGTGAACTCATCAGGTATCGGGTCAACCTGCTTTGCCTTTTTGCTCATAATACCTCCGCTCTGCGCGAGTCATGTCACGCGCTGAGATAGGCAGGGCTGCGGATTGATACTTTCGGATGAAGAACACGACCAAGTGCCTGCCGTCAAGAGTTTGGCCGTAGGCGACATACAGGTCCTCACCCTTCACCCGCCCTCGCCGCGCCTTGCGCACATGCGGCCTGGAGAACAATACCTGCTCGACGTCAAAGGGCGAGACGCCGTGCTTGACCTCGAGCTTGTCGACGAATGCGTCCTTCCAGATGACCTCGGTCAGTTGCATGTTCGCCAGGAGCTCCGCCCTCGGTGAATCTTACCATGGCATCGGCCACGGGCCGTGCGCTGCTGGATCGCGTTCTCGAGCCCACAGCCACCAGCGGTCAAGTGGAGCAACGACCGCATCGCCGAGCGCCTCGCCGCCTTCGCCGGGGAAGAGAGATCCTCAAAGCCGTCGCCGTCGCAGGTCCCTGCCTGCCGGCCCTGACCTTGGAGCAACAGCTCCTTAAGGGCTATTACCAGGAACGTTTCGAGAAGGGCTTCGAATACTCCTTCATCGTCCCCCGCGGCGGCGGCTCCGCCGCGAATGCTCGACAACTCGCGGCGATTCCCTCCCGCACGGACAACCGGGCGTCGCAAATGGAGGACATGCCCCGCTCCAACACCGCGAATACAGAGATGAGGACCGGCGTGCCCTCTTCAGGATAGGAAAGTACGCGTCAAAGCTTGAGCCTGCCCCGGGACAACGCCGCAAGTTGCGGGGGAGTCGCGGTGTTGCCACAGGGCAGGAAGGAGATGCCCCTGGGATTCGTCCACTTTGGAGGGAGCAGCGGCGATATTTTGACGTAAGATGCGGCGAATCAGTGGGGAGTGTCGGCAAACGAGGAGGACGCGGAGTGTTAAGGGTCTATCCGCCGCAACGTGCCGCTTCGCGATCCGCGGCGGCGGCTCCGTCGACGGCGGCCCCGGTGAGACCGGCGTGATCGCGCATCTGGGTGAAGGCTCGCTGCGCTTTCACCAGCCAGCCGCAGGCTTCTCCGGTGTGCGGTCGGGCGGCATGGGCCAGCGTGAGGTACAGATTCGCCAGGGCCGGGTTGTTGGCGCTCAGCTCCGGCATGGTCGCGGCGATGGATTCGCGGACGGCCAGCGCTTCCTGGAGCGCCGCCAAGGCCGCGGCGTGGTCGCCCGAGGAATCCAGCGTGGTGCCGAGGTGGGTCAGGGCGGAGGCGAGGTCGTCTCGCCAGCGCAGGTTGGTGGGGTCGGTGGCGGCCTGCTCGCGCCGCAGGGGGAGGGCGCGGCGCAGATCGGCGAGGGCGGCGGGATCGTCTCCGGCTTGCGCCTGGGCGTCGGCGAGCTGAACCAGGCTCTCGGCGAGATCGGTGAGGGCGCGCGAGTCCTTGGGATCGGCGGCCCGCAGGCGCTCGCGGATTTCCAGGGCGTGCCGGTGCTCGGCGAGCGTTGCCTGGAGATCGCCCAGGGCCTGGTGCGCGACGGCGAGCCGGGTGTAGTCGGTGGCGAGATCGCGCTGGGTTTCGGCGCTGGTGGGGTTGTCCGTCGCCAGCTCTCGATCCACGGCGAGGGAAGCTTGTTGATGCTCTAGCGCCTCGGGCCAGCGCTTCTGCAGGCCGAGGGCGTCGCCGAGCCGCTGCTCCACGACGCCGATATAGCGGCGCGCTTCGCGGTCCGCCGGTTGATCGCGGCGGCGCTGTTGCGCGGCTCGGAGCGCGGCGCGGTAGCCGGCGATCGCGGCGTCCAGATCTCCCAGCTCCCACTGATCGTCCCCTACGGCGACGGCGGTGGCCGCCAGCTCGGTCAGCGCCGGTGCATAGCGCTCGGATTGAGCTCCCTGAGACAATGCGCTGATCTCGGCGAGCGCGGAGCGGTGGCGGTCGAGCGCTCGCCGGGTGTCGCCGCGGGCCGCGAGCACGGAGCCGATGCGGCTCTCCACCACCGCACGGGCGAGGCGGTACTCGGGATTGCCGGGTTGCTCGTGCAGCAGCCGTTCGCGCAGCGCGAGCGCTTTCTCAAAGCTGTGCAAGGCGTCTCCGGTGTGACCGAGACTCGCCCGGTAGGGCATGCCCTGGACGTCGCCGACGCGCTGGTAGGCGCCGGCCAGCTCGGCGAGCAGGCCGCGGTCGCCGCCGGCCTCGGCCGCCAGGCTGTCGAGGTACTCGAGAGCTTTGCGCACCACGAGCTCGCGCGCCCGGGTGGAGCCCGGCAGATCCTGGATGGCGTCGTGGAATTCGAACAGGAAGGAGCTCGCCAGCCGGCGCACGTCGGCGAAGCGGCGCTCGGCGCGGAGGCGTTGGCGCTCGGCGATGCGGGCCTGCTGCACCGCGATGCCGGTGGTCGCGAGGAGCGCAAGGCCGGCGAGCGACGCGGCGGCGACGCCGGCACGGTGGCGCTGGATGAATTTGCGCGCGCGATAGCCGAGCGCGTCGCGGCGCGCCAGGACGGGCATTCCGGCGAGGTAGCGGCGCAGGTCTTCCGAGAGCTGGTCGGCGGAGGCGTAGCGCCGCTCCGGCTCCTGGCGCATCGCCTGGAGCACGATCGCTTCGAGATCGGGTGGCCGGCCGCCGCTGTTCAGGCAATCGATCAGGCGGTCGAGCAGAACGCCAAGCGAATAGACGTCGCTCGCGGTGGTGATGGGCTCACCGCGCACCTGCTCGGGGCTGGCGTACTCGCGCGTCATGGGACGCGCGAAGGCGGTGAGGTCCTCGTCGGCGGCATTCTCCGGATCGAGCAGCTTGGCGATCCCGAAGTCGAGCAGCTTGGGCGTGCCGTCGGCGGTGACGAGGATGTTGCCGGGCTTCAGATCGCGGTGCACGATGAGGTTCTGGTGGGCGTAGTGGACCGCGGCGCACAGTTGCCGGACGAGCCGCAGCCGATCGGCGACGGACGACTCATGGGTTGCGCACCAGCGGTCGAGGGGGAGGCCGTCGACGTGCTCCATGACGAAGTAGGGCAAGCCGTCTTCGGTGGTGCCGCCGTCGAAAAGCCGCGCGATGTTGGCGTGGTTGAGCGAAGCGAGGATGCGGCGCTCGTTGCGGAAGCGGCGCAGGATGGCGTCCGAATCCATCCCGCGATGGATGAGCTTGACGGCCACCTGCTGGTGGAAATCCGCGCCTTCGCGTTCCGCCAGGTAGACGGTGCCCATGCCGCCCCGGCCGAGCTCGCGCAGCACGCGGTAGGGACCGAGACGCTCCGGCGGCGCGGCCCCGCCAGCGGTTTCGACGAGCGGTGGGCTCTCGAAGCGGTCTCCCGCCGCGGCATGGGCGGCGAGAAGGGCGGCGACCTCGGCGCGGAGATCCGTGTCGTCCCCGGAGCAGGCGGCGTCGAGGAAGGCCGAACGCTCGTCCGGCGTCCGGTCGAGGGCCTCCTGGAGCAGGCGTTTCGCCGCCTTCCAGCGCGCGGCGTCCATGGTCAGTGGGGCCCCAGCTCGCGCTGCAACCAGGCCTTGGCGCAGGCCCACTCGCGGTGGATGGTCGCCGGCGAAACGCCGAGCGCTGCGGCGGACTCTTCGGCGGTCAGGCCGGCGAAGAAACGGAGGTTGACCAGCCGCGCGAGATCCGGGTCGACGGTTTCGAGAGCGCGCAGCGCCTCATCGACCGCGAGCACCTCGGCGTCGGTGCCGACGGGGACGTCGAGCCCCGCCGCGAGCGGCAGCGGACGCTCCCCGCCCCGCTTCTCGGCCGATCGCCGGCGCGCCTGGTCCACGAGGATCCGCCGCATGGCCTGCGCGGCGACGGAGAAAAACTGCGCCCGGCTCTGCCATTGGGCGCGGTCCTGGCGGACCAGGCGCAGGTAGGCCTCGTGCACCAGGGCGGTGGTCTGGAGGGTTTGTCCAGGCGGCTCGCGCCGCCGTGCCCGCGAGGCGATCTGATGCAGCTCGCGGTAGACGATCGGCAGCAGCCGGTCGAGCGCCGAACGGTCTCCGGCGCTCCAGGCGTCCAACAGCTCCGTGACGGGACCGGCCTCCGCCGGCTCTTCGGGCTCCACGGAAGAATCATACGCTGACAAGAAAGTCTCACCGAATGCGCGTTCTCCTGTGAGAGGTGTGGTGATCGTGGTGATTGAGCCTGCACCGAGCCGCTTTTTTGGAGACAACCAGAGACCACCGGAGGATCTATGTTCCGAGTCCGAGTCCGTACGTCCGTTTTCCTGATGATCTTTCTGATGGCTTCGAGCTCCCTGCTGGCGGCACCCGTGTGCGAAGACGGTCCCGGCCGGCTCTGCTTGCTCGGCCGCTTCGCGGTCGAGGTGGCGTGGCTGGACCGCGACGGACGGGAGCGGCCTGCCGCGGCGCGGTCCGACGGCACGGCGGGCGAGACCGGGCTCTTCTCTCTCAATCAGGAAGAGAGGGTGGATCTCGGGGTGCGGATGGTCGACGGCCGGGCGGTCAACGGCTCGTTCTGGCTGATCGCCTCCGGGCTCGGCGGCCTCGATGCGATGGATGCGACGCTGGCGGTGAGCGATCTCGAAACCGGGCGCACCCGCCGTTTTCTCCTGCCGCGCGGCGAGCCGGTCGACCTGACTGAGCTCGAAGCCTTCAGCGCCTCTGCCGCCGTGGTTCAGGTGACGCTCGATGCGAGCCTCGCGAAGACGCAGGCGATCGGACCGCCGGGAGGGTCGATCCAGCTCACCGACGCCCAGGGAACGCGGTTCGTGGTCGCTTTCCCCGCGCAGGCGCTCCCCGCGGTGACGGACATCACGGTCACTCCCGTAGCCGCCATCTCCGGCCTTCCGTTCTCCGGCGGTCTCAAGGCGGCGGTGCGCATCGAGCCCGAGGGGCTCATCCCCGCCAAGACCGTCCGCCTGACGATCACCCCCGCCTCCGCCGTGCCGCCGGCCCAACAGCTCACGTTCTCCTTCCGTGGCGTGCAGGGCGAGGTCTTCCTCGCTCCGCCGCTCGCCGGTGCGCCGATCGTCATACCGCTGCATCGGCTGGGCGGCTTCGGCCTCGGCGCGGGCACAGCGGCCGACCTCGCGGCGCAGCTCCCGCGGCTGCCGACGCGCGAGGAGGACCGGCTGAGCCAGCGGCTCGCCGGGCTCATCCTCCCCTTGCGCCGAGCGGGAAAAGTGACGCCTCCCGCCGCTGTCGCCCAGATTTTGCAGCAAGAGTTCACGACCCGTATCAAGCCACGGCTGGCCGACGTCAAGAAAGGCAACCTGGAACGGAACTACGCGCAGATGCGAAACTGGAGCAACTCCGCCAAGGACTCGGGTTTGGCGAAGGCGGATACCGTCAAGGCGGATACCGTCGCGACCCTGGAGGCCCAGCTCGAAGCCGCCGAAATCGCCGCCGCCCGGGCGCAATTCAACCGGGACTTCGGCGTCTGTATCGCCAAGCGCGATCCGAACGCGATGCGCCGGGTCTTCCTCGGCTACTACGATCTCCAACACCTGCACGCCCCGTTGACGCAGGGAGACGTCGACAAGCTTCTGCGGTGCGCCCACTTCGAGCTGCACTGGGACACCGAAATCCTTTTCACGGATCAGTTTAGCCAAGGGGTCTTCCAGCAGCACGATTCCATGGAGACCACTCTTCAGCTCTCGTACAGCCTGGCCCGGAATGTGTTCTTCAGCGGCAACAGACAGCCCGTCATTCAGTTCCCGAAGCTCTCTTTCCCCGCCGTTCCCTGCTTCGCCAGTCTGGCCAGCGAGCCGGCACCGATCGCGTTCAGTGTTGACGAGCTCCATATCTCGACGCTGAACTGGTATGACGAAAATCTCAGCCCACAGCGTCTCGAGGTGGCACTGGCCTACTCCATCGCCCCGTCGCTTGTTTTCACGCACTGGAAAGTCTCTTGCGACGGCGTCACGGATGATTCAGACGTGATGACGTCGTGGACCGCTCTCTACGCCCTCGCGCACGACGTCATCTTCAAGGAGACACTCCGGCCCCCATCAGGAGCCGGAGCCCCAATGTACGCGGAGAAGGAGTACCATCGAACGGTCGAAGAGATCACCGAGATCACGTCCTTCGATCTCTTCTTCAAGCCCCAATGATCGATGCCGTCCGTCCGCCACCCGCTTGGTCGCGACGAGGAAGAGAGGCGCCGGGGACTTCTTGTGAGGGAGCTCGTACCCTCCCGGCGGCGCAGCGGGTTCATTGAAGAGGCCGTACGGGCGCGGCTTACGCAGTTGAGGCAGATCCAGGCGGTCGAGGCTGCGGCGGGCGCATGGAGTGGCGAGGATCGTGGAGACCCGTCTGAGGAGATCGAGCGGCTCCGGCACGCCTGGGGGACCGGCAGCGCCGGACGGAATCGGATTCGGCCGATGGCTGACTTCCTGCTCGACTCTGACGTGGTGATCTGGCATCTCAGAGGGCGCGCCGCGGTCGTGGACCTCGTCCTGGCCTTGGCGAGAAAAGGTCAGCGGCACCGAGAACTGTAGGCGGCGAGCTCGTCCCGGAGGAGCTCCAGATGGTCGTTCGTTCCGGGGACGACGGGAGCGGCGAACAGCTTCCGGACGGTGGCGAATTGGGCCTCGAGGATCCGCCGGTCGGTGAATTCGAGCAGGCAGAGGAGGTCCGCCCGCTCCATCCCGGCCCGGCGGTGGCATTGCGTCCGTCGACTTCTGGATTTGGTTCCGGTGGAAGAATTCCGACCTCAAGCCGTTCGAAGCCTCCGGGATGGCTCGCCTCATCCAGTCACGAAGCATCGGCATCTATCAATATAGACACCCGTTAACTGAAAGAATTATATAGCCTGAATTATATAGCCTGAGGGAAACTCCCCAGACCACATGAGGGTTTACCCTCATTCCCAGAGGCAACTCTGAGCGATCGAAACACAATGTCCCGGAACGCCGCCCCGCGACCGGCGCGCCGATCGGTTGCGCTCGCCTCAAATTATCTATACAGTCTAAAAAACTTCTAGTCCTGCTTTCACCGAGCGTCTTTATTATAATGAACAACCGAACACGCAACCTGGACACTGGTGTCGAAACACCTTCCGCTGGTAAAGCCCCGGCCGCGGCGGCTCCGCGGCCGCCCGCGGCCAGCCGCCGCGGGCCGCGGCTGGGGAGCCTGGCGTGGCAGGGAGTGATCGGCCTCCTGGCGCTGTTCTCCCTGATCTTCATGGGCATCGCGCTGGTCATGAGCACCTATGGCCGGCAGCAGGTCGCGGAGCAATCCGCCGGAAAGCTGGAGGAGGCCGGCAAGCGGAGAGTCGAGGAGGTGCGGCGATGGCTCGCCGGCGGGAGACCCCTCGACCCGTCCACCCTGCAGCGCCTCTCCCAGGCATGGCAGGGCGAGGCCGGCGGCTACGCCTTCCTGCTCGATCGCGATCAACGGTTCCTCACCTTTCCCCGGCCCGAGCTGGTGGGCGGGGCCGGTGCGAGGCTCACCGCCGGCGAGGTGGCGGCTCGCCATCCGGGTTTCCGGCCGATCGCGGACGCCCTCCGGCTTCAGCAGGCAGGGGTCCGTGTCGAAACGCCGGCCGATCTGCTCAACGGCAAACCTTCCCTGGCCCTCGTCTTTCCGGTGCCCGAGACCGGCTGGAAGCTGGTCCAGGTCTCGCCCAAGCGCGAGCTGGAGCAGGCCGCCGACCGCATCTCCCGCTCACTGCTGCTGCTGATCTCCGGCATCCTGCTCGCCGTGCTGCTGCCCGCCTATCTGTTTCTCTCCCGCCGCTGGATCACGCCCGTCACCACCCTGGCCGAGGCCGCCACCCTGGTGCGCGACGGCGAGCTCGACGTCCGGGTCGGCGTGTCGGGGCGGGACGAGATCGCGGTGCTGGCGGACTCCTTCAACCAGATGGTCGACCGGCTGGCGGCCAACACGGCCGGCCTGAAGCAGGCCAACATCGAGCTCGGGCGCTCGCTGGGCCTCACCGATACCATCATGGAGGCGGTGCGCGAGGGCCTGTTCCTGCTCACCCCCGAGCTCACGATCGAGGCCAAGTACTCGGCCGCGACGCGGCAGATCTTCGGCCAGGAAGAGCTGGCGGGGGCCGACTTCCTCGACCTGATCCGCCGCATCACCCCCGAGCGCACCCACGAGCTCACCGCCCGCTTCCTGCGCCTGCTGTTCAACCCGGCCAAGACCAACAGCGTGATCGCCAAGGTCAACCCCTTGAAGGAGGTCGAGGCCTCGTTCCCCAACCGGAGCGGGCAGCTCGAGCAGAAGTTCCTGACCTTCACCTTCGAGCGCATCCGCGAGGGCGGCGAGATCCGCCACGCGATGGTGACCGTGGCCGACGTCACCGCCCGGGCGCTGCTGGCGCATCAGCTCAAGGAGTCGCAGCAGCGCATGGAGCGCCAGGCCGAGCTGCTGCTCTCGGTGATGCACGTCGAGCCCCAACTGCTGCGCGAGTTCATCGAGGACGCCCACACCGAGCTCGAGACCATCAACACGCTGCTGCGCGAGGGCCGGTCGGCGTTGCTCTCGATCCCCGAACGCAATACCTACTACCGCCACCTGGCGGACGACATCTTCAAGAGCGTCCATACCATCAAGGGCACGTCGGCGATGCTGCGCATCGACTACTTCGCCGCCGCCGCCCACCGCTTCGAGGAGAAGCTGGCCGCGCTCCGCGGCCGGACCCTCCTGGACGGCAGCGACTTCGTCCCCATCGTGCTCGAGCTGTCGGAGATGATCGACAGCCTGGCCGAGATCCGCGCCGTGCTGGCCCGCTTCACCGAGACCCAGCGCAGCCTCAAGGCAACCTCCGGCACCAGCGACACCGAGGCGCTCTCCGCGTTGGTGACCCGCTTCGTCGACGACCTGGCGCAGAAGTCGGGAAAGAAGGCCGTGGTGGCGTTCCAGGCTCCCGGCGACCTGGCGATCCCGTTCAAGTACAAGAGTGCGCTCCGCAACGTCATGGCCCAGTTGGCCCGCAACTCGATCGTCCACGGCATCGAGCCCCCCGTCGAGCGGCGGGTGGCCGGCAAGTCGGAGGAGGGGCATATCCTGGTGGCGGCCCGGCAGAACAACGGCAACCTCGAATTCCTGTTCAGGGACGACGGCCGGGGCATTGACTACAAACAGGTGATCGAACGGGTACAGGAGCTGGCCAAGAGCCAGCCCTCGATCCTCGAGCCGCTGATCGACCGCGAGCAGAACCGGTGGAAAATGGACGCGCTCGACCAGATGATTTTCTATCCCGGCTTCTCCACCGCCGGCCAGACGACCGAAGACGCCGGGCGCGGCGTCGGCTTGAGCGCCGCACGCGACGCGCTGGCCAAGCTGGGGGGGCAGATCTCGCTGCGGCAGCAGAGGCGGGGCCA